>Ga0126343_10000157_pt1 | contig 21606 bp, 13 predicted proteins | sample Cyp2metagenome_FD_92531 | JGI IMG/M metagenome (GOLD analysis project Ga0126343, IMG submission 92531) | Coral microbial communities from Lord Howe Island, Old Settlement Bay, Australia - Cyphastrea 2 metagenome | ecosystem: Host-associated > Invertebrates > Cnidaria > Coral ...
CCCCCCCCCCCCCCCCCCCCCTTGCTGAAGAGCCCCTGATTTCATTCGCAGTATAAAACAGAGGACTGAATAGCGTGTATTATAAACTTTCAAAAGGTTAGTTAAGCTAAATATTATCGTACCCTGTTTGAAGACACTCGCTGTACACGTCAGATTGAATTTCGGATGTCAAACAACAAAATAGCTTACTGCTTTAGCAAATTCTTCGAAGCTCTCAGCCGCTACATCATTTTTTGTCTCCCGTTTTACATCCCAAGCATTGTAGAGTGCGATTTTGGATTTTTTTTCCAAATATACCGATTAAAAAACCGCGAAGAGAAAACTGTTTGTTAAAGAGCCTCCTATTTTCAAATGCTCAAAATCGGTTGTGGCACACACCTCCTTGTTGAGTCTATAATAATATATACAAGCAACAGTTTCTGCAGTCTGATTGGCTAAGAACATGTCAATTAAACCCCAAATTAGAGAGCAGTGAAATTTCACCAGTGCAAAAAAGTGAAATCGGGTGCAAAACAGTGAAATTGAGAGCAAAATCGTAAATTAAAAATGATGGACAGTCCCGATGAAGTTGAGCTATTACAAACAAAATAGTAGACAAAAATGAGAAGAAGATTGAAACTCTTTACCTAACTTTTGATACAAAGACTTCATAACAAAGTAAAATACAAAGCTCAGCAAACGTTACCAAACTTGTTATCGCGAAGTGTGTCCAAAATCCGCGAGGTGAAAAACCTAAGTCAAACTTTAGTTTACTGAATTGAAATGTCGGAGCTGAGGACGACGGCATAACAAAAATCCAAGTTGAAAAATTCAGTTTTAAATTCAGTCAGTACTATGAAGCAAAACGTAGAGTGGGACCTAACAAGACGTCCTAAGAACCTGCCATGTCGTAATTTGAAGACGAAAGATGCAACCCTTCCACGTTTGCGAAAGATGTAAGTTTAGACCAGAGATTACATAGTTCACAAACAAAACGTGACAAACGCAAGTCTATCCTGTAAAACGTCCAGTGAAGAATTTAAAGTCAGTAAGCAGCCAGATGAAGTTAGTAAATGTCCTTCAGTACTAAGAAAATCTTAGAGCAACTTGTGCTGGTTGAAGAGTTTCTTTGCAAAAAAAAGGGTCGCATCAAGACCAGATCGAAGTTTTGTTTTGCTTACTGGTCAGGTTCTTGAATTGAAATGCGAATAAAGACTGCTTTTCACAGGCAATAAAGAAACCGCTCAGTTTTCATACACGACTTGGAGAGAATGAAAAAATTTCTATGCTTGAATTCACATGTCAAAGTTTCATCCAATAAAGTTGAAGTAGCCTGACCCTTCATTTGTCACGTAAAGTACTGAAGCGTGACCGAAATTGTCACTTGATTAAAATAAACAAGTAATCAAATGATTTTTTTCATGCAATTTGCAATAAATAAGCACTCGTAATTTTTTCAAAGACTAAATTGCACTCACCCTTCGGGCTCGTGCAATTTTTTGTAGTCTTTGAAAAAATTTACGTCCAAATTGCACTCGAAATCATTTGATTACGTATACAAAACGCATTGTTTCTTTCTTTTTTTTGTACATTAGTGGAACAAAATTCAAAATTCTACTTTCCTGCAACGTGACCTTTGACCTTAGCGTAATATTTTCCATCGATGTCTCTCTTGCAGTTAGACTGCAAGAAATTGTTTTGAAACATAGAATCGTACATGGACAACGAAGGAGCTAAGAGCTACATTTTGACACAAAAACTTGTTTCGTGACATATCAGCTCCTCGGACGTTCTCGAATTTTTATACGGGAGGGTAGAGTCTCTGCATGCCGTGAGAATATATTGTACTTGAGCATTATTTTCAAAAAGTATCAGATGTGTAAAATTGGTATATTGTTTAGTATAGTATTTGCAATTGGCCTTGTGTTTTCCGGTTAGCGAGTATCAATGAAAAGGCGTTCTTAGAACACTATTTCTCTACAATCTATACCTCTGAATGAGTGCCAGTTGTACCACCGAACCGCAAAAAGTTTGGGTAAAAGTTATTAGAACTGCCATTTGCATTATCCAGTGTTTGACAGTGATTCCCAGCGTAGATATGGGGCTTGTTAAAGCCAGCGTCGGGTTGTTGTTTGGCCTGCGGTGATGCCATGGCTTTCATTTCAAGTTCGTCGTCTGGAAGGCTCCTTGATCTCCGACATGTGAGACTGTCCCGTTCCATATTTTCCTCCGTGTCAAATCTCAGTGTTCTAGCATTGGATCTCAACCTCTTTCTAGCATTGCAAAAAGAAACAAAACATGCATTGGCGTTTGTGAGGTAAGCAAACGATGAGTTTTCGAGAAATGACATACATCTGCTCAGGAAAGGAATTGACGTAAATTAGCACTTTTCGTATATCTCCATTTTCGTTTTAGTTGCCTAGTGTTTCTGTAAGGGTTGTTTCGCTAACAAAAGAATCCAGTCTGCATTTCGTTAACGAGTACAACCCTTGACAGCTAAAGGTTTTAATAGCAATAGACTGATGCTTATTAAACCATAGTAATAATAGTAATATAACTTTATCGCGCATTATTCTACAAAAGGAGACGTTGGTCTACCATAACTGCCTGTCTACCTGAATGCCTGCCTCTCTGCCTGCCCAACTAACTAACTGACTGACTGGCTGGCTGACTGACTGACTGACTGGATGACTAAATGACTGACTTACTGACTACCTGGCTGACTGCCAAAGTGCCTGACTGAGTGACGACTGACTGACTAACTGACTGACTGGCTAACTGATTGATTGGGTAGCTAACTGACCAATTGACGCCCTGCCTACCTGCCTGCCTGCCTGCCTACTTCACTGACTGACTGACTGACTGACTGACTGAATGAATGAATGAATGAATGAATGAATAAACGAATTAATGAATGAAGGAGAAAGTGACTGACTGTTTTATTGATTGTTCTATAATAACCGAAGATGCACAATTTGACGTCATCATTACAAAGTTTTTCCTCTGTGTTTTTAAATGGCGGAAACTTTTGAGAATTTAGAGAATATTTTACATGTTTGTGTAAAAGATAAGTACAAAAAAGAATTGTCGAGGCATTGAACAGGTACAAGAAGCATAGTCTAGCAGGAAAAAGAAAGATAAAGCCGTTTCTTTCTTATAAAATGGCTCAGGGAAAAAGAATCCAGAGCAGTCCTAAGTCGAGCGAGACTAACTTGAACCAAACACAAAATTGGTCTTGGGAAGCCGAGAACCATTACTTTATCTCGAATAAACAAAATCAAAACTTTTATGAAATTGTTTATGAGATTGATTCATTTGATAAATTCAGCTTTTTCAGTCTCAAAATAATTGTTGCCACACTGATTAATGTCGGGAATGCTAAACATCAGAACAACACATCTTAAGGTGGCTCCTTAGAGTTATTGTGAAACACCCTCTCTATGGAGTGCGAGTTAGAAAAGGGGAAACGTAGCTAATTTAGCTTAAAGTTTTCACCGTAGTGTTTTGCCAGAATGGGTACTTTTGAAATAAGGTATATATTTTGATTCTCAATTTTTGGATTAAAGCCGTTACCATGGCAACATCTCGTGTAATGAAAAGCCGATATTTTCCTCATTTTGACCAAAACTCCCCAATATTTTTACTTTGAAATTTTTTTATACTTCGCCACATCATGGAAATGACATTGCCTAGCATTTTGAAGGGGTAAAAAGTCAGGGTTGTTCAGACGGTTTTTCCAATATTCTGTAATTTTTCATTATTCTAAATATAAGAAATTAGCTCTTACGGATTTTAACAAAAATAGGGTATTTAATAGGAATTGTATGTGGTTACAACTGAGCCAAATTTAAAAAAGGTTCACCGAAGGAATTTCAAGAGAATTAGCATTAATTTTCTCACATGACGTCACAAAAATCAGAAAAAACACGCGTGGTATCACGCGTGGGTTTTCATTTAGGCGCGCGCTCATGTGACGCCATGTATCGCACGCGAGAAAGCAAGAGCATATTAGAGCTCTTTTACCCGTTATTTATAGAGTTTTTTGTCATCTTTTCTTTGAACCTAGGCTTAAACACATATTTGAATGGACTTTGAAACTATTGCTACTTATACCAAAGTGATTTAACGTCTTTCAAGCGCCGAAATGACTTCCATTCTTCTTAGGGTTACTTGCGTCATTTGTGAACGTCTGGCAGGCGAGTCTCATGAAAACTCTAGTGAGCCACCTTAAACCAGATAAAAGAAACACATAACCTTTCCGATGCGAATGTTCCAGTCCGTTTCATGGCACAGCAGCGAGCAAAATACAACTCACTACATTTCACGGCCAACAGAGTTTATCGCAGCTAAAAGGTATCTCCGACACTATTTCCAACTGATTTGAGAATCACCGACCACAGAAGACACAAGCTTCCAGCGTCACTAACGCCCCTTTCCGTTCAAAACTCGAATCGAATGGCCTCCAGGTTGACCGCAGTCACAAATTTTCAGAGCGTATTTTTTCAACTCCTGCACCATTCATCACGTTTGGAACCTTTCTGTCCGAGAAGATGAAATTTCCCACATCCATTAAAGTGCTCCTAGCCCCATTTTTTTCTTCGCTAAAACAATTCTACTTGTTATTTGAAATGCTTCTGCGAAAAAAAAAATTGGATTCGGATAAATCCTCGATTTTCTGTGCCCGGACGAAACCTTGAAAATAGCTTCAAAACACCGCCATTTTGGTTGAACCGGTGAGTTTTGAGGAGAATGGGTCCAGAGGCGGTTGTTACGCCTACCCAGAAAGATCGAATATCTCCTGTCCTCTTATTTTCTTCGGGATAGTCAGATGGTGCAATGCATGTTCTAAAAATGCACAGAAACCCCTTCCAGAGCTGCTATCGGCTGTTAAGAAGATGTACTGTACAATTTAATGGCGATGATCGGTCAATGATACGTTAAAGACGTAAACGACAATTGATTTCGTCGAACTGAACGAACAAACGAACTAACCCTGTGAGAAAGATTGAACAACTCTTAGTGGAATTTGTTCTGCAGTCTTTCAAACGCTATTTTCAAAATTTGCTGGTAAAGCCAACCAGCAATTTGTCGAAATACTACTGACAACCCACATCTTCCAATCTTACAGTCACGATTTATAACATATCCGGCAAAGTTGTGTGATCAATCAAGAAGCATTACGACCTTTATACTGACCGGATATGTAAATATCTCGCACACCGCCAACAAACACTTATTTCGCTTTCGATTCCAATAAAAGTCGAAGAATAATCCTTTAAAATTACTTGATAACAACATTGTTAGACTCACAGAGTTTTTCGAAGGTTTGGAAAACTGCAGTTCGACAAACGTTTTGTGCAATATTGCCGAAAATATGACAGTGTAACATTATCTTCGGACCGCTTAGGGAACGCATCCTTTTCGGTTATCCGACGAATTTCAGTGCAAGCGTCGAGAAAAAAAATACATCGGTTATTTGGAGTGACGACTTGAAACGTGTTACAATGTGAAATCGGTAATTGTATCAAATGCTTCCTTCTGCTTTGGTAAAAATCTTATCTTTGAGTCGAAGAGTGCACTACAATCGAGAACTGATGGTCCTCTCTCGTCATTTGCATCAAACAATGACTAATGCTCCTTTTATAAGTTTTTGGATATATATATTTTCCAAGACCTTTTTGCGCCTCTTTTTTTTCATGGATAGAATCGTTGAAACATTTTTCGAAATCGATCCCAAAAGATTTTTCGAGGTCGAAGTTGTCTACTGCCGGTGCACTATTTGGACGCTTCAGAAAGTGCCTTCGTGAACCATTCCGGTAAGCTGTAATGTTCCTGGATCATATTAGCTGCATTTCGTTTCTTTTGTCGCCTGCCTAGTTTATTTCTAGAAAGAAGTACCCGAGAAGCTGCCGTGCTTCTTGCTTTGCAGCTGTACCGGGACTAATTTGTTTGCCCTGTTTTTCTTCGAGAGAAGACTGCAATGGGATGAATATTACATTTTTAGTCTTTTTTTATGAAGCCATGTTGTCCTTAAAAGTCCCGATTATCACTTGTATAGGTTGTAGTGGTTTGGTTTCCGGAGTAGATGCTTGACTTTTTCCGGCAACGATACCTGTTTGGTTTTCTTTCGCAACGCTTGTTTGGTATTCCTGGCAAGACCTGTCGTTTGGCCTTTTCACCTCATCCCTGCCATTTTATTTTTTGTCATCAATGCGTTTTTTTCCTATTGAGGGTATGAGTGGTTCCTTCTAATTTTCTAAAATGTCAATTTCAATTGAAAATTTGGCAGACATTCATTTTCTGTAAATTTGTCTATTTCCAAGTTGTAGTTTTCTTAGTACGAGTTACATTTTTGTTTTCACAAAGGCAACGATTTTTTTTCCGCGACTGAAGCAAGCAATGTCTTTTCATGCACAAGTGCAATTCCACGCTAAATACCCGCTCTTCGATAGTCAGTCAGACTTCAAGTTTAACTTAAGCTATGCGATTCTATGCTCTAAGCTACGCTATGCTATGCTATGCTATGCTATGCAACGCTCTGTAACGTCATGCTTTTCTACCCTATCCTACTTTATAGGCTGAAGTTTGTCGCATGCTTTATTATGTTATTCCTTAGTATGCTATGTTGTGTTGTACTATGCTAATCTAAAGCCGTGTTTACATTAGGCCTCAATTAAGATCGAATTATAATTGAATTAAATATGAAATGGGTTCACATCAACTAATTACAGTCCCTGATTATAATTGGATTACAATTACTTCAAACAACCCCAACGGGGTTGTTTGAAGTAATTACAGTGCGTAATTGAACAAAATGGCGGACACTTGCTTTGAGAAAACCAAATTTTTGATCGCTTTATGGAGTGAAGAGGCGGTACAACATGAGTTAAACACCTTGCACAACAAGAAACTCGTATTGGACAAAATAAACCAAGAAATGGCCGATGGAGGGTACTCGAGAATTGTCTCATCCGTTTTTATTTTTCTTCTTCTAGCCTTCGAAGCTTCCTTTGCCTTTCTTCTGGCCTCCAAATCAAGTATTGCGGTAAATATCATGGCAGCCGTTTACGAGTCTTTTTATGATCTCATTTGGAGAGATTTACAAAATTCTTACGACGCAGCTTTTCAAATGGATCCCTGTCAATTTCTCAAAAGAGGGGAATTATAACTTTAATACCAAAAGCCCATGGAGATCTTAAGGAACTCTCAAACTGGCGTCCAATATCTCTACTTAATATCGATTATAAAATTTCGACTAAAGCTTTGGCAAAAAGAATAGAAAAATACCTACCGATATTAATTAACTCAGATCAAACCGGATTCGTCAAGGGAAGATACATAGGCCAAAACATAAGACTTTTAAGTGATATAATGGAATATCTAGAGGCTAAAAAGACTTCGGGATTGCTTTTTTTTTATAGATTTCGAAAAGGCTTTCGACAGCCTTGAATGGGATTTCCTTTATAAAGCTTTGAACGCTTTAAATTTTGGTCTAAATGTGAAAAGATGGATCTCCATTTTTTATACAGGTGTACAAAGTGCAGTTATGAATGGTGGGTTCTTGACAACTTATTTTAATATATCGAGAGGAGTTCGGCAAGGTTGTCCGCTAAGTCCTCTCCTATTCATCCTTGCTACGGAACTGCTAGCAGTTAAAATACGCCAAGACTCAGACTGTAAAGGTATTTCTCTTCCGGATGATCAGGAGGTCAAAATTTCACTATTTGCTGATGACACCACCATAATAACAGAATATGTCAAATCACTTCAATCTCATTTACAGATCTTGGATCGCTTTGGAAACATTTCAGGTTTAAAATGGAATAAGAAAAAAACGAAAGCTATGTGGATAGGTTCCATGAAAGATAGCAAGTTAAAGGTACTCGACTTTAAGACAATAAAAGAACCCATAAAAGTTCTTGGGATAAATCTATCCTACGATACAAACAAATGTATTGAAGAAAACTTTTATGCAAAGATCAAGAAAATGAAAACGAAATTGAACTTATGGCTCTCAAGAGATCTCACGATATATGGCAAGTCTTTACAGGCGAAAGCCTTGGGTATATCGCAGCTAGTTTATGCAGCTTCCATGTTGACTGTTTAAGAATCGGTTGTCAAGAATGTTCAAGAGACCCTTTTTGCCTTTCTATGGAAAAACAGGAAAGATAAAATAAAAAGAGTAGTTATGTATCAATCCGTAAAACGGGGGAATCAATTTTGGAAATTTTAGCACGGTTGTTAAAGCGTTACGCCTAGCTTGGATTGGCAGATTACAGAGCACGTCTGACGATAAATGGAAGGCAATCCCCAACTATTACTTTCGAAAGCATGGAAGCTATTTCTCCTCAAATGCAATTATGATATAAAACTCTTGACAACAGGTCTGCCTCTGTTTTATCGAGAACTTCTTCAGTATTTTCGAGATCTCAAGAACGCAACTAACATCTTTGTTTTTAACTTAACGAAGAAGAACTATGTAAATTTCAATACTGAAAAAAAAAAAATCATCGCAGCCGTTTGATAGGGCGCCCTTTCGTTTTCAACTTTAGATTGCGAGGTTATCCTGCCTATATTCTTTCAATTTTCGAAGATGTGAACAGAACCACAATTGTCTAAAATCGAATGGAGTATGATAGATTGAATCGTAATTCAGTTAAATATAATTAAAATTTAGTGTGAACACGACTTAAAACTGCTTTAATATGTTATTTTACTCTATTCTATTTAGTGCTAAGGTACTTACAGCAAAAAAAAAGGTGGCGAAACCAATTAGTGCAATTAAAAGAAGGGATCCCACGCCGACTGCGATTGGTGAAGTGTTTTTTTTCACTCGCGGAACCGTCTGCCTTAAATCTTTGTTCCTCTGGAATAACTGTCAAGACATTAGTCAACATCAAGGCTAATACATGAAATTAAAACAATAAATAAATACGTAAATAAATAAATAAAAAATAAGTAAATAAATAAATAAAAATAATAAATAAATGAACGAATAGATAAATTAGTAGATTAATAAATAAACAAATAAATAAATAGATAAAAAATATGTAAATAATTAGATAAATAAATAACTAAATAAACCTGACCATATCTCGTATCATCTCTAAGGTACATTGTATCTCAAGGCATTCAATGACAGTTCAACGACTGTTCTTAAGATGAGGAATCCCGAAAGGGAAAGTGTGTCGAAGGGTTGCGGCCGAGGCTGAGGGGATGACTCTAATATTACTTTATTCGCCCGAAAACCTAAACAGATCGGGTTAAAACAAAACAAATAAATACTACACAACTCAATTATTTAGAGTCTATCCTCCCTCTTTAACAGATTGTAATTTACAATCGTTAACAGTTATGAAACGAAGAATGACAATACCAAAAGCTTCTTGTATTCAAACAAAAAACGTATGAGGCTGTCAAGGGCACATGTGAAAACAGCAACAACACAAACAACAGCAACAACAATAACAATAATAATAATAACAGCAACATTATTAGTACACAGCACTGATGAGTCTAACGGTCTAAACGCGACATCATGAAATCTTCTGATTATTGTAACACCGTCCCTATTTAAAAGCTCCATTTTCAAAACATTTTCTGACCAAATGAAAACAAAACTCCAGCTATTTCAAATTCCTCAGGGTTAAAGAGAGTTAGGAGAGCAGTGATGGCGTAGTGGTTGAGACGCTTACTACTTTTCAATGTGGTCCAGGTTCGATTCCGTCCCGTTGCGATATGCATATTAAATTTGTTATTGGTTCTTACCATGCCCCGAGGGTTTTCCTCTAGGTTTTAGGTAGTTCCAACCTCCACAAAAACTAACATCTCCAAGTTTCAGTTCGATTAGGATAGAGGACCCGCATTAAAACCAGTCAAGGCTAATATGGCATCCTCTATAGCTACTGTAATTTTATCAAGAAGCTCCGAACTCGAGAAAAACTAGTGTGGAGGGTGGATTAACCATAGAAATAGATCAGCGCTTTCATATTTCTCTATTTAAGAAATGGTACGCGTGCAGCGGGCAACTATCGAGTTATGGAAGCACTTGGGAGGCTGCTAAGCCCAAAAATTGTCAGAGTCGCAGAAGGCGAAAACTGAGTGCCACTCTAGCTTCTTGAGTGCTTAGAAAACTTCCCAAGTGCACCTTTACTCAACAGTCGCAAACTGCACGTTTACCATTGCTTTTATAACATTGGGACTTCTGAGTTGGGAGATATCGAGTCTCTTTCGGCTTACAGGAAGTCAAAAGCACGATGTACCACGTGAAAATGTTCATTCAAAACAACATCATCGTGGATGTTTCACCCGACTGTCCTTTCCGGTCACCATTTCAATTTTTATTGTCGCAACTTACAGCAGGTATAATCTGCGTAGCGTGACCTTCTGTGAGGCTCTGTTTGGTATGTTGCTCAATTTAAAATATATTTTTGTTGTCTGTTGTTTGATAAGTATTGTACATTTACCTTCTGTTTTCATTAATATTCTTAAGTCCACCGTGGAATTGTTTAACTGAAATGTTTTGGTACTAGTACATTGTACAAGTACCTACCAAGGGATTTGTTTAATTATTTCCGTGCACATTCCTTGTCTCATTAAAGGGTTTTAGCTTGCTTACATAATATCTTTAGAAATTTGCACATTACGAGTTATAAGAATAAGAGACGGTCTGATGATGATGAGGGTCAAATTATAAACGGTTTATTATTATTATTATCATCATTATTATTATTGTTATTATTATTAGTAGTAGTAGTAGTTGTAGTAATAGTGGTAATAGTATTGCTGTTATGATTAAAATTTTTATCATAATTATTAGTATAATTATTATTATTAATATTCATATTATTATTCTCATTCTCATTCTCATTATTATTTTGTGAGACCTTAAGTACCAACGATCCTTGTGTGGAATTTTACATTTTGTGTCCTCTTTTTAAACATTTTGACCTCAGATTTTCATCCCTTTGCTCCTCTCTTTTACTAACTTGATTCTTTGGCTGGAGACAATGAGGCTATGTACATCAACTTGAAAAAGTGTTTTTTTTTTCTTTATGAAACAAAATTCAAATCAGACAGAATAAATAATATTCTCATAATTAAGGTACTGAATACAAGGATCAAGTGTTTCAGGATCCCACAGTATTAAGTAAAAGAAAATCTTTGAGGACAGAAAAGTTATAGTTTGATAAAGCAATTTTGTTTGGATTTGACTTCTTAAAATTTGTCGGTCACAATATTTCATGTGTCTCTCCGCTCATTGGCAATAGAAAGTAGCCAAGGAGCGCGGGAGACTTTCTGCAGTTGTTGTAAGATTTACGGTCGATCTCCGATTGTACTGATGAGAGATTGATTTATTTGACATCAGATTAAGGTTAGGAGTATCAAGAAGTCGTTCTGGGAGAAATAAGGCCACCGTTTAGAATATCTACACGTTCCGAATATTAAAAGCGGCAGCAGCCCAATTCTATCGGAGGTCAATATTTAGAACTGACCGACTACTAGTCCAGGAGCAAAGGTCAGCGAAAATCAGATTTGCACAACCCAGAGCACAAAAAAGGTTTTACAGCGGATTATTATAGATCAACATCTCCTCTTTAATGCAAGGTACTCTGTAGAGTCAGATTGTGGTATTACTTCAGAGATACGGAGCCGTACTTTTCATCATCGCACGAACAACACCAAAACGAGGCTAGACTCATGTCTGCCGTGCGAAACTACAGTTCTATGACAATTTTCACTCAAATTGGGCTTGCACAAATAAAACTAGAAACATTGTTTCATTTACGTGTTAAATACTATGTATTCGCCTAGCACATGACTGGTCACATGACGTTTAACGAGAAAAAGCTGTGAAAATATCAAAACCGTCTACTTACACTGTTTGTAGATCCCAATGGCATTTATATTTTTCCTGTATTCCAGCTTGAAATCATTGTGCATGCCATATACAGTCAAACGCTTACATGAAGTACTGAATCTTGGAGAGAATGTCCACAAAATTGCCCAAAACAGGCCGCTCTCACAAACCTAAGTCGGTAGCACGGAATTGAGGCTAAACTAATGCATGTAATTACACCGATCTCTTGCGTCAGTTTACACAGTTAGTCTCGTCCTCAGGTCAAAAATATGACATCACAAGCTTACAAATTATACTTTCACACGAAAACCACTAGATATCAGCAGAAACACTCGTTAACTATGACATCTGTAAAGTATCGAGTTCTTAAGGAAATAAGAAGTGGAACTAGCGTTTCACTGGGTATGTGATTACAATCCAGTAACCAAAGTCATGTCTCAGAATTAACGACAAAGTTCCCCCCACCACAGGAGTTCTTTCGCCTTGACTAGGGAAAATTTGAGCTCACTGTTCACCGTCGGAATCCTTTAAACCGACTGAAATACATGTCGCCAGATCATTCATTGCATTCTGACATTCGTCAATGACCATACACAAACATGCATCCGTGCAAGAACAGTTTCGTGTACATGCCGATTTCTTGCAGCGGCAAGCTGTCAACTAAAACGATGTTCTTCGGCGAATGTTCTTTCGTCATTGAAACAGGCACAAGGTTGTCTTCTTCCATCTTCCAATCACGTCCATCAGGTGACGGGAGATTCTGCATTGCCACAAGACGCCTTATTCCAAGTGTGCGTTTGGAAGGTTGCCTTTTTAATGTGATGAGACAGCCTTTCGAACGTCGGAAGAAGTTCTTCACTTTTCTTCTTTTTTGGCAGAAAATCAAATACCACACCTCATCTGCTTTGGTTAACCGTCCCCCACGATTGTGCAAGGAGCAGATGAAAGCTCCGCTTGAGATCAACGACTCGTTACTTACAGCGGGATCTGCGTTGAAGTGGGAGATTTGATGTTGGAGCTGGTTATCTTTGACCAGAATCTTCAAGGCAGTCGTCTTTCCATTTCCTTGCAAAGCACGGGTCGAATCACAGCCAGTTAGAGCATGGAAAGCAGGAAGAGCTTTGCAGAGGGACTGACCAAGGGAAGAGTGTAACTGGGGGACTGAGATGAACTTCAGTCCATCTTTCACTTCAGTTTGAGACCATAACTCTTGGCACTGTAGATCTTCAAAATGAGTACCGGTATGTAAGCTCACACAAAGACGGCTCTTTTAGGAACTACCGACTCGTAAAATCAATGATCAATGCGTACTGTGGTATAGTTTTATGAAGTTCTTATTATTTTGCTGCACATATCTATTCAGACTGTAAAATTGTCGCTGAAAAGTGTTAATTTATGCAAATTTACGGCATGGTATCCAGATATTCTCGCAGATAAGCCGCATCCCCAATTTGACACGAAAATTTTGAGCAAAAAGGTGCGGCTTATACGCCGGTGTTTACGGTAATGTAAAGCACTGCGGCATCCATGTCCGGTAGCTGAATCACAATTCCGCATGTTTGGCCTGAAGCAAGAGCTTGCTGCCAGCTTCTTCGTGATCGGAGTGCAGTAGTGGTACAATCTCGCAATGGCTCTGCGTGCAAGAAACTGTTTTCATGTCATCTTTGAAACCTCCAGGAAGGAAAGCCTTTTGTTGAGGACTTATGTTTTAAGTGAAGCGTTTACAGATAATGTAACGCAAGAAATCTGCCAAGGTCTCTTTGTTTCTTGTGTTTGAGATGTACTTCCCCCACTGTTTCGGAATTGGCGTGGAATTATTGTAGGTAATAACTTCCAATGAACTTGTCTCCCCTCTCTTATGTCGCTTCCCTTCCTTGATTGACTGCTTCCGATATTGGTGGAGAACTAAGTCAACCCGCGAGTAGCTGCTCTTACTTAACATGCGAATGATGTGTGCGCAGTACCCTTCCGCTATTTATCCAAATAGTGTAGAACTTGCTGACTTTATTACCGGAACCAAAGCCATCACATCAATAACAAAAGCTGTTGGAATTTAAGACGATGGTAGCGAAGGCAAAACAGCAACGTTCTTCTCTAAAAGAGACATTAGTAAGCTCTAGGGGTCTTTCTCAGAATTCCATCACCATGGGCTATTGCCACAGAGACAGCTGAGAGCTCGTAGCTGAGTACTTTTCGTAAGTCGATGTCTCTTTGCTTGGCAACAACAAGAAGCCGTTCAAACAACTCTCGATCTGTGATAAGGGTAATGACTTTGTCGTTCGTTGCTTTTAGTTAAATTTTCTTTGCTGCAGAGCTAAAAGTGTTTATCTTCAACTTTGACAACGGTTCCCTGAAATTGACCTCGTTAGTGTGAATTCTAGTGGAGATAAAGTCTTCCATGCTGGGTTTTCCGATCTCCGTGGCATCTCCTCTGGGGTTGTACTTCCGAACTTGCTTACTTTCCATAGCACTTCTTCGTCTTCTTTCGTCAAATTTCTTGCCTTGTCCGAGCGCTTACCTCGACCAGCCTGTCGTAGTACTTTCGCTTTTCCCGTTGAGACCTGTTTCGACGAGTGGTATCCCGGTCTTTTAAGATCGAAAATGGATATTGTTTTTCTCTCAAATGTTTGTCGAGGGCAGCGATCATGACTCTAAGGCTGTCTGCCTCATAATCTTGACCGCTTTCGCTCTTCGCTTCAGCGTAGAATTTCTCGAGTAATCTGTTGCTTTCAGCCGGTTCGTGGTCCTCGATATCAAAAGCTTTGTTCATTTCTTCGAACGACGTACTTTTGCTGGTGTTGACAGTTTTTGCACCATTCCGCAGTTCTTCTATTGTATCGCGATCTTCTTATAGTTTTGCCTATGGGCGAGCCGTCAATATTTCGTGGTATTGCCGTCTCACCTTTGCGGCCAGTGATTGGCTCTAATGTTGAAATTGACGTCGTTGCACTAAATTGGGTTGCTGACGTACGCAAACATGCAAATTGCTGCCGCATTCAATTGATTGTACAAATATTTCACTTCAAGTTTAACAGTATTTATTGAAAATTCAACTTTTACAGTCTTCATCAAGCTCTTCCATCATTGGGAAACCCCAGTACAAATGGTATTTTTATGCAATACTTCTAACTTTACTTCAAAAAGCTTTTTTTTTTTTTGAATCGAAAATAGCGGTTAGACGTTTTCTATCAAAGCTGTGTTTCAAATTAAAATTAACATCGTTCATAAGCGAATTTCATTAGTTAAAGTACAGAATAAGAGCTGGTTCTTGAAGAATTCAACTTGACAGTTATTATTAACTATAGACATTGTAATAATGTGTCAAAGTTACTTGCCAGTTGGAAAATGAACGTTAATTTGGCAAGAATTCAAAGTGTTATTATTAAACAAATTTTCGAAGAACTGTCGCCGATTCGAAGTGGAAGCATTTACGGTAGTGGCCGTATTGTTGTAGACTGCAGTTGAAGAAGATCTTGCTGGTGTTGCCAGTCTGTCAAACATTTCTGTCTGTGTTTGTATTGAATTGTGGCTGTAGGACTAGATGGAACTGCGATTAGCGTGGCCAGTGAGCTCCGAAATTGCCAGAGGATCAAAATGACTCCGAAGACTCTGTATGGCCGTTTTGCTCCCCGACGTATTGGTAAAGTTACCTACGTTTTTTATCTCTGCTTTCTCTGCCATTTGTTTCATTATGTTTGCTGGGCCGTCCCTCTTCATGGGCAGCTTCTTGTATCAGATATTTTCTTTCGGGCTGTCGATCAGCTGCAAATAAAATTCGTCAATTCCCTCTGGTCTGTGGCTTAGGTACTCTTTTAACGCAACATAAGGATCTCTTTCATCGCTGTTTCCTCGAATTATCCTGTTGTTGTACTTGCGTCTTGCTTTTGGGACATCCGTTTCCCCGATTCTCGTTTCCGTCGAGCGCTCAGTGTACTCATAGTAGTTTCCTTGGTCTTTGAAGTCATGGACTTTGCAGTTGAGGTGTTCTTGTCGGCCTCTCATACCTAACATTCTGGTGTTGTTTCACCACACGAGATGAAGCAACTGGCGGGGCGTCTTCAAACCAACAGCACCTGTTGTCCACAGCTTTTCCATTTGGTTTTCATCGAGTGGATCTGCTCTGTGTGGACGGTTTCCTTTCCCTTCAGCCTTGAGTTGATTCTTTTTCGCAGCAATCTTCTTCTTCAAATCTTCGTCCTCTCCAATATCAAAAGACTCGATGTCTTTTCGCTCCAGGAAATATCGCCTTAAACCATTTCGGTAAGTGCTCAGGGTCAATGGTTCATATTCCTCCCCAAGGCTATCTTTTCTTGAAAAGTTAAGTTATTTAGAACGATCAGCTGAAGTGTCACAATTGATGTGCATTCGTTAGACAAAAAGGCCAAAAGCTGCCTCTAAGATCCGTTTTTATCCGGGAGTTGAGAACAGTTGAAGGGCCGTCTTTCAGACCTGTTTCTACCGTTTTTATGAGACACGGCACGTCAAATAACGAGCATGGATCAAAATGAACTTGGTTTTATAGCGTTTGTTTGCTTGTTTACTTTTGCTGGACGTAAGTTTACTGATAACGGCCTTAGTAGTATGAGGAATGAGGTTACGGGCGCAGACGCTAGAAAGAGTACGCTAAAAGACGACCGCAGACGCTAAAATTTTTTGTTAGCGTGCACATAAATTTTTTACACTGTTAGCGTACGCTAAAATTCCACGTTAAAAATCCACGCATAAAATCTCACGCTAAAATGCCTACGCTAAAATTTCACACTTTTAGCGTACGCTAAAATTCCACGCTAAAAATGCAGGCATAAAATGATATAATTGTAATGTAAATCATACATTAAAAATTTACTTAAATCCAAAATACACCTTCCAACATAAGAAGGTTTACATAGCTTTATCTTTTCCTTTTTTATATTAACTCCTACTAAACTTTCACAGAAATTAAACAACATGATATTATGAAATATTGGGACGTACGTAGACTCGGAAAAGATCCGAGTCCCAGATGGGATTTGAACCCACGACCCTCCGTGATCTAGTCGGATGCTCTAACCCCTGAGCTACTGGAGACTCTGTGGTGAGCAAGGGTCGAATGTGAGTATTGACTGGAACCGCATCGCGCGGCTACACAGCCACGTACTGTAATGTGACGGCGTGATGCCGTTAGTGAGTTTCATATGTGATGCTTTAACGTTTTTTGCATCCTTTCTCATCTTTGTGTTGAAATCACTATAAGACTTTAACCAACTACTTTGACTAAATTCTAAGACACGATGAACCTTTGTTAGTTTAAGACCAAGATTCAAATTAGTTTTAACTTTCTGTAATGAAGAACATAGTTTGTCTTTTTCAGAAGTGTGCCCTTACAAAACCAAGGAATATCAAGTTACGCCTTTGGAAAGAGGCTTTCCGAAAATGGCTCCAGTAACAATCGGCTATATCAAAAGCCACTCAAACCCAAACAAAGCAATACCAATCGCGAGTAAGTTAGATGACTGTTAGTGTATTAAAAACTCATTGTTTTAGGGGCCATGCAGTTTTCGTTCGTTAGCCCAAAATATGCTGCCCAAAGGTCTATCATAATTCAGAACATCCAGAAATTTTCTTCGACTGCCCTGAGATATCTGTTCCGTTAATTTAGCTTGAATCAACACTTTACCTGGCAAGTATTTGCACCATACCACGTGTTAGCAGCTTCGTCCGCCTTTTTGAAATGAACAAGAGTCGTTTTATGCCACGCATACCCACTGACTTAAACATTACCATTTTACGTGACAATCTGTCGAACAATCAGCCGCTTTTTAGCCCTGTCCTTCACGCATTTAACCGTAACATTGCGTTGTTTGTGTTCGTAGAGTCAGTAGCTTATGGCTTTGCGTGAAATTTAATTGTGGCTATATTTACTCATTGATTTTACCTCCCAACGTCCTAAAACACTGTTTATGTGTCAATCGTTTCGTTTACTGTTCGTTCATGTATGTCAAAGACCAGAAGGATCGCGGGTTCTCTGGATGAAAAGAACGGGGCAACAAAAGGCTGACCTGGCTGCGTTCTGTTTCACTCTTCAGCCGAGTCAACGGAGGCATTATAGGCACTAACTTTTTTTACGTTACCGCTACTATTTCCATGTAATCTCTCATTATTTCGGCAATAATCTAAAAGCGTATCATCAGTCACAAGAATCTTTTCAGGAGCACAAGGGTAGTCACTATGGAGGTCATGTAGCTCTTCAGGGTATTCTAAGTCAACTTCTAAAATTATTCCTTTTTCTGGTATTTCTTTGCACCACGCAGTGTATGAAAATAATTCATAATCTTTTTCTTTAAAACAATCGATATGCTTTCACAAATGAAACAACGAAAATAAGAAGTTACAGTGCATGTATCTGAGGTACGATACCTGTCTAAATTCTTCTTCTGTAGAAGCCATTCTTGTTGTTTTCGCTGACCTTTTTACAAAGGAAGCAAACAAACGAAAAACCTTCCCTTGTGCGGTCGCGTGAAGTATTACTTCGTGCGAATTTCGCAGGAGTACGACACGCCTGGATGAATAAGCCAATCAAAGCAGAGTAGTCTAATTTCTGATTGACGGGCTGAGCTGCTCAGCCTCCAGTTGTGGGCTCGCTCCGTGCTTAAATCAAACACCCAGAGTCTGACTGATAGAAAAATGGGATGCTCTCAGATTTGATAAACACATTGACCAAAAAATTTCCATCAGCATGACAGAATAAACATTTACAATTTTAATAAAACCAAATGTATATACACGTATGCTGTAGATAATAATATCATAATTACTTGTAGATTGACACACATACCTATCACAGCCTACTGTTGAACAATTTTTGACTTGATCCACTGTCCTTAGGAAAAAGAGGAAGAAATCTTTCACAAATGTCATAAGTGAAAAGCTCACAGTTTCCACACACTTGCTGTTCATTTGTAAAACTTAGAGACTACACTGTGAAATTCTCTGGACAAATTTCAAGTAATTTCTTTAAATCAAGGATATCTCTAGCAGCCTGATGTTGTGATACATTATTGTGAAATTGGAGCCAGAATAGCTATACAGGCATATTCTTGGCAGAAAATGTCTTTTTTTCTTCGGAAGCATTAGTTTCTTTTTCATCAAGAGAGTCCAGTGAAAGGCCATCATTGCCAGAGTTCTCATATGAGTCAGAACTAAAAAGTTGAAGATCGTTTTCTCAATCACTGTCTGTGGATAAATCCTAGTTGTTCTGAGTTACATCAATTGGCATTGTCTCCTCAGGTACAGGCAACTCGATAATTTAATCAACTACTTCTGTGAAGCTCTAATTCTTAGACAAATGTTGTCTCCATAATCCATCAAAGTCATCCACAACATGCTAACCACCCGCCATCTCACTCATGTGAGCCAAAATCTCTGAGGTGTTCTGTTGACGTTGCTGGAAATGATCTCCAGGAAAAGATGATGCAAGAGAGGTAGATGACAAACTGGCCTGCGAAGACTGCTTTAAGTGATCTATGAGGTCAAATCTTGTACATTTTGGGATCATCAATATGTTTCTTGTATTCCCTTGTACTAGCCGGTCACTATAATTCAAAAGAATAAAAAAGATGATAAGTCAGTGAGAAACCTAAATAGCTGACAAAAATAGATGACAAAATATTTTGGCTAAAGATTTTGACACATGTAAGACAGGTTGTCCAAAGTGGCCCTGCATTCTGTAATTGCTCCAAAGAAAAAGATGACAAACGTTGCAAAATTATAGTTTTCACAAATGTGCTGATTGGGTGTTGAAACATGTGGGCTTACAAAATAGATTTGGCGGATTTAACAAGTTTATTGAGCTTATTTTGCAAAAATTATCTCGTTTCCTCAGGTCGATCTAAAGCTTTGTAGGTGATCAATTATGGGTATTGGGCTTTTTAAAAAGCACACAGTGCATTGCATAGTTTGCTTTATCGTGGGAGTATAGCTTATCCAATGCTTATCATAACTAAAAATCCATTTTAAAAGTATTGAATCCCCTACCTTTGCAGTGACCTTGATTCAAGTGACTCTTGATCGTTTGTTACCTTGACAACCTTTCGTGAACATTTGAAAAAATTGAAGTACGTTCCATTTTCCTCTTTTATAGTTTAGTTTTTCCGTTTGAAGGAAGATCCATCTTTCAAAAGACCACCAAAACAGCGTGGAACAGGAAACCGACTTGACATCGAAAGCGACTCGTCCGGCAACTTCCTTCCCAGTCTCTCTCCGTCTTCTCCATTCTCTCCTCGACTGATCAACTGACCAATAATAACACGCAAAATTTTCACGTGACTATCCTCGTAAGTGATTGTGACAAAGGTCGCTTTATTCAGTCTTTTTTAGCGTCCATCTTTGAATTCAGCGGTACCGGTTGATCGCCCGTGCGTCTTATTAGTCGATTTCACTTCTAAAAACTATTCCAGAATGGTTTTTGCTGCGGTCCAGTCACCAGAGGAAAACAGCGTAAGTGTCCTCAACGAGAACACTTTATTCTTGGCGAAGATTTGAAGCTAAAAGAAGGTCTCAATATGGACGTTTCAATGCGGAAAAATTCAAAGGGCATTCACTATTCGGTGAGTGGGATTAAATTTAACAGAAGCTTTTGAATTAACTTTATTATTACGAATCACACATGAGTGGGTCCCTCATTGACATGGCATGAAATGAATTCTGCCAAAAGCAACCATTGCCTAGAGCGCGCATCTAGACAACTTGAGTTTCGAATAACAAGTCGTTTCAGTCCCCACCGTTGTTCAAACGAAATAAATAAAGTGGCCGTCTCTGGTTCCACTCAAAGTTCTTTGCAAAAAATGCAACAAGACAGCTATAGTGTGCACGAGTTTGATATATCTCTGTTTCAGCTTGACTGCATGGCAATCCGGGTATGTATCACAATTGTATGTTTTAAAATTTTGTTTTAGGATTCATAGAACAAAGATAGAAGATGGAGAGGCTAGCTGTTGACAGAGGGCAGCAAATGAAGCTGCAGAACCAACAGAAATAACTGAACACCAGCTAAGTCTGCCTAAAGTGGAAATTTTAATGAATGTTAGTTTTGTTTTAATGATTTATTCTTTACAATGGCAAAAGTCCAGAGTTGTTCCGCAAAATAACAATAAGTTAAGCTACAGTCTTGTGTATTGCATTATCTGAAAAAGTTATCTTTTTATCAAAAATGTATTTAGAATTTTCCTTCAGTATCTGTTTTCAGTTTGTAGAACTGTAAAGTTTGTAAACCATTGGAACATACAATAAGCAGATTTTAAACGGGTAACGACGAATTAAACTGAGACAGACAAATGCAAATAGAGACGCATTAAAATGGCACAAGGAAAAATAATGGAACTTTACTTTTCAGGATTGAATAATATTTAAACAAAACTAATAGAAAACACCCAGGCTACTAATTTAAGACTAACTTTTAGTACCTTTACAATAAAACTCTTCGCCACTCCAAGTTCCGTCATCTTTGCATATTCTTGACGAAGAACCTTGTTTATTGAAGCCATCGTTACAGGAAAACTCACAGACAGTGTTGTAATTCTCAAATTCTACTCCTGAGCAATTCCGCCGGATGCCGTCTTTGGGGTCTTGTAGGGCTCGGCACTTGACAGCTATGGAAAAAAAAGACATTTCATGTAAGACCTTTATGTTGTTTACTTTCTGAGTGTTATACATTCTGCACAATTGGTATTAGAGTCAACTGAAAACAGCTGACATTATTACATCAATGTAAGGACGATATTAAAAAAAAA
>Ga0126343_10000158_pt1 | contig 21580 bp, 18 predicted proteins | sample Cyp2metagenome_FD_92531 | JGI IMG/M metagenome (GOLD analysis project Ga0126343, IMG submission 92531) | Coral microbial communities from Lord Howe Island, Old Settlement Bay, Australia - Cyphastrea 2 metagenome | ecosystem: Host-associated > Invertebrates > Cnidaria > Coral ...
CTTTCGCGCTGAGCTAGAGCAGAAGACTTTTTTAACAAATCTATATGTGTTGTCGTTGCTATTTGGGACTAGAATTGCTTATGACTGGTCAGGTATCCGTGTTAAATACCCAGATATTCCGAGCTGTTTAGATAGAATAGAAGTATAGAGCTCATCATTTAGCAAACTGAAAAAATAGAGGGCAGTGGTGATCCTAGAAGACGTGTTATGCACGCCTATCTTTCCACCCCCAATATTTAAGGTGTGTTCTTGGCTTCTTGGTTCAAAATCTCACGTCTGGGCACATGCGTTGTGCGTTTATGTTTTATGGTTTCCATGGATCTTTTATCAGGTAATAAGTTAAAATATTTTATTCTTTGAAATAGGTTTTAGATTATTATGAATAGCATTGTTCGTGCTGTTGCTGCATCTTCTAAATGGCGAGGAATTCAAAATCCAAACTATGAAAAGATCAACGACAGCTTTCAAGTATGTGAAACATATTTGAATATAGCGGGAAATATTCCTCTGATTTCTTCTGTTTCGGGTTTGATACGCGAAGATTTGGGACTTGTCCAAATGATCACAGGTCTTTCCCTCGCGCTTTTTCACGCAATTTCAGCTTATTTTGCCACTGCTCCAGAATCAGAAGAAAAGTGTGTTCAGCAAGCTAAAATAGATGTGGCCTACTTCCGGCACGGAGTGGCTAATATCTGTCGCACTCAGCTAGAGCAGGCTATGTTGGTGCATGTGTTTGTGGCTAGAATTGCTTACGATCTGTTGGGCATCCGCTTGGAATACCCAGATGTTCCAGGCTGTTTAAGAGCTTCGATGCAACACAACTAGCATGCGCACGGCCCCTTCTTATACTACAAGCATACATCGTCGATTTTTAGAGCCTCTGGATCTGTTGCATTCAATCCGAGCGACAAAAGGTGTAATTTCTAAGATATCAATTTGATCGAAGCATGGAGAAGACTTCTTCTTGCAGGTTCTTTAAAAAGACATGCAAAGTGCTCTTTTTTAACCTAGAAAAGCGGGAAATTCCACCTGTTTGAGGGTGGGATGAACGCTCGCCTTGACTTTGAGGTTTTTTCTTGTAAAACACTTGTGTAAATAATCCTCGGACTAGATGGTTTGGGTATCAATCCCTAGAAACCTTTACCTTTAGGCGAGGGATGAGTCACTGTCTGGGTTGATGTAAAGAGATGTAAAAAATCTTGGGAATCTTGAAAATGGGTAAAAATGTTTTGAGATACTCTTGCAGCTCAGCTCGATCTAGGGGCTTTTTACTTTTAACATAGGCCACCGGGGACATTCCAAATTCTCGATCCCATTTGGGCTCGATGCGTGCGTAGGTGACTCCTTGGAGTTGTTTTAAGTAATGCTCGATCTCCTCTGGATAGATATTTTCACCTCCGCTGATGAAGAGACGGTCTTTTCTTCCCAAGAGTTTGACTCCTGACTTGGTCGAGTACACGCCCAGGTCGCCGGTTGAGAAATAGCCATTTTGGTCGAGAGAGAGGTGGATTTTTTCTTTAAGATACCCGAGAAAAAGTGTTTTGCCGCGGACACAGATTTCATTTTGATCATTGATGATCATTTCTCGGTATGGGAGGGGATGCCCAAGAGAAAACAGGTAGTTGTTTGTCAATTGAGTAGAGATCTGAGAGCTCATTTCGGTCATCCCATAGGAGGGAAAGAGGGGCAAACCATACATGTAACTTTCACAGTAACAGGTCATGCTCAGTGCAGAGCCTCCAACCAAGATGGCCTTGAGCTGTTTTTGGAGTTTGAGAAGTTCTTCATGTGTTGCGGTGTCTAAAAGACGGCGTAGTTGGGTAGGGACAAAAGAGAGATGGGTGGCGCGTGTGTTTAGGATAGTTTTCGCCTGGTGGGGCTTCTCGCGTGTTAAGCTGACAGTGGCTCCTGCCAAAAAAGAGCGGAAGAGTAAGGCAATGCCAGATATGTGATACAGGGGAAGAGAAAGTAGCCACCGGGCCCCGGGACATAGAGATAAGTGGGCATTTGAGCCAAGAGCGCTGTAGTAGTGGTTGGAAAGAGAGTGACAGGCGATCTTAGGTGTTGAACTACTGCCTGATGTCAATAGGCAAGTGGCGAAATTTTTTTTGTTAAAAAAATAGCGATTGGGCATGTCTGCTTGTTGAACATGCAGAAGGGAAGAAAAAGGGAGGGCCACTTGTTTGAGCTGAGGGATGAAACGCTGCATGGAACTTGGGTAAAAAAAATGAGTAGCCATAAGAGAGTTGAGCTGTTTGACAAGCTGTCCGCAAGGGAAGCGGGGACTTAAAGGGCATGCAATGGCCTGTAGCCGGAAAAGGGCAAATAAGAAAATAGGCTCGAAAAACAACGATGTAGATACGAAGCCGACTCGATGATTTGATCCAATGCCCACCTGTTTTAATGCAGCACACCAAGTTGCAATGATGTGATGACATTTTTTATAAGTCCAAGATTCCTTTGAAAAGGACAGAGCAATTAAGTGAGAAGATTGCCTAGCATAATAGCTAAATGGGCATTCAAATAGACTCATGGGCGATGATAGACTGTATGCATAGCGTCCATTTTTGAGGAAAATGCAAAGTGCCCTTCCTATACGTAATGCCGCATTGGAAGATTCGATCCTGAAAGAAGCGGGAAGTATCTAATCCCATCGGTCTATCTGGGAGTTGCAGTCGCCTTGCGATTTTAGCGATAAGAGCGATCCCCAATTCGCTTTCATAACTACTGCTAAAAACACATGTGATCTTCTGTTCTCTTGCTCGTTTTAATAGAGGAATGAGTTGTTTACGGCCCCCTATCAACGTGGGTTTTATGACGAGGGCTTTGAGCTGAAGTAGCTTGAAAAAAGGGTCTAATCCCGCGGTGCGGACTGTTTCATCTAAAGCAATGGGGTAGGGAAAAAAGAGATAGTCTTCAAAAGAGGCAAACGGCTCCTCAAAATATTCAAAAGTATCTCGTGGGAAGGAGCGGGCAAATGCCATGCCTTGATCGTAAGACCATTTTCTATTTGCATCAATGCGGATTAATCTGGGAATGGAGGGGAGCAGTTGTTTAACAAGAGAGATGCTCTCCTCAATTTCTAGATGGCCGATTTTTATTTTAACGGCTGGGTAGTCGTGTATATGGCGTGCTTTTTCGAGCATTTCTTCGTAAGAGCCCTCGAGGAGGGCCTGTACGGATATTGAACGAAAAGGTTGGGGAAAGCGGAGATCGAGTAGGGCAGATTCGATACCAAAATGCACAGAGGGAAGCAAGGAGTTGAGTTGACATTTGCCTCGCAAGATAAGGGGAAGCTGCTCCAATAATTGATCTGTTGCTTGTTGGTAAGATTCACCACTGAAATGTTTAAGTGGAGCGATTTCTCCCCAACTTTTTTCCCCATTTTCTCCTTCAAGTTGAAGGAGGAGCCCCTTTCGCTTTTTATATCTTAATTGTCGCGTATAGGCATAAACAGTTGCACCAGAGATCCTCACAAACACCAACCGATGAGAAAAAGTGCAGTGTAAAGAGCCATCCATTTACCCGTTTGGACAATCAGAGAATGGGAGTGTTTCGCGCAGTGGGCATGTTTGATGAGTGGCCATATGAAGATCCATGAGACGCTCGTGAGTAAACAGCCGTAGTGAGCTTTCGTTAAAGTGACTAAGAGCACTGGAATAAGACCAGCTATGCACAAGCAGGCTGCGTACTCAAGGCGACCAAAGACAAGACCAAAACGGACCGTCAGTGTTTTTTTGTTAGCTATTCGGTCTTCATTGACATCGCGGAGATTATTACTCGTCAAGATTGCAGTTGCAATCAAGCCGGGAGCAAAACCCGCGATGATAGAAATGATCAGGAGTTGGTTCGCCTGTAAATAGGTCGTCCCAGCAACGGCAATAGGTCCAAAAAAAATCAAGACAAAAAAATCGGCAATCCCGAGGTAACTCAGCGGACATGGTCCTCCTGTGTAGAGGTATCCAAAGAGGACAGATAGAACGGTGAGAAAGCCGATGATCCATCCCCCCACCATCATCAAATAAACGGCGCATAAAATGGCGCAAGCAAAAGAACAGATCGCCGCTTTTTTTACTCTCTGGGGCGAAATGATGCCAGATTGGGTCAAGCGGCGCGGCCCCTTACGCTTTTCTGTGTCGGCCCCCTTGTAAAAATCGCAGTAGTCATTAGTAAAATTGGTTCCGATTTGAATCGAGCAGGCACATAGGATGGTTAATGCAAAAATCAATAGATCAAAAAATCCCCTGTCGAGTGCAATGACAGAACCAATGAGCACGGGAGATAGAGAAATAATGAGGGTTTTTGGCCTGGCTCCTTCGATCCAAATGTTCATGGCCTTCTGGGAAATGGGTTGAAATTGGGCGTTCTCTTTTCCAAAAATGAGCGATGCCCTTCTTGGGCTTCTTCACACATGTAGTAAAGAAGAGTCGCATTTCCAGATAGCTCTTGTAGCCCCGCTTGGCCGTCACAATCTGCATTGAGCGCTGCTTTTATACAGCGTAGAGCAAGGGGTGAGTGCTCAAGCATTGCTCTGCACCACTTGACCGTGGTTGCTTCTAAATCTGTGAGAGAAGTCACATGGTTTACAAGACCCATCTCTAAAGCTTCTTGCGCTGTGTACTGACGGCAGAGATACCACATTTCACGGGCTTTTTTTTGTCCAATAATGCGCGCGAGGTAGCTACAGCCAAAACCACCGTCAAACGAACCGACCCGCGGCCCAACTTGTCCAAAAATGGCATTGTCAGCGGCTAATGTTAAATCACACATGACTTGAAGCACGTTGCCACCGCCAATTGCATAGCCCGCGACCATGGCGACAATGGGTTTCGGACAGGCGCGCATCTGCTTTTGAAAGTCGAGGATATTTAAACGCTGGATTCCTTTCATGTCGGTGTAACCCGCCTTCCCACGAATTGATTGATCGCCTCCCGAACAAAAGGCTTGATGGCCTGCCCCCGTGAGGATGATTGCACCAATATTCTCATCGTTTCGACTATCTTCAAGCGCTTCGACCATTTCGATGACAGTAAGTGGGCGAAACGCGTTATGAATGTGGGGGCGGTTGATTGTGATTTTGGCAATTCCCCCACATTTGTGGTATTCGATATCAGTATACGCTTTCACCTGATGCCATATTTCAGTTGTCTGGCGCAGTGTGGGCATAAAACACTCCTTCCTTGCTTTCAAAAACGCGCAAACGCCCCGAGAGCTTATGTGAATAGAGATGAAAGGGTCTAAAACGGATGATGCATATATTGAACGCTCGCTTTTTTACGCAGAGATAATTTAACTCAAGCATCTAGAGAGTTGACGAGACCCAATCTTTCTTTTACTCGAGCAAAGATTTCTTTGTGAAGAGAAAAATTCTCTTCTCGGTTTGTGTGCATTTCAATCATAGTAGGTCTTGTGCGCGTTTTGTTTAATACTTTTTTGATGTGTCCAAGTGAGCGGGCTTTCTCATAAGAAAGGCGAAAAAAAGAAGCGGCATGGGCAAGATCCAGTCCGTGAGGAGTGGCAAAAAATGACCGGTGGTCTTTCTTGTTTGGATCGATGGGTAGAAAAGAAAAAATCCCCCCTCCATCATTATTGATGACGAGCACCGTCATGGGGCAAGGCATTCCCTTACACTGAGAAAAAGAAGTTACATCATGTAGACAAGTGAGGTCTCCTATAATCGCGAGCAGCGGGCTACCCAGCCCTTTTGCCAAACCGGCGGCTGTTGCAATGTTGCCATCAATTCCCGATAAACCCCGGTTACCAAAAATGGGTCCGATATTTTTCTTAGGTGAGAAAAATGTGTTGGCTGCCCTGATTGGTAGGCTGTTTCCGATAAAAAGTGAAGTATCCGGTCTGAGCCAAGAGGGAAGATGATGAAAAAGAGCCGGTTCGCTTAGCTCTTTTTTATCTCGGAAAAAATGGACGAGTATTTCTCCTACTATGGCATTGAGTTCTCGCCAGCGATCGAGCCACTCTGACTTGCTTCGATCTGGCAAGTGCTTAGCAAGTGAGTCAATGACATCTTGAGGGTTTGCGATCCATCTGTGAGTGATTGAGTGGCTCGAGTGTGCAAAGTGGTGGTGAGAAGTGATGTGAATATGACATTTGGGTTTTTTATATGCAATCCAATCAACGAGTCCTTGTGAAACAAATCGATGACCCACTTGCAAAACAGCATCTGGCAATAGATCTTCGTGGATAGAAACCCCTCTTAAGATGAGATCGTGATAAGAAACCATTTCTCCAAGCTCTGGATGAGGACGCAGTGGTGATAAGATGTCGGGGAAAAGGGGCCATTTTAAACATTTTGAGAGAGTAAAAAGGGAGTGTAAAGAAGGACTGGATCCAAGATTTCCCACTAAAATGACTCCTCTTTCATGCTCAAAAAGTATATCCGAAAGCTGCCTGATCTGCTCGTCTGACAGGCAGAGATTGCCTTGAGAGATGTGTATGCGACTTCCTTTTTCGGATTTGTGTGTAAACCGATGTTCAAATAAAGGTTTGCGAAACATACAGTTGAGATGCACTGGCCCCGCATTAATGCCTCGCGCATGAGCAACCGCGTGGGCGACTGTTGAACTGATAAAGGAAAAAGAGATGTGTGTGTCTGGACAAGGACAGTCTTTTTGCCAGCGGACAAAGCTTTGAAAGATTTTCACTTGATCAGTCGTTTGATTGGCATCCGTACCACGAAGTTCGGGTGGGCGATCTGCGGTCAGTAAAATCATGGGCAGGTGGCTATGGTGGGCTTCCATGATCCCCGGCAGTAGATTTCCGACAGCTGTTCCCGAGGTGACGATCACAGCTGCGGGGAGCTGGGTGGCTTTTGCAAAACCAAGCGCATGAAAACAAAGAGCGCGTTCATCAAAATGGATAAATGTGTCGGCACGTGCATGTTTGCTCGCGGCAAGGATGAGAGGGGCATTTCGGGATCCAGGAGCAGTGCAAAAGTAACGCACTCCTTGATAGACAAGCGCTTCAACTATAAGCCTAGCCCACTTTTGATTGTACTCGTCCGCATGAGTTTGCATCTTACCATACCATGAATTGCGACATTTTGTATTTGAGCTCTTTCCACTCCTCTTGTGGGGAGGATCCGGCGACGATACCTGTTCCAGCAAAGAGGCAAAGCTGTTGGGATTGGATGAGAGCAGATCGAATAGCGACGAAGAGATGTGCTTTTTCTTTGGCAATCCAGCCAACGGGTGCTGCATACCAACCTCGATCAAATGTCTCTATTTGGCGCATCTTTTCCAGGGCCTCTGGTTTTGGGTAACCTCCCACAGCTGGTGTGGGATGTAAAGCGCGCATGATGTGGGCGTCATCCACTCCTTTTTTCAATCTACCTGAAAAAGGGTGACAGAGGTGTTGCACAGTGGATGTTTGGACAGTTCGGCTGCGCTTTGCCTCTCGCAGAGAAGAACAAAGAGGCCCGAGCGTTTTTTCTATCCCTTGCCGCACGAAAGCAAGCTCTTTCCTATCTTTAATGCTCGCTAAAAGCTCTTTTTTTAAATCTTGATCCTCTTGTTCATTCCTTCCTCTCGGCCGTGTTCCCGCAATTGCCGCCGTTTTAATTCTTCTTTGGTCACGCTGATACAGTGACTCTGGGGTGGCGCCTACAAACATTTGATCAGGAGAAAATTGATAGGCAAAGAAGGTGGCGGTTTTTGATTGACTTTGCAATGGCCTGCAAAAGGCAAATGGGGGGAGAGCTGTTTTAAATTTAAAAAGTGAAATCCTGGCCAGCACAATTTTATCAAACATTCCGTTTTGGATGCACTGCAGGACATCGCATACATTCTGCTTCCAAACGGCATAAGAAGGGACATGGGATACCTTAATCAATTTTTGGTTAATCGGAGGAATATCGCCAATATCAAAATGGATGCGACTCAAATCGGGGGCTTTGCTTGTTTTATTTACGTAAAGATGAGTGACCCCCTTTTTTCTTTCTACCTCCACCAAGGGAAGTACGTAGCGACAAGTTGGAAACTGTTCCCATGTTCGGTGTTGTCTTGTAAAAAAGTCCATCCCTCCAAAGAATCGAGCAGATCTGCTCGAGCAGTGAAATGAAGGCACGTGATTCATTTCATGAGCACACCCTACACCACCGATTTGCATCCTCGCTTTGGGTGTTTCATAGTACACTTTCGGGTAGAGGGTTTGATGGGCAAGCCAACTAAACGGGTCCATGCTGGGGGCTGGAATTTTAATACGCATATAGGGGAAGTTATGGTTTTGCAGCATTACAATTTGTGGTGTGAATGGGGTTTGAAAAGTGACCTTTTCCATCAAATCAGCCAGGGCTAGATTTCGTTTTGACAAGGCACTTTTTCTCCGATATATAGCGTTGTAACACCAAAAGTCATGGGATGGGATTTAACCCTTACAAACCCAACTTTTTTCATCAGGGCACAAAAATTTTCTCCATAGGGAAACTTTTCGATCGTCTTACTCAAATAGCGGTAAGCAGCTTTATTTTTGGAGATACATCCTCCCACTGCGGGGAGAATGTATCGCAAATAAAAGAGGTGGAGCTTCCTCAGCAATCTGTTTTTAGGTAAAGAAAATTCTAAGATGAGCAAACGCCCCCTTGGAGTCAAGACTCTGAGACACTCGCTCAAACAAGTTTCCACATGTTCCACATTGCGAATACCAAACGACATGGTGACACATTCTACCGATTCATCTCTCATCGCAATGTCCATGGCGTCTCCCTCCATTAAGCTCACCTGGTGGGTATAGGGTTTGTCGATGATCTTTCGTTGCCCTATGCGAATCATTTCCCGAGATAGATCGATACCGAGAGCACTTTTAACCTGTTTGGCTTTTTTGATCACTTCGATGATCTGGTCTCCAGTCCCCGTAGCGAGATCGAGAAGGCGAACGTCAGGGTTTTTAGGAAGAAATTCTGTGAGCTTTTTTCTCCAGTAGACATCGATACCGAAAGAGAGAATCCGGTTGAGGCAATCATAGCAGCGAGAAATTTGATCGAACGTTTTCCATACGTTTTTCTTCGAGTGCTTAGAGATTTTTACATGCATTCAGGAAAATGCTCGCCTCTGATGTTCTAAAACTGATTTTTAGCAAAATAAGCGAAAAAAAACAACTTTACCGGGAAACCTCGCGTCAAAGAGAGCTTATCTTGGACGATCGGGAACGCCCAAATTTAGATGTCAAAATCCAACCGTTTAGGGGCGGGATGAAAGCGCGCCTTGACTTTAAGACTTTGTCTTGTAAAATGCCTTATCAAAAACCCTCGCGCTAGCATGGTTTGGGTAAGAGTCCCTAGAAGCCTTTGCCTTTGGGGCGAGGAAGTAATCACAAAGTGTGAGTCAATTTTCGCATCACTACCGCGATAATTGAGTTGGGCGCGTTTTACCAATTTTAGTCCACTCACTCAGAAGAAAATTGTGCCAGCAAGCAGGCTAGCTCTTCGGGTCAGTCCGCTATGTTCTTCAAGCAATTTCTCTATTTCTTACGGCGCGCTTTCATCCCATCCCTAAAAAGATGGGTTTCCCCGATCGTCCAGGGTAAAATATGACGAGTATCGCAGCCGTGAAGAAAGGAAAAAAAATATGTATAGCTTGCGATGCTTTGACTACCTACGGAAGGAGAAAAGAGATTGAAGGGCAAAACGTTTGTAAGGATCCCAAAATACTTCCATTGGGTTCCGGATATATAGGTGTCTCAGGCACAGCGGCAATGAGCTCAACGCTGAAGAACTACATAGAAAATCGGAGCTTCAAAAGCCCGGAAACTTTGAACGGGGTCTTTCATTTTTTCCTAGATTTTCGTAGGAACATGTTTCATTCCTATTTTTCTTCTCAGGAAGACACCTCGAATTGGCCTTTTCATGACTCTGGTGCGTTGTTTTTGATCGTGAACAATGGTGGAATTTTTGAAATCAATCACGACGGTACTCTTCGACACTTTTGCAAGTTTGCGGCTATTGGTTCAGGTGAAAATTATGCTTTGGGAGCAATCGCCTCGGTCTACGAGAGAGGGGACGATGCCAGAGAGATGGCCTGTCTCGGGATAAGAGTGGCAGCTTCATTTGATAGAAAAACGATGCTCCCCTTGAGTTCCTTTTGCGTTGATCTTTGAAAAGGGTTTTTTTTTGAAAAACACTTCCAATTTTTGAAATCTTCGCTTAGTCTTAATCGGGATTCAAATGTATTAAGTGGCTCTACCGTGTTAAGTGCAATTCTTCTTTTTTTCACAATTTTCTCTTTAAATAGTTTGGGGTTACAAGATGCGATCGAGAATTCATCGGGCACAACGAAAAATCAAGTTTCTTGGATCGGGTCAACGCGCAATCTTCAGTGCAAGTTCAGAGTGCCAAAAATCCCTAAGGACGGACACACAAAAAACAAGAGAACGAGCACGAAAGGAAAGCATTAGAAAGGAGAGGCAAGGAGACAAAAAGAGCAGCGGAAAAAAGCAGAAAGAGAGAGCCAAAAACAAAGGAGCATTAAGCAAGGGTCGTTAAATGGGAGTCGTATTGGCTGTAAAAAAGGCTGAAGTCATCTGCATGGCCTCAGATTCTATGACGATTTGTGCAGGGGGCAGAAAGCAAAGCGCCGATCATGTTGTTAATCACACAAAAGTGGTTCAAGTCGGTTCTTCGTTCATTGGAACTTCAGATCACCCCGCCTTCCCCCTTATTTTGGAAAGATTTTGTTCAGAAAAAACCCTCCCCATCCCTCTGGACACTCGAGAGGAAATCTTCTCAATGCTCCTCAATTTTCACAAAGCTTTAAAAGACGATTTTTTTCTCTGCTCCGTTGAAGATGAAAGCGATCCTTTTGAGTCTTCCCAATTTAAAGCTATTTTTATCAATCCCTATGGAATTTTCACCTCTTATGAGCTTCGATCAATTACAGAGTTCTCTCGATTCAACGCAATAGGCTCTGGGGCGGAATATGCCCTGGGTGCGATGCAATCAACTTACGATCGATTAGAGACAGCTAGAGAAATCGCAGAAACCGCTTTAAAAGTGGCCGTTGAGTTTGACGATAGTTGTGGGCTACCCGGTCTTTTTTATGAGGTGCTCACTTCTAAGCTCAAGCTTTCCTTTGAGATGTGAAAATCCAATTAAAAAAGTCTTGCTATTTTGGTCACCTTTTCATATATTCAACAGGGGAGTAGGGATGTTTCATGAAGCGGATCGCAAGAAGATATGACGGCGCCGAACCGACTGGGCGACTCCTCAAGAATTTGTTGCCAGAAGTAATGACTAAAATTGGTCAGAGAGCGGGCACAAGTCAAAGAGAAATTTTAGCTGCTTTTTTGCAAATTGTGGGCCCAGAAATCGGGAACATGGCGCGTATCTCAAGTTTTGATCGAGGAGTTTTGACAATAAAAGTGATGAGTCCCTCCCTTCTCGACTTTCTTATTTCATACGAAAAAAAGCGTATTCTGGAGAGAATGAGAGAGCAATTTACGAAAGCAGTTTTTAAGGATATCATTTTTCGCATTGGTTAAAGCGATTCGATTGAGATTATAAGTAAAACATGATCACAAAAACTAAAAAAGAAAAAACCTCTTCTGGCTATACGGCTAGTTCTATTACAGTTTTAGAGGGCCTCCAAGCAGTCAGGGAGCGTCCTGGCATGTACATCGGGGATACTCAAGTACGGGGTCTTCATCAGCTTGTCTATGAAGTGATCGATAACTGCATCGATGAAGCAATGGCCGGTCATTGCACGCAGATCCGAGTTTCGCTCAATCAAGACAAGTCTGTTACTGTTGAAGATAACGGTCGTGGCATCCCGGTCGATCAACACGAAAAGCAGTCCAAAAAACAGGGTCGCAACGTATCCGCTCTAGAAGTTGTCATGACCATTCTTCATGCAGGTGGAAAATTTGACAAGAGTACTTACAAAGTGTCTGGAGGTTTGCATGGCGTCGGTGTGTCTTGTGTCAATGCTCTTTCCAAACGAATGCGGGTCGACATCTATCAACATGGCAAAGCTTATTCGATGGAGTTCGCTCGTGGAAAAGTCACACAGTCTCTGAAAACAGAGGGTAACACTCATAAACAGGGCACCACTCTAAATTTTCTTCCCGATGATGATATTTTTACAGTGACGGATTACGACTACGATATCCTCTTACATCGATTGCGGGAACTTGCCTTTCTCAACAAGGGGGTGACGATTGTTTTACGCGACGAACGACAAGTGGATAAAGAGGAGATGTCTTTTCAATATCAAGGTGGTATTTCGTCTTTTGTTACCTACCTAAATGAAAATAAAAATTCTTTGTTTCAAGACCCAATTTATATTAGCGGCAGCAAAGATCTCCACGACGGACCCCTTGAATTTGAGGTCGCGATGCAGTGGAACCATTCTTATGTAGAATCTGTCTACTCTTATGTGAACAACATTGCTACCCACTATGGAGGAACTCACGTTTCCGGTTTTTCTTCAGCTTTGACCAGATCGCTCAATCAGTACATCAAGCATAACAATCTGCTCAAAAATGGAAAAGTTTCTGTAAGTGGAGAGGATATGCGGGAAGGGCTGACAGTGGTTTTATCGATCAAAATTGCTAACCCGCAATTTGAAGGGCAGACTAAACAAAAGTTGGGAAACAGTGAGGTGGCCTCTGTCGTGCAGCAAATTGTCGGTGAGGAATTTTCGATTTTTCTCGGGGAACATCCTCAAGTTGCGCGTGCAATTGTGGACAAGGCGATTTTGGCGGCTCAAGCACGAGAAGCGGCGAAAAAAGCGCGCGAGCTGACGCTGCGCAAAACAGCACTTGATAGTGGTCGATTACCCGGAAAGCTCAGCGATTGTCAGGAAACAGATCCTAGCAAGTGCGAGATCTACATTGTCGAAGGGGATTCCGCAGGTGGTTCTGCCAAGATGGGACGGGATCGGCTGTTTCAAGCCATTTTGCCCATAAGGGGTAAGATTCTCAATGTCGAGAAATCAAGGCTGCAAAAAGTACTCCAAAATGAAGAGGTGGGCACAATGATTTCCGCCTTTGGATGCGGTATTGGGAAAGATAATTTCAATTTGAGCAAATTGCGTTACCACCGTATCATCGTCATGACAGATGCCGATGTGGACGGTTCTCATATTCGCACTTTGCTGCTGACCTTTTTTTATAGGCATATGCCGGCTCTGATCGAGAATCATTTCGTCTATATCGCTCAGCCACCGCTTTATCGGGTGACGCGTAAAAAAAAGATTCGCTACATCCATTCTGAAAAAGAGATGGACGAATACCTATTGGATTTGGGGATGAGTGATATCACCATTCGTTTGTCCTTGGATGGTAAGCAGATCAAAGAGGATGAAATGCGCACCCTCCTCTATACAATCCTCGGGGTGGAACAGCTCATTAGTGCAATCGAACGGAAGGGGATCCCATTTAAAGAGTTTTTATCTTCTCGCAATGAAACCGGGATGTTGCCCCGCTTTCATGTCATCTCAGAACATCGGCAACAGTTTGTGTATTCAAAAAAGGATTTGATTGCTCTCAAAGAAGAGGATGAAAACATCCAGTTGCAAAAATACCAAGAAGCGCTCGCCTCGATTCCCGAGAAAGAGCAGACAGAGGAAATCAAAACGCATCGCTTAAAACCAATGCCTTTCGTCGAACTTTACGAAGAGGCACAACTCAAACACATCATAGATGAGCTTTCTAAATACCATTTCTCTCTAGATCAATACATGTCTCCTCAAGGCAAGTTGCTCGATGTGATAGATGAGAAAGGGAATTCAATGAGCGCCTATACTCTAAGGGAGACCATCGATCTTCTGAGAAACAACGGCCGCAAAGGGATTGAAATTCAGCGATACAAAGGGCTTGGTGAAATGAATGCAGATCAACTGTGGGAAACGACGATGGACCCATCTAAACGGACCTTATTTCAGGTAAAAATGCCAGATGCTGTTGCAGCAGATCATATGTTTACCATGCTCATGGGGGATGAAGTTGCCCCACGCCGCGCCTTTATTGAGACACATGCACTATCTGTGAAAAACTTGGATATTTAACGAGGAGTGTTATGAGTTACACACAAGGTGAAGTTGTCATCCCGCGTAACGTTGAAGAGGAGATGAAGGAGAGTTATCTCCGTTATTCGATGTCTGTGATCATCTCTCGCGCACTTCCCGATGTGCGCGATGGTCTCAAACCTTCTCAAAGGCGCGTTTTGTATGCCATGCGTCAGCTCAATTTAACTCCTGGTGCCAAACATCGAAAGTGTGCAAAAATTTGTGGAGATACTTCGGGAGATTATCACCCGCACGGTGAAACGGTAATCTATCCTACCTTGGTCCGTATGGCTCAAGACTGGGTCATGGGATACTGCCTAGTTCAAGGACAGGGCAATTTCGGATCTATTGACGGAGATCCACCAGCTGCGATGCGTTATACAGAAGCGCGACTGACACGCGCTTGCGTTGCTCTGATGGAAGATTTAGAAAAAGAAACCGTTGAGTACATCCCGAACTATGATGAAACGAGGCAAGAACCCACCGTCTTTCCTTCCAAATTTCCCAACCTCCTCTGCAATGGATCTTCTGGCATTGCAGTTGGAATGGCCACTAATATCCCTCCCCACAATCTCACAGAACTTGCCCGTGCCATCGTGCTCCTTTTAGAAAATCCCGATGCGAGCATTGAAAACATCATGGAGTGTATGCCCGCACCCGACTTCCCGACTGGAGGTATGATCTGTGGTTACCGAGGTGTGAAAGAGGCCTACCATACTGGAAGGGGAAAACTCACTTTGCGCGGAGCGCTTCACACAGAAAAAATGAAGGTGGGCGAAAGGCAGCGGATCGTCGTCGATCAGATTCCTTATAATGTCAACAAATCCCGTTTGATTGAGCGTTTGGCCGATTTGGTGAATGAAAAAGTCATTACGGGGGTCTCTGACATTCGTGATGAATCGGATAAAAGTGGTATTCGGATCGTACTCGATCTCAAGAAAAATGAGATTCCGGATGTGGTGATCAACCAGCTGTATAAGTTTACCGACATGCAAATTACTTTTGGGTGCAACTTACTCGCTTTAGACAAGGGTTTGCCCCGCGTCATGAATATCAAACAGATCATCACCGCATGGATTGATCACCGCATAGAAGTTGTGCGTGCTCGTACGCGCTATGAATTGCGAAAGGCAGAGCTGCGCGCCCACCTTTTGGAGGGGTATCTCAAGGCGTTAGATCATTTGGATGCGCTCGTCAAGCTGATTCGGAGTAGTCCGGACCGGGATCAAGCCAAAAGGGGATTGATCAAGCGATATGATTTCTCAGATCGGCAGGCACATGCCATCCTCGATCTGCGTTTATATCAACTGACTGGTCTTGAAAGGGAAAAAATCGAAGAAGAGTATGCCTCTCTTCTCAAAAAAATTGACAACTATCGCGCCGTCTTGTCCAGTGACACCCTCGTTCATGACATCATTAAAAGGGAACTCGAAGAGGTTCAACAACACGGAGCAATACAGCGTCGCACACAGATTGTGGCAGCTACAGATGATCTCCAAATGGAGGATCTCATTGCGGATGAGACAGTGATCATTACGATCTCTAATGACGACTATATCAAGCGGATGCCGCTCACCACTTTTAGAGAGCAGCGTCGCGGTGGTCAGGGTGTGATTGGTTTCGATTCAAAAAAAGAGCAGGATGGTCTTAAAGAGCTCTACGTGGCGTCTACGCATGATTATCTCATGAGTTTTACCAATCTCGGGCGGTGTCACTGGATTAAGGTTTGGCAGCTTCCGGAGTCTGGGCGGCGTGCCAAAGGGAGACCTCTAGTCAATCTCCTCGAAGGCCTTCAGGCAGATGAGCGGATTGCTGCTGTTTTGCGAGTGCGCGATTTCGATGATCCAAATGCCTCTATTCTCATCGTGACCAAGAAGGGAATTGTCAAAAAAACGTTGATCAAGGCATTTAATTCACCCCGTCGTAAAGGGATTTACGCGATTAATATCGACGAGAGAGATGAAGTGATTTCTGCGCATATTGTTCACCCAGGTGAGCAAGTCATGCTCTTTACTCGTGCTGGTATGGCAGTCCGATTTGATCAAGAACAGGTACGCCCGGTAGGACGGGTCGCTAGGGGCGTGCGTGGTGTCAAGCTCAAAAGCGCTTCGGACGCTGTTGTCTCTTGTGAAGTAGTCGGTGGGTATGAAACAGTGCTCGTGGTTTGTGAGAATGGGTATGGGAAGCGATCTAACGTAAAGAGCTTTAGGCAGGCCCACCGCGGCGGTGTAGGGGTTCGTTCCATCATTACAAGCAAACGAAATGGGCTGGTTGTAGGAGCGCTTGCAGTAAGAGATAAAGACAGTGTTGTCTTAATGTCAAGCAGTGGGCACGCACTGCGTCTAGGAATGCAAGATATTCGGGTAATGGGACGTTCAACGCAAGGTGTAAAGATTGCCAATCTACGGCAGACAGATGTTTTGGTCGCCATGCAAAAAATTGAATGTATTGAAAATCAAAGTGCGAGTGACTCAAAGAAAAAATAAAGGACTTTTTGTCACCTTTGAAGGGGGGGAAGGTGTGGGGAAAACAACATTAATTCGTCGTCTCTATCAGAATTTGATGCTTCAGGGATTGTTGGTGTGTCAAACACATGAACCAGGTGGTACTCGGTTTGGACAGCATGTGCGCGATCTTCTCTTGCATCACCAAGAAATCTGTTTGGGCAAGCGATCTGAGCTCTTCCTTTTTTTGGCTGATCGCGCTCAACACGTTGAAGAAGAGGTCATACCCCATTTGAAAAAAAACTACATTGTGCTCTGCGATCGCTTCAATGATTCGACCCTTGCCTACCAAGGGGCTGCTCGCGCTTTAGATACTCCGCTTTTGGAGAAGTTCTGTCAGTTTGCGTCTTTTGGTTTATCTCCCAATTTAACCTTTTTTTTAGATTTAGATCCCGCAATTGGAATCAGGCGTTCTCGAGAAGATGTGGAGTCTGGAAATATAGAGGATAGAATCGAGAAGGAGGACATGTCCTTTCACATCACAGTGCGCGCAGCGTTTTTGGCACTTGCTAAAAAAGAACCCGGGCGGTTTTGTATTCTTGATGCGAGTATCGAAAGGGAAGCGATGTTTAAACAGGCCCTTGACACCATTCAGGCCAAACTGGACGCTTCGTGTTAGAGACGCTTCCCGGTCACTCTAGGGTGAAAAAGCTCCTTGCTAAACTCCTCGATGCACCCCCTTCGACCCTTCTTTTTGAAGGTCCTAGAGGACTTGGAAAAGCTCGTTTTGCAAAGGCATTTGCTGAAGCCCTTCTGTTGCAAGGGGCAAATCTACTCACTTCCAAGTCACCACACCATGTTGATTTGAGGCAGCTACACCCCGAGGGAAAAACGTGTATGCACTCCATGGAAGCAGTAAAAGAATTGATCAAGCACGTGCTTCTTCCCCCATTCCAATCTCGAAAAAAAGTATTTATCATCCACGAAGCTGATCGCATGCGTTCCTGCGTGGGCAATGCTCTTTTAAAAACGCTCGAAGAGCCTCCCAAATACGCGCATCTCATACTCCTTTCTTCCCGGCCGGAAGCAATGTTAGGCACTGTGCTCTCCCGCTCGTTCCCCATTACATTTTTTCCCCTCTCTCGTGATGCATTGACAATCCATTTGGAAAGCCAGTGGGGCATCTCTTCAGAAAAGGCTCAACAGATTGCTTGGCTGGCTCATGGTAATTTGGAAACAGCAGAGACTTTAGCTCGGGGAGAACAGATGAGCTTTCTTCCCCTTGTAGTAGAGATGGGAGTGGCTGCCCTACAAGAGAATTATGCCCTTGTATTTGATCGTTTCACTGAGCTCAATCTCCTCGCTCAAAAGAGTAACTTCAAGGAAGTAGAAAAGATTTTTTCTTCTCTCTACTATTGGTATCGGGATTTACACCTGTTAAGAATTGGAGGCAGCCGATCCCTGCTTTTTTTTCAAAAGTATGAAAAACAGGTCGAAGAGGCTGTGCAATTTCCTTTGCCCGAGCTTGTTGAAGTGCAAAAGAGGATGCAGCAAGTAAGGTCCATGTGGGAGGGAATGAACACCACTTTTCGCTGTTGCTTGGCCCATTTGCTTCTCTTCTAAAATGGTATTGGAATTTGAGTAGAGCGAAGGAGAACTAGTTGAAACTTTCACCTCGCTTGAAAGATGGACAGCATCGAGATGTTTTACTTTCTGGAAATCCCACAAATGTTTGATAACACAGCAGAAGGTGGTTCACGCCGTTCATCGCCTTATGTGGTATTGTCTCTATGGGCAGATGGTAAAAAGTGGCAATCTCATTTTTTGATAAACCGGTTTCCCACGGCAATTTGCCTCCCTTTTTTGATAGGCAATGCATCCAATGCATGGAAGCCAGATCTAGCCAATGGTAGGGCCACTTGAGTGCCTCTTGTATATCGGCATCGATGAGTTGACTAAAAAAAGCACGGTCAAAAGAGGGGTTTTGGCAAATAAAAACAGCCTTTCCCCTGGCAACATCGGTTTGAGCAAAAGACGCCTGGATGAGATCAGCCACTTTCTGCGGATTCATCCCCTTTTTGATATCTTGCCATTTGAGCCCGTTCACTTTAAGGCTATGGGGGTTGCTTTGCTCCCATTCTTCACGTGGATGGCATACGGTGGTTTCGAAAGATTCACACATCTTTCCAGTACAAAGATCGATGATCTTATAGGCAATTTCTATAATTTTATGCCTCTTCGTATTGAGCCCGTTTGTTTCTATATCAAGAAAAATGCCTAGCACGTCACGCCTTTTTCATATCTCGTTGATCACACATTCACGTTCTGATCCACATATCGATATCCTTCGTTTATCAGAAGTGCTCTTTATTATACAACAAGCAGCGAGGCAAAATGTATTGAAAAGGTTATCTACTCTATGGGATAGCCGAGATTGCCCTTGGGTGAAACAATCTTTCAAAGAAGGCTGTGTTAAAAAATCAGATCTTTCAACGGGATCAAAATATCTGATGAGGCAATCGATTTTTTCAATGCAGTCTCCAGAGAACTATGTCATTTAGGTAACGCAGATCATGAGTCTTTTTTACCATTGCCTGTTTCCCCAGAGACTAAAATGTCTCGCTGTTATAAGATAAGATCGCTCAATCATTTCTTACCATGAAGGTAAAGGTTTGGCACCACTTTCCATCAATCCCGCTTGCGGTCTCAATGTAAGATATGCACCTATAGAGGCATTGCCTGTCGAGATAATGGCTAAAATTGTTGCCTGCTTACCACATTTCCTGAATGAAAAAAATGCACCTAGTGTCTTAGAACAAGCAGTTAGAGATAAGAAAAGTATGGGAAGTACTAGTAAGAGAATGTACTCAATGATCAGCGATAGTTATGTCACTGCACTATTCATTTACACCATCTTAAAAAGATATAAAAATTTGACCGCCAGTCTGATGATGGGAGATATTAGAGCACTGGAGGTGGGCGTTTCAAAGTACATTCGAGACTATCAGTTGGACGAGATGTATGTGTTCACTGAACAACTTCATTCTCTGACATGTCTTCTCGTGGAGAAAGCAAATGCTCTTGACCCGGGAGGACGAAATTTTTTACAACTAGAATATGATGAGAAACGTCCGATTTTTTGTAGCTTTGGCCAGCCAGTTCCCACACATTTTCTGTTGCTCGCTAAACTAGACAGGCTACACATTGTCAGCCCATGCGCCGAAATGATTGTTAAACCCAGCTCACACTACTTGGATCTGGATGCTCCTTTTTTATCTTTGTTTGCACTCATAGAGTCGCTGATTAGGCATTTGGGTGCCACATTTGAGGGATGTATTGGCACTGGATGCTGCGGTGAAATATTTAATAGGCCTTTTTCCCCAGGGGGACGTAGTGATTGGATGTATTTTGAAATCATCCAGCCTCTCGACGCGGCGAAGCAGGTAAGGAAGATGAGCGAGGAGGAATTAAGAGAGATTGGGGGAGAAGTATTAGATGAAAAGAGGGGCACTCAAAATGTGATCTTAGAGCAAAGTCAGCTCCATTTTACCGTTTATAAAGTAAGAGAAATTTTTGGGCGATGCTTGCCCAAATCAAATTGGGGCGAGCGCGTTTCCTTTTCTTGGGATGTGTTACATCTCGTACTTTCGATGATCAAGGGGAAAGGTCTCATTCCAATATGGCTAAAAGATAAGCGCGCAGAGGTAATAAAAAGATACTTTTGGGGATCTTTTTGGAAAGATGCCACGATTTACATGTATGAAAAAGGTCTGGGGAAAGAGGATGTCTACTTCCTTTTAGAAGAGATGATCGCAAAGGATCAAAGGGGAAAAAGCAAAAAACATCTCCTTGAGATCCACGATTTGCCAGAGTGCCCTGAAACGCACCCCTTGTTAACAATTGCACATCATCTTTGGCAAGATTCCGATAAGGCATACGGTTTCATTTGCGGAATGTATGAACATAACGTGAAGACTCGCGGAATTCTCGACTATTTAATGGCTCAAATAAAAAGGCCCCGTTTTGCGTTAATTGCGGAATATTTTTGGTTGCGACTTGATAAAAGAGTCATGATTTCGATGTATGAGCAAGGGATGAGCAAGGGGAACATCCACGCTCTTTTAGATGACATGTTTGAAAAATACACAAACGGGGCGAGTAGAGAGGAAGTACTCAAAGCATGTCCTTGCTCATTTGAAGTAGGTCCACACCCTTTGGCAAATGTAGCTGGACGACTTTACTCGAATTTAGAACGTGAGCACTTCTGTTGGGACATGAATTTCGTGGGCGAAGAAAAAATTCTCTCCATGTATGAAAGTGGAATGAATAGACAGGAGATCCAAAACTTTTTCGTCAATGCCATGCGTAGCCTTAAAATGAAAAACACGGAGATTGAATTTCTCGTGCGTGAACATGGGCAGGGCTCTAACAGTTTTTATGAAGATTTTTATCAGATCCTCGGCAATCCCCCTTTGGTAGGGAAAAGTATAGTAAAAGGCGAGCAGATGGCTGAAAGCCATTTTTCATCACATCGGCTTCTTTCGTATCTAGAACACCACTTTTTGTGGAACATGGCGAGCAATCTGAAGAAGGTGGGAATACTTCCAGATGCGCAGAAACAGCTAATCGCAATGTGCGCATCTCAAACTAGTAAAGATAAGATAGACGATTTTTTCACAGAAATCGTATATCAAAGTGGGGTGACAAATCGCAGGCACTTACGCATTCTCATGGGTTATTCTAAGCTGTATCCAAGTGATACTAAGGCCATTCAAAATGAAATCGCTTCCAAAGTCAAAAACAGGTTGTGTGCGATGTTTTGACTGGTTAAAAAGGCATGGATTTTCTTATAAAAATTCGCCTTGATTCCAGGAAAAGCAGAACTGGAGAGCCAAGAAAAATAGATCAAACGATACATCCAGCTAAGAAATAACCTTGGCGAAGATGAGACTGTATACCCAAAAAAATTGAAAATTTCAATTTACATTAGGGTTCAACTACAAACATTGAGTCTGTCTTAGATAGGGGTTTTTCACTCTAATAGCTCCCTAGAACTCAAAAAATCCACTTTCTCTCATTTCTCCTCAGCTGTAATTCATCCTATTGACTTTGCTATAAAGCGAA
>Ga0126343_10000159_pt1:0-20000 | contig 21539 bp, 15 predicted proteins | sample Cyp2metagenome_FD_92531 | JGI IMG/M metagenome (GOLD analysis project Ga0126343, IMG submission 92531) | Coral microbial communities from Lord Howe Island, Old Settlement Bay, Australia - Cyphastrea 2 metagenome | ecosystem: Host-associated > Invertebrates > Cnidaria > Coral ...
CCCCCCCCCCCCCCTCCACCTGGTTTACTGGGAACAGTATTTTGGGTTATCTGAAAACTTACTTGAGTATAGTAAATTATATTTCTGCATAAATAAAATAATTCTTGACTGAAGTAAAATAATCTTACTTCTGTTAATTGAATTCTACATTCATTTGATCAGGACAAATTGAATATTTTTGTAGTGCCAGTTTATTACAACGACCCATACACATCTCATGCTCTCAGAGAACAGAGTAAATTCTATCAGGAAATAATTGTTCATCACTCTTTCCTTTTCTTGCTATAACATTAGACACCTTCAGGATATCGAGAATGCGAAGAAGGCAAGTGAGGCAGATAGCTGTATCCTAACATGAATTTAGTCGTGCCAAGAAGGACTATGTTCCTCAGACACTCTCAGAAAAACAAATGACGTAATGTCTATTTAGTGCAGTTTGTGAATATTATGGGATAGCAAACTTCGACGAACGTCTTTACCAAGGTGTGCACTTTACCTCAGATTGGGTTTATACGATAAAATAAGCCACATTTTTGACTGCTTCATTAATTCGACCCGGAAATCCTTGAGTAATTCAGCAAAGAACTTCAGAAGGCAATAACGCACGAACGTTCTCGGTTACCCAAAACGTTTTGACTTCTAAAGAAGCTTCACCCCCGACGTCGACAAGGATCGATCATGGCTCCCAACCGCCAGACGCAAACGATGGAAGTGGTTCAGCCAAGTTCGAACTCAGTACAGTTTAAAGAAATTCCTATCAAAGTAGGAAAAACATCAAGGATAACGAGGTGTAGCTCTGTCAGCTACAGCAAGGAAGAGAGTCTTGTGTTTGACAACAGGTCCGAATATTTTCGCTCTCTCGCGTCGTTGAAGACGTCGTGCTTTGTTTTCAGCAGTGTCGCAAACACTCTAAACTCGCAATTGTGGCCTGGTGTTAGTTCTGGCCTGGACGAAGATGACAGACAAGAGAAAGTGAAACAGAGGGTCGCATTGGAGCCCGAAGAGAAGAAAGAAGCCGTGGAAAATGACGACAAGTCCAGTGGTTTTTGTTGGCAACAAACGCGGGAAACAGCCGACGAAAAGGAACTTGAGTACTCATGGAAATCGACAATAATTGAAGCAAAATATGCGAAAACGGGTAAGTGGCTTGTTAACTTAGCTATTGGTTAGTTAAAGTAACGAAAATGTTTTTGACTGTTTATTCCAGCCCAGAAATGCAGTCTTGTTACAGAAACCGAACTTCGGCGTGGGTGTGACGTAGTTCGTTTGCCTGTGCTCGGATCAGAAGACAGAACACACTCTATACCAATTTCATGCCAAGAGTTCTAGTATTCATAAATTCACTTTGAATGTATCAAATCTGCGCTGGTAATTTTATCATAGGTTAAACTCTTTTTTTCATTGAACGGCCATACATTGTGAAAACTGTGTTCGAATTGAAGAGTGGTTTCTTTTGTTTTCCTTCGGCCAACGTTGTACATGTACAAGAATCTGTGGAGTGAATACTAAATTTTAGAGTGGATAGTAGAATGACATTCTAAGCAGAAATAAGTGCAATTTTTATTGTCGTAATGAATATTTCTAAAGAATTGTTTCGTTTTGGTGTGCATCACTGCGGTAGTCACATGACTGCACAGCGAGGAATTTAGGTTTCGCTTCACTCTTCGCAGTCACGTGATGGATTAAACAGGAAGTCTGGTTTTATTAGCAAGTGCAATCTTTATGAACGCAAAGGGCCAAGTCACATACTCTAACTTGTACTTTCTGTTTCTTTTTCTGTTTTCTGTTTGAATAATCTACGAAGAATAAACTCTCATAACTTTGATAACCAAGATGAAAATCAGTATAACAGTGTCAATGATTAGAAATCTGGTGCAAAGATCTGTCTTTTCAGTCACCATTCTCTGAAACAAACTGAATTGGGTAGAACATTTTGCCATTTCTCAATAATATGAATTATTGCTCTTATTCCTTTTCATTGTTAGAAGAACTGAACACTAAAAAAAGTTTCTGTCTTTGCCATATAGCTTTTGAGGACTGGATACAAGCAGCTTTTCAACTCTTCATTTCATTTATCAAAATGATGTTAAAATTAATGTTATATTTATTTGTTATTGTTATATTCTCACTGTGTTTGCAGAAACTATTGAAGAAGATGACAGTTCTGATCTTTTGATGATTCCATATTCTGTGCAAGAGAGTGCCACACCAGAGCCAGAGAATGTTTCACTGTTAGAGCCAATGCTGGCATCTGACAGCTTTGAAGTTCAGGAAGTGTTCTCGACAAAAGATGAGACGTCGCCAAGTGATGATCAAGCTGAAGTTAAAATTGAAAAATTGAATCTTGGACAAAAAGAAAGTCAGAACAAAAGTTTGTTCAGAAGGTTTGTTTCTTTTTTCCTTTTAGTTTCCTTCATGATATGAATTCAGGTGGTTAAAATATTTTGTAGTTTGATCTTTGACTGATATGAAATGGGTACATTAGGGTGAAACTTAAAATTTTGTTTTTCCCTTCTTGTCAATGTATTTAACCACTTTTGTCTGTAAAATGTGTCTGAACATATCACATTTCTACATGAGACTCTTAAATATAGTAGGTCAAATTGGACTATTTTCATCTTGAATTTTCAGACATGCTGTAAAAAAGGTAAAGAGAAGTGTTTGGTGCATTGTTGGCTCTGATCCTCCTCCAGTACGACGCAAAAGAACAAGGAAATCATGCAAAACAGTCAGGGCAAGAAAATGCAGGCAGCTAAAGAACCATGCAGTTAAACAGTCTTCTGTGTACAGTGAGGTTGAAGAATCAAGTACTATTTCAAACATAAAACCATCTGCTTCCAAAAGAAAGAGAGCCAACTCTCCTGTTGGCAGTGAACCAAGAGATTCTGGTGTTCACAGTGAAAACAGCAGTAGTGGAAGTAGCGGTGGGTGTAGCAGTAGCTCAGGAAGCAGCAGTGGTAGTTTTGCAGGTGGTAATGGCAGCGGAGGTTCTGGTGGGAAAGGCAATTCAGGTGGAGATGATGATGATAAGAAGAAAGATTTTCCTAGTTGGCATCTACCTGATCTGCAAAACAATGCAGTAAAAACGACAGAAAAGAGAAAAAGAGTTAAACAAGACGACAACGAAAAAGGTTATGCAGAAGAAGAAAAGATGGAAGAGGATTATGTTCCTCTGTCAAACGTAACTGGCTTCCCAATGTTCTTGCCTAGTAAAGTTGATAATGCAGAACAGTGTCACAGCCCTGGTGAAAGGGAGCCTACAAACATAAGTGGGAAGGTAGGTTACTAATAATTCATTTTTCAGGGCAAATCATAGTGTACAGCACTGCTCTAAAGTAAGTTACCACCTGTCACCTTGTCTCTCTCAAGAATTGCATCTCCTGTGAATCAGTGTTGTAGATATTTTGGAATAAATTATGAGTTATAGGTTTTGTAAGAAACTGATAAATTTTTCACAATGTACAAGATTCTTCTCTTGTGACAGGGTGGTAACTGACTACTCAGTAGTACTACTTTGTAGCTTTCTGAAATTATTATTTCCTATTCAGTGATCTGTTACATATTTCAACTGAAATAATGAAAAAAGTATCATATGCAGGGCTAGACATTGCGACTTAACTTATTTGTGACTAGAAAAAAGAGAGTAGTTGCAAAGTGCGACCAGGTTTTGCCTTGACTGATACAAATGAAAAGCAGGGCTGTCATTAAGAGCCGTAACCTGTAACACCTGTTACAGCTGAGCTCACATGACTGTTACGGGTGTAGATGTCTGTTGGTGTTGTATTGGTGCTACATTAAACTTACATACTTATTGGTACGGGTGATAACTAGGATGTAATCGCTGCTCAAAAACTTAATGACAGCACTGAAAACGGCTAGCAGTAATCTCAAAGTAAAAAGAACATTACTTGTGGATGAAAGACACAATTTATTCAAACAGATGTAATAAAACAAACCCATGATTCTTTGATCGCCAGCTGGATCGCCATATATAAGCACACTAAGGTGAACCTCTCTCTCGAAACTTCAAAATGGCTACCCCTGTTTGAAATCGCCCAATAATGCATTGAAAACCCTTGAGCATCGAGTACCTCATGTATGTTTATGGATTGTCTCTTCTAATTGATTTTGCAACTAAACATTTACATTTAGCGACTATTTTTTATCATTTAGTCGCCAAATGGCAACTTAATGATTTTGTTAATTTTGAGCCTTGAATATGGCTGTAGTGCTATAAACTTGAGTAAGTTCCAGTTCTATAACTGAAGTACTACATTTTCATGTTATCGTTTAAATCTGTTCATCAAGCTGAACCACTGAACTGTGACTAGAATTCCCCAGTGTATTTAGCCCATAAAGGGGTAGTGGTACTTCTCAGAAAATTAGATTTAAATCCTTAAAGGAAGCCAGTGTGGGTCCGGTGTAAAGAAAATTTCTCTTGCATCCCTTTATTAAGGTACGATTTTATAACAGGCACCGAAATAGACCTCTACTGGGGTTAATAACAATAAAGATGCTCAAAATATTTCAAGTCAGGTCAGATCTTCCACGGCCTAATAATTGTTTTCATTTCACTCTGTGCAACCAAATAGAGATACCTTGTTGGTCCTGAAGACCTAAACCTTAAATTCCACCCTACGAAAGACAAAGAGCACTCCTACGCCTTATAAATTATTATATGATACCCTTTTCCTTAATAGGATAAAATACCTGGCTGTCTTTTAATAGTTCTAACTAAGTAAGTGAAGCGGATTGTTGAGTGAGCTTCTGTTACTTTCTCTAATAAGTTGGTTTTGTTTTTCCATTTCTGCTTTGCAGACTGACTTGAATTTCATGCCATCAGACCTCCAGCATGCATGTTATTGTTCCAGTCTTGTTTGTCATAACATAAAGTGCAAGGATGTAAGTTTTAATTTTAAATGATTACGTTTGTCTTCTCTAAGCAACAGGCTATCACTGTGAGAAAATTCTGGAATTAAGTGAATGAATTATATGTTGCTAGTTATTGTCCTGATCAGTGTAGAAGTCACTAAAGATGCTTCTCTGCGAAGTCACAATTAAAAATTACTTGCTGAAGGTGAAGTGGAATTCTATCTCGCAGAATATTCACCTAGATTCGTTGAGTACTATGTATTATAATATTCAGAGGTGAATGTCAATATGCCAAGCACAAAAACCCAAAAAAGTACAAAAAATAAAATGCACATGCAAAAGTTTGTGTTGGTCAGTTCCTTGTAGGATCAAATTTATATTGTAATCAAAGGCTACAAAATGTATAACAGAAACTCTGTCAGTGAACCAACATAATCACAAGGTACTAAGCACTTAAAATGATTGTGGGAATTCATAGCGCTGATCTAAGGAGAAGTAAATGCAACTGGCGATGTCATGATTTAGCTGTTACTATTTCTGATTGTATGGGTATTAAATAATGACTTTTTTGTATCATAATTGGATTTTCCAACTTTGCTGATTTTTGTGCCTGCGTTTGTTCATAGGTGAAGGCAGAGGTTGATCACATGAAGGTTCATAAAGCTTGGAAGTTGTGTGGACGCTGTGTAAATACACGGAACATTGTGAAACAACATGCAAAGTTTTGTCGTAGGCCTGGTTGTCGAGTTCCAGACTGTGAGAGCTTAAGGTAACTGTGCTAGTTCATAAAGTAGCAATCTCGGCAAGTAATGTATTACAACACGGTTCATACAGGTCATGGAAAACCTGGAATTTAGGAATTTCATTTTCCAGGCCTGGAAAGTCATGGAATTAAATTGTTGGTCCTTGAAAGTCTTGGAAAATTAAAGTTTTTTTTTGATAGGTTAGTCTCTGCAGATGAGAAGGCAAGTACAATGTAAGGTAGAGATAAGTCATTAAACAGCGCAAATGGCATGCATTTTGGTGGATGCCAGAGTTTGTGTTTGTTGAACTGTAAGGTCAAAACATACACTTAAAGAAGGAAGGTTTTTCAACTTTTGAAATGAACAGGTTAACTTAAGGTCCTGGAAAGCTTCAAAATGTCGTGGAAAGTCATAGAATTTGGAGAGCACAAACGAGTATGAACCCTGTACAGTGTAAGAAGATCAAACTTAAAGAATGAAGAGAATCAATTTTCTTTAACGACATTTGCGCCCATTGCTCCTGTGCATCGTTACTGCACATGCAAACTCACACGCCACATCATGCATCGAGCACGCATGTTAGGAATAAAATGAAGAATGATGGGGAAGACGACCTCTACTACAGCTTTGCGTGGATTTAGTGATCTTAGACATTCGGTGACCCCTACAATTCTTTCCAGAAACAGATTTTATTTACGTTAATGTACACATTGTCCAAAAATGAACAAAAACTGAGCGTAGGAAGTGAAAAAAATTTCAAGATTTCTGTCCATGGGACATCGACTAAATTCCCTTAATAGTTCCTCTTAAACAAAATTTGGCAGAGAACATCTCACTTCAAAGATCTAATTGCAATATTTTGGGGCTTACAGGCACTGTGGCCATACCAGCTAACAAAGTACGATTTTTCAGATTTACTTCGGACATGTTCTTTCCAAAACAAAGTTGGTGACCCCCCACTTTTTTTACCTTTTTGGCAAAATTAGATCATTACCTTTCTGTGTAGCAAGTTTAAAAAAAAATCTGTGTGGGAACTTTAGCGTGCAGACATCCTTACGTTTATGTTTTTTAGGAAAAACCTTGTAACATCAATACACAACTGATTTATTTGATCAATGCTTAAAAAAAGTCATGCATAGCAGGAAACGTGTCCTGTGAAATCTCTGTTACAGCTTGACATCAATGAGCATTAAATTACATGCAAGTTGCATACAGAGATAAACTTGGTACTCAATCTGTAGCCATACATGAAGTAATAGGAATGTTTAGTAATGCATTGTGGGACAATTTCTAGCTTAGCACACATTTCTTTCAAGTGTATGCAAGTCTGATGGTCTAATCAAGCACAACAAAATGTGATCTGTGTGATTTATGAATTTTAGATATGGGTGCTTGAACACAGTGTCCAGCTATGCGGTCAAAATTTCTAGTACAGTTTTACAACACACTTAAAAAGAATGCATTTGAGAGAATACAAACATTGTTAGTTAAATCTTGACCATATCCAGCTATGCCAGTCTATGTATTAAAATGTTTCAATCTCTAGGAGCAGTATTAATGATGATATTGAAGTTGGACAACCTGTCCCGCATTTGTGGACCAGAAATATGCCACCACAACAGTTCTTTTGGACACCGCCAAGAGCTCTCTATTGCTCACCAGTGACAAGTCCTCGAATTGATGGCCGCGTTATATTTCGGGTAAGATTTTGAAAAGTTTAAATCCCAGTGACTCGGTATCATTGCCAGTGTGGTATCCAGAGGCAAGCAAAGCAGAATTATGTAATTGAGATGTTCAGATCCCATCAAAAGTCTAGCTGCTACCACTGCAAAAAAAATTCCCTAACCTTGTTTTAGTCATGCTGCAAATGTGGGGGGAAATGTTTGAGTAAATTCATGTTGCAGATGTACTGTAAGATGTGAAATTACTGTGTTAATTCAAACCAAAGCAACAGGGAAAGACAGTTGTTTCTGGTAGCCCATGGCTAGTGGGTTTATTCCTGTCAGGCTTGTGGATTATGTCCTTTGCTTGCGTGATGGGTAAGCAAGATATTTTTGGGAAATTCCATAAGAAAATTGAAGTTTTAGAAGTACTGTAAGAGATAACATCATTGTTTTTTTATACTTCTTAATTAATAATGTATGCTAGTGAGGGTATTGTGGGCGACGTTGGAAGAGAGAGGGGAGGCTGACAGTTCAGATGACTGTTGGGCTAGTGTATTATAGGCTGTAGTTACACCTTGTGAGAAGGGCAAGCTCAAAAGTCAGTCCTTTGAACTCCAAATAAACCTAACTAATTGTTGCAGTTCCAATGACTATTTAGGTTGATTCTGCCTTGTAAAAAGTTGTCTACTTCTCTGACCATAATTACATCAATTTCTTGGTTAGTTACTGTTCTTATACCGGACTAAGAATGATGTCTTGATGCCCTTTAAGCTCACCACCTTCTTAATTTGAATTTTTCTTTGTAGAACTCTACACTGCTACCTGAGTTCTACTTTTCAGAACACATTGATTACAATGTGATGAGAAAGAACAAACTTGGTACTGGTTCCAATGGAAATATTTATTCCATTTGCATGCAGTCAGATTTGAACAAAAAAATGGCCATGAAGGAGGTGAGTGTCTTTCAAGAAGCTAGAAGATAAATTTGCAAAAAGGTTACAGCAATCAGTATTATTTTGTTGTTCAGAAGCAGTGAATGACAACAGTACATGTAGTTAGACCAGGTTGGAGGAGAATAAATAATGACGTGTCCTGATTGGTTGAGAGTTTGACAAGTTTTTCCTGCAAGTTTCCAAAAGTCTTATTATAATTATGTGCCAGTCAGTAACATTTCCTTGTCACATCAGTAGAATACCCTGTTGATCAAAATTCAGTTTTTCGTACAAACACATTATAGCATAATGGGTTTTGCAACACAGAGTTATGCCTCTACAGTAACTGTACAGTAAATAGCTGTCTAGTTTTAACATGACTAAAAAAAAATATTGTAAGATTTCATGTTGATGTCGTTTGTATTTTTGTTTCAGACAAATTACCCCATTCCCAAGGAGGAAGTAGAAGTTTACAGGGCACTGGAGGAACATGAACACATTGTAACTCACTACGGAGCAACATTCAGAGGCAGTGAGGGACAAGCCAATATATTCATGGAGAAGTGTGGTAAGTTATGCATTCAGAAAGATTTATAAATTATACCTTTGTCTTGGTTTAAAATATTGTTTAAGTGAACTTGAAGTGTCTCCGCAGGCAACAGGGTTTTGTAGTTTTCGTAGTTCTATACACGTGTTAAAAGGTTTTTATGAAAAAAAGTTGGATTAACACCACTTTTTTGCCCTAAAATCAAGCTTTTAAGTTCCTGCTTTAGTCACACCCAGTGAAGTTGACTGCGAGTCAGTGCATAGAAGAGTTTTGGTTCCTGAATAGGCCTTGATGTCGTGTCAGAAAGTACCTACTCCTGCTAGTTCATATCACTGTTGTTTCAGTAATTCTGAGGAGTTCTTCATTCTTTCATTATGCAGTCAACCTCATTAGGCTTGATGGGTAGCAGGAACTGTAAATGCCCTTCCTCAGTCTGTGAACACTATTAGCTTGATCAGAGACTAGCTTACCTTCAGTAGCACATGACTCAAAGTCTAAATGTTTTTATTTCTTGAAGACCATTCACTTTATCAATGTATGGAGGAAATGCAACGTCGGCTTTCATTGAATGAAGCCATGTTCTACTGGCTACAAATACTTGATGCAGTGGATTACTTGCACAACTTGCCAGTTCCTGTGATTCACAAGGATATCAAGGGTAAGGGAAAGTGTTTTGAAGTAGAATCCCACTTACAGTGTACAAGCTTACAGTGTACAAGCTATATTCTTACACAACTGTGCAAGAGCCTTTGAAAGGGAGTTTCACAAGAAAGAATTCAGCAATTTATGAACATCCCTTGGTTAACAGGAGTGATGATGTACTGTATCCTGGAAGGCCAAAAACCCCTTTGCTTATTGGTTTTGTTTACACAATATGTTAAGTGTTAAAGTGAGTATATTCATTTCATCATGAGTGGTCTACCTAGTCAATATGTTTAAAGATTAACGGATTTAATAGGTTATTAAATAGGCAGACTGCCTGGAAAAAGTCTAATTTAATTCACAGGCTACATTGGTAATAATCATTTTTCATAACTTTGCTTGCAGCCAAAAATGTGTTGCTTACAGCAGAAGGTGCACGGGCCAAACTTGCTGATTTTGACTCAGCCAAGAGACTCCCACATGAGTTGACAGAAGCAGGACTCAAACCTCTTGGTACCAAAGGATTTGCTTCTCCTGAGGTAAGAACTGGTATTCCCTCTCTGTAGGTTGTTTTTAGCCTTTCTTTCATGGAGGCTTTGAGCACAGGCGTATCATTTTCCCATGCAAGTCTGTTTAGTAAGAGTGGAAATAATATGAAATGAATTTTTCTTTTCCACAAACTTTATCGTTGCGCTGGTTGTCACTCTATGTGGTGTAGCTATCTTGTCTTTACTGTTAAGTTTACAACTCTGCCCTTTTGAGAAAGTTCCAGAAAAACTGGAATATGAAGAAAACTTTTTTCAAATCAGTAAAAGTAGAGAGTTGCAGAAGGTAATGTTGGTTGGGTTGTTTTAGGTTTTGGAGAGGAAACCTCATGGAAGGCCAGCTGATGTGTACAACTTAGCTTGCTTTTTGCTTGAACTAACTGTTGGTGTCCCAACTGAAGATACACTCCAAGCAAAGGTATGTGTGATGAACTTCGTGATTAATTAACAGTGACTTCTATTAATCCTTGTATTCTTTGCCTCATTTAAAGTGTTCAGTAGAATGATACAGTCTATTTAACGATAACCTCCCCTAGAAGACCACAGTTATGTCCCTGAATAAATGCCAAAAAATCGGTTCATGATGTTGAGATGTCGTGCTCTTTCTTGATGATTATTTGGATGTTGTAATGTGACAGTTCTTCCCTTTGTTAAGGTTGATGGCAAAGCTAGTTCATTGAATGAGGATAGGCCTATTCAATATTGGGAGGCGCGGTGGCCTCGTGGTTAGTGCACTCGTCTCTGGATCGAGCGGTCCGGGTTCGAGCCCTGGCCGGGGACATTGTGTTGTGTTCTTGGGCAAGACACTTGACTCTCACGGTGCCTCCCTCCACCCAGGTGCATAAATGGGTACTGGCGAGTTTAACGCTGGGGATAACCCTGCGATGGACTGGCATCCCATCCAGGGGGGAGTAGAAATACTCCTTCATGCCACAGAAACCGGAGTTAAGCGCCAACCTGATGGGCCACCTGGCCTGAATGCCGACTTGACCTCACCTATTCAATATTGCATAGGAAAGAGAAGGCTCAATCAGTTACTAGGGTTATTCAGTGTAACTTTCAAGATTGCAATCAAAGAATGAGCAGAACACATACATTTTAAACGTGATATGTTTCTACCTCTGGTCGAATATTGTACTAGATACTCTCTGTTTTTGTACATTATTTTGATATTTTTGTTTTCTCGTAACATATTGATTGCCATCTAATCAGTAGTGGATTAAAAATGTATAATGTCTGTTACAGATTGAGTGTTTAAAGGAGCTAAATCCTGAGATGGGTGAGATGGTACAGCAGTGTGTTAAGGTAAGATTGAATAAGTGAATTTTTTCCGTTTCAGCATGTTAAATTTTGTGGTTAGTGTTTCTTCAGAGAAAGCAGTATTTTTGCGTCCAAGATCCCATGAGACTAGCTAATGGAACCTTAGGATAATCTTTGCTTGTTAGTTAAGGACATTCACACTAATTGTTTCTGGGCATCCTTACTACGCACGCAAATTCACACACCATGTCATGCATCAAGCGCGCACACTAAGTATTAAAATGAACAGTGATAGTGCAGATGGCCATTGGGCTTACAATCAATGACCGTATTCACTAATGAAGCCCAATTTTTTCAGGGTGTTCTTCCGGGCATGTTCTCTCCAAAACAAAGTTGGTGACCCCCCCATTTTGTTACATTTCTGACATCAATAACTCATCATCTTACAGTGGTGAAAGTTTCAGAAAAAAAGCCCATGTTGGAAAATTTTCGTGCGAACGTCCATAAATGGTGCAGTTCAACAGTTTTAGCCAAGGGGGCTTGGTTTTTACACAACCTTTGCATAAATGAACATCGGACATTATTATTACAGAGAAAGTACAGTGAAACCCATCGCCTTATGGCCATCCCATTAATACAGCCACCGACCTTGTTATTATTACCACTTTAGCTTGCCCAGACAAAAGCCCAGTCAGTTATTTTCTCATTTAGGGCTGGTTCACACTTTGGCATAAGTATAAGCTGACATACGCAGAAAACCAGCCCTTAAAGAACCCCATTAATACGCCACCCTGTGTAATGTGGCCAGAGTTTTGTGGCCCGTTGAAGAGGAGATTCGTAGGATTCCACTGTAGCTGCATATGAAAAAAAACACATTTAAAAGTTAAAGAAGTAAAAATCTATGAAAGGTATAGAGAGTGAACAGATAATGTAACTTACAATGTTTGCCTTTTGTCTTTGGTTTAATAGCACAACCCAGAGGAGCGACCTAGTGCTCGCAGATTGTTAGAGTGGCCAGTTATCCAGAGGTTCAAAGCTGGTCACCTCTTTTAGAATAAGGTATCCATGTCTTCTTTTTCATCCTTGTTGTTTGATTTCTTGAATTAGCTATAATGGTCACTTATCTGATTGTATTGTTCCTTTCATTTCAACAGGTCATGAATTGAAGAGGACTGTTGGCTGTGCCATAAATCACTTTGAATTTTGTTTTTACTTAATGAAATGTATATTGGTAAATTAAAGAAAAAGGAAGAATGTACGAACTATATGTATTATTATTTATAGAATAGTTTATGAACTAGTGTAGGGTTGCTAACTTAAAATTGTGGGTTTTCTGTAGGCATAAATCAGATATGTTTGTGAAACAATAATAATAAAGGCCGAGACACACGATGCGACACATTGCGGCGACAAGTCCCCTCATCTGCACTGATCCTGCAACAAGTGGCTGCGATAAGAAACTTGTTCGGTGCTTGAAGCAATTTTGGAAGAGAGGAAATGTGAACTAGTTTAAATTTAACATGGCAGGAAACTAATTGATGCTTCCTCATTGGTTGATTTAAATTTTGTCGCAGCGACTTGTTGCAGATGTGTACACACTTTGTGACAAGGCTGCTTGCGCTAATCGGCGCTGCGATACGTCGCACGAATTGAAACCAGTTTGAATTCATGCGTCAGGTCACAGTGACAAAATTCTGTCGCAACAACAATGATTTTCACATGTCACATGTGGCTATTTGTTGCAGCAACCTGTCGCGGCGACGTGTCGCAGCGATTTGTCGCATCGTGTGTCTCGGCCTTAATAGTAATAGTTTTCTCAGTTTTGTTAGGAAACGTGATTTTTAATTCTTCAGTCACAAAGCAAAGTTAGACTGCATTCAATACTGAGAAATAGAATTGCCTATAGTAGGATTGCCTTGTGTATAAAGTACTTTGACTTGCTTGAAACGTTATGAGAAAAGTTCATAGCTGAGTGGGTGTAACTCATTCAGGACTTTAAAAAGTAGTGTCTCCAAGAGATGTGTTCCACTAAATCATGTAAGTGACCTAAATTTTTTTCGAAAGAATGAGGAGTTACCAATAGAATAGTCTAAGTGATGGTATAACGATGGCTGAGTGGGGAAGAAGGCGGGACAAGGGCGGTATTGCCGAGTAGGGAAGAAGACGAGATGAGGTCATGCTTGCCTGGCCCGTCCTGTCCCATTCTCCTGACGCCTAAGCGTCTCGCCTCATAATCCCTGCTGAATTTCGAGGGAAAACAGACTGCCAGCAGTTTAGAAAATTAAAACAAAAATAATTGAGGTAAAAATTTTAAAATAGTTGTAGACCAGTAATCTTGTTGTAGCCTTAGGTGTGAATTTTTTGAATAGTAAATGATGCTTTTTGTGAAGTTTATGAATGACTCCTGGATCATTCTCCTCAAAGATAACTGTGAATGTTTGAATAATATTATGTACTTCTCCCCCTTAACTCTAAGACACAAGAGTCCTTCCACTAGAGAGCTGTCCCAAATATAATCCTATGGGCCCAGATTTTTCGCCGCAACTTCTAGGGTTTGAATTTTTGTTTCGTTTCCTCAAGTTGGAGTAAGTCTGCAATCGGGCTTTAGGGCCGGCTTCCACTGTAGCGGTGAGCAATTTTTTAATTTATTTAAGTTTACTCCATAAATTAAATTACAAATAGAAAAATTAATTAATTTTTAAAGCTTACCAGTAAAAAACGGTCGAAAGGACTGTGTGTGTTTCTGAGCAGTAATGTAATCGTCTCTTCGCAAGTTCAACTTGGACCCGGATATTTTTCTCTGATGTGCCTGATTTTTTAGGGAAATTGACTGCAAGCTGTGTTCGAAACACTCGGGCCAGTGGCCTGTTTCGCTACGGAAGAAAAAACCCTCCTGCACCCATGGCAAGCCTCTTCTTACGGTACACATGCTTTGTTCCGAAGAAGTGCTCTGCTCACAGGGTGGTCTGAAGTCTGCAAACGTAAAATTCTTAATTTTGACACCGTTTCCTAGACAACGAATAGTCCCTCTTTCGCTTTGTCCGTCGTGCAGGACGAGAACGAAAACCGCGAGGAAAAAATGGTCGCGGGCATATTTTTCTCACGATTTTCTTTCTCGTCAGGCACGACGGACAAAGCGAAAGAGGCTACTCATAGTGTAGTTTTTATAATGCTTATAACAACAAACTCCAGCGGAACACGCTTAGTTTATTCCGATATTTCTTCCTAAAGAATCGTAAATACTAAACGCGTACGCCTTAACCTCGGCACAAATTAGAGCGGATGCTCCGCTCAAGTGGAATGGGGCTTTTTCAGGCTGTAAGTATGTATAATGGTAGGCCTATTACAAGTTGAGGTTTATGAAAACGTAGAGAAACCTGTCATAGAGGTGTACCCTGAACGGGAACTGATTTAAATTAAATGATACTGGGTTTTTAGGTGAAAATCTCTTCTGGTAATGCTTGATGATGTTCTCACTGTAGTATTGTTCATTGACTTCATTCCGGTTCCAAGGAATTTATACGTGAAAGAAAGGGGTACCTTTTTCTATAAATAGGTATACAAAATGGGTACCTTTTCTTTAAAAATGGAATACAGAATTAAAGGTAGAGTACCCCCGGGCATTGATTAAACCACTTCCGTGCCGCTTGAAGTGCCGCGTTAAAAGGACACAGTCAGCTGGCGTGCATGCGCATTAGATACCACTTCATAGCTAATTTTCACAGAGACGCGATCCCTACTGTTTTTAACCAAATATGATAAAAATAATATTTCAATATGAAAGTGGGTGCTGGCGTCAGAACTTAAGGGAAATTCTGATAATTTTCACAGAGACGCGATCCCTACTGTTTTTAACCAAATATGATAAAAATAATATTAGGATGAGCAAAGCGCACTCAAAAACAGGTGTTTCAGTAAACGATTGAAAATCAAACAAAAATGAACAAAAAATCAATGTGGGAAGTTAAAAAAAATGAAGATTTCTCTCCACGGGATATCAAATCCTGTCATTTTGCGTGAAACTGTGGTCGCTAAATGTGAACTTGTTCTTTGAGGAACCTCAGCAGTTGACTAAATTCACTTAACAGGTCCACGTAAAAAGTATTTGGCAGAGAACATTTCACATCAAAGATTTAATTACAATATTTTGGGGGTTACAGACACTGGTCTTAATCGCTAACGAGGCTCGATTTTTTCAGATTTGGGGTGATCTTCCGGGCATGTTCTCTCCAAAACGAAGTCGGTGATCCCCCATTTTTGTTCTATTATTTGTGACATAACTAAATCGTCATCTTACAATGGTAAAAGTCCCAGAAAAAAAAAAAACAAAGTTTGAAAATTTTTACGTTAACGTCCTTAAACACGTCTAACAAAAAATGACATTATTTCAGTTCATAAATAAAAAGCTCCAGCTTGAAGCCGCAATAATATTTCTCTATGCATTCTCGCTAAAACTCATCAGTAATTGTACGTTAAAATCACTGGTCAATGTCTTCTGAGATATGGTGTAAACGCCTTTAAGATCTTGTCAGCTTCCTTCAACGCAATGGAGAGATGCTCTTTCTTTGCATCGAGTAAGGTTCTTTTCAAGAGGGACTCTAATAGCCTCCAAAATCCGACTCATTTGTATTGAATGGAAAGCCCTTTCACAACACAGTGGCTATATCTACAAGCAGAATCTCTCCCAAACTATTGCATTGCAGATGCTCCAACACCAACGGTAAATAACGGTATCTGCCGCTGTACAAATTCCATTGATTGCAGATTGCAAATGACATTTTTACTCAGTGAATGACTGAATGGATCACCAGTTGTTTCTTATCCACGATAAATTATTTGTGACCCCTTCAGCGTTATTAGGAGAAAATCCCCAGCTACTAATGCCAACATCCTTCCAATTTTAATACTGGGGAAACACAGATGACAGCTGCCATGAGCGCCAATATGCTATGTCCTGAATGTCAGTGCTTTGGTAGATTTAACAGGTTATCTGTTAGGGACACACCTTGAGCTGGTGTTGAACTGTGATTCCTTGGTGTTGTGGCGGGGGACGATTGATGGAGACGAGCTGGTGTGGAGCTTCGTGATCTTTGAGGCGATGGTGTGTAACTTGCTCGTAAAGACTTATCAGTTCCTGTTCTGATTCCTAATCTTTGTGAGGCCAATCGCTGTCCTGCAGGAGACATCTGCCCAAGTCGGTCTACTGTGTTTAAGTGTTTTGGGCTCCTACAGATTAAGATCGCATTTGTGAGATTTTGCTAAAGAATACAGTTTAGTAATACATGTACATGTACTATTCGCACTGCATAATTAATTAGTTCACTGCAAAAGATGCCTTTATTCCTTCACATTCCCCCGTTATTGCCTGCCACCTGCAGTTTAAATTTGGTCGTTCTGCTTGAAAGGGGGTCTTTTCGCCCTGTACTCCGCAAAGACAGTCATCTTTGACCCACCCACCACCCCTGGTGGCTGTTGACCAAGCTCCTATCTGTTCACATCTTTGTTGCATGCCTACTGCCGCATCAGTCGCGGACTCTTTCCATAACTCAATCTTATGCGATGAGCTGATGAGGATGCAGTGAGGATATGGTACTAATGTGGAGAAATAATTGACATCGTTTAGTTCAAATTCTACTCCCTACAAAAACGCCTCTGTCATAGAAATCTCAAGATCATGATTAAAACGTTTTAACAAGTCAGTGGCACTTGTGACATTAAAAACAGCCAAGGTAATTAACCACTACATAAAAAAAAACACTTCCTGGCATTTTGCTAGCGTAGACTGTAACATTAGCTCTCCAATTTGGAAATAGTGGGATGAAAAAAATTCACAGGTCTACAACACTTACCTGCCAATCAACGCTGTAGCCTTTGCTAAAGCATCTCGTCGTTTCTCCCTGTGTTTCCTACTGACCTTGTCAGCCAGTGCTAAACCTAACTGGTCTCTTTTCTTGGGTTCCGGCATTTTAAAAGTTGGGCCAGGTGTGGCTGTAATTGGGGTATCACCACCATCCAAGCGGAAAGGTGTTCCTTCTATACTGCCCCACGTCATTAGGGGTGATGCATCTACGCCTTAAATAACACATAACACGGTCATGTCAAACAAGTGTTTTATTCTGTTCAACCCTTTCTGTTCTGTCACATCTGACAACATATGAAAATGCCACTTAACCCTTTAATGCCCAAGAGGTCTCCCTTTGACGAGTAAAATCGTCTGGCGTTAGACAGAGTAAAATCTATAAGTCACCCCTGGGCAGTAAAGGGTTTAAGAGTTTTAGATTTCTGTGTATGATTTCCAGCGTGCGGCTAACAGCTAAACCATATATGAAGAGAGCTGTGCCACGATCAAAGTCATGGACCAAATCTCACTGCACTACTCATTAAACCAGCTAGCTTAAAATAATAAAGACTTCTCTAATTAATTAAATTACCTGGAGCAGGAGAGGGTGTTGCCACAAAACCATACCCATTGACTTTGGGTGTTTCACTAGCTCCTTGAACATGGCCATCAACTCCTATCTTGCCCTGCTTTGCTGCCAAGCGAGTTGCAGCAGCAGCAGCTAGCTTGCCATCACAGGACTCGTCAGGGAAGGGATCTTTGTTAAACCTGCTATTTTCATGTCGTATTTCCTGTCTTTTTCTATACTTGCCCTCTATTTTCTCCTGAGCAGATGCTTCAACACCATCAGGGTAGTACATGAGAACATTTTTGTTCGTATAATTCCATGTCTCTATCATTGAAGGTCTGTCTTCATATTTGAATTGATCACCTTCCTCAGAGGCTGGCAAAGCCAAGATCTTCTCCTTCCTTTCTAATTGTTCTTTTTCTTTGTCAAAAAGCCATTGATATTTCTCGCGGTGTTTCTGGATACCTGTGTCCATAATTTGTTCAAATGATGCATTGTCTTCACTAGTATTTTTTGATAGAAACCTATCCAGTGTCAAGTCAGACTCTTGTTTCTCACTCTTTGGCTTGCTTTCTGCTATCTTTTTTCCGTGTGAAGAGCCATAAGTTTCCGTGTCATTAGCTGGAATTGTTTCAGATGGTGCTGGTGTTCCTTGAATTGTGCTAGGAGTTTCGAATGTGGCTGGGGTAGCTGAAAGAAACCAGCAACCAAAACAAAAGACAATGAGAAAATCTTGATCAATAATGACTTTTTAAAACATAACAAAAGCCAACGTTTCATAGCCTGTCCCAGGCTCTCAGTCAGTGGGGACAATCAAAAAAGCGAGTGCGGGACGAGCGGGATCTGGTAAAAAAAAATTGGGGAGGGCGCGGGAAGGAGAGCCTGTGAGCATTGCTTTAAAAACCTCATTCCACCCACTTTTAAAAAGATAACACTTGAAGGATGTCAAATGTCAAATTGTTGATATCATTGGTGTCAAGTTACTCGCGTGTGTATCATCACCAGCTTCACAGCATGTTTTGATCTTCTTGCAGTCGTTTTACATGTCGTCTTTGTCGACTAAAATCTCTTCGAATACTGAAGCCCACCCTTCAAGAAAAAATAATGTGACTTGCCAACGAACGAAAGTTGCTGGAGTTTGGCTTTTTAACATCATTTGAATCAAGGAATTGCTGGCTTAAAGAGGTGAAGAATAATTTTGTGTTGGCCGATGTTGTGGATTCCCTCGGGTACAAGCTTGTGCGAAACGAAAATCTTTCCGATGTTAGCTGTCTGATCATATTTGCGCGAACAATCTGGATACTTTAAGAAAGTTACCGCACGAGCAAACGACGGAATTGTGGACAACGCTAGAGCAAAGTGAATCTCACATAACTTCCCAATTGAAATTTCACTGGCAGCAAAAAGAACCCAAGAACATTTATCTACCAGTCCAGTGTTTTCGAGAAGTCCTCATCAATAGGCAACGTGCAAAATGGGGTAAACTAGCCTTCATGACTTCTACGGTTCGTGACTGTACATTTGAAGTTCTCTGTTCATCACTCGGCCGCGCTTAACTTCACTTGACTTTAATTAGACAAACGGCTAAGATGCCGACAAGGCATTCATATAAACTGTCAAAATAAACCAATCAGAGGGTATATCGGGAGCTGGTATACCTGAATGAGGTTTTTAAAACAATGCTTACAGGCTCTCGTTTCTGCGCTCTCCCCTATTTTTTTTAAAAGATCCTGCTCGTCCCGTGCCCGCTTTTTCGATTGTCCCTACTGACTGAGAGCCTGGAACAGGCTAACGTTTCATGGCAATTGTGACACCATTCTCAAGGCAAAGTGCATATTAAATTAATGTGAAGATTTCATTTCAATAGTTTGTGGTCTCTATCAAAATCAAATCTTACCATTAATTCACTCACTTTGCCTTGAGAATGATGTCACAATGATGCTAAAACGTCGACTCTTAACCTTAATATTCATTTGATGATGAGAACAATTAATGAAAATTAAAGAAAGATGGCAAGGAAAGAGTAAAAACACAAAGTATCTTCCACAGAGTTATAATAAGGCATAACACATCCCACATCATGAGATACATGTACACTAGGGTTGCGCACAACACTAGAAAAACATGTTCCACACAAGCACATTCCTCTATAAAGAATAACTTTGAAAACGAAGACATTATTTTTTTTTTCCTTCAAACTTCTGCCATAGGACTAATAAACCAGTAATTTAGAACTTGCCTTCTTTATAGATCTCTATACAGTGCAACCCTGCCTTATGGGTCCCCACATTAATACAGTCTCCTTGTTATTACAACAAGTCTTTTTTTGTCCCAGCAAAATGCTCACTTGTTTTCTTTAAATAAAACCCTGTTAATGCAGTGGCAGGC
>Ga0126343_10000160_pt1 | contig 21533 bp, 25 predicted proteins | sample Cyp2metagenome_FD_92531 | JGI IMG/M metagenome (GOLD analysis project Ga0126343, IMG submission 92531) | Coral microbial communities from Lord Howe Island, Old Settlement Bay, Australia - Cyphastrea 2 metagenome | ecosystem: Host-associated > Invertebrates > Cnidaria > Coral ...
GCAGTTTTCCAAATTGAAGAGGATGTGCATGAAGCCATAATTGACACTGGAGCAAGTAGAGCAGTGATAGGTCATGAGAGGCTCAGTGGCCTAGTGAAATCCTGTGGAGTTCATGGTCGTGTTTTCACATCACCTTCCAGTGTCACATTTCGCTTCGGAAATTCAGGGATCCTCAAGAGCACTTTTGCTGTGTCTTTTCCCAGGAAAACGGGTGGTTGGATCAGAGTGGAAGTTGTGCCAGGTCGGACTCCCTTTCTACTATCAAACTCAGTGTTGAAAGCTATTAGGGCAGTGATAGACACAGAGAATAGGCGCATGAAGTTCAAGGGTAACAACCAAAGAATTCCTCTGGGTACATGTCGGAAAAATCTCATGAGTGTTGATTTCTCACAAATCTTGAACTTGGAAAATCATGGTCATGAGGGTTCACGCATGCATGAAATACATGTCGCAAACATGGATGAACGAAAAGGGTCGATGCTGAGAGTGAATGTTGCGGATATCAGGGACCCCAAAACCCCAAAGTTGAGAAACCAAATACTGTGGATAACCCAGGAAACCCAATAAAGGATGTACATTGGGAAGAACCTCAAGGGAATGATAAATCAGTTGACAATCAAAATCCCAAAGTGATGTCCGAAGACGATGTACAGAAAGAAGGGGCTCCAGACACCACCGGTCATGTGAAAACACATGTGAACCATGAGATGGATGGAGCCAATTGCCCTCAAGCCCGTCATTTTTGTCGCAAAGAACCAATTGAGCAGAACAGCCATGACAAACAAGGGGTACCTCGACGACCCGTTGACAATCAGCGTGGACCCGGAACTCAGGGGCAACAGCCAGTACCAGGAGAACATCAAGGGGCCGATTCAACGACCACCCGGTGTAGAGACTCTGCGCCCATCGTGATCCCGTCTGGCAAACATGCCGGACAGAGCTTCGCGGAGGCACACTCAGACATGTGTTATGTGCATCAGGTCTGGAACCGGAAAGCCGTGTCTCCGTGACTTCGAAGTTTCCAGATGTACTGCAGGATGCGACAACATGCAGCCCCAACCTCCGAGGAGATCTTCGACAAGGTCGAGAAAGAGCCACAGAAGACAGCTGCAGCAATGGCAGCACCCAAGGGGATGATCAAGATCAACGAATCGAAGATGAGCCCACCAGCACAGAACAGCGAGTGGACGAAGATCGAATCGAGCGCTGCGGTCAGCAGCGAGACCAACCGGAAGCCGAAGAGAGGCAGTGCAACGGGATCAACAACAGGGATGGAGACCGAGATCAACCATCAACGTGTCCAGGAGCTCAAGACACAGATCGCAATCCTGGAAAGGCAACTGGCCATCGAAACACAGGTGCCAGAGACCGAACCCGAGAAGAAGCACAGTTATCGAGCAAACTGCCCAGTATATCATGAATGACCAACCTCCGACATTGATGACCAGTGTCCAGGAACAGTCGATCCATGATGCCATCAATCAAAAGATTTCAGAGGTTACAGGCGGATTGTCTCGCCTCGACTGTCATGCTGATGGTTTAAAAGGGAAAGACTGGACAATGGTCAATGAATCCGTACGGGAATCCCAGCAAAGTCGGCCTCTGGACCTCCTAGAAGTTTACTGTGGACCCAATTCCCAAATTACTCAACAGGTGTTAAGACTTGGGGGAGTGGCAAAGAGATTCACCATTAATGATGGGGACTTGGGAACAACGGAGGGTGTCCAGAAACTTTGGCTGTGGATCCAATTGTATGAACCTCGACATATTTGGTTGGCACCAGAGTGCAAGCTATACGGGAAGTTCTCTAACCTTAATATGTCCCGAAGTCTTCAGGATCATGACAGGGTGGTTCAACGTAGAAGGGATAATCGTGGTCATCTAACCCTTTGCAATGAGATCTACCGTCATCAAGTATCCCTGAAAAGGCATGTGCACCTGGAACAACCAAGTGAATCATGTATGACTAGCCAACCGGAATTGCAAGAACTGGTGTCGGGAACATTCCGTTCATGTTTTGACATGTGTCGACTTGGAAAACTTCGACTCCCTCATCAACAAAAATACCTTCGAAAGGGAACCAAGGTCCATACTTCAAGTGGTTATGTTCATTACCATTTGCATGACAAACGGTGTTTGGATGACCATGAGCATGAGACCATACAAGGAAGTGTGAAAACTAGGGAGGGTCGCCAAAATGTATCAGCATATGCTGCCGCATACACACCTGTGTTTGGAGCATACATGGCACGTGTCATACTGGAGGAATGTGAACTGAAAGAAGACCCTGTTGATATTTTTGCTGTCAGCAGGGAAGCCGACAAACCCGAAATGGCACCATCCGAAGAGCCGTGTCCAAAGAGACAACGGCATGGAATTAAAGGGCCACCGCGACCTGCAGACTTGGAATATGATGCCCAGGGCTACGGAAAAAGCCCCACGTGGGGCCAAGTTGTACGTAGGTGCAACAGTGTTGTTCCACGGGTAGGTAGTCACCCAATTCGACCTGGGGATCCTCTGTTTCAGCTGTTTCAACTGATGGTACCTGAATTGGAACTCAAGTTGATCATGTTGTGCCGAGGCACAGAACGATTTAGAATTCCTGGTAGCCTTGCCCAAGGGGAAGAAATGCCATGGAGGCGTACCATTCTGGTTGATCGTGGGGCTGGGGAAATCATTGATAAGGGCCCCCCCGAAAACTGGAAGGCATTGCCAAAACTTCAACAAACCCGAAGGGCAGGGTCAGCACGTGTCTCAATCACTTGCTTTGGAGTCTTGAGGTCATCAGCTTCAGGAATACAACGTTGGGAACCCTCAAACCCCGAATCCGTAGGTGGTGAGGAGTCAGTGGGTAGTGGGGATCCTCGTCAATCGTTTGGGGGTGAGCATGCCTCAGGGGCACAGGGTTCTCAAATGGAATCTTCGGAAGATCAACAAGGGGCTGAGATTCAGGGTTGGCCCCCAAGGGTTGTCCCTCAAAGTGGTCCCCATTTTGAAGCACTTGATAATGACCAAAAAGCTGATCTCCGAAGGTTGCATGCAAATCTGGGGCACCCATCTCCTGACAAGCTGAGTAGACTTCTTCAAGACCAGGGTGCCAGTGATGAAGTAATTAAGGCAGCCAGAGATTTCCAGTGTGACTCTTGTATAGAGAATCAAACCAAACCAAAACTACCGAGTCCTGCCACAATCCATTCTCCAAAAGATTTCAATGACTGTGTTGGGGGAGATGGTGCCTACTGGGTAAATGGACGGGGTCGTCGTTTTCATTTCATGCATTTCATAGATGAGGCAACACTGTTCCACTTAGGGGCACCAAGTGGTAGAGCGGTAGATGACCAAATCGAAACCTTTGAAAACATCTGGCTGCACTGGGCTGGACCATGTAAAGAATTGTATCTTGATCCAGCACTAAGATGAGCGCTTTAAGTTAGGTTAGGTTATAAGAGGTTAGGCATAGGTTATAACCTGTTATAACCTGTTATAACCTAGGTTTAAATTGTTATATCCTAGGCTAAGTTTGGTTAACGTATGATAACCTACAAATACCTTCTAAGCCAGGGACCTTCTTTTTTTAGGGTATTCAAAAATCACCGGGTTATTATAAAAAAAAACAGGTTTCTTGAAAACAGGATCTCACACAATGATGAAGTAGATAACAAAATCTGGCACATCCCTAACATGCATCTCATCGGACCTTTTCTCTTTTCCTCCAGGATCACCTAAGCAGTCCAGCTTCCCTCCATTCAATGAGAGCCGCTGCTAAATATCGAGACAAAGTGCGGGTCATTACAGTTCTGATCGAAACGCGTCTGGAAAGTCTAGAGACTCTTCCCACCAAGTCCTCATCTTGTTGGCATCCACAAGTCATTACGTTGAATGCCATGTTGTGCTCACGGGCAGACCATTCAATCTCCAAAAGTAGATGGTGCATGTAATGTAGCTTGGGATACAGCGGATACAAAAGTGGCATCCCCGCATCGTAAGCAGACCTTGCAAGTCTCGCATACGAGTCCAAAAAAACAAGGCCACAGTCAGCCACATAGAAACTTTCTTCACGCGTGAGAAATGATGTTGAGCCATAAAGCATCGTAAACATTTGATTCAGCTTCTCAACGCCGCGCTTCGCAAGCACCAAACGACCAGCCGCATCAGGCGCCAAAGTATCAATCAAGGAAGGTATCCATTTGAAAAAAATCGTTGTAAGTGCCCCTTTGTGCCAGGCTCCCATGGCTCCTGCCCGGTCATTGTAACTGACCAGAGTTGGCGAAATTTTTGACACATGTCTTTGTTTTTTTTCACGACGGCACCATGTATGGTAATGACAGGTGAGCCACTTCCATTTCTCTTCCAGGTTGCTACATGGTACACATTCCAGTGCTAGTTGGACAGTTGAAGCTATGTACGATCGTCCAAATCCAAGGTGAACCGTATGCCATAGATCTATCTGAAAGAAAGATGCTAAGTCATTGGTATCGTGAGGCAGGTGTTTCAGCAAGACTGGTGTTTTATCCCAGGGAAGCTTCACATTTTGAGTACGTATCCATGCTGGTGACCTTGTAGCGATCTCTTCTGCAGGAAAGCCGTCAGTTCCTGCCAAACACAAATGGCAAATACCACTTGGTTTTTTTCTCTTTGCTGGATCCTTTGCAGTTCGCTTTGTGGCAGTGTTGAAGGTACGGTTCAACCCTCCAGCTTTTGCTAGATAAGGTAGGTCACCCTTCAGGCCGATGATTGCTACCCAAAACCGCTCTCCAGTATAAGGGTTCACCACTCCATGATCATAAAGTTCCCGAAGTTCTTTTGCCAAAACCTCCATAGCATCATGAAAAACTGCATTGTTGCTTTCGTACAACGACTTGGGAATAACAAAAGATACCAGTCTGGAACAAAAGGTGTGGCCTGCGTAGTTCACCAGAGGCGTTGGCAAACCATCCGCAGAGAGTTTTTGTCTTTTGGGGCTGAACCCGTATCCCAAGGCAGATTGGATAGAGGTCACCATTAAGCCAGACTTCTTGAGAGTTCGACCCTCGTCACCGTGTAGGTAGCAAGCAACTGTGCGACTATAGTCCACCCCAGGTTTCGAAAACAACTCAAAGTGTGGATAAAGCTTTTGATAATTCGACCAAAATGTTTTCCACAGCGGCCCTGCCAAATGCATTTCATCCGCCCTGACTCCAGCTAGATGATGCCAAACACCCTGACGCAGGATAAACTGAAACCAATCCTTTGGCGATATCCATGGAACTGTTTGGCCCTGGACCGTCATATCACTGACAGGGACATCCAATGCACTCCCTTGCTTGGAAATGACTTGGTGCACACCCCTTTCAGAATGATCCAAAGGAATTTGGGACCAACTTAGAATCCCGGATTGTCTTGCCCTCCCTTCACCGATCTCTTCAGTGACGGCCCGGGCAGTGCGAATCTGTGAAGTACAACTGGCCTCAGAGAAACAGGAAGTATATAAAAATCAACAGTTTCTGTGTAGGAGTGCGTACTTGGGATCAACCTTGCACACCCGGTGATTTTTGGATACTCAAAAAATATATTTGGAGAAACCTTGTAAGGAATGAATGTACATGTCTTAAGATAAGAAGGCACGCAACAAAAAAAAACATGCAGGGATGCACACATGCAAAGGCAGCTGTGCATTTTTGTTTCCCGGAATTTCTTGATGGCACGAATTGTTCTGTACAAGTTCCAAGTGCAGCAATTGCAGCCTAGAAGGTTGATGCATATATACTGGAAGGTAAAACCAACAAGTACTTGTGCACGATGTGTGCGTGCATACCGTGGATGAGACATTTTTTCGAGGGCTTCCAGCGATGAAGTATATATTCATAATTTCTTTTGCAAGGAAATATTAAAAAAACAAACTTAATTTGTTGGAAAGGTTCCCTTGTTGCAACCATGGCATGCCACACAGCACATCCATCTATAGTTTTCGAATTGGAGGTGGAGTCTGAAAAGATCGATAAACTAAATATGTAAAGAAAGGGCCATCCCCCGAGCTCACGGTATCGCCACCAGTTCTCTCGTTCTTGCAGCCCCGGATGCCTTAGCAAGATCAAGTGTTTCTACATTGGGTTGCACAGCAAGATCCTTTTATTAACAACTGTGTTGCACTATAGCCCCCTTCTGATAGGATCCTCTTAATATGATTAACAAGTATGGTCAGGGGAATATTGGAAATTAAACATCAAGATTGGGTATAAGTATATGGGTATAAGTTTCCAACCTACTTCCGTTACCTCCCACAAAATAGATATCACAAATGATAAGCAGAACATTTTTGGGAATACCATGGCCCATCATGGCCCATCCCCTGGACCAGAGCCATGGCACTGCCAAACTCACGGATGAGCGCTGCTTCGAGAAATGCTGGGGCATGCGGATTTGCAGCTGCAAATAAGATTGTCATGTGCTGGAATTTGTCCACACAATCCTTGTATCCAAATAGTTTGCTATGCCATCGAAAACATGGAGAGTGGGTGAAACCAAATTTAAATGTCATTGGAGACAATTTGGAATGATGTTTCTGAAAGACTGTGCATGCATGTTCCAGCACACGTCCTGCTGTCACCTCACTAGGTGGTAATGAAAGGGATACGCACGGGTCTTCAGCAATTTCAGAAAAGACACTTGCACTGCGAGCTAATTCTCGCAAATCTTCGAAATCTAAATGTTCCTGCCCTTTCTTGGTTGGAACCTTGTGGAGATCCAGCTTTTTTTTTTTGAAACAATTTATTGGATCCAAGTGGTCCATTTGTTCTAGGATTTTTCGTGCTTCCTTTGTCTGTCGTGTTCTTGCCAGGTCAGTAGATGATTCCCATGCATAGGGGCCCAGCGAAGCCTAGAAACCAAAACACATCATAATCTGATGTGCACGGTGCCAATGGAACATGTCCAAGTCCAAACACAACAAACTTACCATAACTTCAACAGAAGCAAGTGGGTGGCACCAAGGAGCGGAGCGATGGCATGTCAGCAGATCAAGAAGTTCTTCTTCTGGAGACTCCATGGATGCAACCACTGGAATGGAATATGTTGTGTGATTTCAATCATATACGGATTGTTTAGGTGATGGGTGTTCCTCATAGTGATCGATAGTATATACTCTTTGTACGTTGGAAAGTTTGTAGTTGTTAATGATAAATTGGGCATCAAAAACCGGTATGATGTTTTTTGATGTATATAAATTTACATACATCAACAGTCCCTGTCTGAACTAAAAAAACATGAGCGACCAAGCTTAGAACCACAAAAGCAACAGGAAGTATATATACATGCAACATTCTATGACACTGCGGGCCACTGATATCCGAAATCGTGGCAATCTTGCGCAATGATATCCACTCTTACCAGTTGATTTCCATTGAATTCTTTTGGGGGGAGATATGGGAAGGATTAACAGATACAACCTGAAACTATTACCCCATATACTTTCGACAAACCTCGATGCTGAGTCCCCGGCACCCTGGGCAACATTAGCAGCTAGGGCTTTCGCTGTGGGGCCAGGACCTGGCTTTCAATCCATGTGCGCAGTTGAGAAAAATCTAATTCTGGGATGAATCCTGTTCGGGAATAAATCAGAGTTGATCACAAATAAGCTCGCACTATGCTGATTTTTTTTTCCTCCACCCCTGCAGGCTCGAGCAACTGTTGTGTCCCGCATGTTTTTAAGCAAAGACCCGGCAAAAGCTTGCCCCCCACCTTGTGACAACGAATGTGATTAGAAACATTTGATAAACAAAATAGCATCTACACATCGATTTTGTTCATGAGAGTTCCGTGGATTGTATGGCAAGCTTGGCCTTTCTTAATTGGGCTACCCCATTGAGATATATATTGTAAGAGTGTGTTGAGAAACACAACTGCAAAGGGAATCCTTCATGGATCCACAGAGACATCACTGCAGGCTCAAACGATTGAACCACTCGGGCTCTAGTCTTGCTCCTGCTTGGCAATCTTCTTGAAGTGTCGCTTCGCATTCCTTGGTGGGCCGAAGCTGTATCAAATAATCACATGGCCTATGATACTATGATGATCCGAAACAGAAATCCATATATATACTTATATATAGTGTTATCCAGTTGCTACTGTATACACTTTAGATGAACTTGTTGTTCCACATAGAAGTTTTCGAACCCAACCCCTAGGCTCCTACTGTGTCACTGCAGCTCAGGAAAAACATTGGGGCCACGGCCGGATCTTCGCTTCGTTCTGCACAGCTTTGGCGCACCTGCATTGGTGTTTCTCGGAGAATTGGTCGAACCCAAAATAACCTAGGATCTACAAGGGAAAGAATTTGTTTATCGGGTCAAATATATTTTTTTAAGGATCATTCTGCATATATATATATATATAGTGATTGTGAAACGTTTGTGTGATTTTTTGGGGAAGGTCAACCTGTTGTAACAGGATTTTTGAGGTCTGCACAGAAAGGTGCTTTCCTTCATCGCCTTTTCTGATTTTGCCTTCCACCTTAGTTCAAGGTCGAACCCAAAATATATCATATAGATTCAGATTTTCAAACAAAGTTTCCCATCTGTAAATGCTATATACATTTGTTGCCCGGAGTAAAATACTTTGGTGATTCGGTTTGCTACCCAAACACCCACCAGCGTAGTCATCCCTCTCTCCCTCTGCCATCACTTCGGTCAGCTTGTTGTAAGAATCATCCAACTTACCGATGTCCATGTCCAAGGCTTTGATTGACCTGGGAAGATGGTCGCAATATGACACAATCTAATGAGGCAAGCCACCTGACTGACTGCAAACTGTATATACGGGGTATAGGTCAAGAGAGGTTAAGAAAAACAATTAAATTACTCTATGATTGTTGGATTGAGTTACTTTCTGACAACCTCGTCGGTATTGTCATAGTGCTTCGCCAAGTCAGACTGCAAAGATCGGAGCTTTGCCGTCTTTTGCAACACCGAATCACAATGCTTGGTGAAAATCTCCTTTGATCGCATCGCCTTTGCAGCGATAGATGATCTCAAAACTTTAAGCCTGTGGGAAATCAATTTCATTGTTTTTTTTTCGCAACTGCAAATTTGGCACAACAGTTTGGTACTTTTGAAAAAAAATCAACTAATGACTCGAAATGCAGGGCCTCCGATGTTGCAGTCACTGCACTGCTCTGGGATGCAAGCAACCGTTGCTTGTCCTTGTTCAATCTGTCAAGCTTGACCTCGGGCATCGGCTCCTCGCTATCGTCCTGGCAGGTTGATAACATGCGGAATTGGCTGGATTGAAGATTCTTAAGACTGAGCTGATTGAAGCTTGGCCAAATTTCAAGGCTGACTGCCTACCCAAAAGATTGGAGGGTCAGAAGAACCTTAGGTGGGAATGAACCTACAAACATGGAGTTGTGGATCCCACCAGTTTAAGCTACGGAGGTCCTTTGTGATCTCCTTTCGTTCATCCTTTTTGAGTCTGTTTTGTTCCAGGGCACCAGTCTCGCGGGTGGTGACATAGTATTCCTCTTCGCCACCATATTCGCAGTTCCTGCCGGGAAAAAAATGAATATATGATAGCAGTATATACGGTGGGTTGAACTGTTTGAGTATATTTTATATATATTGTATCCCTTTTTCTGTCCTGATCAAATGCAGTGGATCCTGCTCACAGATCTTGACAGCTCCGGCAATCTTCTTCCTCAGCAGTCAACAGAAACTGTTGGAAATACCACAGGTACCTCAACCATAAACTATTTGGCATGCCTTTTTTTTGGTGAAAAAAACATAGATGACCGTAAATGTTTTTTCATTGTTCATTGCGCCAACACTAAAAAATAATTTCATAGAACCAGATTCGCATTCCAGTGAAGGACCTTCACCATATCCTCCTTACTATACCAGCCCACCGCCACTGTGCTCTTGTGGTTTTCCTCGTTTGTCACAGTCCTTTCCCGAAGCTTGATGAATTTCTCCTATGAGGCGCATTGACGATACTGCGGAAAAGGCCTTGATATGGCTCAAATTCTTCGGGGATATGGCAATTGAGTCGCTTGGATCTATAACATGTGTGGGTGGTAAACAAAAACACATATATTGTAATATATTGTGAAACCATTTTTTGGCGATAAATACTTTGAGAGAGTCATGCAGTCCTTATCGAATCCACAGTCTCGATATTCCATGGCCATTTCTAAGTGATCCCGCTGCTTCCACTCTTTGTGGAGCCATGCTGGCACCTGAAGCTTGGGAGCCTCACCATGTTTCGCTTTGTCCTCGCACAAGCGTCTGAGCTTGGCTTTGGCTGCGTTCTTCTCCTTCACGTCCTGGGTCAAGAAGCAATAGGTGATATCACATGAATATAGAATATGACATGAACAAAAACATATCATATGAACATAGCGGGCGTTGGAATTGAACAACCAAACATGGGAGGGCTAAGAGGCCTGTTGGTAACCTATGCCGCCTATTGAATTTGAAAAAAACAATATATTCAATATGTGGCAGAAAATATAATCACATAGATCATCAGAGAATCAAGTACGACCTTGGCTTCCTTGGGAGGTGGGGATGCTGCTTCAGAATCCTTGCTGGGGCTCAGGACTTCACGCTTTCGTTTGGCGTCAAGTTCATCATCCGATAATCTGGCATCTTGGCTCAGGGATTCGGACCCACTCAAAAGATGCATGGCAGTGGCCGCATCAAGGGCGCCACACTGGAACATCTCGACGACTCGAAGCATGGCCTAGGATGCCAAACCATGCATATATACACATGAAGTTTCAAAAAAAAACAAAAATACATCATTTAGATTTAGCCTACTCGAAGAACGATGAATGCTCGTCTAGCAGGAACAAAAACACAGTTCGGACTATATAATGTTTAATACCGGTCAGATTTACAGCTTAAAACATCAAGGTCAGAAACTCACTGAAATTTACGCCAGCACACACTGGCATTGGACCCATAAGATGATGGTAAGGATGCAGTCGATGCCACAGGCGAAGTCTGTTTTGCACTATGACTCTTTGGTCGTGCGACCGGTGATTCGGGTGCCTTATCCAGGCGTTCCCCCAAGACAGACCCAATATCTCCTGGGATGGTATCGGCGTTGGCGATGTCGATCTCAATCTCCTTCTTCTGCGGAGTAGCCTCAGAAAGCGCATTGGAACAAAATTGAGTGTAATGTTGGGAAATATATATTGTCAGTCATTTGACTTCGTGATCAAGCCCCCAGATTTCGACGCATATAATGATTGAAAACACCACATGTTAATGATAAAATTGATATATATAGTCATTGGGCATGCACGTTATTCGGACAAGCTTTTCCACTTGCAACTTAGTAGCACTCTGCCGCAAAGCCTTCAGCTTAGCGAGAGATTCAGCCTGCACGGGTAAGGTATGAAGTTGAAATGGATTCGTTAGTTCAGTGATGCTTTGAATGTTGGTTGTGTTTTTCAGATAAATTGAAAATATATGTTGGTCTCGATGCCATGCCTTAAGAACAAAGTAAATATCACATGCATGCATGCATATATACATGCATGTGTTACTGTTCCACTCACCCCATCTAACACCTGGGACTGGTTCGCTTCCACATCAGAAATCATCCTCTCCAATGCCTGCCAGCACATGGCGAGACCCCTGCCCCCAGGAAATAGAGAGTATAAGGTATATATACATGAGGTCAAAAGGAAACACACCAAATGTTGTGATTGAACAGAATCTTTGGTCACAAGCAGATCGACTAGAGCATGTTTAACTTGTCAATGCTAAATCAAAATAAAAGACCAATAACATACAATCATCAAACCATATTATGATCTTGTCCCCATTTAAATATGCTACATCTTGATCAAGCAATACCCCTCTCATATAGTTCGATATTCAAGGGCCATAGTTAATCACCACCACCCAAAAAAATGACCTGACCGAGGTATGTTGACTGTAGTTGGCTCTGGCCTCCAGCTCTGCTAAGCTTTCCGGAAGCTTGGTCGAGGAATCGCCCAGGATGGTGCTAAGACCCTCAAGCATATCACTGGTGCTCCATTGCTGGGACAACAAAGTTTCTGATGTCCCTGCCCTCATGAAAGCCATGGTTCGACTTTTGTAGATTGGGAATATGTCCACAAGCTTCCCTTCAAGCCAAATGCTAGATTGATACAACATGTTTTTTCTTTTTGTGGTCTAACTGTATCACAATTGTGACATCATTCCATCACTAAAAAGGTGCATGTATCAGTTGTGTTCCTTTTCTGCTACTTGCACATCGAAGCTACAATCTAATTAGTGGCATTCATCCACAGTATTTCTGATTTGTTCAGACTAAGCCATTCAAAAATGGGGTGAAACCAATCCAAACCCATCAGGAGCCAACATAAGTCAGTAAAAAATCATGTTAAAATCATCGCTAAAAAAGCAGGTTATTCGGAAAATACCCATAATATTTTACGGGTAAATTACGGAAAATTATGGGTATATTACGGAAAATTACGGGTGGTAAAATTACGGGTAAATTACACGAAAATAACCTGCTTTTTTTTCAGTAAAACCTGATATTTCCTCACAATAGCTGGGTTTTTTTGAATAACCTGGTAATTTCATAAAAAGCTCTTCAGAGACCTTTGGGTGGCTATTGAATCCTAAGTGGGCCGAAGACGGTTTCAAACAAACCCCACAGAATGGCAAATGATCTAAATTTTTTTGGGCAAAACATCCCGGAAAGAGTCAGGAATCCTCAAGGATGTCCCTCCTCGAAGATAACGGCAAACAGCTGGCATATCAGCCTCTGTCCAAACATCGTCCATGTCGAGACTTGTAAACGTCTCTAGAGCTGGGGGAATGGGGTCTGGCAAGCTTGGCATGCCAGACTTCTCAGAAACCAATTGGTTCCACAAATCACTCATTTTTCGCCCAAAAGCTGGTGGATAGTTCCTAAGTTCCAAGAGCTGACTGTTTGATGCCATATACCACTTTGACAATTATATTGTATAATATGAATTACAACTCTTTCAGGTCAACAATGCCCCCAACATTACAATAAGATTCAACCATAACGCAAATGGTTCGCAGAATCAAGGTTCACAAACCAAATTGACCATGGCCAACCAAGGATATAATCGCCATATGTAAAGAACTTATGGCTTATATTACAATCACTCAGATGGTGTTTCGATCAACTAGGAGCCCCACTCGCTGGAACGCAACTTCGACGTTCCTTTGTAACGTCTCTTGCCCGACTTGTCGAAGTATTTCTGGACTAGTTGAAGTGGTGCTTGGCCACGTGAAGCAAGCTCCCTTTTGCGCTTGGCCCACCCTATCAATCGCCCAAGGTTTAGGCGACCAATGTGACGGCTATTTGCCCAAGCCACATGTCGCTTTGGTGTAGGTCCACCATAGTGCAGCATATACCATGTTGTACGGTGTACCTAAGTTCATTCTTGCCATATGAAGGTTACCACTACCAACAAAGTTTTCACCTGTGGTCCCAAATAAGAGCACGTATAAAACATTCATCCATCCACCCTAAGATCCACACAGTCTTGATGGGAATTACTTTGTGGGGTCATCGTACAAACAGGTATAGCGTGTGTGATATCATGATTCTTATATATTCCGTTTTTGGCGGCAATTGGTGTATAATTGCTGAAAGAATCCACCACCAGCAACACTGGAAATTGTGGGTCCCCCTTCGAAAATCCTTGAGGACCAACAAGCTTGACCTTATCATACAATTTCCAGATGCAACCTGGCAGCTCGAGGCGGAGGGTTTAACACTATATGGGTACGGTATATACATTAGAAGGTTCAGCCTAGACACCGCACCGTTCCCACCATGACGAAGAAGCATCATCACGAAATCTCGCCATCTTGGGTAATGTTCAAAGAACGAACCAAATGGTTGTTCCAAGATTATTGTTCCATTCAAGCACACTACGATCATCATCAAGAGTATCATCCTTGGGACTGGCAGGACATTGGTCTAACACATGTCTTATGAATGGTGAATTTACTTACTTGCAGGATCGTCAAAAGAAAACAGGTTTGGCTTTGTTTAGTTGGGTGAAACTTTCCCTAAATTTAAGGGTCATTTTTGTATATACTGAAGTATATTGGACAAGAAACATAAAATGCTGCGATTATGTTTTCTTTCAGACAAGGTTCCGACTTGCCATGCAATTTGATGTCAACACACTTTGGTAATCTAAGTTGCCAATAGAACTGCATGCACTGCGACCACTTGTGCCAGAATTAATGGATGTCCATGATGCACACTTCAGACCAAAGTGGCATGCCCACCCCTTCTCATGGTCACCACGAAGTACGGTCTGAAGAGCTGTCCTTATATGTGTTTTTCAAGATGATGATGGAAACTATAATATCTTGTATTTTTTTAACCTTGGGGGACGTTTGGGGGAACAGCCGCCAACATGGGCTGAACTCAAACGAGCATTATAATATAAGAAAAAAAACAGTCCAAGATTCGCCATTCCACAAGGGGATGTTATATCCATAGGGTTGGTCCCGGGCACTCCATTTTTGTCACTCATGTAAACGATATCCAACCTTGCTGTTGTTCTGCCTCCATAATATTTCATTTGCTCAGTTGCCTGAGCCTCTCCAGCGAAAAACTCCACCCACTGAAATGGTTTCGGTGTGTCCTGGGACAAAGTCAAAGTATAGGGAATGATAAAGATATATTATAAATCTTTAAGAAACCATTGCTATATAAGGAAAACACTCCAATTGTGTGTATAACGGAAGGACATTTAAATATTATTGTTTTATTTAAACCATGATCGTCGGGAGAGAAGTCAAATTCTGTTGGACTTGCATTGACCAACACACTGCCGTCCTGAAAGCCCGGTGGCATCTGGGTCCAAAAGACCATGAGCGTTGCGAATAGCAGCACCTAAGGCAGTAACCCCTGCTTGGGTGTGAGATGCTCAAAGATCTTACAATGTAGTCCCATGAACTTGTTTTATTCTTCAGAAAAAAAACGATATATGAAATTTCGGGTATTCAGCAAAATGTTGGATAGTATGGTGCATCATCCTGATCTAGCATGAAGCATGCATGCTTCTAAGCGCAATCATGGCACCTTCGGGGCCCCCATAGCCTTTAAGCGGGCCATGAGGCTATCGACGAACTTGGGCGACCACATGGTGCTAAATCCCACAACGAGGGCTGAAGTCAGTGCCACCCCAACCCCAGAAGAAAACATAACAATCAAGCTCGCTAAAGCTGTAATCCCTATGGTGGATATTTTAACTGGAATCATGCTTTAACTTTATACCCTTGAAAATATGTTCTTTCCAAAATTGATTGCTGTTGATGCTGTCCAGTTTTTTTGTTCCCTGAAAAATGCAGAAGTCATGCATCAGCTGATGCCACAATGACACTACATCCCCACCCGTTCGCATGGCACCTTTTGTACCATCAAGTCATTTGACAGTTTGACAAAAACATGCACATGTAGCATCATTTTTGGTAATCTGAATTTGCTCAAATGACAATGCTCCCATTGAAGTCTAAACATGCCAAGAACACCTTTGAAATTTTCAAGGCCCCGTTTGATGGCCCATTTGTTCTTGACCTTGCCAGCCTGAAAATGCCGAGGCATTGACCTGGGCAATCGCGAAGTTGATATATCTTGGACTTTCTGAATCTTTGGATGGAAAGTGACTTGGGAGGAAACATGTTAAGGATTTAATTCACAGGGAACACCAACCCCAACTAGAAACAACAGATAAATTTTATCCCAATCGGAATTGATATGGGTGTGTTTAACCATGAGCAAATAGTTCATTGAACCGCACCAATATAGATTGGACATGTTCAGGATATTGGGGTATAAAGTATTTAGATCGATAGATGTAAACAGATCCTGGGGAGATTGTACGGGTTTGGGGACACTAAGTTGTTGCAACAAACGAGCAGCAAGCAGACCCTCGGAAGTTTGGTATGTATGATGAAGGATTGGCACCTTATATTTAATTCCAGTGTTGCTCCTACTTTTTTTCTGATTTCAATTCGAAACATCAATGCGACACACAGGTTGCATATGGTGCCATTTTTTTTTCTTCATCAGCCCGGCTGCGCTCACATGCATGAGGCTATCCCCATGCGCTTCATCCCAAACACTAAGTAGTCTTGTCACTTTAAGACCGTTCAAAGATTGATGGGAAGTATACCCACTAATATTCCCATGGGAAAACCTGACACCTTCGCTACCTAGGCATGACGTGTCATGGGCATGGGCAGAAATCACCAAGGCTCCAAGCCACACATAGTCAGCACTATATAGAAGAACTAGCAACGCAGATGGTCTTACACTATACCCAACAAAATATATAACAGGTAACCTCTACTAATCAAGTCTCGGATATGACCAGTTGGATGATCAGTGGTAACTTTATGATTTTCATTGTTTTCTTTTATCACAGGCCCACGCATCACGACAGCCCAGGTAAATGGCCAACAGCGATTGGATTTTAAAGCGAAGCTGGTCCGCACACATGACTTGGACCTTCCCCGGAATGAACTGAAACAAATGAGCATGCATAGCAAACTCATATTCTCAAATGAATATACAGAAATACACAGAAACTGAAATTAACATATATGAAACAATATTATGCTATATACATATATGTTTTAGTTTACATTGATTTGCATTACATTTGGTCCCACAAGCACGTGTGAATTGGACAGTGCTTATAGATTGTGCGGGTCTATGCTCCAGCTGCTGGCATGGTCTTTGCCAGCTCATCCAAAGCTGCCATGCCATTGAACTTGATACGTCCAAACTCATTTCCAAAAAGCGAAGTCGGACTCTTGTCCGTCATATCGACATCAGCATCCTGCGTATCCACCCATTCAGCCTCGGCCGTGGTGAGCAGGTATAATTTGTTTTGCATGTTTCATAAACACGTTCCTAGAAAATGGAAACCAAAAAAAGGAAGTTGTATAAACAATACGACATCTATATAATGCTATACAATAAAAAAACATACCACATAGATTCGCAATAGGGTGAAAAATAGGTTTTCATACGGTCACCTGAAGAATTTATACATCACACGCTGCTTGCGCAATGCATATGTGACTGACAAATCATTGGTTGAAACATGTTCACCGTAAGTTGATTGCTATAATTCAACATGTTTTCAATTACATGGTAGCAACCACTTATCCAACCCTTACCTGCAATTCAGTAAAGAAACCAACAGACCAGCCGAGACATAGGCAACACACATCAAGTGATTGTACGATGCGATCTTCGGGTGCTTGTATGCAAAGTATGCAATCTGTGGCTCTGCTGGGTCACCCTTGAACTTGACACCACAAGCCTTTCGACCCCAATAGACCGACAGGGAGCACCGCTTGTACCCTGAGAGGCCCCCATTGGTGGTCAAGTGGGTCTGTAAGTCCTGGTAGGTAAGGCAATCCACAGGCTTCATGTGTTCGACGAACAGGCCTTGCATGATCTTATCCTCCAAGGTCTCCTCGGTCAGGATGAGGGGGGCTCGGCGTTGGCGGCGTTTTTTCTCCTTCTTCACGGCTGGTGACTGCAAGATTGAGGCCTTGACTTTGGGGGACTTGACAACTTTTTTGCCATTCCCACGACCCCGCCCCTTGCCCTTGCCCTTGCCCTTTGCCTCACTGCCTGCACTTGGCGCGGACTCTTCTGGGACCTCTGACTGAACAACTGGCTCAGCAGCCTTGCCCTTGCGAGCTTTGCGGACAGGTTTGGGGAGCATTTCGTTTTCAAGTCTTTTCAGGTGCTCTTGCCTGTCAGGCTGGGGACTGCACTCTTGCTCATCGCCTGACTGATCAAAAAGCTTTCTCTTGGGGGTTGTAACCTCATCGATCTCATCCACGGGTGTCTTGACTTCTTCCATGTCGCTCTGCTCTCCCTCGCCTACCTTTGTCTCGTCTACCTCTGCTTCATCATCATTACCATTCTTCTCTGTCTTGCCTTTCTTGGAACGGGCCTTTGCCTTCGCCTTGGCCTTTGTCTTGGTCTTTACCTCAACCTTTGCCTCAGCATCGCTACCTGCCTTGCTTGCCTTCTCTGCTTTGACCTTTGCTTTTGGCTTTGCAGCCGCCTTTCCCCTTCCTCTTCCCCTTCCCCTGCCTTTTCCCTTACCCTGGTTCTGCTCTGACCCTTCCACCTGCTCTTCCCCTTCCTCACCTTCTGGCTCTCCATCCTTTGCCTTGCTTTTCAACTCAAGTTGCTCCCGGCGAGTCAACACCTTCAGGGGCAAGGCCAAGCAAATATCATGGTTTTGCAAGAAGTTATATTTTGCAAGAAGTTATAACTATATATATATGTTAGGAAACAACAAATTTACTAGATGAAACCTTTGTGGAAATATCAGTTTGAAATATCAATGTAAATTTAAACTAAAAAACATGTCCTATATATACAATGTTTCCAAACCCGGAATGTAAAAACAAGTGCCTGGGGAGGATCTTCTTTGTGAGGGCTATCCGGCTGCGTCAGAAAGTCAAGGGTGTCTGTTGGGGCATCTTGGGAATCTTGTTCGGGCGGCTCCAAGTCCATGATTGATCCCTCTACCAGCGGCTGGGTGTCGTGAGTGTCAGCAACAGACCCAGTCCTCGTGGCTGTGGGCTTCGCACCTGGAGGGGGCACCGCGGATGATGTGGACACTTGTTAGAAAATATATGTGAACATTCTATAAGCAAAAACATGTAAATTGTATTGCTGCAAATGATGCAAATCAAGTCTTGCACCTACATGCGTGTATATGTTGAAACAAAATCTCAAAAATGCAAACAACCCCAACATACCCCAACACAACCCCAACACAACAAGTCATTTGCCACATTATAATTATAGCGACATATATTTCAACTGCAAACGTTTGTGCAGGCTTTGCTTTCCACTTGTAGCGTACTTCAACGGGCCCAGCCTTGGCCCAGATAAAACTGTGGTTGCTGCGCATCCCCATATCGCCTGAGATTGGTTCATGCCCATGAGAGTGATCTCGTTGGGTCGGATTCTGTGGACTGGGGAAAGGTTGACCTAAGGTTGACCCCCAAAAAAAACGCAGTACAAGTGATAATCAGATATCGGGAACATTAGTTGACTATTAAAGGACAATGTTTCTGGTCATGTAGTCATTTTTCCATATATAGCCAATGTTGAATGCATGGCATGGATCGATATCAAAAAATACATAGAGATCAACTACAAAGATAACCCAATATTTACGAATCTGATATGTTGTTAATATCTGATCAAAGCATTCAATATAAGGTATATATCTCTCACCTGGGGTCGCCTGCAAACCCCATCTCAGGAAACTACTGGATCTTCTTCTTCTTCTTCTCCGCGATGAGAAACTTCAGCTGGCTGAGTCGCTTGCAGATGCCTGGGCTGGATCGGGCTAGGTTAGCAACAATAGCACTTGGAGAATCCCAAAACATTATATAATGTAGTTAGGCAGAAATTGTAGATTGTTTTCCATCATTGATTGAATCAAAACACGTGTTCAAAGTATATATATAATTGACCTAGATACACTCCTGTTGCTTGCACATCCCACAATGCTTGATGGTCCCCTCGGAATCCTTGTTCTCAGAAGGCTTCGTTCCCGAAGTCTGTGGGGCTGATTGTTCTGCATCCATCTCATTCAACCAACGCTTGTAAGCATCCATATCTTGAAGGATTTCAGGATCATCTGGTTCCGATTCATTGTCCACAAAGGAGAATTGTTTGGATAGGGACTTTGCTGAGACCGTAGACATGTATGCATCGATGGCATCCTAGAAAGGGAGGATGAAGGATGACAACATATATAATGACAAAACTCCTACAAGATCTTTGTTGGTTCAAATTTCATGGGACTTAACTTATGTATGTTGATTAGATGTTAATTTCAGATATTTTAACCCAGAAACAATTATTTCCATTGTATACTAATTCCCACATAAGACACAATTTCATACTGATTTTGCACATCAGTCCAGTCCTTTGCAGATGGGTCAAGTGCCAAGATGAGCTCATGAAATTTGACGTCCTGGCACGATTCAGCAGCCGTGCATGGCCCACTGGGGGTTATATCCAAAAAGAAAAAGGGAATAGATATTTTTAGTTATAATGTATATATCTTGATGTTGTGATCAATTAAGATGTTTTTGGTTTTAAGGGTTCGAATCTACCCGTTGGGATTAGTAAAGATACATGGATCATGTCACCATCATATATAATCCCCAGAAGGGCTGAGAAGCATCATGCTGAGCTATTTGTTTCACCCATCGGATGTGATTTTTTTTGACCATATATACCAAAACAAACAATCAGTCCTTCGTGCATTCCATACGTCGAGTTCGTCTCTTGATGAAAGAAGTCATCTTCTTCATTTCAATTGCTGATGTGTAAATGTCGGCTTCTTTGATCTTGAGACCCAACCGATTGTGACAAACAGCAACCTGAGCTTTCAAAGCCTCTAGGCATGGCAACTTCCAATCATCACATTCACGCATCCGGTGGAGGATGGGGATGAGCACATGGATGTTGTTGACACAATTTGGTCTAGTCGCCTCACACCACTTGTGACCATCTGGTCGGATGCACAGCGTGGTCGATTCACGCATACGTTCTCTAATTTCCCCATTGCGTTCCCACTCTTCTCCCAAACCCTGGACATCCGCCATTAGGCCAAGCAAAGCCTAGACTAGGGTATAGCCTGGACACCCTGAAACTTCACCACTATGAGTTTTCAAATGCCTGCGGTAGAGCGGTCAGCAAAGTGCAATCTTTGATATATACAAAACTTGCCCCATACCATTGCATGGATAAAACAAATAGATCTCGAGATCAAAACATGTAAGTAGGTGAAACATACATAGATACCAAATGATTCCAAATGCTCATCCCCGGAATCAAGTTATAGATATAGATCGAATAGATCTATCATGCTGCCAGATGAACTCTGACGCCGGCAAAATGGGATCCCGGACTGATGGATCAAAGTCCAGGAGGTGGTTGGTGAAGCCGATCATAGCATTGCAGGCCGTGGCGCTTAAGAGGGATAACATTGTTGGGCACTATCAACAGCCCCAAGTTCTCCAATTTGACATTAATTCATATATTGATGCAACCCCTTCATATAATTTTCAACAATAACATGTGAACACATGGCGAAATGATGTGAACAATTAACTATGTTCTTGGTCCAACCGGTTTTGTTCCAAATGTTCATGATCAATTCTGGATGTTCTTGGATAAATGCATGAACTTATCACTTGATTATGTATATGGCTCAATGGGTTGCCATCCTGAACCATGTAAAATGAATAAATATGGAAAAACCAGGTTATTGCAGAAAATCCCGTTTTTTTGCCTCAATGTTGGAATAACCAGGTTAATCCCCTTCAACCCGAAAAAAAATAGGTATATGGATTACAAGGTAGTTATAAATGGTTAGCAGAACTTACTAAGTTCTGGTAAGTTTTATGTTGAAAAAGAGCCAAAAAACTTAGTTTAGGTTAGCAAAAAACTTAGCTAAATCTTCGAAATCCAACGAATCATGA
>Ga0126343_10000161_pt1 | contig 21525 bp, 4 predicted proteins | sample Cyp2metagenome_FD_92531 | JGI IMG/M metagenome (GOLD analysis project Ga0126343, IMG submission 92531) | Coral microbial communities from Lord Howe Island, Old Settlement Bay, Australia - Cyphastrea 2 metagenome | ecosystem: Host-associated > Invertebrates > Cnidaria > Coral ...
GACGTTCGGTGACCCCTACTTTTCTTTCCAGAAACAGATTTTATTCACAATTATCTCCACATTATCCAAAAATGAACAAAAAATCAATGTGGGAAGTTAAAAAAAATTCAAGATTTCTGTCCATAGGATAACGAATCCTGCCATCTTGCGGCTGCAAAGCGCGTGAAACTGGTCGCTAAATACGAACTTGTTCTTTAAGGAACCTCACCAGTTGACTAATTTCACTTAGTAGGTCTACTTGAACAATATTTGACAGAGAACATTTCACTTCAAAGGTTCAGTTGTATTATTTTTGGGCTTACTGACATTGTGGCCTTATTCGCTAACAAAGCCCGATTTTTCAGATTTAGGGTGATCTTTCAGGCTTGTTCTCTCCTAAACGAAGTCGGTGACCCCCCATTTTTTTTACAGTTCTGACATAAGTAAGTCATCAACTTTAAGTGGTAAAAGTCTCAGAAAAAAATCAATGTTGGAAAATTTTTGCGCGAACGTCCTTAATAGAGGGTGACCGCTTAATACAGGGCCGCTAAATACAGGTTCGACTGTAATAGAACACTAACTTATAGCTCAGGCAGTTTGTTTTCTCATTACAGACCATGTGATGTTCTCTAGTGAATTGCTCTTTTATCCATCTAAAAATACTATTCTTTCATAAATACTTGACTTTTTGACAATTTGAAAGCAAGAAATTCTCAAAAATAACATCCCATGGTCTGAAAGGGGGGAACAAACCACCCAAGCTAAGAAGGTGTATTGTTCAAGTCTTTGACCTCACAAACATAAGGGTTACCTTACACCCATGTCTCTATTTGAGCAGCTCGAGTAGCAGTATTAAACACTGTGAGAATCACCATCAATAGCCATAGATGTGGCTCCAGCAGTTCCTTATTCTTTTCTCTGCAGCAGCTAATTATTACTACTTATTTACTTATTTTGAATTGATCAGCTTGTCTACTTCCATAATTTTATGGTTCTCACTTGTCTTATGACTTTTATGTTTAGGCTCAAGACTGTTCACTTCCACACAAGACAAAAAATAGATTTAACACAATTTTGAACACTGTGGAGGTTTGTCAATGAAAAATCACTAGGTTAAAAAGAGTTCACACCTACATGTAGTGTAAACGAGTTTCTTGTAAAAAGCACATAAATATATCTGGTTATCTTATCAGCTTTTCTATACTTGCTGTCTCAGCTTAATAAAGACAGTAAACAAGATGTATACAGTGTATTGCAGCTGATAGCCTACATAGCAGGCAATTTAAGGGGAGGGAATTGAAAGGGAGAAACCTTTGGGAGAGTGTTTCATGCTTCTAGTTTTCTTCTCTCCTTCCCTTTTGACACGTGCCACACAGGCTATGCAGCTGACAAGCTGAAAATCATTCCACACAAGTTCTAACAACCGATTAATGTAGGATGTACTACATTATTTAGAAGTTAAAGTTAGTGTTAATACACTGTAAAATTCACCTTGCACTTACTGTCACTGTGAGTGTTGGTAACCTATGGAAGGGGCCAGAGATACATGTATCACTTCTGACTGTCCCAGAGTTTAATTTGAAATGAGGTCTTGAGACTCCTGCTGACTGTCACAGTTTTCAACAATTTCGACATTTTCTACATGACCTGCTTGTGCAAAGTGAAAAGGTGCTCCAATCATACTTGATATTTTGACTTTGCCTTGACCAACCACAATGATCGGTTGTGGAATTTCAACAGTTTTCTCCAACAAGTACTCGCCTTCCTTTACTAAAACGACTTGACTCACTCCATTTCCATCACGGGTCTTAACCTGTTGAAAAACACTGCATAGCTCCACTGAACTCTGAACAACTTGCACTTCAAGATAGCCATAGCGCTGAGTAACTTCAGAGATGTCCCGACCTGTGCTCAAGTGTTTAAACACTGCAGCTGTAGCTAGAGCTTGCTGTTTTCTGTCTAGCTCTGCTAGGCTCACTGCTTTGAAGTAGTAACCCAGCAACCAGAAAGGGTCAGCTTTGATTGCAACTTCAGCATCATTCAACGCAAGCTCTAGCAATGACAAACGCTCAGATAGAATTGCTTTCTTTTGCTCTGCACACTTCAAGTAGGTCAACGCTCTACTAGTGAGAATCTGTGGATCATTTGGACATGAATTTAGTGCTTCACTGTACAGTGACAGTGCCTCGTGTACTTGGCCCAGATTGAGACATCCTTTCGCTTTCTGTTTCAGCATCAAGACTGACTCTACTGAGGGCGACAGTGTTATGTTTTCCATGTAGACAGTTTTATCAACCTTCAGTGGGATTCCTTGTGAGCAAGTAATCTGGGTTTCCCCAAGGCCAACCAGCACAGTATTGTCTTGAACTTTCAAAGGATTTGATAAGTCGTAACTTCCCTCTTTCACGACAATCATGAGATTGCGAGTATCTCTTCTTTCGTTAGCCCGAAGAAGTTGCTGTACTGTTGTAACTACCTCTGCATTGCAGCTTCCAAAGCGCTCCTTAACTGCAGGGATTTTGGCGCACTTTGAAGGAAACAAATGATGGGCAATAGCGGCTGCAGCTAGTGCTGGACCTCGCTTGTCAAGGTGAGCAAGACAGACAGCTTTCCAATAGTAACCCTTCATCCAAGAGGTATCCGCTGTTATTGCATCCTGAGAGGCCTCTAAGGCCTGTTTAAGAAGCTTCTGCCTGTCTTTCGTATTCACTGACATTTTTTCAGAGAGTTTCACACAAGTTGCTGCTTTGTTGCTAAGTAGCTTGGAATCATTTGGTGAGAGGCGCAAAGCACGTTCATATTCCACAAGTGCAAAATCATACTGCTCCATTTTAAAGAATTCGTTTCCACTGTCTTTAAGTCGTCTAGCAGTGTACAAAATATTCTCACAAGGTGGTACGTGTAAGCCTTGATAGGGTTGTGGTGTTGCTTGTGGCTTGCACTGGTTCAACAATTTTCGGCATTTGTCAACCTCCGCTTTATTTCCTAAAAACCAATGTGCTTTTGACAGTCTCATGTAAGCATCTTGTAGTCCTGAATGGTTCTCGCCATAGAACTTTTTTCGAATATTCAATAAAATCTGGGCTGTTCTCAAATAGAGCATACCCTTGCGCTTTTCATCAATGTCTGTGGCTGGTTTGTTTGGTTTGGTTCCCCACCAGCAAAGCAGCACAACCTCTAAGACATGGGCTAGGTTATCATCACTGCCATCCTCAGTAATTATCAGTGCCTCACTAGGTTCCATGTTGTGTTTAGTAACCCAGTTGTAAACATGAGGCCACCTTTCTTCCAGGATAGCGAGTAGCATATCTTCCGACTTCTGGTTATCAACTTTGCTCAGTACCCTTAGAGCATCGCTTGCTCCTCTAATGTAAAATTCAGACTGGCATGGTTGCTTCCTGCTTATTTCTAACAATTCTTCGGCATATGGTTGTGCTTGTTCTATCTTTCCCTCGTTGTAAAGTAGACAGGTGATAAACTGAAGGACACGCAGCAATTCATGGTGATCTGGGGGGTAAATTTTCCTGGCAAACAAGAGGGCCTTCTCAAAACGATTTAAAACTGATTGGAAATTACAAGCTGATAAAAAATTCTCGGCTCTTCCAATGCCAATCTGTAAATGAACAATGTTAGCATCACTTAAGTTTAAACTCTCAAGCTCCAACAACGCGTCATAATTTTTTTTCCATTGCCTTTCTGTAAAGTAAAAAGAAGCTCTACGCTCAAGGACTCTGTACTTTATGTCTCCTTGTATGATGGCACCGGACCTCTCCAGATCATACAGCTTCTTCACAGTTTCTTGGGCGAGGTTCTTAGCTTTTTCGTAACTCCCAGGGTCCGGGCAATTTCCTTTACTGGCACTTGCATCAACCATCTTCCTGAGAAGAAAATTTGGATTATCTTTATTTTCTGGATGCATCTTTGCAATTTTCAGTTCAAAGTCTGCAAATTCAGCACTTAGTCTATTGAAGAAAACATTGCCGCGAATTAAGCGAGGCACAAATGAGAACAACTGATCAAATGTATCATCCTTGTAAAGAACATGGACTAAAGTTCCTTTTGATGAAACAATTTCTTCCTCAATGTGAGATTTTAACTTGCAAAAATTTAACAAAAGAGCAATGAGAACATTTCGATCTTCTTCATTTACTTCTGACAGGTTTCCCAAATTATTTTTTCCTAGCATCGAGCAAGGCTTCGATCTCTCAAAGAAAGCAAAATGAAGAACCCGTGTCGCTGCAACCAACGTCTCTGTCCGCATGGAGGCACTAAGGCTGTCTCTGACCACTTCTTGAATGAGTTTATGAACTCCAAATACATTACTCTTTTGGTCAACTGAGAAAAGGGAATAACAAGATAGTACTTTAAGGATGGCAGCAATGTCAATTTCAGATCGTGCACTCTCTCTCAATTCCACTTGTTCCAGTTCTGGGAGGCCAGGGTTGATGACATCAAGAGGAATATTGTCAGACTCTAAAAAGGCTGCAATATACATTACGGTGGTGGCAGCTGGCGATTTGGCTCTAACAAATTCAAAATTCATCAGCCAGGTTGTGTGCACCGATAGACGATGCTGTGCTTCCACACTTAAAGCCATGGCTGGCTGTTGCTCCAAGAGACTTAATTTCACAGCTCTGTACTTCTCAAGGTACGCTTTGAAGCTGCATGGGATAGGAAGGGCAGATATATAGGCAGCTGCTTGTTCGAGAGCTAATGGAAGAGCTCCCAGCTCATTTGCTAAAAAAATTGCCTCCTGATGGAGGGCTTTTCTACTACCACCGGTCCTCTGCATTAGGAACAATGCCCCCTCTTCTTCACTGAAACATTTCAGCTCCTGGCAGTCATTAGTTGAGAGTTTCCAGAAAGTTTTTGTCTCTTTCACAGTTTGTCTCGTTGTGAGCAGTATGTGTCCATGCTTGGATACACTGCCATTTCTTTGCCAAGGCCCTTTACATATCTTCTTCACTCCGGTGGGACACGTATGATCTTCCAATTCATCTGCATTATCCACCACAAGAAGCCATGGACGTTTCTCCCTGGACAGAAAAGCCAAAAGTTTATTCAAAGTGTCATCAACTTTCTCACTTGTCGAGGCACTAATATTCAGAAGGGTAAGGTTCTCGACAACAGATTCATGGATCTTTTCATCACTCTCACCGTTTATCCAGAATATACCACCTGTGAAGCGATTCTTATATTTCCAAGCAAATTCTATAGCCAGAGAAGTCTTGCCACATCCTCCAAGTCCACATATAGTTTTAGTACAACAGGACATCCCTGGATAATCTTCACCACTCTGATGTGGGGTTAGATTTTCTTCTAGCCATGCCAAAGCTGTCTCACGGCCTGTGAACACTGTCAGCCTTACTGGTGCAGTGCATATTACCTCCCTATCTTCAATGTTCTGTCCCTGCAAGGGATTTGGTTTCAATGTCTCCTTAACTTCCAATACTTCTCTCTGTAAACCTGAAATTGCAGTTCTGTTTGTGGCTACTTGGTTGGTCACGCTAGAAAGGTTTTGCTCTAAGTGTGATACTTGAGATTTTATGATAGCTTGTCTCGTAACAACATTGTGCACTCCATTTTTCAAATATTCCACGTCCTCACTGATAAGGTCACAAACTCCTGGCAGATCATCTCGCACATCAAGTTGCCTGTTGAAATCTTCAACAATATTTAAGAGTGTTGACATTTTCTGCTGAAGGTTTACTACTTCAGTATCCAACTGCTGTCTTAACTTGGCAATGTCTTCACTGTTCGAATCAACTTGCTCTTTCACTTCAGCCATTTTCTTTGTCTCCACATCCAAATCATCTCGGCACTTGGTCAAGTCTGCTACCAGTGACTGACGGAGCAAACGAAGAGCCTCAGCTTCAGAATCTAAGACGTTTACCAGACCGTTTGTCTGTAAGTCTAGCAAATCTTTGGACGATTCCAGGGCGTCTTTGTCAGAGCTGAAGACTGGGTCATTTAGCAGGTTCTTAAGGTGGCCAAATATGGTGTTGACATCTGCATCTTGAAGTTCTTGCTTCGGAGCATGCGCCCAGTGATTCCTGCACTGGTCTCGTGCTGAGGTCGAAACTGTCCGACTGACTGGAGGGTTGATAAAAGGACACCACTCTAAAAGATTCAACAGGCCACCAATATCTGTGCTTTCTGCATCAATGACATGTGTTTTTCGCGTACCAAGAGTTGGCATAAAGATTTTCGCTATTTCCCATGCCCCAGTTGGAGAACCCCATTGATTTCTGTCACTGTTATCCCAGCAAATCTTTGGTCGTCCGGACTTGTGCAAACGCTTTAGTTCTGTCTCCCACTTGATGCAACTGCCACACTTTGGAGAACCAGCCGCACAAGTGCATGGAGGAAGTGATAGCAGAGGTGGACTGGAAATGAGAGACTGGTACCAAGCTTCCGTCTTCCTCTGGATTAGTGGTGAGATTCCATTTTTGGCTATGTTCAGAGCACATCCAATCGTCACCCAGTTTTTGTGTTCTTTTTGCTCAAGTGCTGCTACCCAAGTTGTAGTCATCATCCTGTGCCTTTATCTATAGACATTAAAATTTCAAATTCGAGTCAAATTAATGTGGAAATGATAAGCACAAACTGCTGCCATGTCGCGCTTTGTTCGCCATAACAGAGACATCACAAAAGAAATGTTGGTTATGAATAACAAAGGCTAATGTGTTGGCAAAAACAAGCCTGCAAATAACAGTTGGTCATCGGACAAATGTCACGTAAAGTTTAGCTTTTGACCAGCAAAAGCTTAGCCTGGTCGGACATCATGACTGTGCATATCTGTAGCCCAAATATCCGGAAAATATGGAAAATTTTCTTTATTATGCATTTCACAATATTACGCAAAAGGCGGTTTTGTGTTTCGTTTCCACAGTCCTATGCATCTACACGTGCACAATCGTACTTTTTACGCAATCGTGGACGCACAATTTTAAGCAAAACATTTGCAAAATCAATTGAAACAAATTAGAACCTGTCAGATACCGATTCGCATCAGTGAAGGCTGCTTCTTAACGGGCGCCCAGTCGTCTGAGGCTGCTAAGTTGTGAGTGCAGGCAAATAAAGTTTGGTTCAAGGAGCCCAAGTGGGCTTCTTAAGACTCTAAACATGGAGTTTTCATTCCCATCTTATCTGCCCGATGACTTCAATCTTCTCATGAATATCGGTCAAAAAATCATTTACACCATAAATTAAACAAAAAAAGCTAATCTGGTCCCGTTTTGCTTTTATCACAAGAAATAAGGACCAAAACATGGCAACAAAGTCCCCTCCGCTAACAAAGCAGCCGAAACCGGCCACATTTGAAAATCGCCCTATAATGCATTGCAAGCTTAGTATCATTATGTATGTCAATGGATTGCGTCTCGTCGATGCCTTACAGATTCCAGTTGCAAAAAAACTCCTTCGATAACAAATATTTCCGGAATTGGAGTGATGATGCTGCAGACATTATATTTACAATTGAATAAAGATAAATTTCTCTATATTCCTGGGCCTTTTTAGTCCGATTCTTTAGAAAACTTCACTTACATGTACTGAATGAATGTTTAAGTTTCTAAAGGATTATCTTTATGACTTAAAAGTCAAAATATTCAAGTAACTCGCCAGAAAACATTATTGCAATTCTTTTTTTGCATACTAGGGTTTTATCTTTTTTATTATCAAACGAATTGTCACAACTCCACCCAATATACAAGAATATATTTTCTCGAAAGAAGCAGCCAATATAATGAAGTAATGCTGCCTCGAAATCAAAACAACCTACATAGTTCAAACTTATGTCACAAGCCCGGGGAAAGAAAGCACAATTCAGTGAGGCCAAATTCAGGCCCCCCAAATATCTCTTTCATTTTCATTTGTTTTATTTGCAGCATGTACAATGTATTTTGTTTGTTAAAATAAACCTGCAAAACTCAAAAACCAAAGCAGCAATAAAATTGAATACACATTTTTGCTAAAAAAAAAAACTCAAAAGCTGCAGCGCTTGCATGGATTCACCAATTCTTGAATTTGTTTAAATTAATGTCATCTGAACTCCAGTTAAAAGAAAAAAATTAAGCATGTCCAAATGTGTCAATGGATCACTCTCTCTGAAACTGATTTAATTTCTTCATACTGATTTGCATTTTTTGTCCGACCAGACTGGCTTCTTGTCCGGTCAAAACTGCCCTTTGGCCTGACAAATGACCTGCCCATTGGCAAAAGTTATTTGCAGGCTTGAAAAAGGCAGGCGCCTTTTGCATCAGCAAAAATGCGTTAGTTTTTTTAATGCGTTAGGGGTTTGTTGACCAAACCCGATTTAGGTTCCCTTGGTTCTGAGCAGTACTGTAGCCTGACAAACTCACCTTTTTCTTTTTATGTTCATGAAAAAGAGTTCTAAGTCATTAAAAGATTACTTATTGAACCAAGATCTAGACTCATTTAGTGTGCGAAAATGAAATTCCAAACTAACTTAGTTCTCTTCCCATCCCATCCTGTGGTGAGACATTTCTTTTTGTAATAAACACTTTAGAGGGCCAATGTAAAACTGTTTAGTGAACAGAAATGCTTTGTCAGATCAGCAGAACGGTAAAGTACAAAAATGCTTTGACAGCCGGTCATTTAGTCTACATCATAAAACCCGGTACACATGTACAGGGGTTTTCCTAAAAGCAGGCCAGGCCTCGCGGCCCGAAGGCCCAGCAGTATTCTCACATCTTAACAGAACGAACCATAACAGTTACTGACATTATTTTGAAAGGACTGACTTGCACCGAGCAACAATTGCAAACAGATTTCAAGAATGCTGGTAAAGTAAGAATTGAAATTATTACTATGGCTTATAATGAATAAACTGTGGTACACATATCCTATAGGACATAAAGAGTTTTTGAGTATAAAAAGGTCGGTTGAATCCGAGTCTAAAACTACTTATCATTTATCAGCGCGTACATATGCACAAACTTTGATGAAAAATGTACTAAGGCCCAGTTCAAATGTGGCGCGACTGCCTTGCCGAAGGAAACTGCAATCAGGTTTGACTGTAGCACGGCACGAAAACAACTCTGATTTAGATGACGTCACAGAATCGAACCAAAATCAGGATTTACTGAGGTTTCGTAACAATCCTCCTCCAACCTCCTCCCCGCCAAAATACATTATTATAATTTATGAATTTTGTTTGGCGCGCCAAAAACAAGCGACATTTGAATCGCTACAGTGCCAGAGTACAGTGGTGTAGCACGGCCGGCAGAGTTTGTCGAACTTAATTGCTTGCAAACTTACTTCAAAAGTTTGATTCATCCACCGTGTTTTTGTCCAGCTTTATTGCTGAATTGAGTCCGGCACGGCAGAAGCACGACGTCGGTGTCGAAACCGAATCATTCTAAAGTTCTTTACACTGATACCGGGCACTGAAAACGCATAGAAAAATCAAGTTAACAATCTTGTGCAAGCACTTTGAAGGATGAAGTTTTCAATCGACAGTACTTACATCTTACAGGTTACCAGATTTTAGCATCAGAGAGCTGAGACGCTCACTTCCATCGTGAATGAGAAGCTGCTTTTTGTGCTAGTGTCCAAGCTCCCCAGCATAGCACCAATCTCGTCCCCAGTGTTGCTTGTCCCTTTTAGTCGGCGGGACCTCGGCACAAGGAAAAGGTAACATAGTTGACTATAGTTGTGTTGTTTTCCGCTGAGATTAAGGAAAATGGAACGACATTTTTCAGTCAAAAGCTGGTCAACTAAAAGGAATGTCTCTCACCATTTTCTCTTCGTTCCCCCAAGGCCACTCTTAGGTTCGATTATTAGCCGCTGTTCGAGAGAGGAGCCCGCCGGACACGAGAGCGCGGCGGAAATCAAGCCTACTAAGCCCCCACATATATGAAAGAGAATTAGGGTTACGAGCTGATTTGTCAAAATGGAACCGACTGGTACACCACCTTGTTAATATTTCCTGTCGGACCGACCCAAAACGGACCTTCCATTTAACTTTCCACCAATATTCTCACTGCATATATAATGAGCGTATCACGATAATGCGCGACATTCCGCTGATCCCAAGGGTCTGGGTTAGTTGCGTCTAGTATGATCCTTTGCGGTCTTTCGAGCATAAAGTCCGGCTGAGCGGTGCGAAATCTCGCAGTTTGACGAGATTGCCGTGGGAACACGCTTTGCGCCCCCCACCCCTGGTGGCAGTGACCACCTCTCACCCGGCCTTGCTGCATATCTTTTGCTCAGGAGGTCGCGGATTCCTCCCATAACTTAGTCTAGTGTGATCGCAACAATAGATATGCATTGAGGATAAATTACAATTCCCGGCAGGTTTGGCACAATCGATTATGAGAGCACGCGCGCCCGCAGGCTCCAACACACGCAAGATTCGCGTTAAGATACGATCCGTTCGCACTTTTTTATGTCAAATCTTCAAGGCTTACAAAAATCAAAGCAGTAAAAAAAAAACACTCAAAATAATTGTTATGGCTTTTGTTTCCTACTAGTTAATGTTCATTTATTTCTTGCTGTTATTGCTTTGATTGCATAAAGCTAGACCATTTTAACGTTTGCTCTTTAGCAAAAGAGAATTTAGTCATGCAAGATTAACGATCGGTAGCCCGGCAGCAAGAGCTAGGTTCAAAATTTCAAGGACAAAAGTTTTTAAGGAGCTTACAAGTTCATGTTTTTTCATTTTCACACAACAACAGAAAAATAGTTGAAATTAGTAGAGATTTGATAAATGAGGAGGTTTGTCGCGTTAAAAAGAGCTCTCACACTCGGGAATCTAAGCGAGATCCTTGTACAAAGCATATGGCCTCTGTTTATATCAAAATATCGACGTAACACTGATCCAAACGGCAGAAATGACCAAAATGAAATGAAACGGTAAAAAGGACTAAATTATTTTAAACAAAATTGCAATATATTTCGGTTTGCAATACATGCACAAACCTTCCTAAGGGGCTGAGTGGAAGAAAATATGTGGAAAGAAAACCGTTATAAATAAAAATTTAAATAAAAATACAAAGCCCACAGACAAAAATCATACCTCCTAAAAACATCGTGCCACCCAAACTACACCAAAAAAGCCATCCCATTCGGCCTCTTCCTCCGAATCCGCCGCCGCTTTTTTTGTGGTTTACCCGCAAGAACATTCGAAACGCAAGAAGTTGAAAGTCTAACCGCAAGAAGCCGCAGGAAGTTGAAAATCTAACCGCAAGAAGTTGAAAATCTAACCGCACGAAGCCTCAAGAAGTTGTGAATTTTACCGTAATCCCAAGAAGTTGCTGCAGCTCAAGCTGACTCTGTTCGCTTTATATTTACATGTAAGTGTCCTGTTGATGGTCGAAATGTTCAGCGCTTGTTCACTATGTTATCCATAAGATAAGTCACTACACTGGGAAGAGATGTATTTCGAACAGCTGAGACCAGATCTGGATTTATGTTTGCTTAAAGTTATACTGTGAAACTAACATCGAATGCACGTGTGTTCATGACAAATACGGAAAAAAGCCCTTCGATCATTTGAACAGTCTGCTAGCAGAATTACGCGACTATCACAAGATATCTCCAAATATAATGAAGCTCATTTTAAGAGACAGTCCACGTAGAAAAATCGAACTACAGTATAGTTAGCTTGAGTTCCATCGGGTTTGCGCCTGAATACCGAATTCATTGTCATTCAGAAGTGTTGTTTTCTTCTTTTTGCGTGGTCTGTGAGCGAAGACAACATTCGCACCGACTTAAGTCTTGTTCTTGAACTCTTGAAAATATTGTAAAAGCTCCCGATAGAAGGCGGGTAGGTAACTTATTGCTTATATCATCAGCGTTAAAATTACATTTGAAAAGAAACTGTAGCTCACCCGCATTGGGGATTGCTTTCCGCGAGTCTAGAGAGTTACTCAGAAATCTAGTTATCCAAACTAAACGTAAAGATTTCACTACTGCAGGGGACGCTAACAAAGTTAAGAGCCCCTTCCTCAAGGGGTTTATTCATAACCAATCTTTTTATTTTGTCTTTTTTGTTTTTCCAAAAGAAATTGAAGAGCTCTGCTTGGACGTTTTTTATTACTGAAGTCTGGACAGATAGCAAAGACTCTGCGTAGATCAATTGAGACACTCCTAACGTCTTAGCTAATAAAGATTCACCATATAGAAAGTCATAAATTCAACTTAGTTTTCATTTTTCTAATTCTATACATGCAGTTTTCTTCAACATTCTTATTTTGGTTATAGGACAGAAAGGAACCCAATACTTTAATTGAACCTTCCGTACTTTTGAATTTCAGTATCTTAGAACGGCTGTTTCATTGGTCCCAACCACATTGCCTTAGTTTTCTTTTTGTTTAATTTTAAGCAGCTGAAACAGTTCCAAACCAATCGATGACTTGAAGATGTGATTTAAGAGAGTCCACGTTTCTATTTATTATAGTCGTATCATCTGTGAATTGTGAAATTTTTACTTCTTGATCATTTCAGTGGTAACTGTATACCTCCACAGTTCGGGTTTTGGCGTATCGTAAGGGTTAACAACTCCACTGCGAGAGTAGACAAGGAGGCAGTGGCGGATCTAGGGGAGGGGCCCGGGGGGCCCGTGGCTTATTTTATGAATTTTAGCGTAAAGTTAGGCAAGGTTTTCCTTTCTCCTTGTGCTCCTTGGCTATGAATTACTTATTCAAGTTGTTTTCAGTAATCTCAAGCCAGATCAAAGTTCGAACTTTTTAATGCCTAGATCGATATTCAGTGCATTCGTCTATCTGGGGGAATCACACGCTAGATTCACGTTCATCGTAACACCTGTTCACAATACTAGTATTGCAGCTTTACTAAATCGTTTTTGAGGACTCTTGAACTTGAACATGTATAATAGATGTATGAAACCCTTGGACTGCTGGCGGCAGGTCAATGTTATCTACCTTTTCTTAGCGCGATTACCTCAAATAAGAATACCAAATTATTTAACCTACGAAACATACTTATATAAATAAGTTTATATGGCATGGTGGTCGTGAGGTAAATCCTAGCGTTCTGATTGGTTCTTTCGTGGGAGGGATTTTGCCACACACACCGTTTCCATAGAAACAGTCATAAGCCGCGTATTTTTGGTTTTCAATATTGGCCCTAGGTCGTTTTTGTACGGACCTCGTTACGCTCGGTCCATACTGCCACGGCCTCGGGCCAATATTCCCCAGTACGGCCCTCGTGCTCGGTTAGTAAGAGGTTAATATTAAAGCACAGTCACGAAAAAAGACCATCCTCAGTCACTTAGATACTTTCACTGTTTTCTGCTTTTACTGTTAAAACAGGTTTTGCCAATAAATGCGCGTTTTATCTCTATAACTATATTACAATGCGATTGTTGAAAATGTTGATGTCGCGATGGTGAGTGTAACGATGGCTCATTTTTTTTTTTGAAGAGGCAGAAAGCTATGCGATTTTTAAATAATCATTAACCAGACTACGTTCTGAGACAAGACAAGATGATTTGTAGTCTTAGCTACTCCTAACAAATCTTGTTTAAGGATAATGATAATAATGATGATGATGATAATGATGATGATAACAATAATTTCAACTACATACTCGTTTCGCATGTCTCTATTTGAGCTGCTCGAGTGTTAAACGCCGCAAGCACCAGCAGCAATAGCAGTAGCTCGAGTAGTTCCTGTTTCGTTTCTCGGCTGCTATTATTAGATGATTTTGATTATCTTGTTTACATAACTTATGACTTATTTGCGGCCCTGTGTTCAATTTCAAGTTTCTTCATTTCCACAAAACAAAAAGTAGATTAAACAAATCTGATCAGTGAGGGGATCTGTTTACGAAAATTCACGGGGGTTGAAAAGAGTTCGCGTGGATAATCTCAGCGAAGTTTCTTGTAAAAAGCTCATAGCCGTGTGGTTACGATAAGCTTTGCTACAGTTGATGTCCCGTTGAAGTAAAGAAACACATACAGTGCACTGCAGTTTCCAAATCATTCGATCCAAGCTTCAGCCACCGATTTAAAAGAGTTAATCAATTCACCTTGCACTCGCTGTTGATGTGTTCGTCCCCTGCGGGATTGGCCAGAGATATCACTTCTGGCTGTTCCACAGTTTCATTTGAAATACGGTCATGACACTCCTGCTGACTGTCACAGTTTTCCAAACATTCAACATTTTCTACATGACCCGCTTGTGCAAAGTGAAAAGGTGCTCCAATCTTGCATGATATTTTGACTTTTCCTTGACCAGCCACAATGATCGGTTGTGGAATTTTAACAGGTTTCTCCAACAAGTACTCGCCTTCCTTTACTAGAACCACTTGATTTACTCCATCGGGGTTCTCCATCTGCTGAATAACACTGCATAGCTGACCTGAAGTCTCAACCACCTCAATTTGGAGACTTCCATAGCGCTGAGTAATTTCAGAGACGTCCCGACCTGAGCTCAAGTGTTTAAACACTGCAGCTGCGGCCAAAGCTTGCTGTTTTCTGTGTAGCTGTGCCAGGATTACTGCCTTGAAGTAGTAGCCAAGCAAACACGAAGAATCAGCCTTAATCACTGCTTCAGCATCGTTTAATGCAAGTTCCAAGGAAGACCTCCGTTTTGAAGGAGTGGCTACGTTTTGCTCTGCACTTTTTAAGTAGGCCGAGGCTCTGCTTGTGAGAATCTGTGGATCATTTGGACATGAATTCAGTGCTTCACTGTATAGCGACAGTGCTTCATCCACTTGGTCACGATTTAGACATTCTTTAGCTCTCCGTTTCAGCGTTAAAGCTGACTCTATCGCGGGCGGCAATGTTATGTTCTCCACGTAGACAGTTTTATTAACCTTCAGTGGGATTCCTTGTGAGCAGGTAATCTGAGTTACTCCAAGTCCAACTAGCACAGTATTGTCTCGAGGTTTCAAAGGGTTTGGTATCTCGTATTTTCCCTCTTTCACTACAATCACCAGATTCCGAGTGTCACTTCTTTCGGTGGCCTGACGAAGTTCCTGCACTGTTGTAACTATCTCTGCATTGCAGCTTCCAAACCGATCCTCAACTGCAGGAATTTTGGTGCACTGTGACGGAAACAGATGTTGGGCAACAGCAGCTGCAGCTAGAGCCGGACCTCGCTCGCCGAGATGAGCAAGACAGACAGCTTTCCAGTAATAACCCTTCACCCAGGAGGGATCTGCAGTTATTGCGTTCTCAGAGTCGCGCAGGGCAAGAGAGATGTTTTGCGATGAGTTTTGGCCAGGTTGTTGTGAAAGTTTCATGTAGGTCGAAGCTCTGTTTGTCAACAATTTAGCATCATTTGGCGACAGGTGTAACATTTGATTGTATAACGCCAGTGCATTCGAATAATCTCCTGATAAGTAAAAGTTTTTAGCCTGACATTTTAACCTTCCGGCAATCGCCACATTGTAGTCACCATCTATGCTTTGGGAGAATTTGGTGGATGCTTCTGGTTTACATTGGTCCATAAGTTTAAACAATTCTATAATCTGCTCCTCATTTCCCAAGAAACCATGTATAGCTATCAAATAGAGATAACTGTTCCTCAACCCAGGGTGCTTCTCACCGTAAAACTTTGTCCGAATGGACAGTAACGTCTGTGCAACTCGCAAGTAAAGTTTTCCTTTTTCTTTAGCAAAGGTGGGCTTGGGGCAGCTGACAGTTACAGTGAAGCATTCGAGGAGACTCTCTAGCACGGTGGCTGCGTGATCATCGCTGCCATCCTCAATGACGACTGAACTGGGTTCCATGCAACCGTCTTTAATGCACTTGTATATACGAGGCCACCTTTCATTCAAGATAGCTAATAGCCGACTCTCTGATTTAGAGGCGTCAAATGCACTTAACACAAAGAGAGCACTAGTCATTCCCATGATGTAATTGTCGGAATCCAATGGTTGTTTCGCTGCAATATTCATCACTTCTTCGGCATACGGTTTAGCTTCTTGTTTCTTGCCTGCACCATGCAAAAAGGTGGCGATATGCTGAAGGACCACCAGAAGCTCGGGGTGATCAGAAGGGTAAATTTCTCTGGCAAGCTGGAGAGCTCTTTGATAACGTTTTAGGGTAGGTTGAAAATTACAAGCTGATACATATTTTTCAGCTCTTGCTATGAGTGTTTGAAGTTCTACAGTGGCAGCTTTACTAACTTGCAAGTTTTCAAGTTTCAACAAGGCTTCGTAGTTTTTTGCCCACTGACCCTCTTTTGCGTAATACGAAGCGCTATGTTTAAGCACCATGTACTTAGTCTCATTAGATATTAGAAATCCCGATCTCTCAAAATCGGACATCTTTTGCACAGTTTCTTCCGCAAGGGTTTTCGATTCTACATAACTTCCAGGAGAGGAGTAGTTTCTTTTGGCGATACTTGCTTTAACCATTCTTTCGAGAACCAAGTCTTGATCAACATCTCCACGCACCCTTCTAGCGACTTTCGAGTAGAATTCTGATAGTTCAGCATGCAGCAAAAGCAGGGATAAATTGTTTCTGCTTAAATCACAGGCAAAGGCGCACAGGTTTAGAGTGCGCTCGTTGAAAAAAGCTTGAATACTATCGTCTTTCGACAATTTTATTTCTTCCTCCATATGATTTTTCAACTTCCGAAAATTCACCAAAAGGGCAATGAGAACGTTCCTTGCTTGGTCCCTCATGCTTGAAAGATTTAACAAATACGAAGGGTTCGCTGAATCGCTGTTACAACGCTCAACATTATTTGTCGTTTCTAGTGCAAAATGAAGAACTCTAGTGGCTGCCATCATTGTTTCTATCCTTTTCGATGTTGTTAGACTTGCTCTGACTACTTCTTGAACGAGTTTATGAACTCCAAAAACTCTCCTTTGCTGATCAACTGAGAAAAGTGAATAACAAGATAGTATTTTAAGGATGGCAGCAATGTCAATTTCAGAACGTGCACTCTCTCTCAATTCCACTTGTTCCAATTCAGGAAGACCAGGGTTGATGACATCAATAGGAACCTTCTCAGATTCTAAAAAGGCTGCAATGTGCATCATGGTGGCGGCAGCAGGCGATTTGTTTCTAACAAATTCAAAATTCATCAGCCAGGTTGTGTGCACTGATAGACGATGCTGTGCCTCTACGCTTAATGCCATGGCTGGCTGTTGCTCCAAGAGACTTAGTTTAACAGCTCTGTACTTATCAAGGTACGCTTTGAAGCTGCATGGGATAGGAAGAGCAGATATATAGGCGGCCGCTTGTTCAAGAGCCAATGGAAGAGCTCCCAGCTCATTTACGAGATTAATTGCTTCCTGGTCGAGGGCTTTTCCTCTAACACCGGTCCTTTGCATTACGAACAACGCTCCCTCGTCTTCAGTGAAACATTGTAGCTCCAGGCAGTCATCAGCTGAGAGTTTCAAAAACGTTTTTGTCTCTTTCACAGTTTGCCTTGTCGTGAGCAGTATGTGTCCATGCTTGGATACGCTGCCATTTCGTCGCCAAGCCCCTTTACAAATTTTCTTCATACCTGTGGGACACGTTTGATCATCCAATTCATCTGCATTGTCCACTACAAGAAGCCATGGCTGTTTCTTCTTGGATAAAAAAGCTGAAAACCTATTCAGCGTGTCGTCGACTTTCTCACTTGTCGAGGCGTTAAAATTCAGAAGAACAAGGTTCTCTACGACTGAATTATTGATGTTTTCATCACTCTCACCGTTAATCCAGAAAACACCACCTGGGAAGCGATTCTTATATTTCCAAGCGAATTCTATAGCCAAAGAAGTCTTGCCGCATCCTCCAAGCCCACATATGGTCTTAGTACAACAGGACGTCCCTGGATAATTTTCACCACTCAGACGTGGGGTTAGGTTTTCTTCTAACCATGCCAAGGCTGAATCGCGGCCAGTGAAAGCAGTCAGCCTACTCGGAGTGGTGAACAGTACGTCATTGTCATCCGCGCTGTTCAGTCCATTCACAGGTTTCGCTTTTAACGTTTCTACTTCTTCCTTGACTTCCAGGACATCCTTCTGTAAACCTGAAATTGTGGCTGTGTTTGTAGCCACTTCGTTAGCCACTCCCTGTACTTGATGACTCACGTTTGAGAGGTTGAGACCTAAGTTTGACACTTGAGATTTTGTAGTAGCTAATTCCATCTTAACGGTCCGCTCTCCACTTTTCAAGTCTTCCACATCCTCACTGATAAGGCCACAGACGTCTTTCAGATCATCTCGCTCACTGAGCAGAATATTGAAATCTTCAACAGTATTTAAGATGGTGGATATTTTCTCATTGAAGTCTGCTTCAACTTTTTTTACTTCGGTTTCCAGTTGTCGTTTTAGCGTTGCAATCTGTTCTCTGTTTAAGTTCCCTTCTTCTTTGGCAGCTTCGTGAATCTTCTTCATCTCTGCATCTAGCTGAGCAACTTTGTCATCAACATTGGACAATTCTTCCTGGCACTTCGCCACCTCTTTCCTTGCAGTGTGCACCTCTGTTCTTAAATGTTCCTTTAGCTTGACAGTCTCTTCTCTGTTCAAGTCACCTTTTTCTTTTACTTGAAGTACATCTTTCTGGACCTCGCCTATCTTCTTTGTTTCCGTAACTAGTGAAGCAACTTTACCTTGAACATCATCCAAATCATCTCGGCACTTGGTCAAGTCTGCCACCAGAGACTGACGGAGTAGATGAAGAGCCTCGATTTCAGAATCTCTGACGTTTACGAGACCGTGATGAAACAAGTCTTGTAAATCTTTGGACGATTTCTGGGCATCTTTGTCAGAGCTGAAGACAGGGTCGTTTAGCAGGCTATTAAGGTGGCCAAATATGGTGTTGACATGTGCATCTTGAAGTTCTTGCTTCGGAGCATGCGCCCAGTGATTCCTGCACTGGTCTCGTGCCGAAGTCAAAACCGTCCGACTGACTGAAGGGTTGATAAAAGGACACCACTCTAACAGGTTCAACAGGCCACCAATATCTGTAGTCTCCGCGTCAATGACATGTGCTTTTCGTGTTCCAAGAGTTGGCATAAAAATTTTCGCTATTTCCCATGCCCCAGTGGCAGAACCCCATTGATTTCTATCACTGTTATCCCAGCAAATCTTTGGTCGCCTGGCCTTGTGCAGACGCTTCAGTTCCGTCTCCCACTTGACGCAACTTCCACATTTTAAAGGGCTAACTGCACAAGTACATGGTGAAAGTGAAAGCAGAGGTGGACTGGAAATACGAGACTGGTACCAAGCTTCCATCCTCGTCTGGATTAGTGGTGCAATTCCATTTTTGGCTATGTTCAGGGCACATCCAACCATCACCCAGTTTTTGTGTTCCTTACTTTCAAGTTCTGCCACCCAACTTGCAGTGGCCATTCCTTTTCTTTGCCGAAGACTGAAAAATACAACGAATCATAATTAATTTTAATTAAGCTGATGGTTTGGTCAAAAGGCGACTATCGGTACGTACAGCTACTCGCGAGAACAATGGAACAATGGAAGGATCGAAATGTACGAATCACAGGTGAGCTTCGTGATATAAATAGTGCCATGCAATCAGTCAATCTAATTGTCTGAAGTAGAAGACCTCATCTACATCTCAAGTGACTTCATCGTGAGACAAACGGTAATACTTTTATTATTGCATCTACGACGAACAACCTTTTCTTCGACATTTCCGAAGATTTTCCAAAAGCATGCGTCCGAAGGCCTGACGAGCGTTTCTGAACAATTTCCGAACATTTCCGAAATTGTTCAAAGATATCCGAGGATTACTGAAGACTTCCGAAAGAGATTCGAACATGTTTCGATCATATTCCAACTAATGTAAGTGCAGTAAAGGGACAAAATGATATCTTTACATGAATGAATAAAAATGATATTCTCACATGTGGGGATGTCGATTTTGCTTCTGAATGCCAAATTTATTGACCTTCACAAGTATTGGTACTGACGGGTGCGAATGTCCGTCACTCACTCAACTCCTGTTAACTTTTAGGAATGCTAAAAATGCAGATGATCTTATATTACCTATTTATGACCTGACTCTTGAATGGAATCCCTGTTAATTTCTGACCAGTCCTGCTTTTAATACGTTTCCTAGTTCAGACCAATGTTCAATTACCGTAAACATTGATTTGTGAAGGGCTTTTGTTGATTTTCTTTTCCACAATAAAAAAAAGTGGCTTCTTAAAAACACACCCATATCAAAGCTAGGGTGCAAAATGCACACTCAATTTATGACCAAAATACCCTATTAATGACCAAAACGGCTGAAAAACCATATCCTTTGGGGCCACACATACCTATGTGGCCCATGTGAGGGAGCACCTCCCGGAATACGGCTCACTTCCTGCAATTTCTTCACCTGTTTTGGCCACTAGGAAGTTTCACTATCGGATGGGAGAATAGCTTTAAAACCGTACTTGTATATCTCAGAATGTTATTCTTTGTTACGCATTACAATCCATCTGTGTTTATTTAAAGCAAATTCTATACGGATGAGGGGCATCTTAAGAAAACACAACCATTGCTAGTATTGCTGAACGTAAAACACCACAGTAAAATATGAAAGATGTCTTGACAAACAGAATGAAAGCTAATGAAAATACTGCTAAGATTAGGTCAAAGTTTCTGTCTGTTTATCTTCTGAAAGGAAAAGTCTTAGGTACGAAGGTAAATTCAAACCATGAGTGAACCTGGCGGGGGTGAGGATCGGTGTGACTAGCGTGCCAGAGCTGTATATTGCACTCTGCACTATCTGAGAATGTCTCACTAGATGCAGATTTTTTTTTATTTTACGTAATTTCGCATAATTGTCTTAATTACGATCTCTAAGCGTGAAATCGGCAGAGCAAGAGTCGTTCATTTGCAAAATCACAACCACATAACAACTAAGAATGATTTTTCAGTTGTGTAAATGACATTTTGATATCAACTGACAATAATTCGAAAACAGGGCGGCACGTTTTTCAAATTTATGCAAATGCATCAATTTTAATCCTCTCCAGTTTTGTCCACCCATGTCCCTTCTTGGCTTCTCGGTGTTTTGTTAGAGTTCTTCTATAGTTTTGAGCCGTTATTTTGGTATTTTAGTCACTTCTATGACTATTTGATCAGTGCTAAAATTGCCTAAAATAGCGTGACCTAGCCCCTTTAACTGTGGTAAAGGGCTTTTACCACGGTAGAAGTAAGTAAAGAAAAGTTGACCATAATGAACTGTGCTTGTTGACCATTTGATGGCTTCTTGTCCAAAGTGTGTCAATCAATTGTATGTTGATAAGAAACACAAATAAGCTCATACATTCCATTGTTTTACTTCTTAAATCTTCAGTGTCCGCCTTGGGCCAGCACAAGTTGATATTCTTCTTGTAATCATTGCTATCCGGAAAGCTCAGAGGTTCAGATTTATTGCCCTAAACAATCACCTGATCTCCTTTCCATGAAAAGAGAGTAGAAAGCCGACAATTGAAAAAAAAGTTTAAATCAACGCGTGATAAACTATGCCTTTTCAGATCAAAGGCTCCTTAGAGCAACCTCATGGTATGAATTGATGGCACCCTTGATGTAACCTGTGATCTGTCATTCTTTGCCAAGTTAGCTTTGATCGTAGGCAACACGTGCTGGTAGAATCAA
>Ga0126343_10000162_pt1 | contig 21509 bp, 11 predicted proteins | sample Cyp2metagenome_FD_92531 | JGI IMG/M metagenome (GOLD analysis project Ga0126343, IMG submission 92531) | Coral microbial communities from Lord Howe Island, Old Settlement Bay, Australia - Cyphastrea 2 metagenome | ecosystem: Host-associated > Invertebrates > Cnidaria > Coral ...
ATAAAGACACAGGGGAAAAAAAAACCCCTATTTTGGACAAAAACACTGAAAAAACCCCCCCCCCGGGGGCCCACCCTCCTTTAAAAAACCATTTAAGGGGGCCCCCCCCCCCCCCCGGGTACTGTTGCCAGAAAAATGTTTTGACAAGTCTTGTAGCCCATCGAGTACAAGCCGTATTTTAACGAAGCATTGCCAAACTCCCTTTGGCTATATACGTAATATGTCTTATCTTGTATCTGTTTTTTTGATAGAAATACCGTAATGTTTCGATTTAGCGCCCGGGGCGCTTATTTACTTTTGGTACCTCAAGGGAGGGCGCTTATTCGAGACAGGGCGCTTATTCGGGACAGGGCGCTTATTTTATTTTTTGAGAAACAACCTAATGTTCCAAACGAAACTTTAATAAATATTAAAATAAAATAACTAACAACAACAGAAACTGTAGCAGTAACAAATTGTTGAGGTGTTGTCAAAGTCACTGGGTCAAGGAGACTGAAAACGGACTTGTTGTCCCTGAATCCTTTCTGGCCAGAACGTCCAGCAGAGCAATCGCCACAAAGTTTGAAGAAGAGATTATTCGTTTGAAGGAATTATGTACTCACATGGACATTACAGTTGAGAAACTCAGACGAAGACCACTGTTTTTGTAATACATTATTTCGTATGTCAGCTATTAAAGGAAGATAAACCACGTTTGATTCGTACTCTGAAGGCGCTGTAATAATATTATAATAGGGGGCGCTTATTAGAATAGGGGCGCTTATTAACAAAAATACGTTTGAAGGGGGCGCTTATTTGGAAGGGGGCGCTTATTGGAAGGAGGGCGCTAAATCGAATCATTACGGTAAATGTCTCTAGTACGAAAACGGAGATCTTCGCAAAGGTTGTGAAAGACACTCAACAACAAACCCCGCACAAGAAGTTGTGCCTGGCAATTGTGGCAATTGTGTGGTGCGGTAAATTTGTGGCTCTATTTGGCAGTACTAAGGTACATGTATCGACCAGAAATCAACTTGTTTTGTTTCCTATCCAAATTATTACCATTCTTGCTTACTCAGTTGCTCGCATCTCAGAAAGCATTCCTTTGGATTTTCACCGGAGTCAGTCAGTGGTACTTGATTCTTTCACTGCCCTACGCGTACGGCGTCGCGTTTTATATTTCGTAGTATTTGTCTCGGCTACCCTTGTCCCCTCTTTTGTGTTTTTAGGCATTGCTAAAGTTGGTTTGGCCTATTCTTGGTTTCCATGTGACGTAGTCATATTCCAAAATTAAGAATTAAACGTATCTTTCCTTTTGAGGTTTTAGTTGCATCAGATCAAATACCCTATGTGAGCTTGAGGATTGGCAATATTTTAGCTCGACAGGGCTCTTCTTTTTGAAGGTTGTGCCTAAATCCTAATGGTCAGAAGGACAACCAAGGAGTACTAGTAACCAGTTTCCGAGTCGATCAATTTTCGGAATTTGTCGAGTCTTCCAATATGGCGGACTGTAGCAAACACCTAATATGCCAAATACAAGTGGTAAAACTATCTTGATCAACAAGACAAGTACGTTTTTATTTACCTGACATGTTACGAACAATGTGTAGGGAGTGTAAAGCAGTGAATTGTTCGGTAAACGCTTCAAATTTATTTAGGTCTCTGCCCGTCTAGTTCGTAAACCGTAGATTTGCTCGCTAACATGGGTGTGGAAAAAACGAGGGGTAGGCCATGGCCTGGGCTATGGTGTAGGCCATGGCCTTCCCTGTGGCCTACCCAATGGCCGACCGGTGGTCAAATCCAAAACAGAATACACATGGCGCATTGCTGCAAATTTTTAAACGTTAGTGAAAAAAAAAAATGCACAGCGCGCATTGTGGCAAATCTGTCTCACCAACAAGTTTATTCTGCTGTTTTGGCGGCCACAGTTTTATCAGTATTAATCTACTTATTAACCAAGAATCGAGGAGCAGAATGAAAAATAAACTCAACTTTTGGGCAAACATAATCCCATCAGTTATTGATGAAACTGAACCGACTATTGCTTGACAGTGATGAAAACCAGCGGTCGTGCTGGGCTGGATAATACTGTAATACTGAAAGATTGGAGTGAAACCCGGAAGAAAGGGTTCAGTACTTAACCAAAAATATGCAAATAAGCTACAAGAAATCACTGCTCAGTGTTCCCACGATACTTTGTGCGTTTGACTGTGTTGATTCAAGGATGGAGAAAGGCACTCCAACTACAGCTTTCAGAGTGATCGTTTCAGCGAAGTAGCAAGGAATTCGACAACCCCACCTCAACTTATCAAAGTTTCTTTTATTTCAAAAGCGTATGAGAATTAATATTTGTGCTCTGATGTATCCTATATGAGCGTCCCAAGCGATGGAAAACACTAACTCTCTCAGTATTACAATGCTTCAAACAAAATTTGTCCAATATCGTAAACACCACCGGCGGGCTTAAACTTACTGAATTTACTGAATTATTTGCACTTGTTAAAATAAAAATATGTATTATTTTACATACCTCACGTCCGACCCGTCTGCAGACATCTTCCGCGTGAGAAAAGCGGGGTTTCTAAAAGAAACTGGAACCCAGCCTAGTATGCCTGCTGGGTTTCCCTACTGTCACGCAATAGTCGGTCTAGTTTCATCAATAGCCGATGGAATTATGTTTGCCCAAAAGTTATCCAGCATTCTGCTCCTCGATTCCTTGTTTCATCAGTGGGTTAATACTGAACAAACTGTAGCCGCCACAACAGCCAAACGAACTTGTTGGTGAGACACTCTTAGTGTTGAAAGATTTACCGCAACGAGCGCTGTGCACTTTTTTTTTTCGGGCTAACGTTTAAAGATTTGCATCAATGCGCCCTGTGTATTTTGCTTTTAAATTTGACCACCGATAGGCCATAGGGTAGGCCATGGCCTACCACACGTTTCACGTTTTGTTCACACCCCGTTAACACTGTGGACGTCTTCCAGACGTCTTTGACTCAGGCACAAGACTTTTTAAATATGTCTTTCCTTGAGGACGAAATATTTCATTGAGTTCTTGGTTCGGTGGATCCCCGAAATCAAACTTCCTTTGCCTAAGCTCCCTCTGGCGGGTAAGATCTTGAAAATACTCCCGGGCTTTTGTACATAAAGGTAATAATTGGACACAAATCTGGCCATACACAGTTTTATTTGTAGAATAGTTTGATACATTGCTCTTTACTTTTATACTAAATAGACCAGTGACTCTTTCTATGGGTTTCATCCCGGCGCAATAAACCACGCGGGATGTTGGGAGAACACGAGAAAAGCTTGTAAATCATGAGCCGAGTGATTTACAAGCTTTCCGAGTGTTTCCCCAACTTCCCACGTGGTTTATTGCGCCGGGGTGAAACCCATAGAAAGAGTGCTCTATCGCTTTTATGAAATAACTATGGAAAAAGTCGGTCAGGAAAATTTATTGTACTTTCGTGATCAAGTTGCCCTATTCTCATCAAAATCATGAGATGATGCGACAAACACATCACAGCGACTGGAAGAATGAAAGGGAGCAGGGTTGGCGCAGTGGTGAGAGCGCTCACCTTCCACGAATGTGTCCCGGGCTCGATTGAATGAATTGAGACTTATTGAACACAGACTCCCACTGGACACGAAGTTGGCGGAGCAAAGCGACAAAAACATTTCACGCTTAGAAAATTTATTAGAAAGGGGAGGAGAAGCTTATCGGTGGAAGGCTAAAAGAACATTAATTAATTCAAAAGTATTATTACGGGGAAATTCAGTGATTTGTGAGTGGAATCGGTCATCACGAAAGTAGAAGGCTGCACGAAAAGTGTGCAAGACAAGTAGCCCAGCTTCATGAATGACTTCATGTGCTTGGCGAAGTGATTCAACGCAGTATTTAAAGATAACTTTCCAAAGTTTTGCTAATGGAATAACTGTTAGTAACAGAAACACTGCTTCCAAAATTTATTCAGAACTTATTTACTTATGCTGAAGGCTATGAAGTCCGTGTTTCTCTCTGTATTTTGCTAACGGAAAATAATTGCTTAAGCCTATAGAAATCAAATTCATTTATCGTAATGCATGCATGCATTGAGTTTAAACTCAAAATCTTTTCCCTACTTTTTTGACAACCTAAATTGATCAGTCAAGCCCGGCTAACTTCTCGTTCTGTTTTTCTTTGCAAATTTCCATGTCTATGTTGAACGAATAGACATTCGTGTTATCGATATTTCAGCCAGTGAAAGGCAAAACTGTTTATTACATTTTTTATTGCTAGAGTTCCGAGTTCTCTAGTTCCCGCCTAAAGCTGCCACAGATCCATCCCCGGAGACCCAGGGGCTACTAGTCGGAACGATGCGATATTTTCGGGCGAGCGACATCTTTGGCGCGAAACTTTACTTCAAGGGCTGAAGAGCCCCTGGGCACTTTTTCTTACCAAACGAGGTCCAGAAGTGGTCGAAATCCGTCCCGCTAATTGGCCAGAAAAATATTTACGCTTTTGTAGCAAAACTCAGTAACAGATGTTTCCGTTACTTTCCGTTACTATGGTGTCTCATAGAAAATCCCTATAAATTTAGGGAAAAAGCTTAAGCTTCTCCGCATATCTTGCATAAGGAAAAAAATTGCTGTGACCAGAAACTTGGCGAGAGTCTGCATAGTTATCTTCTTTCGTTTCTCAGATTCTGGACTTAATCTAATGGACGGTTTTTATTTTTATTTTGATCTATTTTAAATGGCGTGACACAGAAAACCAGCAATTTCTGCAGTCTGATTGGTTGAGGACATGCCAATTCATCCTAAATCAGTGGCAGTGCAATTTCACCAGCGGAAAAAGGTGAAATTGAGTGCACAATGGCTAAATTAAAAATGACTGACAGCTTCGACAAATTTGAGTTAGGACAAACAAATTGGCGGAAAAAATGAGGCGAAGATTGAAACTCTTCACCTAAATTGTAATACAAAGACTTCGTAACAAAGCAAAATACTAAGCTCAGCAAAAATGCAAAAGTTACCAAACTAGTTGTCGCGAAGTGTGTCAGATAAGAAATATCCACAAAATCCGTGAGGTGATCAAAAAACATAAGCCAAACTTGAGTTGACTGAATTGAAATGCCGGAGCTGATCGCAACGGCATGACAAATTTCAGTTGAAAAAGTCAATTTTAAAATTCCGTCAGTACTATGAAGCAAAACGCTAAGTGAGACCTAACAAGACGTCCTAAGAACCTGCCATGTCGTAATTTGAAGACGACAGGTGCAACCACTCTACGTTTGCGAAAGAATGAAGCTTAAAGATTAGATAGTTTACAAACAAAACGCGACAAAAGCAAATCTTACCTGTACAACGTCCATTGAAGGAGTTGAGGTCAGGAAGCAACCAAATGAAGTTAATAAATGTCCTTCAATACTAAGAAAATCCGTCTCTTGGTAAATTTTAGCTTCGTTTCTCGGCATTTTGGTTAGAGCAACTTGCGCTGGTTGACGAGTTTCTTCGCGAAGATAAACTTAACACGGCACAGTTTTTTCTTAACCACTCGAAAAACAGTTTTACGACCGTTTTCGTTGATACGCGACTTTGGAAAACAAAACACTCGCGCAAACGTTTCCAAAATTTCCGTCAATCATACGTGTTATCGACATGTCGGATCGAAATCCACCAATCACAGCCCGCTAACATGACGTAAAGGTCACACTAGTGGCTGTTATTGGTGGATTTCGATCCGACATGTCGATAACAAGTATGTTTGACTGAAATTTTGGAAACGTTTCCATGAGTGTTTTGTTTTCCTTGAAGTCGCGTATCAACGAAAACGGTGGTAAAGAAGGCCGCATCAAAACCCCATGGAAGTTTTCTTTCGCTTTCTGGTCTGATTATTGAATTCAAATGTCAATAGATACTGCTTTTCACAGGCAATAAAAAAACCGCTCAGTTTTCATACATGACTTGGTGAGAATGAATGAATTTTTACGCTTGAATTCACATGTCAAATTTTCATCCAATAAAGTTGAAGTAGCCTGACCCTTCATTTGTCACGTAAAATACTGAAGCGTGAAAGAAATTGTCACTTTTATATTATTAACAAGTAATCAAATGATTTTTCGCATGCAATTTGGAACTAATAAGCTCTCGTAAATTCAAAAGACTACAAATTGCACGAGCCCGCAGAGCTCGTGCAAATTTTTGTAGTCTTTGAAAAATTTCCTCGTGCTTATTTATTCCAAATTGCACTCAAAATCATTTGATTACCTGCACTAATTTTCCATTCACTCCAAGTGAACCAGTGTATCGGGCAGTGGGACACATATCTTGTATGTCCAGTGGGCTCATGATGTAGACATAATATTTAATGAAACATATTTTAATACTGTGTAAAGATACGGGAATCTCTGCAAAAAGAGTCTTAAATTTTAAGAGTTGGATACTATTCCTTAGCAATGTAAGACTATCTGTTCATGGAATAAACTCCAATTTAAAGTAACAAAAATCTATTTCTATATTTTTGTGTGAATGGTGTTTACCTTCAAACAAAATAGGTTCCAGGAAATCCTTTATTTAACCAAAATGTACTGCTTAAAAGACACTGACCTGACATACTCACAAAGCCACTCTCATTGCAAAATTTCTAATCTATTTCCTTCCTTTATATTTAGTTATTGTACAAAGGATAAGTCAATTCTAAAATGAGGCTTTCTAAATAACACAGTGTAACTCCAGTTACTCTGGAATCAATCAGATTGAATAGTTTGCATATTTGTGCACTCATGGGTAAAATTGTGGGAGGACCTTGAAGGGGGCGGAAGCCTGGGACAATAGGGGTGGGAAGAGGGAGTTCTAAGAAAGCGGGGATCATTTATTAAGCAGTAACATACTTTCAAAAACAAGAACCCAAAATGTTTACATTTAGCTTATCTTGAGATTTCTGTGCTGGAGGAAATATGAAAATTTACCCTTGGGCTGATAAAACTGATTCTTACTTCCGGTAAAATTGGAGATCCTTCTTAGGTCGTTACTTCATGGGTCATGAAATGTTGTCACTAATAAGCTGTCAAAAGACGTAAGTAAGAGGAGTAAGACTGAAAACAAAGGGGAAAAGGAATGGAAACGCTCAAGGATTACGCAGTATGTCTTGTTAGTCTCCTTAGTTACAGGGGGCGGGAGAACAATTATTTTTAATCTTATTCTTATCATGACCATGACCACGACCAGGCACGACCACGACCACGACCACGACGTCCACGGTGTCTTCGGGAGTCGAGAAGAAATGCTTTTGCGAATGAGGCGGATTGCTAAGGCGCCAACCGTGGAAATGATGGAAGAGGCCATCAAAGATTTCAAGGGCAGTTCCTTGTGGATCGATAACCCACGACTAAGCTCCTGGTTTGAGGAAAAGTGGCTTCCTGCAAAGAAGGTATGATAGTCAAAGAAATATAGAAAAGGGAACAAATTTTGTAACCCAGGCCTTGTCCGGCTATGGGAGGTAAAAAATGCAGCGTTTAGTATATTTACCTCTCCGGGAGGGGTCAATGCCCATGCTCATTATAACTGGTTTTCAAATTCACTTAGCGATGGTGTCAAGCGTACAGTGACGTGGACTATATCGTGGCAATGCATACCAAGAATGGCATCGAGAGACAGATCGAAACTCTAAAATTCCAGTACCTTGAAGGCTACCTGAAATGTACACCATGCGAAATGCTTACTGTCTGGTTGAGCAGTTTTTTTCCGAATCCTACAGAAAGTAAGTAAAATAGCATTCCGTATATAAGCATGCAGAACAAGTCGATTTCCTGGACAGAGCGCGAAACGCGATACCCAGGTAATGACTAGTTAACAGTTGTTTGAATTAAGTACTTCGCTACTAGAGCTTCTCAGTCACTGTTTTCGAAAAAAATGCAACTTTGCAGCTTTTGCAAATTAGTGATTGTCGAAGCATGCTTGATTGAGTCAACGATCGAGTAACTATTTGCGTGCACGATTGATTGCGTGCCTTATGGTACTCTCAGGTACGTCGACCTAAATGTGAGATGCTCTGGAAATTTTGGAAAGTTCAGCGAACAAGTGCCTAGATTTCTTTACGATCGCTCAAGGGATGTAGTAAAATACATCATGAATCCGAAATATAGGAGAACCAGATCCTAGATCAGCCAAGAGAGTGAATCAAGTCGGCGAAGGAGACTTCATGGCAGATGGAAAAATACGAGTACAATTTGGGGATGACAAGAAATTCCCACACTGTGAATGCTCGGAGTGGAGACACTCTCGTCTACCTTGTAGACATTTCTGCCTCATTTATTTCGTGTTCACCTGGATGGAGCTGGAATAAGCTAAGCTCGCTTTATAGTGAAAGTCCACTCCTTAATCTTGATAAAATCGCCTTGAGCTCGAGTACGAATGAAGCCGTCAAGGTATCCGATGACAGGGAAGACATATCATAGGCACATACTGCAGGAGAGGATGATGAAGAAGATACAATGCAGCAACAAAAATTACCGCTCCCATCCAGAAAACCAAGACGTTGAAGATTCACTGTAGAAGGATAATGTGCAACTTACCTGATTAACGTCGAACGCTCCCTAACCGAGTTGGCTCAAGGTCTTGATGGTTTGTATGAGAAAGCAAAAGCCATGATGCCCAGTTAAGATGGAACACCACTGACTGGAAGAAGTCCCCCGTAATGGAATGAAAAAGAAAGGTGAAAAAAGGTATAATGACGCCAAAGAACAGGGTACCAAAGAACAGTCAACTATCATACCCCGTCATTACAAGCAATTGGTGCGAAAAACATAGAGCCATTGGTCGTTTCGGCGTCAAGGCGGAATGGCAAAGAAAGCTGATCTGTCGGAAGAGCAAGTCCTGTGGTTCAGCTCACTCTACTCAAAGCACGCCGAGCGCACGAAGACCTCTTGTAACTGAAGAACCAAGGAAGAAGAAAGTCAAGGTACATGGTGAGCCCTGTGGCAACTCTTCTGAAAACTTTTTCCCCAATGCGCCTGCTGAAGAGCAAGTTTCCAAAGTCTCCAGTGACCTTCCCGCGACCACCCAATCCCCGCGTCTGTTAGGTAAATGGAGTGATTCAATATGTGACAGTTTTGTCTACTACATGAGATTTCCAAATACTGACCAAAGAGCAGAGAGCGTGATGGCATAGTCCTAACAGCATCTACATGAAAACAGTATGACTACTTCCCTTCATTTCTTTAACTAAGAAGGAAAAGGGAAAAAATCGGAATCGCGTTGCAATGTTACAACATTAAGATGTTCAAAAATTAAATTGGCCCATTTCTCTTTCTCCGTTTCAGCGATTAACGCTACGACGCATCAGGGAGCTGAACAATTCTCTGTGAGGACACGCGGTGCCCAGTGTACTACAAATAGCTTCGTTTTTCTCCTCAAAGACACACATTCACCCTCTCAACAGTGTCGGAAACGGACGAACTTCTTAAACTGGCCAGGGAGACCAATTTCACGCCCCCATACCGCTGGATGGTATTCCATTCGGTAAACCCTATTTCAGTTCCTGCACGTCTTGTAACTGGTAATCCTTGTAAATACCCAACTGGTCATCCTCCAACGAGTTGGCGTTTTAACAGTTTCTTAACTTTTTAAACTGGAACCGCATCACGCAGCTACACAGCCACGTACTGGCTCATATGATCTCACTAACAGCATTGCGCTGTCACATTAAAGCACCACATATGAACTCACTAAAGGCATCACGCCGTCACATTAAGGCTAATAGAGATGCGTCCAACCAACCACCTAACTGAGTATACCAACAGAGAAATTACAACAACAATAGCATGATATTATGTAAATTCCTGTTGTCTAAGGCTTTGGCGAGATCCAAGAAGATGACATCGGTAGGAATAGACAAGTTTCTTGATTTCGCCAAACTTTGGTTTTATTAAACGTCGATAATAACTGAGTTGAGTGGACCTTCCCCATGGAAAGAAAGTTGGTTGTTGTTGATTCTGAGGTAATTATCGCGTCAAAATTAAAAGATTCAGTGTTTTGAAGCAAGTGATTTAATCTGTGGTAATTTGATTGATCCAACTTGATTTTGCAACAGCTGTCGTTCTGCATGCGGAAGCTTTCAACCCTAGGGAGTAGACCATAGAGGCTCTTTAGGAGAATTATATCTAAGAAAATCTATTCAGGATTGGTGGAGAAACGGTTACAAAAAATAACCCCTCGTGAACCATTCCGGCCGACAGAGAATCTTCAAAAATGCTGTCGAAAACAATATTTTGTCGATCTCACAAACGACTGAAGTAAGGAAAATTGGGTGGTGGCCGAGTTTGCTGAAAAGCTCAGCACACTCCTGGTGTAGAGGTGTAATAACTGCGAGTTTTCTTTCTCCAGGTAGAGAACCAAACACCCTGGTTCTTAAGGCCCGTTATTTAAATAAATGGGAGAATATAATCCTAATAAATGAAAACTCGGCAGTTTGATGCACTCGGCGAGACGGGCCTCTGGTCAGGAATTGAACCGCGTCGTTGATTGGTTCGACAAAAACAACAGCAACTGTGATTGGATAGTTAAAACCGCAGCTTCCCGTGGCACTCAAAACCGGTTTTGGTCGCGGAAATCGGAGATTACGGGAACGAAATGTACCATGGCGAGCGAAGAAGAAAGCGATTTCTCTCGTTCTTTTTAAAATGTCAAAGAACGTTTTCTATAATTTAACACTGCAAAAAAATATCGCTAAACACCAACTTTCCGGGACCGATTTTTCTCACAGTGGCTTCATGCATCTTTGCATTTTCTGTCCGTAATGAAAATAAACAGACTCACGCCAACCCCCCAAGGTTAAAACCGGTTGGATAAGATATATGATATAAAATCTGCATGGAAATGAGGTTCTCGTCTCGTGTGACCAGAGGTTTATTTTTCTCCTCGGCACTTCGCGGTGACGGTGGCGCGACTTTCGCCGCGATCTTTCGGGTGAACGGAAAAATCTAAACCTCTGGTACCCAGGGTAAGGACCAAACGGGGACGGTTTGTTTACTATGATATACGTCAATCGGCTTAAGACACAGCAGGTTATACTTTTAAATTTGGCCCAAGAGACTTGTTGGACTAGAGATTCTTAGATGGTGCCATATGACTCACTTCATTACTAGAAAAATTACTGTATACGAATTTGTTGTCAATAATACAAGCAAGCAATGTGTAGGACAAGTTTAGATATTATCGTGGGTGGTAAAAAAGGAAGATAAATTCGAGTTTATGCTGTAAGCAATACTGGGGTCGTCCATCAGAACAAATTCATCGGTTTTCAATGAGGCAAGATCATTAGTGCCTCTTCGCTTGAAGTTGGGGTTGCATCACTGTACATGGGAAATTTACATGGGAAACCTTCAATAAATATACGATTTATTTCGTCAACAAGACTAACTTGTAACGCTTCAATAGTATTAATTAATTAACTGAAATGATAAAATGTCATAAGATACGATTATATTAAAAGAAATCTTAACTTTGCGTGCACACAGAACGGTCTAGTTTGCTACTTTTGTCACCCCACAAAAGCAAATTTTATGTTGCATGACTTCAAATTTATTGATATTTTACCATCTTCATTACTTAACCTATTTATTTAAATTCTCCATAGCGCAAATATATAAAAATAAACTGAAATGAATATAATTGAATTTAAACACCAGCTCTAGCTAAATTGGAAACCAAAGAGAAAATCAATACCATTAGAAAAGCCGTTATACATTCAACAATTTTGCTGAGATAAGCTGAATTTACAAAGACGTAGGCAAAAGTATCTGGGGTTGCTTCAGTGATTTAGCGGACAGTATTTCATCGCTCATTGTGTAGTCCGTTTCGGAGTAAAGGTACAAGGCTAGGATACCTGGAATCTTATAAAACACTTAATTAGCACAAACTTATAATATATTGCTTACAACGCTTTCACTTTAACCAAAGTAAAAAAAAAAGAACTTAGTACGACGATATTTAACATAGTTGAACGTCTATGCAGCATGTGCTGAAAAGCACGATGTCAAAATTCGCCAAGATTAATTGAGCAGGCAATTATTTACTGGGAAAAAATTATAAAATCGTTTAGCACCATAAATGCACGTTATACGGACTCGCCAAGTTTCATTTTACACCGAGAGGGTAGATATCGTTTGAGCATGAATTAAAACAGTGTGGTCTTTCAGTCGGAGAGCAAGTGCTGTCTTTGTCGAATCTTTGATCAGACACCAAGATAGCTCGTGAGTTATTAGCCAATTAGCAACCATCCAAAGAATATGTAGCTACACTCGAACTTTCCACATTAACACGGTCTGATATGTACTTTTCTTGTTGGTAGGCAACTTTGACACAAATACTACAGGAGCGGCTTACTGTAGCCCATAACTGTTCACTGGTACTTGTATAAGCTGTCATTGAAACTAAAAAAATAGTGAAGCGAGTTTAACTCTTTGTTGCTAGTCAGATATAATAACAATTTGTACAAGACCGTCATCATTCACGTTACCACCAGTAACACCAGAACATCTACCACCACTGCAGTACGAACCCCCTCCCCCACCGGCTTGATTTGAATATATACCACTTCCTCCCCCAGAATACCCTCCACCTCCACCTGATGCACCGTTGTCCTCTGCACCCCCTCCCCCACCACCAAATCCTCCAACCGCACCAGGGGGAGGCCCCCCGTTATTTCCACTGTTCATTCCTCCAGCCTGACCTCCAATCCAACCTTGAACACGTGACCCGCCTCTCTCTCCATGGTTAGAGCCTGCTCTGCCACACCCTTGAGCATTCCACCCCGCACCCACTCCCCCATGGTAGTCGCCATGTGCAGTGTTACATTCTCCTGGCTGTCCTCCGATACCTCCCTTCCGAGTTCGGGATGAAACTTTCCCCACACTACTGGTGCCACTTGTTCCCGCCTGACCATCCACACCGTTATATCCAGCTGATGCGCCCCCTCCCCCTCCGGCCGCTAACAAAAGCATGTTACTTGTGGTATAAACAAAACTGCCTCCCCCTCCACCCGTACCAGCATTGTCCTCTACAGACAGTCCGAGCTGAGCTGCTGTCTGGGTAGTTCTTTGTCCTCCTCTCACCTCCACTGAGTTTCCTCCTCTCTGTCCCACCACAATATTTAACACTGTTCCTTTAGTCAGTCTGAACTTGCCCTCAATGTACGCACCCTTGCCGCCAGAGTAAGTTCCTGGATTGTATCCATAGTTGTACGAGTGTGTTCCACCTCGGGCTCCCCAGGCTTTGATGAAATAGCGAGCGCTTATAGGAACGGTGAATTTCTGAATAACACCAACTCGTCCTTTTCCTCCATTACTTGCAAACTGAAAAGAGCCTATTCGAAATAAATGAATTAAACGTTGGACGACATCACCCTTACGATTAGTAATAAGGAGAAATAAAGTGACTAGTAATAGTAATTGGACCGAGTGGAGTATAATTCAGGGATTAATCGCGAGTGTAATTTCAAAATCGGTTGCATGAGCGCGAAGCGCGAGGCCTATTTTTAAAATACGAGCAAGATTACTCCTTGAGTTGTACGACACGAGGTCCAATTACTAATTAATCGTATCTATAACGAATTTCGTAATTAACAATTTCTTTTTTGTTTTTTACGTAACAACGTCTGTAGCGCTTTTCACCAACTTTTGAAAACTGTAAGAACATTAGGAACATTGCAAAGGTAGCCATTAAAGCGGGCGTAAATGACGTGAAAATCACGTTAGTATCCAATTACAGGTATCCAATTTCAAAAAGTTCAAATCGGACACATGAAAGTGGACACCCACGTGATCGCCCACCGATTAAGTGACAAATAGGCGCGCGGAGCACCAGTCACGATCGAGAATTTTGTTATAGATACGACTGAGGTAGGTAAAAGAAGGTCTGCGTCCGAGCTCAACAAGCGGGAGCATATTCCCGATCACTGAGCTGCTGCATGAACAGGCTTATACTATTTTTATTCCCTGATGGAACGACAGTAAGCTCTAGTGCATCATCAAACTACCCCTGCATTTTTTAATCAGTAAAATATTTTGAACTTGATGAATTTCTGGAGAATAACGGGAATGCAATTTTGTGATCTTAGTGAGGTCATAAGAAAACTGCCGCGCTAACTATCGGGTGGTTCATCTGCGCTTGATCTAACTAACAGTAAAAGATTAAAACCAGAGCACAAGAGCCCTTGCTCTTTGTTAAAACCATAGGTGACCGACAATGAAAATGCACAGGGTACAACTAGTGAGACAATCCAATGGGCGACAAAAGTAGTTGAGACAGTTGACTGAATCGAGTGCTAATTGCAGCATATCACTTATTCTATTTCAAATCCGGTTTATATTGAGAGCCAACCCCCCCCCCCCTCCCCCTTTTCAATGTTGTACAGGAAAGAGACAAATTCTAGAGACGGGAAATCCAACATTGAGAAGGGGGGAGGGGGTAATATCATAGAGATGAGGGAAGAAATTTGCCTTAAGTACTCCAATATGACAAAGTGTATCAACACTTTTGTCGCCCATTGATCGGCTCAGATAGTGCAGAGTGCAATGTATAGTTATGACGCAGTAATCGCAACACAGTTCGTATATAACTCCTGCCATTCACTCTTGGTTTTGTCTTGACCTTGCTATTCAGCTAAGGATTTAGACTGTGAAGCATAATCTTAGCACTGTCTAAGTGTGATGTGTGTATTTTCATTTACAGTCCAAGAACAACTTACTACTCTGAAGTAGTGTTTTACGTCGAGGTATGTAACTCTTGTTTTCTAGGAAACACACGGAAGAAAACACATGGATTCTTTTCTCAGCTGGACATAAATGGGAGATAGTTGCACGTGGGACGAAGAATGGAAGAGGAACAATTTGCTTTATTTGAAACGCATTCTTTCCTTTAACCGATAAACAAGAACTAATCTAATTATCAAATTGACACAGAACAGTACATTCTGTTTCCACCTTTGGCATTACCACTGATATCGATTAATACAACTGGAACGCATTTCAACGAGTTGTAATGAAAGTAAACATCGCTGCTTGGCCGAGATTATATCCGTCATCGGGGAACAAGTCCCGACAGAGACTGATAAAGTATATGCTTTCAGTAAGTATCACGGCTACTTGAACAGTCTCCGGGTGTTTTTGTACAATTTGAAGAGATTAAACGCACTTACTCGGGACAGTTTCGGCTGCGGGTATGACATTGTGGTCCCTTTGATAGATACAAGTAAAGGATGAGATAAACGCGATAGTGTAGTGTGGAAATAACAGATGATATTTCTTGTACCAAGTTAGGAGTAATTCCAAACGATACCCATCGCGTTAACGATGCTAGAACGCATGTGTATGATTTGAAAGGGTTCTACCACAAGGAAAAGCGCTCAACGTTAGTGTGTGATCTTGTATGAAACACATCTGTCACCTGACCTGCAGTTGACACTAACGCTTAATAATATGCGCATGCGTGTAGCGTAAATATTGGTTTTGTGGTAAAGAGAAAAGTACCACAAGGAGAGTAAGGGGCTTTCCGAATTGAATATATAGCCTTTTGAAATTTTGGAGAAGGTAACGTAGGTACGTACGCTACACATTTTACGTAGTGCTCACAAGTACCTACCCCATCCTACCCCCTTGTTACAAGCCTAACTAATTAATTGAATTCAATTGATTATTCAAACATTAAAGTTAACACCATAGTTAATGCCATAGTGCTTAAGGACGTTCGCGCCAATTGTTTCTGCGCATCGTTACTGCGCACGCAAATTCACACCCCACGTCATACCCGAGCGTGCGCTAAGTAAATGAAATGAAAAATGATAGGGCAGATGGCCATTGCTATAGCTTTGCCTGGATTTAGCGGTTCGGTGACCCCTACTTTTCTTTTTAGAATCAGATTATATTTACAATTATCTCCACGTTGTCCAAAAATGAACAAAAAATCAATGTAGGAACTTGAAAAAATTTCAAGATTTCTGTCCACGGGACATCAAATCCGGCTATCCTGAGGCTGCAAGGCGCGTGAAACTGTGGAGGCTAAATGGGAACTTGTTCTTTAATCCTCATCAGTTGACTAAATTAACTTAATAGGTCCACTTAAACAATATCTGGCAGCGAAAATTTCCTTTCAAAGATCTAATTGCAATATTATTGAGGTTACAGACACTGGCCTTATTCGCAAACGAAGCCCGATTTTTTCAGATTTGGGGTGATCTTCCAGGCATGTTATGTTCTCTCGAAAACGAAGTCGGTGACCCCCCATTTTTTTCACATTTTTGACATAGCTAAATCGGCATCTTACTCTGGTGAAAGTCTCAGAAAAAAATCAATGTCGGAAAATTTTCGCGCGAACGTCCTTAAGCGAGGTCAGTCCCCAAACCATCCCAATAGTGCACTCTGCACTAAAACGGATGTTTAAAATCTCCTCTTATCCTGGATCCGGCTAATTTTCCGTGAGACCGTTTTTGGTTACTGTTAGCATGGAACTGGGTTCATAACTGACTTGAAAACCAAGAGTACCAACTCAGGTTCTCCCAAAAGTTTTGTCTCTGGTTTCAACATTTATTCCAAAATGAACTTGAGTTCACATTCGTGAATAATGAAAAGCCCTAAGAGGAGAGTGTCGAGAAACTGATTAACACACTGGAGGCCATTCAAATCAGTCACCTAGAAATCTTATTTCCAATGCACTCACCCACTCTGTATTCGACAAATTGAACAAGAAGCGAAATTTACCTTCTTTTGCTATCAAAATAGCAGTCTGGCTTGCAATGCCCAGCAGGTTTTTCCCAATACAAGTGTATTCTCCTACGTCATCTAGGGTCACATCTCGCAGTTCTAATCTTCCGTCGCTACTTCGTATGGGAGTACTGCTCTTTGTTATCCACGTGACAGTCGGATTGGGATTTCCGCCGACAGAACATTGAAACACAGCACTTTGCTTTGGTATGATCGTTTGCTTCATCGGTGAGATGACAACCGTTGGAGGCGAAAAGGATTCTCCGGGTTCCGCCTTTACACCAGGTGTCCCTCTTGGGCCCGGGACTCCTATCCTTCCTTTATCCCCTTTTGAACCCTTTGGCCCCATTATTCCCTGTTTTCCCTTTGGACCCGCTGTTCCTATAATTCCCTGTTTCCCTTTTGTACCCTTTGAACCCATTATTCCCTGTTGTCCCTTAGGACCTGGAGTCCCCTCAATCCCTAGCTCCCCCTTTGTACCTTTTGGCCCTATTATTCCCTGGTTTCCCTTTGGACCCATTGTACCCATAATTCCCTGCTTCCCCTTAGAACCCGTTGGCCCCATAATTCCCTGTTTCCCCTTTGGACCAGGTGGTCCCATATTTCCTTGTTTCCCCTTTGGACCAGGTGATCCCAGCATTCCTTGTTTCCCCTTTGGACCCGGTGACCCCATAGGTCCTTGCTTTCCATGCGGGCCTGGTTCTCCTCCGTCACCACGTGACCCTTTCCTTCCCGTAAGTCCACGTGGTCCTCTTCTGCCACTTGATCCCTTAGAACCCTGCATTCCCGGCGGTCCTTGCACGTAGATTTGTTGTTTGGGTGAACAGAATGATTGTGACGTCAGAGAGTTTAATGTCTTGTTTATCTCACTTCTGACTGACTCCATAAAAAGCTCGTCTGATTTTGTGCCAGCTTCAGATGAAAACCGGCGGGTTCTTCCAGTATTAACTGTGAATAGAGCAATGAAAATGAGAGTGGACATAATAAAGAGAAACTGATAAAATAATACACAACTGCGCTGGTTTGTATATCTTTCCTGAAACTTGAAGACTGATTCATTGATTCCTTTAGCTTTGGCTTGATACCACTTGAAAATAAAGTCTCTCAATGTCACTTTCGAACAAATAAGTTCAATTTATTATCCAACTGCATTCCGTAGCGTACAAATAACGCACAAAACGAGTACAAATTGTACTCCAGAGGACTGGTTAGACAGGTTTCCTGCTGTTAACCAATCAATTAGCTGGATTTCCCGCCCCAATTTCCGCTCCGCTTCGTATACTTCTGTCACGCATTCCCCCTAAATAAATAATATCCGCGACATTTGCTCGCACGGGCATAACAATTTGGCGTGTTGGATAATAAATCTCTTATTAGACGTTTTGTTGTGTAGTATTGGTGAGAACTTTTTACTCGTTATCATTTTGGACTCGTCCTACGGGCTCGTCAAAATACGGCACAACCCGTAAAAGTACTCAGCGATACAACGTCTAATAAGAGATATGTACTGTTAATTTGGATTGCTCTCTTGGTAGTGGCAATCAAAAATATGCATCGACCTTTACATTTGTCTTTTAGTTCAATTTAGCTGTTAACCTAAGTGAGTGTGCCTAATAAGTATTAACCAACAGTGACATCTGCGGATTCTTTTGACCTTATATGGTCTTGTAGCGGAGCTTAAGCGCGCGAAGCACTCCAGCGAAGCACCATGGGCAAGCAAAATTGGTAGCCCATCTAGCCGAAAAATTTTGGTTATAACGTCAGCGTACGAGCGAACGTCCTTCGTCCGTACAGACTCTGGGAGAGGAGGAGAGGCGTCTCTACATAACCCTTACAGTCACCCATACGGGAAGCTAACGAATGCCATCTTTCCTTGGCGGGCTTTTTTTTTTTGAAAAGTCAGAAAAACACTCGTTTCTATTTGCCATGTCAACAAGCAATTGGAGAGGTTGATCTAACGTTTCAGAGTAGGGTTTAAGTGTAGTAGAACGTGAAAAAGAACGGCAGAGAGCAAGGATTAACAGACAAAGATGTGGAGAGGAAGTTCGCGAAAAAGCAGGCCAGGGCTAGAAAGGAGGCGAGATAATACTGCGAACAATGCTGTGGCAGCCCGCCGCGGTTTTCCCGCCGTTCAAATCCGCCAGAGGAAGCCAAGCGCTGATTGGTAGATTTGAAAAGGCCTGCATTCCTTGAATTCCTTTGGTCGCTGAGTTTTGCACCGATCATATTGAGAAAGCTATAATTGTGACTTTAGCATCGATCTTCTCGGAAACTGTTAGAGGGATGAAGCTCTCATTCGGCGAAGAGATAGAGAAAAAACTCATCTATCAAGACCCGTCGCCATTCCGGTGAGATTTTCAATATTTTCGCGTTAATTGCAGTTTGAAGTGGAGGAGGTCGCGGCTGACGGCCGCTAAGTTGCAAGCCTTGTCTCCCTTTCTTGTCTTAACCGTCACTGGTCAAAATTAATTTCGCTATAAGACGCTTTAAACGGCCCACCGTCGACTAAGGTTTCATTTAACTTTATTAGGATATTCAAGACGTATTGGGATATTCTTCAGAGCTTTATTCATAACCCTCATATGTTCTCTTCAAAACACGAACACATAGAGTGGTCTGCCTGTGCTGAAATACCCGAGAAGTTGACTCAGAATACTACAGAACTTCGCGCGTCGAGATGTGCAGCCGGCCGTGCAAGAAGCCACATGATTTCATCAGCTGCTCAGGTCTCTGTCGTTTTTCGCCGTATAACAATAACTTCACGTCGAAAAGTAATAAAACTGTATTTGTAAATACTGCCAGCAGAGTTTTGAAGTTTTCTTTGTGTTAGTAGAGACAGTGGCCTTGTAGACGACTATGGTTTCTTCTGTTTACCGTTGGAAGAAGGAAAACCATTGATTTGCTATCTTTGGCAGCTTAAAATTAACGCTCGTATGTTGTCATGCAGTTGCGTTTACAAATTAAGGAGACTTCGTCGTTTTGTTCGTTTAATTTAATTATTAGATTTAGTGAGATGCTTTGCTGAATTTCTTAAAGAGTTATTGATAAAGGACTGGTAAAGCTACGGCGAAAAAGGACTGCGAAGCCACTGGTAAAACGAAAACTTGAGATTTTGCACATTTTCCGGTGCAATTTTGGGCCGAAACTGCCGAAACTGCAAAATCGTCCAAAATTTGCATCACATGTTGGATTACTGTATAATTATTTACAACATCCAAATTAAATAAAAAACTGAAGCTACGCTTTTAGGCTTGCCTATATCTATATATTATATATCAAATCAGGTTGTAGAAACGTCAGTCACCAAAAATAGTTCTTTTCAGAATTTGAACTACTCTCACCGGGACGATCACATTATACGAGCTACTGATACGCCTGGGTTCAAACCATGGTATTAAATGATAACTTTATTTATATAGCGCCAAATACACAAAATCATAGAAAGGGCAATAAATTCTGTTTACACGCAATACTAAGTTTAAAAACAAAGTGCAGACTTCACTGATCATAAAGAGAAATATCAGACAAATTTGATAAGTTTATGGCTATTCTTTCGATCGGGGGAAGAACATTATCTACCGCCACGATAAACAAAGCACGCCACAAAACTTCCACGTGCTAAAAAAACCCTTTATTTTCTAGGCCATAATAATATTTAACAAGTCCAATCCCCCGCGCGGCAGGCACCTTGGGCTTTTCAACTCAACACAAGAAAAGTTCAGTTCAATTGTCTGTTCATTCTATATAAAATTTAAACGTTCGATTAAAACTGGTGTACAGACACAGTTTCTTTCATTTCGCTTTTGCAATTTCTGCTCTTCTATAGAAATAATATTACAAGTTGTCTAGTAGCACCTTTCTTGGTTTCATCCTTGAAAAGGGCCAGGCTTGTCTAAACGTGACAATCCAAGTAACCTTTGAGTTTTATCTGTTATCAGTCCTTATTCCGTCTTGGAATTTCAGCTTGCCGCGTGTTTGCCTGTAATTCTCCTTAGCCTGTTACCATCACCTCCCGGAAAACCTGCGGGACAATCCAAGCTTTAGGTCACGGGGGTGGGGAATTGTCTGTTACGGTTTTGTGCTGGGGAGAGGGGTGGGGCCAATTAAAAAGAACTTCCCGTTGTTCTTGACAAGCACAGCACGCTCAATTCATGGTTCACTCGATGGCGCCGCACCGATTGGAGAACACTATTTAGTCCAAAGAAATCTTTTAAGTTTGTTGACAAATTGTTGTAGAAAGGGAGAATTTGTCAAAATTGAAATCTGTATTGGAAGTTTTTCTTTTAATTTATCGGTACCTATTTTTCAGTATTGTTGTTTAAAGATAGTGCATTTTCTGTGGATTGTCACTTGAATGGACGGAGTTCGGCACAAACAAAGAATGCTGTCAGCACTTGGACATAGTAAGTAGGCGCCAAAAAAACTATTTAAATGTTTAATATGAAACCGAAAATCCACTTCAGTCTTTTGGCAAGCCACAAAATGCTGCATTGTTCACCGGACTACGTGCGCACATAAAACCAGGAAGAGTCTAATTCGCAATTCCTCGCACTTTTCAAGTTTTATTTGATTTAAATCAAAACTACTTGTAAAAAAGGTTTACATAAATAAGCGTCAGTTTTCCGCAAAGACTCAATGTCGACTAAATATACATGACCCCACAACGCTATTAAGAGTCAATGTCACTAATTTTCAACCGGGCCGTGAAATAGCGAAAAAACGAAAAATCTGAAAAACAGTCACAAGATAGCCCTTGGTGAACTATTTCTAAAAATATATATTTTACTTCGA
>Ga0126343_10000163_pt1 | contig 21508 bp, 13 predicted proteins | sample Cyp2metagenome_FD_92531 | JGI IMG/M metagenome (GOLD analysis project Ga0126343, IMG submission 92531) | Coral microbial communities from Lord Howe Island, Old Settlement Bay, Australia - Cyphastrea 2 metagenome | ecosystem: Host-associated > Invertebrates > Cnidaria > Coral ...
ACGCTCATTTTCATTGCGAATGACTTTTTATGATTGATATGCGTCAGAGCTTCTGTGATCTCAGCTTGGTTTGAAATTTCAATCTTTTGAGTTTGTTTAAGCCCGCTGATTATACAGCAGCAAATCTTGAAGAGACTGGCTTGAGCTAGAATGTTGTCGTTGTTGTATTTTGACTTCTTTACGTTTTGCAGTCCAAGATCATAACTTTTGAGAATAGTTTTAACATAGTTAACCAATATTCCTGCTTTGTCCGAATTCTGACACAAACCTCACTGACATGTAGAAAAGGAGTAAATGTGAATTACGAAGTCCAATTTTTTTAAATACTAGAATGTAGTACCGAATTAACGAGTTTTATATATAAAGATATATCTGAAGTTATGATAAAGTAACCTACGTAATTTTGCTGGAGCATTTTAACTTTGCAATATTCGTGTCATTAGTTCAAAAGTATTATCAAGAAATTCACACGGAGTTTCTGAATTCTACTTCAGCTCGGTTCTTAAGCGAACGATTCTATGAAGAAAGGTCTAGACTCTGTAAAACAAAATAGTCATATTTCAGTGCGGTATGAACAAGTCGAACCTCTGATAGCATCAACTGAGGGAAAGCAATGCCCTAATTTATCACATTTAAGAATTTCTTAATTGTAAGTATATTGAACTAATAATGTCATGAAATGTCCTCTGTACGTCTTAAGCCCTTTGTTACCCCTCCAGAGAGTAACAGTAACTGTCTCAGTATTGAAGCAATGATACTGAATCCTCTACTTATCTATATGTAAAAGCTGCCTTATGTTCGAGGGCTTTTCGCCTTAATGACGCTATACTGGACCCACGCCACAGCTCCCCACCATTGGGAATACTGCATTGTATATCTTGTAGAGATGGTGAAGACGAAATGGGCATCTCCCTCGTGCCGACAAATGGCTGTTGAAAGGTTTGTTGGGCTGGTGGGTTGGCTTGCTGTTGGATGGACATGCTGAGATGTGACCGAGACATGGGCGCCTGGTGTGAGTATGATTGTGGAAGAACCTCGTGTCCAGTCTGCGCAAATGGATGGTGCGGGGGCGAGAGTGGTAGAGAAGGAGTGGTGACTGGAGCCATTGTTGGCATTGCTGTGCCCATTGTGGTGGGCCATCGGTGATCGTTATGGAAGGTACACAGGGAGTCTCCTATGGGGCTTGGGTTGTATGCCTGTGCCATATGAGACGGAAGAATTGGGGCGGGAGGACGGAGAATAGCAGCCGTCTTCTTGCGTTTCTTCCATTTTGCGCGACGATTTTGGAACCATACCTATTAATAAAAGAAACATTTAAGGTGTGAGCTCAGTTGTAAAGACGGCAATACACGTAGGTCCGTTTGAAACTTCAGGTTTCCAGTGTACAAACAATCCCACATCCCCAAATTATTATTATAATTATTATTGTTATTATTATAAAATTTTCATATGCTATCCATTTACGCTGTGTTTTATCTAGAGGGGAACAGTCGTGTTCTGTCGTGTTACACCTATTAATTGTACACGTGAGCGTTTTTTGCAAGTTATCCATTATACTGAGAGTGAGACAGCTCCAGAAATAAGAACTGAGGCTGTATTGTAATGATAAGGTTGTAATATAAATTTAATGATACATTACATATGAATTACTTTGCTACTGGTTTGTTTCCCAAATTCATAGCTCAGGTGAATAAGAGGTACATGCTCTGTTCTAGCCCCACACTGATTATAGGCTCTCTAAAGCAACTGTTGCGGTAGGTTGGTATTCCTTAACTGAGATCTTTTACACTTGCTGTAAGCTGGTGTATCAGGTTTACAATTGGTTTATTTCTGCTCAACGCTGTTAATCTCCCTTTTACATCGACGTGCATAATTTGAACTTGTAGGCACAGTGGTTATAAATTTATAAATTTATCAATTTGTGACACGCGTATAACTGGTATCTTTCATTTTTCGTTCAAGTGCACGTGCTTCTTGCTTTTCATTTCCCAAAGTATTTCTTGCCAGGCCCTTCCTTTAATCGTCGGTCTGGCCTATTTGCTAGTTAAACTGATCATCATAAGAATTTAGTTAATAGTTTAAATGTTTAAAAAAAAAACACAGTATTTTCTTTTCTACTTGGAGCTAAACTATAACTTCCCAATTAAATCGAATGAAGACTGTCAAATAGAACAATTAGTATTTGACTCGTTTTTGTACGTTAAAAAAAATATAGGCTTGTCTCAATCGATGGTGACCCAAGCGAAAGCCTAAAAGCCTTGGATGATATGATCTCCATTTAAAACAACTAGTATATTCAGATTCGATGATAAATGAGTACATTAGGAAAACATCTTTCAATTAAAATTGAACTGCCGAAACAGTCGATAAGGCAACGTTAACTAGATAAAAAATTTGTCAGCGAAGTCGATATCGAAAAAAAGTTAAGGTATAAAGATCGATTGGAGCTTTTTCCTATCGCAATGACAGCAGTCTTAAGTGTAATTGTTTTGCCGGGCGAAATTGTTTTGAAAAAGTGTAAAATTTAATAAGAACAAGGGCTGAAAACCACGCCTTTTGAAACGAACCAATCTATGTGGAAATTAAGATTGTTAATTGCCCCTTGAATACCCAGGATATGGAGCAATTGTTGACCATAGTTAACCTCTGGTAGCGAAATCAAATTGGTGTTTTCCTTTCCCGAGAAGCTCCTGCCTTGGAGAGGAAACTAGTGCTGCCAAAATTGGTGCCTACAAAGCTGTTTAAACACCAGAGTGAAGTTTTTTAATTAATCTTCTTCGCGGCATTGTCGGGAAATGATTATATCGATTTGCACACAATTATTCCGTATTTTGCGAGAAGTCACTTGAAATTTAACAAGCTCGAGAATTAAGGCAAACTAAAACATTGTTTAGCTTTTTAATGTTCAAACAGCGTCGAAACAAATATTGGAGTCTTACAACTACGAACAAAATCTCAGACATAACGTCTTTCTTAAGAAATGGTGTTTCTATCCTGTGTTGAATATCGCTTAAACAGAAGCATAGTTAGCTTTTATTTCGCCGACAAATCGTGGTTGTTTAGTTTCGTGTGCAAATAAGAAAAATGCTAATTTTGATAAAGTTTGTATTGGCCCTAACCAGCAAAAATAAGAAAGTAAAATACTTGAATTAGAAGGAAAAATTGCTTACCTTGATAACAAAAACTTATGTCTGAGGAATTCGAAAAAACATGTTAAATGTTAACATTTTCTATCAAATAAACAAGGCTCCAATTTACCGATAAAGAAAATTAATGTCAGCGCAAGTTAACAACTAAAATGATACTTTTGTTTGAACAGAGCAAAGAAGCACATGCAGAACAAAACCTAGAGCCTTTCCTCAGTTATAATAAATAATTCTCGAGTATCGATTTAAAAAGCTATTTTAGCCCAACCGCAAGGAAAGAAATGATGAACCAAGGACAGCAGATGCACGTTTACACCCACGAAAAACACTTCGGAAGTTTTCACATATTTCTCACACTCGCAGCTGCTGTTTGAATAGAGGAAATCAAAGATTTCTCATAAAACTTTGTCTCTGAACGAATGTAGCAAATTTCGCTGTGATCTTGACAAAGATTAACGCTGTGAAAAGTGATCTTAAGCTGGTACCCGTTCCTCTGTAACAAAGTGTCACCGGCCGCTAGTCTCCGTACGCGCCCCAAAGCATATGCTGCACACACTGAATTTCCGTTAGATATTTTCTCAATGAAAGCTTATCCTCTCGTATTCTGGTGCTAAAATTTCCTTTAAATATAAGGCCTAGTGAGGAGACCAGCGAGCAATGTTCCAATCTCCTTATGCATTTTAAGGTAATTGTTCAAGCGTTTACAGAGGTAAGTCTCACATCTTTCGAGCACGAAATATGGTTCGCTTGCCTCTTTGTGGATCGAGTAAACCACACGTTTTTCCTAGTGCAACATATTGCACTAGTACGTTTATCTTCCTTCCCTACATGTCTTGCATGTTTTTTTTGCTTTGCAGAGTTAAGGTGAATGATTTTCTAAATTTATCATATAATCCTTTTGAGTAAATAGTTGTTTGATGGCGAATAAATCTGTACTTGTTTTCCATCTTTGTATTTCTAGAGTATACACTCTGTACTTTTCCCACCTCTTTTCATATCTCGCCTATTTGTTATTAGTTTTACAATTTCGTTTACCACAGATTTGCCATAATGAAAGTTGTCTTTTGCCGACAAAGGGAACTTCTGTTTAATAACCTTCGCTGAATATATAGTAACATTCTTGCTGGTGAGGTCGGCTACTTTCTCACCAGCTCCAATCTTTGATATATACCGCTCTCAGCCCTTTCGCCTAGTGTAGTTAATAAAGCTAAAGCCGCATTAACAAAGTTGAACAAGCTGCAGAGTAGCAACTCATTTGTCGAGCAGACAACCATTAAAGTCTCGCATTTCCTTGGCGACTGTGCAGTGGCTAAGTTTTCTCTTTATCTTCTTTGTAGTTTCGGTTTTTGCCAGAAAAAGGAAGCGCAAACAAAAGGCTTGATTTTTTCATTTTACACTTTGATCAACCCGGCGTAACCTATCGATACCTCTAAAGCAAACACAGATCCGTGCCGCCAATGTGCCGACCGCTATAGAATATTTTGTACAATGGTTCAGAAAATATCCCGGCAAATAAGTCGTGGTATTGCCTTGGTGTGCAATACCGCCGCGTGTCTGACTTGTCGCAATACATCAAATCCCAATAGCACGACTACAGTGCGCAAACCCGCGACAGTATTTTTCGGGTACAAAGTTTTGTGTCAACAGAAGTTAACTTAAACTAAGTATAGGCGTCAGAATTAAATGAAATGTGATTTTCAAGTTACATTTATTTAATGCTTCTGGTCGCATTTCCTTGCAATTTTGTAATTAATTTTAAGTTGTACACGAACGTTTAGAAGCGTGAGTTAAATTGTTTTGGTTTTTTCTTTCGCGGGGTTGGGGTCGTCCATGTTTATCTCCCTCTCATAGCAAGAAGCATGGGTTGACACGCCTAAAAATTTGCCACCCGTGGCGCTGGCTAATGTTTTCAATTTGCTACGATTTGTTCAAAACAATCTGATAACCTTAAAAGTACAAGAAGCTATTTCTTCTCAATAACATGTATACATTAAAATGCTCGGTGTTCAAACACAGAGTCCATTTAATCAGAGCGTAACATTTTAGAGCTCGTAAGTGATAGTGACAAACTATAAATGGAATTCCTTTTTAAAATCAAAAACGAAAAAGTCTGTGCTACTTAAAAGAGAACGGTTAAATGCCTTGTACATATGTATTTGTAATGACTTTTTGATTTATAAGTCGTCGAGTAAGAGACGAAAATAGCATAATTGTGGTCAAAAGCCTGGTTCCTTTGTGATCCTAATCATTTAGTTTCTCGGAACAATCACGTACGACAATAAGAATAACTAAACTCGATACGAACACTACTTTTGTCATAATTATCTTTAATTTTATTACTCGCTGCAGTAACTACAAGCAATATAGACGGAAGTAAAGTCTTGTGCATGTTGTCCTTGTCAAAGCTCGCTACTGACGAATCACTCAGTATTGCTTGGTTGTAGTTTAATATTGCCAAGTTATAAAAAGGTAATATTTTCTGCTGTAGAATGTAGAGCAGAATAGTGGATTGTGAACCATGCCAAATATTTTTTCTAAGTAAACAGGTCTGATACCAAGCCCGGTTTAATTCTAAGGCGGTTTTGAGCTAATCCACTTCTTAACTTCGCTTTCCTTTATAACAACGCGGCCAAGAGCATGGTGAAATGAAAAACGTAATTACTGAAGAGCCAAGCCTACCCGCTTTATAGCTATTCTAATTATGTTCAAAAACACCGGTCGCTGCTTTGTCTTTCAAATCACGCTTTTCTCTAGGGCAGCTCCGTTCAGCGTACGAGACCGCTCCACTTCAGAAGCTATTGTCTTTCTTGAAATCTCCTTCGACGCGATCGAGAGCCACCTTAAAACTCCACAAACCGAGCTTGAAAACCTTCATTAACTCCAGGGGAGAATTTAATATCTTCCATGTGACTTTTCAAATTCACGTATTACAAGCATAGATATTCTAAACAGTCTATAACGAGTATTTTCTTGGTTCATTGAAGATATGCGTTATTTACAAAATCGCAGCAAAGATGACTTCACCGCAGATGGTGATAACGCTCTTCGCGCAGCGACGACGAAACCCACGTTGTATTTCTAGAACGAACGTTTAAAACTATAGTAAGAATTTCAGCTGTCTGCGATCAAAGCACAAAATGTATTGAAACAGGTGTTTGGAGGTGAGCTGCAGCTAATTTCCATCGTTTAATATCGAATCTTTGATAACCGAAATTTGACATGCTTCGGCACTCTAATGGAGTATCTCGAACAGCGAACGAGAGAGCTCCCAATTAAACTGATCTAAGGCTAAAGAAAAAGAAAGTAGGCTCTCGATTCTGGTCAAAACTTAAAAGCAATTATTTTTGGCTGGTGTAAACACGCTTCGCTTGACAATTGCAACACACTGTTAGGAGATAATAGCTTCCCTTTCTGCCTGTCTATTATTCACTTGCACTCCTTAGTCATAATAGCTAAGATAACTTTTAAAAATCACGAAGAGACCTTTTCCGTTTAGGCTTCCTTCATTAGAATTTCCAATGGGTTTATTTTGGCCATTGCTATTGAATGTGTTTTTAATAATCTATTCATTGTGTACATTCAGAAATGTGCGGTCTGCCTCTTTTATAGGACTTCTGCCACGCCAACGGTTAAAATTCTCTAAAATGAGAGACGATAGAATAAATATACGGCTTTTAAACGCATATATGTTTTGACACAAAGTATTGTTATCCTCAGTAAATTTAGCCGCAAGGAACGTGCCATTTCTCGTTCGCTTAAGACCGCCGGTTAAGCGTATCTCAAAACAAAAACCAAATTAATACCACAAAGGCAAGTCTTGTTGTGTTCGCGATAAAAATAATAAATCGTCCTTACAGCAATAAAATTTGATTTCTTCCCGCAAATATTGCGCGTTTTCTGACGTAATGTCCTTGGATAGTTTCTTTGAAGTGAAAGGTTTGTACAAGTCTTTCCGCAGTGTGAAAGTGATTAGGGCGAAAAGTATACAAATATATCAATATAGCCGGAAAAATTGGTGGCGACATAAACGATTTTATCATTTAACAGAAATCAGATACTAAACTCTAACTAGTCTGCCTACCATGTACGACTGACTTTCAGGTAAAAGTGGCAAAGATTAAGAGCTATTTATACAAATCGAGCGTTTTTGTTTTCCATCGCAAAACAAACCGTTACATAAACTTCATTATACCAAAGGATCCTTAAACTGCTATTTTCCTCCCATTGATATCGAGTTAATCATAAATAGCCGGTATTTAAGTCTTGTACCTGAACTCTCGACTCGGTGAGACCAATTCGCGCTGCGAGGTCTTCTCGCATGAACACGTCTGGGTAGTGTGTACGAGCGAAGCATCTCTCAAGCTCGTTGAGTTGAGCTGGTGTGAAGCGAGTGCGATGTCGCTTCTGTTTGACGCCTTGGCTATCACTAGCCTTTCTATCTTCATCATCGAGAGAAACAGTATCAATCTTCCTATGCTCAGTCGGGGAGCTTTTGCCGTCCCCACAACCGTTCTTGGTGCTATCTGTTGAGGCAGATATAAAGTGAATTAAATTAGAACGAGCTCTCACTCAAGTCATTAGAAAATTTATTTTTTATAAAGCTGGGTTAATGTGAATGATGACCAGAAAATTTTCGACGATTTGTTACCCTAACAAGATAGCCCTACCTGAATCCTGATCGTTTAGCTCGCCGTTATGATTGAGTATTCCCACGATCGAGTGCTCCAAACTTGGCACTAATTCCAGCAAAGAAGTTGTTGTGTGATCTTCGCGGTGATCCATGGCTGGCCCTCTGACCGGACCGTGCGCGTCGTTCGATGGTTCCATTACTAATCTTCTGCGATTCTGCCAAACTTTCGGCCTTCTTTGTAGAGTGCTTATTACCTCGGATTTAATATCTATAGCCGCGGCCGTCCAATCACAGCTCACCGTGGCGCTATTTTCTAATAAAATTATGTCAGGTGTCACCACCGGATCAGAAAGCATGTAAGCAAATCACTCTATATTAATATTTAATTGTGCTAATTGAACATGAGAGCATGGCAAATTAAGCGCCCGTAATATAATTTTTTCGCTTTTCAGTGCGCAATCTTCTATCGGCTCCCAGCGCGTTCCGAACTCGACTGCGCGTAATTACAATGAGTTTTCAAGCGCGATTCGCTCGCGGGTTCGCTTCTATCGCTGCTCTTGCCATGTAGCGCTCACAGTAATTCTCTTAATTAAGGAGCATTTGTTTGTGATGAAGTATTTTGGCTTTCAAATAATTGATCAAATAGGCCGTGATTAGACGAAACTGAATCGTCATTAACGTGATTAATAAAATATTAATTGTTAATTAAATCGATAGCACTTGCTTTCATCAGCTCCAGGCTTTCGTGGGGCACGAAAGATGAAGTTCGACATCCTGGCGTCGAATTTAATGTAATTTTTCGTTGCTTTTTGGAATCAAGCGTGATTGTGAGGCCGTATAGCTCTGGGCAAGGCATTTATTGAGACGATTTCCTCTTCCGTGAATATTTCCACGAGACACGCGGGAGGCAGACCCACACTTCCCCCTTAAAAAAGAATCCTGTAGTGTTACCAGGCATGTACAAAAACACGGCTCGTGCCGTGCTAAAGAAACTCCTTGATCTTTGACAAATCCCTTTGTATTCATTCACTGTGTATGACTGTTTCATCGTTTTCCTAATTACTCAAACATGTTTAGCTTACAGCTTTTGTTCTTTAAAGAAAACTAACATTTTCGTATGGTTTTAAAATAATTACCGGCCGGCATGCGATCGCTGAAGGGTTTTTATGTGGCATTTAACCCCATGCCACCTACATCGCAAAATTCATGACATGAGGAATAAACTACTTTTTAACATTTTGCAGTCGCAAATATCGATTGGCAGCCTAATCAGCCAAAAGTATTGATTTGATTGTTACTCCAAAACAACTTTGAAAAACGTTCGCACACCATTTGCAATGAAAAGGAAGTGCTTTAATGAGTGACGACAACTTTGCTTGCAATAACACAAAGGGTTTAATGGTCCCGAGAAAAGCTTAAGAGATACCAATAATTTTGGCCCGCGAGAGAGGAAATCCTTGTACAAACTCATCCCAACGTCAATGCGCTTCTTTATGCGTGACAAACAGAAAGTACAAAAATACGATGTTCCCTCGGACAGCTGCAAAGACGCCGGCATGATTACCATGAAATTAAAAAAATTTTCTAAATTGCACCATTAACATTTTTACATAGTTATTATTTCCATGACCTCAATGAATTCTGCAAATGTCTGCTCTGGGGCTGAAATGTTGAATTTTTTTCCTTGCAATCGCGAGAGACTTGGCGACTTTTGATGGTTACATTACTTTTTTCACTATGCTTATTGAAATCTCTGATAAACATTACATTGTTTTTCTTTGCGCAGAAATAGAAATCTCCTATACTAATTCGCCAAATGAATCTTTAGAAAACTAATTTATCCGTAAATTCGAGACGATATCCGAAAGAGATAAGATAATGTGTCTAATTTGGTTTCTCGTGAATTTAAAAAATCTTTTTTAGACAGGTATAGTTCCTGAAGGTTTACAAATAGGCTGAAAGTTTCAATATAACGGCTGAATTCGCTTCATTTTCCAATTGATTCCATTTTTAACCTCTATGGATACCCAACCAGCAAAACTCACCAAGATAGAAATCAAGTCATCTGAATATTAAAATGCAATAATTTTTAGTAAACGAGAGAAGAAGTTCTTCGCATTGTATTAAAAGAAAGCGAACAAATTTTAAATACCAATCGCTGGACACGAAAGCCAAATCAATTTGCCTTTAATTAAAAGAAGTTTCAATTAGTTCAGAGCTTGTCAGTATTTCAATATTTTTTTAGCCTAAGGTGTTATGACCGAAGCATTGACTCAAGAGAAATATTCATTTTATGTTACCTATTTGGGGTTGAGGCTTTGATTAATTATTAATTACAACGAAATTTACTGATTAGAATGTGTTCTTACAAAGAACATAATAAAACCGCGTGCTTCAAAGAACAGTAATGAAAAAGAACTTTTAATGCTAAAGATATCGCGAGCGCTTGGCACAATGAAAATACGACATTTTTAATGTAATTACTTACTTTGTTAAAAAAAACAAAATACACTCCGAAGTTTTACTTTAGAGGCTAGTGATTCTCAAAATATGCTAGTTATGGCTGGAATTTAATTGGATTGGTGCAAATCGCACTGTACAAAGATCATAAAGTGATGTTGGTTTATTTCTTGCTCGTAAGCATTTCCATGTGACATTTCGCGACTACATATGACCGCTTAAATCTGCTATTTGAGTAGTTCCGATCCATTGTCCCGACCTCAAACCAGCACTTTTAATATCACAAACACGGTGAAGTGTCTTTTGTTGACTAGAAAACAATTTGATATTTAAATAAGAAAACTCCTGGTATGTGATATGGAGAGAGCAGTTTTACCCGCAGTGGCCTTCTCTAAAATTTCCGCTTTTTTGTCGTCGACCTGCACTGGAAATTGTCTGGCAAAAACACGATTTCTTTTTTCGTGCAATGTGTTGTCTTTGTGTTTGTTGTTTTCATGGCATTAGACTCTCTGTATACTTAGCGCGCGACTGGATTATCATTTAAATATAATTAATCTCTAAAGAAAGAGAGCGATGCGGCTCTGTGTAAAATGATTGAAATTCCCTTCGCGAGGCTTCCAGCATTCGAGACTAAACCTTGAGCCGACTTTCCCACCAAAACAATATTGTTTTTGCAACTGTCTTACGCCTGCACCTAACGTTGGTATAGTGGCTACGTTTTGACTTTTGAGCCCACGGCAAAAATCTTTGCGCCAAAGTCACAATAGATATTTCATGAATAATCTCTGGGACTTTTCAGACTTCAGTTGTTCGCATAGAAAATCCCAGAGCAAACATACTAAGCTTTTCAGCGAAGTTGGTTGACTCACCTGAATTTTGAATAAAGCACTACACCCGCTTCACACAACAGAAAACACAGACCAGGTTTGAAAACATTGAGCGAGTCTTAATGCTCGAAGAATGCTGAGCTTTCTAAGCGTCACATCTGAAACTGATAGCAATTCACTTGTCAGCGAAACTTAAATCTAATATTGTTCTTGTAGGCCTTGTTTCTCTTTTTTAATATATTAAATTTAGCATCCATACTGATTCGACTATTACAGTAGTCTATTCATTTTCAGACCCTTAAAAACCAATATGTCTGATACACATTAAGCAATTTCTTTTAAAAACTTCATGGCGTACTCTAAACTATTTTATAGTCTTTTATGAGAACACAAAACGAAAGCTATATGATTGAGTTAAATAAATTAAATTTCGCAAAGAAGATCTCTTGTTTCCATCAGAAGATCACGCGGCTAGGACTTTTTAAGGTATCGTTGTCAGTTCTCAGTTTCTGACGGTCTCGGCCAAGAATAGCATATTGGCGCAGAAAGAGAAAGAAGACACAAAACTTGTTGTCGTCCATATGTCATCCACAAGGTAAAAGGCATCGTTAAAGTGCTCGTGAAATCAGTCGATCGTGAATGTAAAAAGTAATCCAGAAATTAGACGAAGCACTGATTATGACAATCTTTAAATCAACCTTCGCTCCTAATGGACTCAAATTCCGTAAACTGTGCTGAACAAGATCCATTTCGCGGTTAATCATCGGATATATACATGTCTTGCTTTAATTTTTGTCGATTTTGTTCATTTTATCGTTTATGAATATATAGAACGGGTGGTAAAACAGACACTATTAAACCCAAGTGTATACAGTGTATTCAGATGGCGAGCAGCGATCGGCGATAGTGCCGTCCTTCAGACAGCGGAGTCCATCTATTGCTATGTGGCTATTCTTATCAAGAAAACAAGGTCAGTTGGAGAATGCAGCGACGGTGGAGTCGCGAACTTGGGATTTGACAAATTAAATCGATAAGGTAATGTCTATTTTCAGGCAGAATCATGGCGAAACAAGCTTTGTTACAACTGTTATATTCTTGGTAAAGCTCAAGTTAGAAAAAGTAGAATTATTTATGAATATCCAATGAAGTTGTCGCGCACTTTCTGATACCTAAATCCTAACTTATTACATTGGTATGCTGATTATCGATTCTTTCAGTTCCTATATCTTTCTTATCTAAAAACTAAAACAAAATATTAACTATAAGATTCGTTGCAAATTAGGCCACGAATTTTACGAAGTTTAAACTGAGTACTATTATTAGGAAGTTTCTTCAATCGATGAAAATTTAGATGAAATAAATACAAAATGTGTGATACTGAGCTAATCACGTCGAAAATTTTGTGTTCGCGGTAAAGAATGCCTTTAGAAAAAAACTCTTTTGGAGGCCGATCTATCAAAAAACATTGAAATCATCCTAAAATTGCAGACTGTTGGCGGGAATTTTAATGGCGTGTAGGCGAAGGGTAACCATCTTGTGAACGTGATCGTGAATATGCCACAGAGCAGGTGCTCTTCTCAAAGAAGCCAGGATTTCGAGACATCATGTCGCTAAAACACGCTGATGACTTTTAAATATCTGATTTAAAAACAAGTTCTCGGCGAGCACCGAATGAGGCACAAACCCAACCTCACCCAGCACAGCGGTAAACGCATCTCCTAACGTTTAGAGGAAGACGAGTGGATCGAACAGAAAGAAGAACTCGCAAAAAATGCGTAAGCTACGAATACAACTCCTCATACTCCTGCATTTTCTTCTGACAGAAATCGGTTAGTTTCTTCTCAAACAAGAAAAGCCTAGCTGGCCGTCTTTGTTTTTGTTTTGTTTTAATTCTCTCTCTTATCTGAAAAATCTATAGACACCACGAGCTCCTCGCTATCGGACTTGTCATAAACAGTTTTTTGGCATTCGCCGAAAATGTAAATGTGCTATGATTTAAATGTGGTTTTTGCGATATTGCACCGTCTTAGGACTACAATTAAAGCTTTTACCATCTGTTTGCGGTTTTTAAGAACGCCTATCAGTTCAGCGTCATTTTTCTCATATCCTAGGTAAATTGTTATATTTCGTGCCAACCATTCATCAAATCTGCGAGTTTTTGTCGTTATATACGAAATAACGGACTATGTAATTTCTATTATCAAAAACTCCTTTGGCAAATTTGAAAAAAAAATGATCAAGTTTAACTGAGTGCCTTTGCTTTCTCATGTGTAAGAATCTTAGGTGACTTTTAGTGCGTTTATATCTTGTTTTTCTAGTTGTTTCATCAATAGCGTTAGGAATAACTTTGAAGTAAAGTTTGAGAAAAGAGAACTTTCTTCAGATATTGGATCTTTCCTGATTGATTTTTATTACTTTTTACATAATCAGTATCATTTATATCGTAGGTTTTATTGTTATTGTTTAGTAGCAAAATCTCCTTTCTATTTTAAGGGGTGCACGCGACCTCTTTCGTACAACTCAATCATAGGTCGCGAATAGACACATGTATTATCAGTGCGATACGTTTGTCTTCAGCACAAAGTTAAGTACAGTAAGGTTTGCAGTACCTCTGTCTTTCCGAAGTATTTCGTGCTGAACGCTAAATCATCGAAGGAACTTGTCATTAAATGAGATGCTTTTCGTTGTTTTAAAGGTATTATCCATCTCTCATGATATCACTTTTAAATTTAAAGATGAAAACTGTATAACTTATTATCAGTCTCCACCGGAGTTCTGCTGAAATATATTTTCTGGAAATATCTTACGGTCAAGATAACTCCAGATGTACTCTAAATACTTTTTTCGATTCTAGATCTTTATTATTTTTGCGCTGTAAAAATTGCAATACATAAGAAGGAGAAAATGTAGAAATGTAAAAAGAAAGGAATATCAAATACTTTGAAATAATTCTCACTTCTCATAAGGTCAGTATAGTTGTGGTATCTTTTCCATGCGGATTCAATATTTCATAGTGTGTCAAAATGGATAGCTGTCAAAAGTTCACGATAGAGTTGCGTCATTTGCATTAAAAGATGAAGTTAATTTCAGTGTCAAGGTTTCCTGTGGATCGAATTTAACTTCAGAATGACTTGCTTACGGAATTCAACGTAGATCTAGAATTGTAATCTTCGTATTCTCCATACTTAAGATTACTATTATTCTTAAACTTAAAGAGCTTGTTTTCAACCATTAAGTCTTCTTGGCTACCAAAGCCTGTAATTAACTAAATTTTAATCATTTTTACCTCGTTAGACCGGTCATGGTTGACACTCTTGTAGATGTTATTATATCGTATTTGTGACCGAGTGTTTTCGCTAGTGGTTGAAATAAAATTTAAAAACAGGCACAAATGGACTCGACTTATGCCTTCTTTTATCGATTTAGCGATCGTATCGACTTCATGCTTCAGGTATTTGTCGTAAAGCTTAAATCAGAAATTTAAAAGTGACACCGACTCCACCGAATTTTTCCAAATACTTAGTAGATATAAGATATACCCAGCGCGGAGAATTTCGATGAGCGTGTGAAAAATTTATACCTTGTGATACCACAACTGTAGTACTGCATGTTACAGTTTGCAGTTTAGAATATCGCGAGAGCGTTGTTTAAGGCCAGTGACTCGAAAAATGTAAAAAACAAGGAAATTGCTCCATGCTTTAAAAGTTGTTCTTCGAAACTGTACGATATGTTGTAACTCACTTTTTAATGAGGACAATTTTAGTACATTAATGAATGGTTTAAACGAGAGGAGACTCATATTTAGTTGATTTTATTTGGTATTTCGTAAACGATAATTGGGAGTTTTCAGGGAACTGTAGTGCACATAAATAGACTAAAACTAATAATGAAAAGAATCTGAGGGTCTGTAAATCAGTTCTGCCATGAATAAACCTTATAACGTACGAGGTATTTTTCCACAAGCTTGGATTTCTGCCCCTCTACTCTTACCGCGTAGATATATATTAGTAAAGTTATTTCGTACCTTTGCATGGAATTTGTTGAAAGCAATACTTGAGGTTAAAATTTACTTTTAACTTGTATTTCTTGCGAAGGGCTTTGCGATTTGGAACTTGGGTTATGTCTCGTTCACAGTAGCTATATCACGTTTTATTATTTCCGATGCTAAGATTTGGAAAATCTGGATGGCTAACTCTGTGATACGACCCTATCCACGACCGTGCATCCTCCTTTGGTGCGTTTTTCTATCTTCAAAATGTTCGACGATTTCTTATAATACAATCATTCACTAGCACTACTGCTCTTCAATTTCTTAGTTTAGGTTTTAGAATACAGTCTGGTTGATGGCTTACATTGAATATACACAAAACAACCTATGTTGTACTACTTTTATAAATGAAACTGATATAAATGAAATAAATTACACGAAGTGTTGATATTCGTGCTTAATTTTAACAACAAATGTTTCCCTCAAAAATTGCGTAAGGCGCATCATATAGGGCGACGAATTTAAAAACAACATTTTTGATTCCTGTGGTGTTATAATATCCTTCGAAGATCAGGTCCAAGGACGGATTTTAATTTTACAAGTATTTTTCGAAATAATAAGAATTTCAAAACATGTAAATTTACCTTCTGTATCAGAAAAGTCACAAAAAACATTTTATCTTATCATTGGGTCTCAATCGGAGAAGATAGATTGTCAGAAGCATCTTTAGCTAAATGTCGACATTAATATTTTGGTAAACAAGCGACATAAGCTAAGAAGTGAGTTTGAGAACTTCTACGGTCGGTTTGTAATCTAAACGCGGCTTTTACTTACTCTGTTTTTGGTTTAAGTTGAATACAGAAACATTGCTCTCTAGCCCGTGTTGTGAGTTCGTGCGTGTACTAAAACCAGAAAGCTCCTGTAGATGAAGATGGTGGTTAAAACCACGCTATTCAGAACGCGGGAAGACGTCATGAAACTAACGACTTGAGTAGATACTCCTTCGGCTTGGCCATCTTAACTGATCGTATGCCACGATAAAATTCGTGAGTGCCATACAGACAAACAAATTTGTTGTATTTTCGTTGTTTAATTCGTTTGCACTGAATTCATTTCAATGTAGCATTTTTTAAAAGTTTGTGTCATATTTTCTTGACAATCGAGGTTGTTTCTATCCGCTAAAGGAAAACTTCACGCGTCAAAACGTGTAAAAATATGAAATAGAAATGTTACGACAAGGGTACAGTTTCCAAACGTACACTGAACGAACTTATTTTTTTAGAATTTCAAACGAGGTCCATATTGTGGCGATGTTTCTGTGTTCACTGTCTCTGGTGTCTTTCACGTCTAGAAATCTGTACAAACGTAATTTTTTAAACGGCTTATTGGAAGTGTTGATTCTTATCTTGCCTTCAATTTGGCATGCTGTTAATTTGATAAGAAAATAATTTACAAGTTACCCAGTTCAGAAGTACGAGAGTGGGTTTTCTTACAGTTCACAGCTGATTTTAGTAAATTGTGTAGGTTAGAAGGCGCTCTTTTTGGCTGATTCTATAATTTTTGGCTGAAATTGAGATTTTTTTGAAAATAGTACAATTTGATTTCACTTTTATGCTATCGTTTTGTCGTGAAGGCAAACAACAAAACTCGCTTATGTTGCGAAGAGACTCGTCTTTTTAATTTTCAAGAAAGATAATTAAGCTGGAAAATATATAACTTTTTCATATGTCCTCGAAGTCTTTCTGTGGCTTTAAAAATATCAGGCGACACAGGTAGCTTGTGCTCAATCTGGTCTAAAACTTTAACTGGGAACAATTTGTACCAAGTAAATACGTAATTTAAAATATGACCACATAGGCCCTCTTTCTTTTCAAAAGTCATGCGTGTAGACCTTTTTTATCCACAAGTTTTTGGTTGCTGCACAGTTTTTGTTGTTGTACATAGTTGAAATTATCCTTCATCATCTGCGGCAGGTTATTTTAGATAATCTTTGCGAAGGTTCATAACTCAGATTGCGGAGTATCTTACAACAAAGGTTGAAATCCCGTCAAAGCTTAAAAATACTTCAAGACTTCGTATGCTTTGTCACTGCCAAGTTCGATTTTTTGCCTGACATTACGTGTTACATAAGCCGTGCATACACGTATATGGTAGACTGAAAAGGAATTTAAAATTGTTATCTTAAGTTATACAAGCCATGTACAGGATATCTTTTCTGTCGTTTTCAATTTGGTTTTTTTTTTCAGTAAGAGTGATCTAGTAAGTACAGCTATCGCTACACGTAGGGTATTTAATAGCGAAACTGCGACTGCTTGCCTTCACTTAAAGTCATTGTTCTTGCTATCCGACATAAACTATTTTCTGACTCAACAGACATTGCGTGTGTGTTTACATAAAGATAAAGAGGTTACCCCATCATTGATCAAATTTGGGGCAAAGTATACATGTCTTTAATCTCCGAGTTTTATGAATTGTAGTTTTTAAACGGGAGGGGAGTTTGAAGTGTAGTGAAGTTTGCGGTTTGGTTTGTCAAACCTCGATGCCATTTTGAACTGTGGACGCCCATTTGCCTTTGCCAATGGAGCACATAAAAGACGGTAGTGAAAGAAAGTAATAAATAGTACAATTAATCGCCTAATTGCGACTAGGCACCAGGTTATTAAAAAGAAATATGAATAAAAGAATTACAATCGTAGCCGAAAATTAGTATTGTGTTATTATTGATCACACAAACTTAACGAAAAGCCGTTTTATATTTCCATTCTTTCAGAAGTGCAAAATTGGCGGCACGGATCATAGTCCGTTTCGGCGGATATTTCTAATTCGCATGGCATAATTAAGTTTGGGCGGAAAGGTTCTAATGAACTTTGCGTAATTTGTGTTTAATTCGTCCACGAGATTGAAATTTAAGCCGGTAGGAATGGTCATTAGAGAAACTAACTTCAGGAAAAAATCATTAAGACGATTTTGTCAGTATGTTTTTCTTGCAATTTCATGATTTGCCATACAACATATGTTCTCTACTTCAAAAGAGCATGGTGCACTGTTTTAGTTTGAGGCTTTGAACTTTGTCAAAATAGAGCCTGAAGTGAATATATGAAAGATGCCATGTTTTGTTGGAAGGTGTTTGATTCCTCACGCACTAATTCGATTTGTTTTTAGCAGACTTCTGTATTGTATTCTCGCGCTGTGAAATGCATGAATCTTCCTTGATGGATTTAACGCACTGCACGCACAGCGGGATATTATAAAACACACCGAATGCGCCTTGGAGCGAATACACAATAGCCACGTTGGGTAAAATAACCTATTTTGCTGCATCCAGGGGAAAAGACGTATGGGCACTTAACCTTTTTGTGTAACTTTTCAAAGGTGCTTATTCTAAAACATAAGAAAGGCGTGTTTCATGTGTTTTTCATTCATCATCTGATCCTCGAATGTCCACGCCATTACAAAGAATGCAATAAAAAACGTTTACAACAAGAAGTATATATTTCACCTTTCTTAAATAAGTGTGAAACCTTTGAAAATCGTTTTAATAAAAAAAAAAAACTTAAGAATAAAATCAATGATATTTGCAAGTGTTTCCTTCAACCCTAAAGCAATATTTCGACAAAGTGTCAAAGATTTCGAATGTAACGCAAAGATTTATGATTTGAAAGTTTATTGTTTCTGTTCCTTTGGCCAGGGACGCACTCTTTTAAGAGCAATCAGGTGGCTGCGTCGGAGATCGTAAACGGAACTTTTTTCTTTTTTTATATAGTTTCTTCACAATTTGAAATTTTGTATTACTATCACTCCGATGTTTTTGGGAACGCTGTAAAACAAACATGTTTTTTTGTAGTTGCTTAGTGTGCAGGCTGATTTAGGAGTTGAGCTACATCGTTCTTGCTGTTACAATGGCGCTAATACATTCGGTGTGTCGCTAAATTCGATCTTTGAAATTTTCCCCGGGTATGTCTGTCAAGCTAGAGGCTGTGAGCTTTCTGGTTTCACGTTTTTCGTAGTAGTGGTCATGATAAAGAGAGCTAAATATACTGGTTGGAACAAATACGAGGCTGAGTTTACTAGGTTTTAACATTGCATTGAAAGTTTGATCTCTTTGCGCGCATTTTCTGATGAAAGCAAGCGGAGCTCAGGAAACATTTAGTTCTATCTGCCTTCATCTTCAGTTGAACCTTGAAGAAGAAACGAAAGATCTGGATATTTGCAAAAGCTTTTTCTAAAACATATCGCTCTCAGTCAATATTAACTCATATACTGTCCATTCCAAGTCAGCCATCCGAATAAGGTTTATAACTTTGAGGAAGCCATTTAGTCACGGATCGACTGTTTGAACCTGTACTTCTTCAGGTTTCTTTGGTAGTATATCTAATAAATAAATGTTTTCCTGAGTTACAACCTCATGTTAAGGCCAAAAACATTGATATTATAGTCGTAACGCAGAGATATAGATATTCTGCCAGATGAACCTAACGGGCCTGTTCCTTGACTTTTGACTCTGCGGCCAGGACGAAAAGTATTGACTGAGCACGATAACTTTAACCTGCTTGTTTTCGGGAGTATATTGTTGACTTTTGGAAGTATTTTATGTATGTTCTCCCTTAAAATGGTATAATTTCTTCACTTTTTATTCCTAGAGATATGAGACGACGACGCCACTTTCTCCAAACGGTAAATGATGTCCTCTGTGCTCTTGCTTTTTCCCTGAAGGAGGTTATTTTTTTTTAAGTTTTGATGTTTGTGACCCCAACAGTCGTTCAGTGCACAGTTTGAATTTGTTTTGCTAATTCCTTGTGTACTATTTCATACTGCGTGTGAAAACACCATTGTTTGACAAACTTTAGTGTTTGTAAATTGTCTCTGTCTTTTGGATATAATTTGTCCTTGTAGTCTTTCCGTCGTCACTGATTGTCCAAACGTTCCGCAAATTTGAAGTTCTTTTTCACAGGCATGCGCTGATTTAGAGACAAGCGTATTTCCGTAGAGTAAGCCGTTCAAGATAATCAGTGATTGGAAATGCTGCTAATATCGAACTGTTTTGCAGAAGCAAGAAAGGACTTCTAATTGAGTTATTCACACTATTTACTGCCCTATTTGCCTCCGACAAAGGCAATTAACACTTGGCTTCCAGACAGGTGATGGAAGCGAGAAAACCTCCATTGACAATTCCGAAGTCTGAGTCAAGGACATTGTTTACACTGTTTATAGTGGAGTTGTTGTTGAAAAGAACAATAAGGAAACCATCTTATTAGCCCCCTGCTAGCGACAAAGAACTTTTGAATTTTTAGTTTGCCTTAGTTCATTGCAGTTTAAAGACCCTTTCTAGACTGCTTTTGTTTATAATTTTCCGCTAGCATACTTTTTTCTGCTTATTTCTCGGAGCTATTGCTGTCTTTGTGTAATCGAGAATCGTCAACAGGCAACTTAATCATAGGAAAAACACAATTACGTTAATTGGCATCAAATAATTATTGTGATGAAACAAAACAGAACACAAACGAAAAGACAAGCCACAAACAGAACGCCACCAAAATTTTGACATTTCTTGCTGATCAAGGTTACCTCTTTGGGAAACCTGTCTTAACTAATCCCCTTGTGTCTTCCTCTGTAGCTGATACGATTTCATTTTTAACATTTAAAGGGGAACGTTTTCCGTAGTTTAATAAGCTCACACTGTGTTTTTTACCCCATTGCCGTTTTCAGTTTGATCTAGGTAATTGGTTATTAACCGACTATAAATTAGCGCATGGTGTTAATTAGTATTGCATTTATTACACACCTCTAAGTATTAGTATTCATACTTTTTTGTACACTTTATAAGCATAGATATTATTTGCGCTCTTTTGCAACCTACGATGAAAGTTTTACAACCGAAACATGGTTCGCAACTCTAAATGTCCAGTAGGCGATTTAGAAAATCTTTACTTCCTTTGAAATTATAAGTTCAGTGTAAAAAAAAAAATAGAAAGTGAAAACATGACTATTGATAGATTTAATGCTGTCAGTCTAAACCCCTCGATTGAAAGAAATGATATACTGTTCAAGGCTCAAGTTATGGGTGGTTTCTGTTCGTCATACATTTGTTTTCTCCTTTTAAAGAATTGATCCATGTTCAGTGTGTGTCTACCGAGTTATGATGCAGGTGGGAGTTTGGAGACCATAAGAAAAGCGGCAGAGTTCTCCTTGGTAGCAATTCTTTCTTGCAAACGGTCTACTGTACATGTAGTGTTATAACTTTCTTGTCCTGTAATCTATGCTTGATAACTGTTCTTCGATCGATCGAACCAAAGGGGTTCGAGACCTGACCGTGCTCATGGCGTGTTGTGATTTTGTGCTAGACACTTAACTCTCGCCGTGTGTAAAGAGTACGAATTTAATTCAGGGGAGCGGCCTTGTAGTGGGCAAGTATCCCATGTAGGTGAGAGTAGAGAACATGCGGCACACAATGGGGTGA
>Ga0126343_10000164_pt1 | contig 21484 bp, 12 predicted proteins | sample Cyp2metagenome_FD_92531 | JGI IMG/M metagenome (GOLD analysis project Ga0126343, IMG submission 92531) | Coral microbial communities from Lord Howe Island, Old Settlement Bay, Australia - Cyphastrea 2 metagenome | ecosystem: Host-associated > Invertebrates > Cnidaria > Coral ...
AAAAAAAAAAAAAAAAAAAAAAAAAAAAAAAAAAAAAAAAAAAAAAAAAAAAGGGGGGGGGGGGGGGGGGGGGGGGGGGGGGGGGGGGGTGCACACCCCCAGCACCCTTCCCCTAGATACGCCCCTGAGACTTGAAGACTAGTATACAGGAGCCATGTGTCAGCTAAAATAACAGTATGTCTTCTATCAAAGCTAGGGTAAGTCTTTCTTACCAAAGCCAAACAAAGTGATGTAGATGCCATAAACAGCAATCCGCCATGGCCATATAAATCATACTTTGTGTTACCATAAATTCTGCCAGTTATTCCAGGACATCGGATAAACTCAAGAGTGGCCTGAAGAAAAAGAAGCGACAACAAAACAGTTAATTTGAAGTAAGAAGCTGAATGACAACTCAGTGAGCTTGTGAGGTTTAATGCTTGGATATGGAAACAGTTACATGAACCCAAAAAGTTAAGAGCTATGCTTCTTTTCTGTTCTTTGAGCATCAGAAACATGCCTTGGGTACTGAAAACTGGATACCTTTATAAGGCTATTTGCACATCCATGTTAACTCATGAATCGCACGAATATCGCATTCTGTGACAGGAATAATGATGACGATGATGAAGACAATGACAACAGCGACGACGATGATGATAATTACACTGATGTAAAATGTAAATCTCATTGATATTGGAAGTACACTTAGCTAATACAAGCACTAAGCTTAGCTAGTTTACTGGCATGCCACTGAAAGAAAGAAGGAAACAAATATTTTTCAATCAACATAACATGATGATGAGGAGAAGGAAGATAATGGTGAGGAGGATGAGAAGGACTGAGGCGGGCAAGAGGAAGGAGGAGAGAAAGGAATGACAACAAATAGACAGTAACGACGTTGATAATGTCAGACCTTCCAACCCCCATCACATGCAAATCTGGAGGTTTTGAAAAACAAGCCCACAAAAACTGGAGAGTAGGACCTCGAACCTGGAGACTTTAAAAATGTGCATCAAATAAAAACAACAACAGATTTTTTGTTTCAGAGTACTCTTCGGTCGCACCAAGACACTCACGGTTGGAGACTGAGCCTAGCATGGCCACTGTTTCCCTCACAAATTAGTCTTGATGAATTGAATTCGGCTGTTATGAGCACAGAATTCTCGATATTCCTTCATAACTTCTGGAATTGTTTGGCAATTTAAGGCTTGCTGATTCACCGTGAGATTAAGAGGCAAAACCGTGAGACCGTGAGTTGGCATCCCAATCCGTGAGTCTCACGGTCAAACCGTGAGGGTTGGAAGGTCTGTAATGTTAATGGACAACGTTACTGTAGGCAAAAAGCAACAAACCTGTGCTGATGAATATGCTATAGCACATAATGACGACACACACAAGACTCGCTGAACACCTTTCCTCCCATCTTGCATGTTACCTTCAAGCAAAATATGTTGTTGTTTATTATTGCACACTATAGTACGTTAGAAAACCTGTTACTAATGTGCAAATTCTTTTGTTAACTATATTTGAAACAACTGGATGATAAGTACTTTGATTTGCATTCATGCTCCCAGGGTCCGCGATCCTTCTGACCTGCCTCAGGGATTGAGGACCCGATTTTCTGAGTATGTGCAGAGTATTCATTTCATTTCCTCAGCCAATCAGATTTGCTAGATTTGATGAGAAGTCTGTGAATCGCTGACTTCCAGTGTTACACCAGGCCAGAGCTCTCGATCCCTGCTGCAGGCCAGAAGGATCATGGGCTCTGGAGAAGAGAATGTTCGATTTGTAGAAAAAGTGACTAGCTTGTGATCAGTTCCAAGAATTCATACCTGCCCAAATGCCAAATACTATCACACTTAATTCCACAGCTAACAGGAAGCAACACAACAGAAGCCATAAAATCTGGAAACATTAATAAGGAAAAAAAGTAAAGTGGACAATTACATCTCTTTCTTGTGAGGAGCGGTAAACCCCCCGTATAAACATGACAAACACAGCTTTGCCACCTGCAGGCACTGGCTAATCACCACTGCTGTGTAAAAAGAACAAACGCTTCTGGGATGCAGCCGATACCAGAAAGTGCAGTAGCAGAAACAAAACCAGCAGATATATACTGTACATGTAACAAAGACTAAAATTTTATTAATTACTCTTCAAAAAAAATGTGTCGCATAATTTTCAGCCACATTTTAAGGGTCTTGTCTCAGTTTTTCACGATGTTCAGGCCCAAAGTATATTATTAGTTTTGCCATCTTGGAGAGATCCTCATTTACAATGTGCAATGCTTGTATAATGCAAAGTACGATGTATATTAATATTAAAGGATACTTTTTGTCATACATACCTTTGTTAGCAGAGAATCCTTGTGGGGTTCATTTAAGATGGATGTCAAAAGCATGGAAGCAAAACATCTTATTATCCCAACAATGCAAACAAAGAAGACCTGGTAGAATGAAAACAAGCAAATCCAATCTTAATAGTTGCACTCTATTATTTAAAAAGAAATGAAAGTTGGCTGCTGGTCACAAGATTTACCAAAAATTGATATGGGGAAAACCCACAGATTTCACCGTATGTGCTAATGGTAAATGTTTTCCATATACCTCACTCATAACAGTTTTCCAAGTGCCAGTGATTTGATGGACCCAGCCCTAAAATATTTTACCTACCATGAAATAAACAGTTTTTACGATAGGGCATCTTATGATATAGAGTTGCACATGAGCCACTCCAAGTCTGTACATGAGGAACATCAGGAATAGGATGTTTGGTACAAGGAGAATAACGTCAAAAATCCTGATGGCACTACACAAAATGGAAGCAAAATATTGCGTGAGTCTAGCATACAATTTCAATAAAGAGCAGAACAAATTAGTTTTCTTGTGGTGTTGGCCTCAGTTTTTGCTTGCCTTGCTTGAGTAGAACAGGAAAGACACACCCTTTCAATATAGGTAGGAAGACTGTAATTTCTCCTAGTAAATAGGAATCTTGCTGAATAAGTTGGTTTACTCCAAAGATGTAACATGTGAGCACATAATCATACCCCTTGAACCCCTCCCAAGGTGCTTGGGTACAAGTGTGTGGATGGGGGTGGGGTGGTAGCAAGAGACTGCTAATGACACTTGCTTGATGTAGTCGTGATGCCTGCTCATTAAAACTCCCCTTTAGTTTTGTTGCAAGCTTTAATACTGCTTTAGTACCTCTCCATTCCTGAAGACCACCGGTACCACTGCTCTAGTCATATACCTCTATAAAACCTCCTACAGTGTAGCGTATTTTAACCCGTACCTCCTCTCCCTCAGTGCCCTTGAGGTGCCCCAAAAAATAATACCATAACAGTCCTTTGAAACTGAACTTACTGTCGAGCTTTCTGTCATTGACTTTCACTGTACTTTGTTTGTTTGCAGTTAGCCGATTAAATTCTCAGGGCAATCTTTCTTTAAGCATCAGCTGAAGCACGAAATTAATATGACACGTATAACATATCGTACTCTAACGGTTTGTTTGCGGTCACTATTTTGTCTGAAATCCACTAAGCGTACACTGGGGTATAATGATTTGCTCATTTTCCTAGCAAGGAAGGAAGTAGAAAGTATCTCCATACTGCTTGCAGGTTTCGATCGAGAGGCAGTTGATCTCGGTAAATTGAAACCCTTCAAATATACTGCTTACCTGTCATTGATCGTCCCATACAAAATACTTTGGCAGACGTTAAGAACTATATTGTCCGCAGGAACGGCAGTCGTTGAAGAATCGAGAGGTAGAGGATTGGTAGTTGGTTTAGACACTTCCATCATCCTCGATTTGTTGATTTTGGAAGTCGTGCTAGTATTTACTCGCCGGCCATTCACAAGCTTACAGGTTGTCAAAATACGCTAAGACCGTGTCATGCAACCATACCAGATTACTCGGATCTCGTGGAAACATTTCGGTTTTGATTTGCTTTAAGCCATCTTTCCAAACAGTAATCTAAGATACATTATTTACCAAGAAATCGAAGTCGAAAGCACTCGGATCGACCGAAAAAATTGCCGGGTCATGTTTTTATCGCGTGACTCGTTCCAAGCTACCGCCGTTGGGTTGGCAATATTTGCAGGCGTGGATCCTGGAAACGAGATTACACCTTTTTCACTACAACACAAGCATAAGCACAAATCAGAGGCACCCAACCACCGTTTTCTCTCGAATACTTTTAAACACTGTTTTAGGCTATCTGGAATACTTTTAAAGCTCTATAGTTAAATTTCAGATTGCGCGAAAAAATTTTTATCTGTTCGAATATTCAAGGGGAACTTGAGTTATTCTCGAATTTATTAGGGCTTTTTTGTCTATTTCCCGAAAACCTTAGGTCTTGTCGCCTTTCCGAAAATGATAGCTGACCATTTTTGGGTACCAAAAACGACATTTTTAAGAATCCGAAAACCACAGACATTAAATTTCTCACATCACGAAAGTTCGAGGTGACAATTCTCTCAAGAAAATCAAAGGGGATTACCGAACACTGAGATAATTTACCGAAATGATCAGTTGCGGGGCCCTTGACAAACATAAACGTAAGGAGTCTGTAAGAATGGTGAATGTTCACACTTGTTGCATAAGCACAAGGAAAGGCGCGAGAGTATGGGACAAGTGACGTGAAAACTTGCAAATGAAAAACTGTTCAAGAACACAGCTAAATCAGTGTCAATAACGATCAGTTACCCAAGTACTAACAACAACCGCTTCTACAATATATCTATCTTTCCAACAAAGCTGTTTGTTTATTTGTATCTTTGAAATAATCTCAGGATTTGTCGTAGAGGTATAGGGCTAATTGCGAACTGCCTCGGCAAGTTTCCTGTAGAAAATTGTATTTCTTTTAGGTGTTTATTAACTGAGGTTGCTTGAAATTTATACACCACTCCTTGTAAATGTCACACCACTTAACGCCAACCACTATTTTGCAGTGTTTTTTTTTGTCTCCCTCTACTTATAATAGAAATGTTTTCTATTCCGTTGAGCGAAGCGAAAGAGAATAGAACAGTATTTTGGACCGCGAAGTGACTTGTATATCCGCTGGCATCAAACACAGCTGCTTTCTTGGGATTTTTCTTCGGGATTTTGCTTATGCACACTTTACACCCGATTTACACACTTATCCCCCAGTTTTAGCTACATAAGCATAAGTGTAACTGAGTTAAAAAAAAAAAAATGTGAAAGATTCCTTTTCCTATGCTTTTTCTTATGCCCAAGGCGCGTGGCATGCTTAAGTCACTCCCGGTTTACACTTCTTCTGCTTATAAATGCATCTGTTTGCGCCTGTTCTTATGCCTAATTCGCAGTGTAAATCAGTCTTGAAGCCTAAGCTCTTGTGACCGGGATTTGTGGAAACTTCCATTTAGATGCGGTTGAAATTGTATCAGCTGGTCATGATCAATTGTATCACAGGAAGTTCATAAGACCTCATTACTTGCTCTTTACTGATCACCATTTTCGTGATTCGTTCAGTTTTCCTTCTAACAAAAAAAACAAGTACTGTTGAAGAACAAACGTCATTTTCTAGTGGATAACAGCATGAACACGCACAAAATTACAGCAGTTTTTTTGTATGACTACGGGCTCATCAACGTCATTTTGCCGATTCTTTGATAATGCCGCGAGCTGTCCAAAACTGGAAGGTTCCTGCCCGATATCGTGAATAAAACAAAAGAAACGTCAATAGGTGATCAAGTTCGTAGACTTTTGTTAATCTTTCTGGACTCTAAAAATTATTTTCAACACTGTTTACTTCTAATCGCGGCTATTGTGCCCAAATACGACAGTTACAGGGTAGTGCTTTCCGCTAATAGTAACAAATTTTAATTGTAACTTGCTCAGTTGAAAAAGGCTGTAATCGGAAAAAACATTGAAATAGCCGAAAGTGGCCGAGATTTCGTGTCTGTAGTCAGCTTACCTGAAAGGCAAACCTATCTTAAGTTTTCTCAAGAGTGAGTGGTAGTTTCTGAAAGGCTACAAAATTTTTGACTATTGCAAATTTACTTTGCGGGTAAGTCAATTTCCACTGAACTACTCAAAGTCCATTTGTGTGCGCCGAGTTACAAGTTTTCGTCAAAACAGGAACTAGTCCTCCTGCCACATCCTTACTTTTCTAAGAATATGGAACAAAATAGTAGACTGAAATGTCATTCCTACCCTTAGACGGTAATTTCGAAAAGCATCCGGCCCTAAGAAATACTACGTGTTTTGTGGGCGGGGCTCTCCCCTTTTTATGTTTAAAGAAGCACCAATTCTTACATAACACATTATCTCCAGTGTCATATTTCCTCGGGCTCAATACCTTGTAAGATTCCGCGGTTTTAACCCCTAAAAGGTACCACTAGCAACCCAGTCATTTTTATAGGCCCTCCCCCCCGGAACCCTAGCCTAAAACCGATGCATTTGGACAGCGGCAGATAGCAAACGTGCTATATGAAATGTGCTGATATTCGATTAGACCTCTTTCACGTTGTTAATTTTGGGTCTTTTTAATGTAAGCGTGCAACATTACTGCTCGCGCTCCAACATACATGTTGGTAAATATATAATTAGGCACCGTATGACGTCAGAAGTTACGCGATTACACAAATATCTCGACCTTACAACAAAAGGTCAAAGGAAACCATAGTTTATAACACGTTTCAGCTCAAATTAGCGACAGCTCTAGTTTGCGTTAGTGATCAAATTATGGAGGAATGCTGTTCCTGAAGGTTGTGCTGTGTTATCGGTGAGTATTCCAAAAGATTTAGAAATTGGAGTTAGGGTGAAGTTTAATATGTTCGTTACAAGATACCACTGTATAAACAGACCTGGTGAAATATAACGTACTAGTGGTTGGATGTTGTCCATCGGTAGCATTTTAAATGAAACTGGCAAAAGTTCAATTGAGGCCTTACACTACTGTAAACTTAAAATCGTTTAAAAATCCAAGCTTTCGCCGATCTACGGCATCATCAGGGATAAAATATTCCGCGTAAGTTTTAAAACTACAAAAACTTTAGGGCAAGGCAGACATAATTTACTGGGAAAGCTAACGATTTCTTAAGGGTTTCTTTTGCATCTTCCCTGAAAAACTGTGATAGAAACCTGCACGGTTAAATTATAACTGACCTTTCAAAGTGTATTTCTAAGTGAATTCAGACAATGGTGTATGGTCCGTTGAATTTGTTTCGTCCATGCTTCTCTCTCATAAGTTTCCATTATAAAATTTTACGTAAAATGAAAAATTGTCACTAATCTGTTTTTTGGGGTCAATTTAAAAAGGAAAATCTGTGTCCACCGTATCGATGACCATCCGATTACGAGTATCCGTCAAAGAAATATTAAACCTGCAGTTAGAAATTCATGTTCCTATCACATAATAAAGAGATGATAAGTTACGTGCACGAGCTGTAAAGGGACAAAATAAGGCATGAATCCCCCACCCCCGTTCTGCTCGCCTCCCCCCTCCGGCCTAATTGATGCCCGTGTGCAGATGAACATTAAAAGTTTGAAGAACTAATGCAGTTTAGTGTCAGAACAAAGGCTTAAAATGCTTTTTTGTGTTTGTAGCAAAAAAAAGTAATCTTAAGTCAACAACGGTGGTATAATATAATAACATTGTTCTCTGACACTTCTGACGTAAATTGACTCGTGAGAATACACAATTCCCGGAACGATTTCAACATTCTTCGACAACTAAACAGAAGAGAGGACCCGCTCTAATCTAGTTAGCCAACTCCAAAACTTATTCTATCTTTCAGGCCGGTTCACAGGTTTTTGTTCAAAGATGGAAAATTGCTCACCAGTGATAATATGTAAAATCATCTTCCTGCTGCTGTTGCTTATTGTCACACAACGCGTAGAGAATACAAGTATTGGAGGAGATATCACTGTCGACACCACTCTATCATTAAACGGATCAGCTTATGTTGTATCTAAAGACCTTGTTATAGCTGAGAACGCCACTTTAACTATAGAGCCGGGAGTACAATTGCTCTTTAAAGCTGGAGTAGCTTTACAAGTGAAAGGCTCTCTGCAAGCGAAAGGAAACTCGAATAGCAGAATCGTTTTCAGCAAAATACCAACAAACAGCTCTGTAAATGTGGACGACTTGAACGTTACGGCGCCTTATAATAATGGAATTCGCCTTGTTAGCGGAAAAGATTATCGAGTTGGTCGTCTCGAGATATTTTTAAGAGGCCAATGGGGAACTGTCTGTCATGACGCGTTTGATATCAACGATGCTCGGGTAAGTTAATTGAATGTATGCATGTTTCGTGTCTAACTTCTCCCAACAGCAACGATGCAATGACGAGCATGAAGCTTAGGAGAAAAAGATAAATGAACACTTCGGTATACAACAGCGATGATATCCCTTTAAAACTTTTTGGGGAACTTAATCTGCGCAAGAAATTTCTTGCGGATCGCGGAAACATTACAAAAAGTGCAAAAATATCGTGCAATACGTAAGCGACACTGGGGCCGTAAGAAGGATAGATAGCAATGGCAAAGGTCTACATCAGAAGCTATTTGTTAGTTAGACTGTTGCATTTGTGTGACATAATTAGATAGCTGTGGTATGTCGAAAGGAAACTGCCATATTTTCTAATCCTTTCTGCCTACTACTTGTGTAACATAAACAAAGCAGTAACAGCATAGGAGCAATTACTGGCCAGATCACCGGAGATCAAGGAGAAGGTCATATGGAGAACTAGACTAACACTGGCTGGGCCTATAAGATGTTGTTTGGCTTTTGAAAGACGATAAAAGAAACTAACTTTTTATGTTCATTTTGGCTTTGATAATCACAGGTTGCTTGCAGACAGCTGGGTTTCTTGGGAGTCAAAAGGTACTACACACACGGTAGGGGAACGGGGCCTACTTGGTTGGACGAGGTGGACTGCAAGGGGACTGAGAAGAGTTTGCTGGATTGCAAACATCCGGGAATCGGAGTTGAAAATTGTGGTAAGTCAAACAAGAAAAGAGGGCGGCCAGCAGTAGATTAGAGAAACAGAATTAACCTGGAATATAATGCGCGTCGTCAAGAGAAGATGATCTTAGTGAAAGGGCGACACCTAGAAACTTAAAAAAACATTTTGTTACAAAAGGAGGAACAGTAAGCCAACTTTGATTTCCAGTCTCTCTGACCTTTGCCTCACTTGTTGTTTAGTCAAGGAGAGCTCTCTCCTCAACGACAAGAAACGCAAAGCAGAGTTTAGGACTGAAGTTGGCAGTTAGCAAGGTAAAGCTTGACACTAGCCATGACTTACGTCATAAGAAATGACGTCACGAAGTATTTTTTCGAGTTTGTACCTTGTGTTTGTCTTTGACGCGTTACTTCGTAACATTTTACGTACTTTTAAATTCTCCCCACCTGTTTGATTGGAAGAATGTCGACAGCAAAAACTAGATTTCATGATCATTTGTTGTACTAATAAAGCATTCTGTTCTATTTTTTTAGCTCATTCTGAGGATATTGGAGTAGAATGCCTCAGCCTGGCAAAGTTACTATCGAGCAAAGTTTACTGGAAGGGGATCGATTTTTCCGGCACACAGAAGACTTCATCTCTTCAATACGTAGACATGTCCCTGGCCTATGAAACCATCAAAGGGGGTGAATACCTACCAGACCTTGAACACGTGACGATAGAAAGGGCAGTATATGGAGTGAGATCTGACGAAATCAGTTCTCCACTGACCATTAGTGACAGCAGTATCAGAGACAACCAATTCGCAGGGATTCAGATTAAAGGCAAATCAAAGGCACTAACTCTTCAGACCACTGTAGTGGGCAACACAACAAATGGAGACGGTCTGTCTTACAGCCTGATTGTTCCAGATCCAGTGGATTTCTGTTCTGTAGATGAGAACGCTATCACTTTTCCTATCAATTTGCAGGCCTTTGGCAAAGCAAAGACGAAGGTTGAATGCACCAAGGTACCACTCTTTGTTACATTGCTAAAGATGCTGAAGCAAAGATACTGGGATAAAAAACAAATTTCCAGTAAACACTTTTCTTAATCGGGTGGTGTAACCACGCGAAATATCATTTTATTATATGGCTTGCTCCGCGCGAGGACAAGATGAATCAAAATCCTGCGCTGTGATTGGCTACCCGAGCGGGCAAGATAGACCTATCTTAACCGCTCAGTCGGGACCTCCCGCCGTGTCCCTTAAGAAAAATTTCCCCGTAAGCCATATAACAAATCCTTTATTGACCAAGGTTGCTCGGTCAAGATGGCTGGATACTGGCCTCGTTCTTTTTTGCGTGTTTATGGACAGAAACGGAGTTGAGGTCCATAAACTCGCAAAAAAAGACCTTGGCCAATATCCAGCCATCTTGACCTCACACTTACCCTGGGTGAAAAAAGAATCCCCTTGGCACCCAGGGTACCTCACACTTGGTCAAAAACCCATCTATATTCGCCCCTATGGGATGTTAGTCCAACGCAAATTGTTCTTTATTTTTTGCCAGGTAGCGCCGACAATAATCCGGGGCTTAAATTTGTGAAGAAATCGCATCCATTCAAAATGTAGCCTTGCGATGACGTCATGAACAGACATTGCACCCTCAAACATTTAGCATTAAGTGCTAATGTTACGTCATAAGCATTGTAAACTTTCCCAGTCTCAACCACTTGTGATTAGGGTTTTGTTTAAAACAATACCATCTTTTTTTCGTCAAGTGAACAATTTTTTTCAAAGATTTCTCCAGGTTTGAAGGGAAATTTCGTAAATTCTTCCTTTCAAGTTATAAATTAAAAGTGGAAATCTAACCGTTTCTTGAAACAGATTATTAGAGGTCAGCTAGGACGACATTTGGTCGTGCATTATCAATCCATAACTGGCGAAAAGTTCGAGCTTCACGTTCACGACGGGAACACGATCAACGGCACTCGACTCACGCTTGTGAACCAATTGACAGGTGTCAATCAGGCTGTCACGCCATCCTCAAGCTCTGGTCACGAACTCTACATAAAGTTTCGATTCAGTGCGGGCAACAAAGATACAAGACTGAAATTCCTGATCACAGATGATCAAGGTAGGATGAATAAAACTGTGTTGTAGCTAGAAGCCGAGGAACACTTTGAACCCGAAAACGTAATGACGCAAAATAAATTGAATTTGATTATCTGTCCTATTCTGCGCAACCCAAAAACCACTTTGTTAGTATAAGGTGTTAAACTGGTAAAAAGCAAAACCAACTTTGTCCAAGAGCAAAAAAGGAGTTTACAAAGTCGAACTCTTTTATATGATCATCACCCTGCCTAGCTTAGTGAGCGGGCAAGCCGGAACCAAATTCTGCGCTGTGATTGGCTACCCGAACGGGCAGGAGGGTGCTATCTTGCCCGTTCGGGATGACCAGCTGTGTCTCGCAAGAAAATAGAGGTCCTTCTCCAAATAACAAGTACTTTATTGACCAAGCTTGTTCCGTCATGATGGCTGTGCAGGTATATTGGGCTCGATCTTTTTTTTTGTTTCATGGACCTCAACTTGCTCTCGGTCTATAAACACGCAAAAAAGAACTTGGACAATTTCCAGCTATTTGGACGCTCGATTATTAACCAGCAGATATTAAATTAAATTTCAACTGTTTAGACGGCGCGCAGGATATGTGATTAGAGGGAGGTCTCCCTTCTACCGCGGTAGAAAAGCGTACATCAAGGATAGGTTAATTCACTATCACTTCACGATTCTTTCTCTTCCTAGATGTTTCCTCTATCGTGATAGCCAACAGCTCCTTTAGTGATAATCACGGGAAAGGCATATCCTTAAAAGACTTTACAGGAAAGCTGACGATTGGCTCAACTAAGGTCTTTCGGAATGGAGGAGAAGGCATGGCTGCTCAACGTATTTCTGGAGAAATAGCAGCTACTAATGTTCACTTCATTAACAATAGCGCCAACGGGCTTGCGATCTTTGATAGCAGTTTCACCTCATGTAATATACACGAACTGTCTACCAAAGGAAATGTGCGTAATGGAGTGTATTTTGAGAGACTCGCTTTTAGAAGTAACGTTTCGGACTCTGTGTTCGAAAGTAACTCACTCCAAGGGTTTGCGATCACTAATGGAGCCGGTGAAATTCACTTCCGAAACATCACTGCAGGTTTGAATACGTACAGCGGGGTTCGAATTTACGATGGCAAAGTATCGTCTAACTTCAGATCTTCAAATTTGTCCAACAACAGAGAAGATGGTTGCTGCATATCAAACCAAGTTGGATCTCATCAATTCTTTAACTGCACGGCAAATTCAAATCTGAGGCACGGACTTAGCTTGTTTGACGTGAGAAATACTAATCAGTACGCTCCACCAAGGCATCAGTTTACGCATTTTAGTTTGGAAGAGAGCACAATAACTGACAATAGCAAATATGGAGTCAAGCTAGGCCCAGAGTGTCAGTATTGGAGTGATTCAGTCGCCAACGTTACTATCACAATCAGCAAGAACCAGATTACCCGCAACAACAAAGCAGGCATCTTCTTGTCCCCAGACTCCTGCTGGTGGAGCTCCTCCTCGTTGAGACCGAGAAGACTGGAAACTATTGTTACTAACAACTATTTTGAACAGAACAGAGGTGATGCATTTTATGTTTTCTGTACTGGTTTCCTTGGCTTTGATGCTGTGATCGAGTCAAACACTTTTATGAACAATACCGATAAAGTAATAACTTTGCTGGACAACAACAACTGTGGCGCAAACTACAAGAGTAATCTTGTTAACGTGAAAATCGATAAAAATATTTTTCTGAAGAACCGCGCTGAGAACGTTTTATACATCGACTACAGTTCGTTTCCCGAAACGCGTCATGCCATTGTGAGAAACAATACGTTTGAAGACAACGAGGTTGCCCCAAAACTCCTTTTTCCAACATTTTTTCGAAGGTCTACAACTCGGGCAGTTATTGTTCTTAAAGAAGGTACTTTCAATCTGCGCGAAAACATCTTGGAAAATGCCGGCTTTGCTTTCCAGCTTTCTACTCTGCGTCAGGCTCACCGACGAGTTATCGACGCTAAATTCAACTGGTGGGGAACAGCAGAGGAATGCGAAATCGTGGACAGAATCTTTTTCTTTCAACACAGAGTACAACTTTCTCCAGTGGAGTTCTTCCCTTACCTTCTATCTTCGAAAAAGACAAAAGCCATTAATTCAAGCATAGCAAGACCATCCTGCTTTCTCAGAGGTGCAACGATCGGTGGAGTCCTGGATCGACCACTGGCTTTATCAAGGGCTGTCTCATCTTACGAAGTTCGGGATGACATATTCATCCTGACTAATGGGTCGTTGTCCATTCCCAAAAATGTGACGCTACAGTTCGCTTCCAGGTCAGTAATAGTTGTGCAAGGAACGCTTCTGGTCAATGGAACAGAAAACGAAAAAGTGAGGTTTATCAAGAAACTTCACCAAGGAAGATTCCGTTTGGGTGGAGGGGCTGGACCGTGGGAGGGTAGAGTGGAATTTTTGGTCAATGATACCTGGTGGCCGATGTGTCTGCCATACTGGACATCGTTCACCAACGAAGGTAAAATAATTTGCCAACAGCTAGATCTTTACTATCATAATTACAGAGCACGTTCCCCTCCCGCAGATGGACCTGGCTTTGTCCACAATGTTCGTTGTGACGCCAATGTCGATGGGGATATTATGAACTGCAGTGCAAATACCTGGAGTTATGGACCCACGTGTTCGGGATATACGGCTTTCGTCTATTGCCTGCATTATAACTGGGCGGGGATACATCTGGCGATGGCAAACCATAGAAGTACATTGGAACACCTAGAAATCTACGATGCTGGCTACGCCTATCGTAGTGATATCCAGATTCCTGGTGCAGCTCTCAAAGTCGATCTGTTTCACCACAATATAAGCAATATTTTCATAAACAATTCAGTGGGTATTGGCGTGCAAGTGGTGTATCAAAGTGTGTTCCACAACCAGTCCTTGATGCCACGTTCTGCAGTATCAAACACTAAATCTCACGGTGTCCTGTCACGGTCTCCTTCGCTTGCACTTACAGACGTAAATTTGACGAGAAACGACGTCAATGGTTTCATTTATGAAAGTAAATGGGATAAAATAGACACGTTCACTGCTGAAATGGCCAGCTCTGATGTGTGCAAGATTTTACATGTTTGCTCAGATAACAAAACGTTTATAGCAGGCGAGAAAGTATTTCAATTTACCCTGGAGAAATTGGAATATAGCTCGGATCTTAGGTGTCAGCACCACATGGAAACAGAGCCAGGTTATAAACTCGTCATTCAGGATCTGTATTACTTATCTTCGTACAGCTACAATGGCCATTTCGCGCATGTGTATGACGGTGCAAATACATCAGTTGGTGCGCCATGGAAGATGGAATCTTTACAATGGAAGGATCGTCCTGCCTTCAACTCGACCAAATCATCAATTGTGTTTGATTTCTACAAGCGCAACGGTAGAAGTCTTGCGATCAACTTTTTGATATATACAGTAAAAGGTTAGTGATGATTCGTTGATTACTTTAAAAACATTGTTTAACTTCCAATGGCCATTAATGTAATTATTTACCTCGGGCTGTGTTGTTGGCACCGCCATGCTTGAATCCCCAACCACCCCGCATAAATATATTTCTGTATCTATGATCTACGTCTGCCCCCTGGCTTCTGTTTCTAAGTTTAGTTTTTCAGTACCAAGGCAAATTGAAAGGAACACTTCTCAAAGTCGCGACGTTTTCAAATGAGTATTTTCCTACATTTTGCTAAACGAAGAGGACAGTGCCTTAAAATGAAAGGCAGTCCAGGCATACTTATACAAACGATTGGAAAAGGTAAGGTAACTCAAGTCCTTACTGTTGCACTAAGGCTTTATTTCCATTTTTATTTTCTGTAGAGAATGAGCAACTGAATTACTTCGGTGGACAAATCAGCATATCTCGATCAAAGATTACCAGCAGCCAAAGAGGAAGTATCCTGATTGGAGGAAACGAGTTGAAATCTCTTCGTGTCACTGAAACGGACATTATAAACTCCAAGGAATTCGGAATCAAACTTATGCCACGTGGCATCGAGGAAGTTAAATTCACCTCATTAGCTCTTGAACAGAACAAGCAAGGAATTGTAGTAGGTCCCATGTACTCAGGATCGAGAGAATTTACGATCGAGAACTGTGCAATCAATGGATCACAGCGCCAGGGTATGTTTATCCACTCGGAAACCAAGAGCACAATTCGCATTTTAAACTCAACTATCATGAACAGTGAGGACCGGGGTCTCCATATAGAAGGACAGTATCGAGAGATGCATTTGAGCTTGTTCGTCAGTGGCAGTACACTGGCTTGGAACAAGAAAGGAGCCATACGCTGCAGCAACAATCATAGAAACGTTCCAGTCACCATGTGGTTCGAGTCGAACAATTTCTTTCGCAACCAGGGACCCACAGTTGAAGTCTTCTCTGGAACAGACAGGGTTTCTTGGGTGTTCCTGAATAACACTTTCAGTGAAAATCATGGTTTTTCTGTCATCGTCGTAGGAACAGGCTCTTACTCTGGCTCGCAGTATAGACCACACGTGGTTGTCAACACCAACAGGTTCGTAGCCAATCAGTGTCCAGAAAAGGCAGTGATCGACATTCGAAGGGAAGCAAGTAGTTTCATTATAGAAAACAACGATTTTGAGTTCAATTCAGGGCGTTGTGTGCTTCTTGAAGGTTCAGCTGCATATGTTCCTATTATCATAACAGATAACGTGTTTAACGAAAATGATTGCGGGGATAGGAGTGTGGTAGAAGCCCTGCGCTTGGACCAACAAGCTACCTTTGCAAACAACACTTTCACCCAAAACAGGGCTGGTAGTGTTTTCTTGCTTCAAGTCGTACATAACTACCAACTATCTGCTCAGAAAGAACAGTTGACCTTCAAAAACAACACTTTATCCAAAAACACTCCTAATACCCCAGCGGAGTCGTCAACTGCAGAGGATTCGTGCGCTGTGGTCATTTCCGGCCTCTTGTATCACAAAGAAGCAGAGTTCCGCTTTAACAAATTTAATAACTCTAAATACCTAAGGGAGCTTTGTATCTGGGTTCCTGCCATTTCTTCCCGTGACCTCGTGAGCGTGACACACAACTGGTGGGGAACTGCAGTCGGAAGGCAAGTGCGTGACAGGATAAGTGATTTTGATGATAATTACGATTTTGCTGTCGCCGATGATTGGCCTTTCCTTGTTAGTGATGATGATTCAACTTCAACTGTGGTGGAACAGCACGATTCTAATCAACATGGAAGCTTCCTTTCAGGCAGACTGTTCGAGTCCATAACACTGAAACGTTTTCAGAGCCCGTATACCGTGACATCAGATTTCACCGTTCTAGATAACGTCACGCTAACCATAGAAGCAGGTGTCATGGTTAAAGTAAGCCCTGGAATGAGTATACTCGTTGCCGGGGCAATCAAGGCTCGCGGAACACTTGAAAAGCCAATTATATTCACAGTAAACGAACCTGCAAGCAGTAATAATGATTCAGATCTACCTGTGCGACTTGTGGATGGGAAGTTTCCATGGGAGGGGAGAGCAGAAGTACTTCATAAGAGCTCTTGGAAACCAGTGTCTGGTTCAAGCAATACACCTTTTAGGAACATCACCGCAGTATTATGCAGACAGCTTGGATATGGTCCACCAAATGTTACCAAGGAGAACTCAGATGTCTTTAGACGGAATGTAAACGACACATGGCTAATGGAATTCCATTGCTATGGTAACGAGACATCTCTACACGAATGCCTGTATATTCAGCGAATGTTCAACTATAGCAGTGCCTTTGCAGTTGTCAAGTGTCAAGGTGCACCATGGGGAAATATCCGTCTTATAGCTCGCAGAGATGCTAACGGATCCCAACCGCAGTCCATATTGGATCATGTAGAGTTTTCATACTGTGGGTATCGCCATGGAATGGCTGTCCCAGCAGTGGAAGCGGAAATCAATGTACCAATACTGGAATCCATCACGATTAGAAACTGTACATCCGGGGGCTTGCGATTTCACCTCCCAGGAACTGATGTACATCTAAATAACAGCACGTTTGTTAACACTGGGGAATCAGGTATAACCTTTTTACAATCACACCGCAATATTCAGGTGGAGAGTTCAGAAACATCAGGAAACCAAATAGGTATTTCTTTTGAGGAACCAGCTGTAGAAAACATCCCTCGGGTCCATTATGGACGAGAATTTCTATGCAATGCGGAAAAGGTTGTTAATGTTAAGAATCAAACACTTCTTTATTTCGATATTCCGAGGCTGCAGAACACAATGGCGAAGGAAAATTGCGAGAAAGTTTTGACTACGCCCAAGGGTCAAGGAATCAGGTTGACCTTGTTATACTTCAAGGGCTCTCAACGGTTGACGGTCTATGACTCCTCCCGCCCCGTCAATTTGATCGTGGACAGGTCAAACAATGAGATAACAGCTCTTGTTCATAAAGAGTTATTTATTCCACATGATACAATTTTGTTGAAGTGGAGTGGTGACGTCAATTCCAAAGTGGTTATACAAGCAGAAGACATAAATATTAGTGGTGAGTGCATTTCTTTATAATTTTATCCCAGATATGGAATAAACAATAAACAATTGAAATTTTTATACGTATACTTAAAAGGAACTTAAAACTGATAGATAGTTTAGACAACATACAGAGATTGCAACCGTCCGAAAATTAGCTTTAGTTCTGAAGAGTAAGAAAATAGAATAACATCTGAATTTAGCGCTTGTACGGGCTTTTAACCAAGAAAAAATAGTGTTTTGGTATTCTTCTTCAAGTTAAAGGACCTAGGTCACGCTATTTTAGGTAATTTTGTTTAATTGTGTCAGTTATAAGCTCAAAACGTCAATTTGGCAGAACAGGAGTCTTTTGTTTGCAAAATCATGGCCACACAACAACTGAGAATAATTTTCCACCTGTTTTGATGACATTTTGATACATGTATAAACTGACATACCGTAAATTTGGAAAAAAAGGTGGGCCGACGTTTTTCAAATTTACCCAAATGCAATCCATTTCAATCCTCTCCAGTTTTGTCCATCCACGTCCCTTCTTGGCTTTCCTGCATTTTGTACATGTTAGCATTCTTCCATAGTTTTGAGCCGTTATTCTGATATTTAAGCTATTTCTATTATAGCAATTTTAGGCAGTTTTAGCAAAGATCAAATAGTACACTATTTGATCTTTGCTAAAACTGCCTAAAATTGCGTGACCTAGCCCCTTTAATCAGAGTAAGTAGCGCGTCAGCCTCGCCCAGATCCTTGCTAACATCTGACGGGTGCTAAAATTACACAAGGTGTTGGTGTCAAGAGTACAGCGAACATCTTCGAAAAACGTGGTTTCGGAACATTACGTGATGATATATAATTCTATTTCAAACCCTTTAGATAAGCTAAACTATAAGCACCAATGACAGTACGAACATACAAGCAAAGGGAAGATGTATTTCGTTATTTTGTGGACCTTGCAGATAACATCTCTGTTGTTCCTTTGCAGACGCACCTTGTACCTTCGAGCTGGACTTTTGTGGCTGGCAGACATTTGACAACATGACCATTAATGGCCTCCAAGTCACAAGAACATGGAGAATAGCTCGGCATACATGGCCAGATGCCGCAAATGACTTTTCTTACTTTTATTCAAACGGTATGGTCCTTTTGTGGTACCAGCTAAAGTTATGAGTTTTTACTGATACATGTATCTATCTTTTATTTGAAAATTATGTAGTAGCGAAGATCTTTTGTGTTCTTTGCGTCATGCCTTGGGTTTCCAATTTAGCTCTAATTGGTGAGGGAACCTGGGAGTAATGGCTGGTGAATAATAACGGTTTTCAGTCCTCTAAGCAGTTTATCTGCGTAATGAGTAGTCGAAGACTACTAATAATAACCTCATGTCTGAACATGCCGACATTTACGTGTCACAAAATTCACAAAATAATAATCTCCGCTATCTGGATTTGTTCTCGGTAGCCCTCAGTTCAACTCCTCGACCGCGTTGTGTAAATAGCCAGCTGGTCAGCCTCCCACCAGTTTGGATTCTTAATAGTTTATGTTATACTTGAGATATTTGTTTATCTATTTTCAGTTTCCCTAATTAGCACATATAGTGCTAAATACAGTTGACATGCACTTAAATAAAGTTATGTTTATATTTATATATTTTATTTGGTAGGTATTTTCCTCTGCTACTTTTGATAACTCGTTCTAGGCCATGGGCTCTTCTTCTTTCCTCTGAGAAAGAAGTAAAATTAGGCAATATGAAAAAGTTTTTTCCCATTTCAGGAAAACGTCTTTTGATCGGTAATGACCGGTGGCCAACAGTTGACGGGCGGGCAGCAATCATCAGCCCTCCAATCACCAAACTGTCCAAGTTATGCTCTCTTGTGTTCTTCTACCGCGTGGTGAGACTAGGAAGGGCAGGACTGTCACTCTACATACAAACAGGTAAGTCCTCAGTGACAGGTCAAATATGACTTGTTTTCGGTTAAGTGAATTTGCGCTGAAATCCTTAGCTCATAAGTTAGTGCACAATTTCTTGCGTGTACTTTAAAAAAAAAAAGCTATTTGAGGTTTTGACGTAGACTGTACTATTGAAAGGAAACGTTTCTACCGTATAAAGCAGATTTTAATACTCAGAATGGAATAGCGATACTCGCTTCACTCAGTGTTTGGCAAGGAAATTAATCATGCAACGTCTTTCTTTATAACCTGTTTATATTATCCATGAACCATTATTTCTCGTTCTACAGGAAAGTATCCCAACATTGAACAGAAATTAGTCTGGGAAGCAAAAAATATCGAGGTATCAAGTTGGACAAAAGTGATTGTTGAACTTCCTCATGACGTCGATGAGTATAGACTGCTGTTTGAAGGCGAATATAACAAGACGACAAGCTATTGGAGGAGAAACTTTGTGACTATTGACAATTTAGAATTACTAAGCTGTTATCAAAAAGGTAAACTATTACCAGCAATTCCTTATCAAATGTAGGACAAACTTACCACACTCTTTTCAGTTAAGGTCATTCGTTACCCAAATCTAGCTACCTCAGAACCTAAGCGAATCGACCACACCCTCTATATTACTTGCAAAGTGAGTTGGTGTACTTAGAAGTCGTCAAATGTGAGACTGGTTCATTTACTCTCTCCCAATGGCAGGTCTAGTAGACAGTTATCTTCATCCGTATCCTGTATCCAATCAAGTCAAATGCTGGAAGAGTTTTTTGCGTTTATCACATTACTTAAACTGGCTTCTTTCATAACCATTCCCATACAGTTTTTTCTTTCTTCTTTTGCTTGGTTGTCGTTTAAAGGCTTCTTGGTATACTTGAGAGAAATGTCGTGGTTTTTTCTATTGTAGAACACCGCATTTTCAACAGTGTACTCACTAACAACATCCAACAAGCAATAAGCTACACTTCCGTGTCCGATGGAAGCGATAAGCAACCTCTCTTCACCACAGAACGTTGTAAAATCAGTGATACACCTGCATCCCCCTTAAACGCGCCTCAGAGGAGCACTATTTTCTTGGAAATCCAAGACAATAATTTTACACTTGCTAACAACTTCATCTCTGGAAACCGTTTGGGCGGAATTCAAGCGCAGTTGGGGCGAAGCGACGGAACAAGCCTCCCAAGGAGCTTAATATACGGCAATACGTTTATCAGTAATGCGAACGGTACAATACTCATAGAAGAAAGGAAAGAAGGGAAACCCAATAACAGCTTTGTTTACATTGTGGACAACGCGTTTGGAAGTAACCTGGGTCAGGGTAGCACCATAAAGCTTTCTGAAACACAGAGTGAAATCGTTAACAACTTTTTCTACAACAACTCAGGATTACACTCCATTGAGTACGCCTTTTCCAATGTTTGGTCTAAAGAACAAAAGTGCGAGTTGAACACCTTCTATCTTAACAAAGGTCTTGGCGAAAACTACGGTACTACAATCCTGTCCAACGGACCAATGGAATACCACAGCAACAGCGCGAAGAATCCGTCCAATCTTTACGAGTTTAGTTCAACGACTCAAGCGGTTTCTGACCCGATTGATGCTGCACGGAACTGGTGGGGCGTTGGAATAGAGTCCTCGGTTGGTTCGCGAATTTACGAGAAAGAGGATGACTACAGACTGGCCGCAGTGGAATATAAACCTTTCATGAAGCTTCCGCCGAGAAACATCTTATCCAGTGAGTACGATTGAAAACAAAATCTAAAAAAGTGACTTCAAATTAAGGAAACCCATGCGATCCTTCCTAACCAGATTACTTTTTGTATTATTATTATTATTATTATTATCATAATATTATTATTATTTGGGGAGCAGGGATGGCGCAGTGGTGAGAGCGCTTGCCTCCCACCAATGTTTCCCGGGTTCGATTCCTGGACCCGGTGTCATATGTGGGTTGAGTTTGTTGTTGGTTCTCTACTCTGCTCCGAGGGTTTTTCTCCGGGTACTCCGGTTTTCCTCCCTCCACAAAAACCA
>Ga0126343_10000165_pt1 | contig 21478 bp, 13 predicted proteins | sample Cyp2metagenome_FD_92531 | JGI IMG/M metagenome (GOLD analysis project Ga0126343, IMG submission 92531) | Coral microbial communities from Lord Howe Island, Old Settlement Bay, Australia - Cyphastrea 2 metagenome | ecosystem: Host-associated > Invertebrates > Cnidaria > Coral ...
ACAAATTTTAGTTTTGTTGCTCGTATTACCACTGAAGCTTCAACTTGTCTCGCAACAAATTTGACTTCAACGCTTGTGATTGGCTGTTAGCGAAGCTCGGCTACGCGGCAAATTAAAAAAAAAACATGGCGGACGCAGCTGACGGAGAAGACGAGTTTTCTTTTCTTTTGGTTCAATGGGGATACTTTTCTCAACAAAAAGCAAAATTGCTCCTTGGTCATGCGGAAAAACTCTTTATACGCCACGACATCCCCCACATCAAGCTCTCTTATCAAGTGATGAAACACGCTCCTCTCCTCTCTCCGGGAAATCCATCGCCGCATATACACTTTCCGATTTCGTTTTCGAGGCCTCTCCTCGTCTTCACCGTGCAAAAGGCCCAAACAGAGAGCGGCAAGCGCTCTCTTTCGACAGAGAAAGAGTTGAGCAGCCGCCATCTTTGTTTACACACGACTGACCAATCATACGCGCAGGATTCCGCTAATTTGCAACAATATGTTTTGTTGCGGAACAAGCTGGACACGCAGGTGGTAATACGCGCAACAGAGAGTTTCAACTTGCACTGCAACAATGTTGCAAGACAAGTTGAAGAAAAATGTTGCCCGTATTACTGGACCTTTAGAGGTCATAAAATGTTTCTCAGCATTCAGCGGGTAAAATCTAAAAAAGCTTACCATTAGAGGTTAGAAATATGAATTCTAGAGTTTTATTTCAACAGAAGATCGACGAGCTCTTTCGTTTGTAGTTTTTATAGATGACGTTTCACGTGCTTTCTACTGACGCAGTTTTGCAAATTTTTAGGTTTCTTACTTACTAAGTATAACAGCACCCCTTTGATAATAATGCTGTTGGTACTGATGGTTTATCCTGTTTAAAAATTCGTTTCATAATTATCATCATCCTTCATTATAATATATATACAAATAAATTTCATGTGAGAAAACCTCAGCATTTCGTGTCAACATTGCTTTCAAAATGTCAATACAAATAACAACTCGGTACATGCATGCTGTGTTTCATTTTGTCTCCAGCAGCTTGCAAGAAGACTCCTGCATTGTGGATCATTCACTATATGGAAGGTTTTGGGGTTTAATTTTGATCGATAAATCGAAGCCTTGGTTTGCACCTTTCGTCACCAGAGTAGCCTCTCAGGCTACCCGGGGACGAGCTTTCGCCAAACGTAATTCAGAATCTGCGCACAGCAACGACAATGAGCGTATGATTTTGGAATTACGACAGGAAATAGCACTCGAGATCCGCTACGCTGGTTTACTAATATCATTGTGGTTACATATAAAACGATTCAGCAATAGAAACCTATCAAACTCCCCACAATGGAAGATTAATGATCGTCACAGTTATTAACCCGCTCTGCCCAATATTTCATGAAAGCCCTTTGTCATTCTCTCCTAGCAACTACACAAAACTCTGTGAAATAAAATTTTAAACGCGTAAAACTCGCAACAGTCAGCACCAAACTAGTTTGGTAGTGACAAAATGAAATAAGTTATCAATTTAATCGATTAAACGAAGAAAGTCAAATGCTATTCTTCTTCACCAAGAGCTTGGCAAAGTAGGTAATATGTCGTGCATTACTTTTTAAGTGTCTAACATTAGAGTAAGTGGAAGATGTAAATAAAAACAACTGCAGACGTCGTCAAATCGCTATTTGCAAATGGTTAACAAACTTTGTATTATTTTCATTTTGTGTTTCCTTCCTCATTTCTACTAATCAGCGGGTAATCCTTGTTAAAAGGATAAACGGTCAGATAATGGCTCGACATCTACTATTTTTTTGTTTCTTGAACAAGAGCGCAAATACCTACAATTTCCTAATTCTGTCCAGTCTTCTTTGGGACAAGTCTCTGTAGAAAACCCTTCTCCATTCTTCTCCGTGTAGGGAACTTGCCATCGCTTCACGCCCGTGTTAATGTGTCTCTTCGACTGCCTTTCTGTTTTTCTTTGCGCAGCATGTATATCAGGAAGAGTGATCAGAGAATGACTACGTCTCAAAGACGGCAGCTTTTCTTCGCTTGGAGAAGGAATTGATTCTTTCTCAGGAAAAGAAACCGAGGACATCTGTCTCTCGAAAATTCTGGACTGCCGTTGCAGTATGACTTCTTTTTTCTTGCGAAATAACCTTTCTTCACTCTTCCTTTCTGACTGCAGCAGCCTCGCCTCTTTCTCTAGCGTCGCCGCATCAATCGCATTTCGAACAAGTAAACTTCTCGCGTTTCTCTTTGATAGCAGTATCGGTGAAGGCTCTTCGCTGCCTAAATTCATGTTCCAAGCTGGGTGTTCTTTATAGAGACTAGAAAAGTTTATCAGTAGAATTCCGTCAGAAGATCATTCTTATAAAGGCACATGATCTTGCTGTTGATGGACGTAAGTTCCCTGTGGTTTGCGGCTACAAACACGATCAATACATATAGCTAGATCAGTCGTAACAGCTTGAGGCTATGAACAAATTTCCTTGTGTGGAGTCGTAGTTCATGCAAGTGACGAAGTCCCGTTATTGTCTGAATGTTATTGCCCGAGGATGACTGGTTTTTAAGACAATAGGTTGTTTAAAAAAAAGACATCTACCGTGAGAACCATCTCTGAAAATAGCTCATCCAGTTTCGTTTGGCCTCCATTTGACAGTGAGGCCTTGCGCTTGCGTCTCGTGTATGGTTCTTAACAAAATATCCTTAGTTTCGATAGGCTCTTCGCCGGGTTACATTTATTTTGTCATGGAAGGGGGATTTCAATTGTCCCGAGTGTCATTCCGGTTTTCGCGCGTCACAAGCAGTTACTTCATTTCATTCTAACGTCATAACCTGAGACGCAATATCGTCTCTTTTCAAGTAAGGGGAAGGAAAAGGTGTAGAATCCTCAAGGACTACTAAACAAATTGAATGTCTTTGACGACAAGCAACGGCCACCGATGATGTTGTTTAGAATCTTACAATGAAATAACTGATACTTGACTAAATACATCGGCAAAATGTTGTGGAAGGAGCACTCTTTTAAGACTTAAAGCAACTGACAATACACAAACGCTGATCAAACAAAATCAACCGGACGACAGATAATCTTGAGCGCACACTTGCTTCGTTAAACACTCTCTCCGCCTGCTGAGGACCCTGGCCTTGACGGGTTGCCGTAAATTACCTCAGAAGATGTACGTTTCCGTCGGCCTGAAGACTTCTTTTATCCTAGGCGTTTCTCAACCACATTTCGAACCATGAATTTCAAAGTTTGTTCAAAACCCAACAAAGAAGTTTTCTTATCGGCTTGTGTCGCTTGGCACTCGGGTAATCCCTGATCAGCGGATGCATGATAATCAAATGGTGTATTATTTAAACATAATGGACTATCTCATCTGTAAGAGAGTAATCGAGGAACCAGAACGAATGACCGGAAGTTAAGGATCAACCGAAGCTGAGCGGTTTCCTGAGTGAAGTTCAGTTTCTACGTCTATTAACTTTTGGTATAAACAAAAACCCCCTTATAAACGTTTGGATAAGGAAAAAAATCCCTCATCCAAGGAAGTATATTTTAGATACCTTACCAATTACTTGTGGATTAATTTGAAAATCGCAATCTTACTCTTAAATAATACCGTTTTTCTTTCTTTCTTTTTTTTTGCACTACTGCCATTGAATTTTAACTGCCGTAGCAAATCAGTCACATTATTAATTAAAATCCCATCACATCGATTCTCATCGAAAACCCAATCAAGAGGTCGATCGCAGGAGTTTGCTCCCTACCATGTCTTAGCCTATCTAGATGTAATCTCGGGTTGGGATAAATTTAATTACAGTCTACCTGATCCCAAAATAAAAAACAGTACTCTCAATAGTAAAAGCACTAATTATTTTGCGTTTGGACGTGAACACGAGAGTTCATTCTGTAATTAAACTCGACTTCGCGGTGCGAACTCGAAAAGGGTGGGTGCAAACTCCATTGGGAGCGAAATCTCTATAATTCATTGTTTTGAGTTATGAATGTGACAACGCCATCCCAGTGAACACCTGTACTGCTTTTCATTACTTTTTCTTTCATTATCAAAAGAACTGAAGCAAAACAACGACCCTTTGGGGACGTTCAAATCAATATGTTCATCAAAACAAAAGAGCCTTTTAACCACTTTCATTAAAAAAAACCCTGTAAATCAAACGAAACCTAATAACTCTCAGTTATAGATTAATAAACTGATAAAAGAAATTGGTCTCTCTAGATCAAAGCACTGTTCATTGGTTAAAAAGTGGAATTTGAGCTTGAGGGTAGATGAATAACAGATACGAAAAACCGGCAAACATCATGCAGTCTTTTCGCAGTATTGTAGCCGTCTAGTAGGACCATGACGATCAAGGATAAAATAATGTAAGTTGTAATATACAGCGATATCCAAAAACAGTGAAAAATAAATATAAGGCCATGGATAAAGTTGTAGCTTAAGGGTAAAAACGCGCTTTCTTCGCACGGCATAAATAGTGCCACAATTTGCTTTTACTATTTGGCCTTTTCAAGATGAGAAAATTACTTTTCTTCGTGCATACGTCTGAACTACTCAATCTGCATTCTGCCTGCCGTGTGGATCATGCAAAAAGTAATTTATAAACCGGTCAGTTTCATTAAAACAAATCACTAGTAGACGGAATCATTCTCTTTCCTAGCAAAACGTTTGCTATAGTCTAACCTTATCAAGTACACCTTTAAAGATACTGAATTATGCTTGGACGCTCTCTAGCTGTGAGCATGCTGTGATGTTCATCTTGGATGCTCAAAGGTGAGGTTTTCGATAAAAACGTTTAAACCCGGCGTGATTTTTAATTATAGATATATGTAGAGGGCTTCTTGCGAATGAGATGAAGTTGAAGTTTGGTACGAATTCCAGTAGTCTCGACATGCAGCCTGCACTTAACAGAAGTAGTGGTATTCCATGTACAGGTAATAATTTACTACTTATAATATAATAGAGGGCATAATTACTAAATGCTGACTGGTCAACGAAGAGACTGAGTGTTTTTTTCTGAATTTTGCTCGCAAAGAGGGCAAAATTATTCGCTTACGATTCGTCCTCAGGTTGCCTGGCGACAGCTTAAGCTATCGAAAAGTTGTTGCTAAAACATTTCTGCAACAATGGCGTCTTGTTTCGAGATAGTTGACGAGGAATATATCGAAGAATTTAAAGACAAGAGCGAAAACGAAGACACGGGAAAAGCACGGAGTACTGGAAGAACGTTTTCAAAAAGTGGGCGAATGAAATAAACTTCCAAGTAAGTATAGATAAGTACGAGAGCGATGTCCTCGACCAAACACTGGAGTAGTTCAATTTTATGCCGAGCTACGAAAAGAAAACGGGAATGAATACAAGCCCGACTGCCTCAGTCATGCAGTCATTACTAGAGAGATGTTTAAAATCAAAAGCCTATCCAAAGTCCATCATCCTAGAAAGGGAATTTCTTTACTCCAGAAGAGTCCTGGAAGGGGAGAAAGGGAAACCGCGAGAGTAAGACAAAGGAAAGCGACCAACCGATCCAAAAGTTTGACAAAAGAAGATGAAGTCGTCCTCTGGTAGAACGACCAGCTTTGAGGACGCACTCCACGAGTGTAACACCAAGTGGTGGCTCAGCACTTTGGCCACGAGGGCGACAAGAACACCACCCACCAAATGAAAGTTGAAGATTTCACTTAACAACGCGACGACGACGGAAACGAATTTCGAATTTTTGCCGAAGGTCCAAACAAGACGAGACAGGGAGGACTTCGCGCGAAAACCAGTCTACTCACCTCCAAAATGTTTGCCACAGGGAATGAGGAAAGGTGTCCCGTCATGTTAATTTTATTCATACGATATCTGGGGAAGCGACCAAGCGAAATGAAGAAAAGCATATCTTCATCGAAGAATCAGATTCCGAGCGATCTGAACGCGTCTTGAACGTTTTAACTTTTTTTTTTTTAAATAAAGCACTAGCTACATATTTTCAAAGTTGAAAGTTTGTTAGCAGGTCTGGTTGTCAATATTTTGGTATCTTAATGCAAAAATAAAATTTCATTCAGCTCATTTGTGCGTTTGTGGCGATTGATTCTCTGTCAACTTTGAGGTAATTCCCTCGGAATTGTTCTACTATCAAACTTTTTTCGAAACTTAGCGTAATTAGCATTCATGATATGAGCTTTAAAAAAATGCAATAAAAAATGGGGTCACCGTGCTTGATTACGCGTCATTAGGGTTTTAAAATAGGGTATTTTTACTGGTTGCGCGTTAAAAATTTGAATCACCTTCATACAGAATTAAGTCTTGGTTACTTGAAAGACCCAAAGTTTTATCTTGAAAGCAAAGCTTTATTTATTGACATGAGCAGTATTGCTTCATTTAAGCTCGTTTTGATTGTTGCGGGAATATCGCACTTTTTCGGACAGTTCTGTGGTTAGCTTGAAGTCCTCGCCTTGGCCAAATACACACAGTGGGGAACTATTTTCCGAAAAAAAAATTGTGTTCTACTATCAAACTTTTTTCCTTCTTCAAGTATGCTCTTTATTAGACTGTTCTTAGCAAATACCTGAGAAAAAATTCGGGGGTCATCGTGCTAGTTTAAGAGAAAAGGAGAATTTATTTCGCCATTGAGCTTAGTTTGAGGGAAATCTCTTACGTTTTGTACGTGCATGCGCTCATGTGCGCGCGCTAATGACGCGAAAATCGGGATGCCCAATGCAATACTAAGGAATTACCTTAAATAGATTCCTATGACTGATTACTGAGGAGCACATTCAGAAATTCAGTAGTGTTTCCCTCTATTTCATTAACAAGTAATCGCAATGGGTCCCGGTAAAATTAATATCACTTGTGTTTTCAGCAGCTTCTGATAAGTAAAACGAGTGATATTAATCCTTAAATTTACTCGGTCCCATGCAATTACCTAAACTAATTACTCTCAATTTAGTGGTCACTTAATAATTCTTCCATGCCAAGTTACGCTACGATTAAGATGTGTTTCTTACATAGACTTTCGTCAGTGCCGTGTTTAATGTGTTAAGACTGTATTCGGTCCTTAAAAGAGACGCGTTAGTCCATGTTACAGGCTTCTAGCCATAGATGTCCAAATAAATTTTGCATAAATTGAGTCCCTTAATGCTACGTTTCTCCCGGTCTCCGTAGAATTTAGCATCATATTCACCATAATTAACCAAGTCAGTCAGTCATATTTCAGCAAATATCACTGATAGTTTTCAATCTTGTTATTTACAGGGAATGAGACTGGTGCTGCGGGGACGACCGATATCCAGCTTATGCCAGGTCTGATAACTGCTGCGTACGTCATTGTAATTGCCGCGTCATCATTCGGCAACTCAGTTATTATTCACATTATACGAACAGATAACACCATGAAGACCACAACCAATTATCTGATTTTGAATCAAGCCTGCGCTGATCTCTACAGAACACTTATGGAATCCCTACATATTTCATCTTATCTCATCGGAAAACGCTGGTTCAGAGGCATTGCAGGTCTGATCACATGCAAGTTATTTCTAGCGAACTTGTTTATTCCGGCCATCTTTTCAGTCTGGATTCTCCCAACCATTGCTGTTGATCGCTTTTACGCCGTTAGTCGACCTTTCCGGTCCTCGCCTTTATCTCGACATTTTAAAAAGATAATTCTGATATTGTGGAGCTGGTCTGTTGCTTGTTCCATAGACGTCTTCATTACAGGAAGTTTGGGCGACACAGACAATTCTTGTTATGCAATTCGTTTCTTGCAAAAACAGATAACATTTTATATTTTGACTATTTCTTTGAATGTCTTCCTGCCTCTTTTCATAACAGCAATTCTTTATATAATTGTTTGTCACAAACTTTGGTCACGTGAGGTACCAGGAGAAGGAGCCAATCAGAATCAAAGACAAGCTGAAGCCATGAAAATAGCCAGAAAAGTTACCCGGATGATGATAACTGTTGTGGTTTTATATGTGCTGTGTTTCGTTCCGTTTTTTGTAGGAAAAAGCCTCTACCATTTTGATTATGTAGAAGACAAGTCAGATTTTATGTTTTTATCTCTTTTTGTGATAGCATTTGCTTATAGTGGACTCAATCCATACATTTATCTCACCTTTAACAAGAAGTTTCGAAATGGATTTAAAACTATATTTGGAAATTGCTTACGCAAAATCAAATTTCATAATATTATTCATTTTCGGCGATCCCAACGCGTCGACCTTCAGCAAGCATAGGCCGTCCACAGAGAGAATTGTTTATCATGCGGCGGTAAAGAGACTCGTAGTTGAAAGGACGAATGATTTATTACTTGAACTATATCTAATCATAGTTGGGGAACGATAGCTTGATTTAAAAGCACAACTCTGCCCAGGCGGTGCAATGTATGTAATCCTTGGTCTTAAGCTGACGTTGGTATTAAGCTGACTTTAAAAATGTATATTGTATCTAGGTGAACCCGAAAAGCTCCATGGACGAGAATGAGCTTATTCTTAAGCATAAAACAACTTTTGACTCTGGTGGAACAAATCCACAGAAATATAACACAGCATGGCTAAAATATAATGTATTTGTAACACACGCTTAATTGCAAAGGCGGTGAAAAAATGATATTCAGTAACAACAATGCGTTTACCAGAAGAAAGGAATCCGCGATAATTTTATGAATGGAGGCATCTTAAATATCTATCATTCCTTGTTATCATCTTCAAAAGATTAAGCATCTAAAAAAGTAGTTCAAACGGTCTTTCGGCTTTATTTGACCTGTCTTTTAAAAAGATCCTTCGGATAATTTTGCTGCTGAACGCTATCATGGTGTCACTCGACCTTTGCAATCATCGCTCTATCATAAAGAAAATTTGGCACTGGCGTGGGCTTGGTGTATTGTTTCTTAGAAAAACAGAGAGTGCGATGGAATGTTTATAAAATTGTCTCTCAATGCAGATATTGACCCGTGAAAGATCAGCTCTGCCACTTAGATACTGGGCAATTCTAATGCCTGCGCTGTTCCCTCAGTGGCAAACTTTCCTTAAATTTGGTTAATATTATCGAATAGCAAATGCGAGTATGGAGCCACCTCTAGTTTCGATGAAACATAATGTACTCTTTGATTTGAAATTTTTATTCAAACAAAAACTTCATAATTTAAAAGCTGTAATATTTGTCACGTACATGGGTCAGCCTATCTACTGCACACGTTTTTTGCGGCCCTAAAATTTCAGCTCCTTGAAACTTATGATAGAAAATGGCTGCTTAATTTCAAAGTGACGAAGCTTTTTGAATAACTCGAATATAATGGTGTTTGGGAAACTCATTACTTGCGAAGGGAGAGGGAAGGGAAGGAGCTGAACATGGCCAAAAAAATATGTTAGTCCTTTATATGTTAGTCCTTATTTACCGGCATTAGCGCCCTTCGACTACATGAATGTTGTATTCTTTTCTATTGTGTTACGGAGAATGGAAGTATTAGCGAGGTTAGTTATAGTATTACATGCTGGTTGTAGCTACATCAATGTCATGAAATAAAGTTACGACATTGATAACTTTTGTTAGCAGTGCGATAGCGTGACCACTTCTCTATCCGCCATAAATATAGTTAAAAATCCACGCATCTATGATCCAAAACAATCCGAGACGAATAATAGTTCTACTTCACTGGATGCATGGGTTATTAAGCATTGTTTTCTAACGTAATGCCGATTACAATGCACTCTTCCATGTGCGAGATGAACATACTTACGCCAAATAGTAATAATTAAAAAAAGATACAAGCTTAAAAAATAACGGGGTGACAAAAAGATACAAAGAAAGTCTGTATGACGCGAAACCATCCGTTGTATTCTTTGTAACATGCTATGGAAGTTGACCGCATTCCTTAATTTTCGTTTTCTGCACGAATATACGAAAGGAGAACGACAACCATCTACAGTCTAGCATGTTTACACTCCACAGATCACCAAATTGCGGCTGTCATGAACTACTTTCAAGACTAATCAGAACTTGTAGCGTTAGTTAAACTTAAAGCTACCATAAAATGGCAGACTTTATCACAAGGCTGCAATACTTGTAGTTACGATCAGTAGGGGCACTAATTAGCTAGAGACCTACATGTAGGTTGAAAGAGAGGAATTTTTAAACCTTCATACATTTGTATGGTAAAAGCTACAAGTTAGTTGACCAAAAGATTTTCAGAATAGAGTCACACGCTGACCTAGAAAGGACTTCTAAGATCCCAACAGAGAAAGTCTAACGTCATTGAGCTAAACTTTCGATACGATGAGTCGCCGAGGAATTCGAGAATGTCGTAGAAAGTTCGTAAAATATTTCATCGTCCGGTACTCCTACCACAGGTCAGTAATAATACATACGCAGCCTACGGGGTCGATGGGCGGGTATCCTTTTTCTGATGATCAATCAAAGAATTTTCTAGTATTTCTTTTAAACATTTGCATAACTTGCAAAGCAATTTAAGAATTTTAGGAATTCAGATTCCCATTGCATAAGTTTTAATCCTCTAAATAGAAAAGAACTTAAGACTCTGAGGCAGAACTTCGCGTGAACAAGGGTTTTACTGTTTTCATATAAGATCTTACATAACAATTCGCACATTTGAGTACCGGTTTGCGGTAGTTAACAATTTTGAACTCTATCCCAGCTTGAATTAAACATCTATGTTTACAAACCCATGGCGAGATTGACGTCAATTATTTTATAAACTTGGGTCAATAACAGTCACGCATTGTTTGTCCACTAATAAATAAAAACCCGTTGTATGTTACATAATTTCTGGCAATCGATATTTTGCATCGCGTAGATGATTATCACAATCACGTCCTAATTTTAACGTTCCTCCCTGTAATCTATGATTTGTGCAACATACAGACACTGTACAATCTTTCATTTGACCCATGTTTCGAGCCTTGTTATATGAATAAATATCTTACATCTTCTATGTTCCATTTTAAATATATTAGGAGCAACAAATTCTGTCCGGGTTCGTTAAATAACTTAGTCCTGGGTTCTTTGCTTATATCATTGATTCATTCCTTAAGTCTCTTTTCTACTCTCTACCGAGCAGAATTTGTTCGTTGACGTGAAATGGGGGGAAGAACACAACTCAAAGATCGTAAATTTCTCGGACTGTTTCCTTGAGTGGGATGTGACATGGCTGTTTGCCGCACTGAACCAATCTGACCAGCTGAGGACGCTGAAAGCAACAGAGATTCATCAGATGACCACAATGGCGAGTTGGAGACTCCTTGTTTTCTTCGCTGTGTCTTGTAACATGGCGTATCACTCTGTACCTCCCATTTATCGCTCTGTGAAGCCTCAGTTCTTGAAATCTTTTGGACCAAACTCACTCTTTTACAATGCTGAGTTGTTTGACCGATCTCTTGTATTCTTGAGTAGCGGCGTTGTAAGAGCCGCTCCCTTTCTCTGCCAAACGCTTTCTCTTCCTTCGATTTGGCTTTGTCTATCAACCAAGACTGTTTGTCACAGAGTGCCCTCTCACCAGCGTTTCTTGCAAGTAGATATTTCGCACAGTTCTTGGACAAAACTAATTCGGGCAAAGAATTGAAAGCGGACATCTTCCACAGAACAGTTTTCAAAGACAGATGTCGGGAGAAACTGCTTTGTCACAGACTGAGAAGACTTCCAAATGACAGTGTTTATATGGAGTGACGGACGTGCCCGGCCTAACCTATGACATCACGTCTTCCCACGCATTATAATAATCTATTCTGGGAAACAACAACAGATTAACCAGTCTGTTTGCTAAGGGGGAATAATTAGCACATTGCATTCCCGTCGTGTGTCAATATTGCCATAGATGGCAAGAAGTTTCAAACAATTCTGAGCTCTGATTTTATATTTCGTTTTTATTCCAAGGGTCCTTCAAGTATTGCAATAACGTTGTTAATCACAAGTTTCGCTATATTTGGGAACTTTGGCCATTGCTTATGTCGCCTTTAGAAAAAAGTACGATTGTTATAAGTATTTGTTCGGCAGAAGAGGCACGTACAGAATGGCGACAAACTAGGTCATTAAATATGTTTGCGGCCAAGTGCTAATGGCATGAGTTACGACTGTTTTTTTTTTTTTTTTGCGGCAGGTGTTGTATGATCTCTTTATTTATCTCGCGGTCGGTTAAAGCATAAAGCAGCTTATCCATAACCGATGGCAGGGTCTTCGTGATGTTCTTTTGCTATTATTTACAGAGTCTTTGTCGGCAGTCGTTAGTTCTTACCTACCATTCCTCAAAACGGGAAACGGAAAACGGTCATCGAAATTGCTTATTTACTTTTTTCAGGAAATTAAGCTAAACAGTTCGCGAAAACAAAGCGTTTGAAGTTGTCCTTCAGTGGCATGTTGCATACACCGGATTGGATCGAGGCCTCAAGCAACAGTTGGTTTTTTCATTCGAAGCTTTTGTCGATCTTCGGCATCGTCAGGTGTTGTAAAGAAAATGATTATTCCATTGTGCGTGGAATAAAACACAGTGTAGGTGACTCAAATAATTAGAATGTATAACCATCTGGAGGCCCTACAGTAGAGAAACAAAGAAAGGGGTGGGCTGCAAAGCATGTTCTGTCTGCAGGAGACAGAGAAGACTGGAAGCGCTCTGTATAGAGGCCTTATGAGAAACCTGGTCATAAAGATGGGTGAAGGTGATGTGAAGGACGAGTTGTACAAATGTGGCGATGGTAACACCGAAAAACAAGAACATCGCTAATGAGTAGTAACAAGAACAAAAGATCTTTTTTAAAGTTGTTCAGTTTCAAATTACTCGTGTCCCCTACACTGGATGCCAGTGATGAAGAACCACGTGCATGGGTTTAGAAGGGATTCCTGAGTTGCACAAACTTACATTTCATTTAGTATGAAAGCGGAAAAGGGACCAGCCCGCGCATGCCCCGGGCTACAAAACTATCTTAAAAATTCCAAACGTCCAGTAACAAATCGAACTGCGGGAAGCAAATGCCTCTTAGCCTGGCGCTCATTGCGATATAAAAGACTACGCGGGGAAGTCGTAACCAACCTCATGGGTTTTAGTTGGAGTAGCTCCGTCAGTTGGAAAGGTGAACAAAATGACGATCTGTGATTGGCTACCCGAGCGGGCAACACCATGCCTGCCAAGTGTTACCCGCGGTGTCCCGCAGGAAATGATGTTCTTAATGCCGTACAATAAATTCTTTATTGACCAAGCTTGATGGGTCACGATGGCCGGATATCTGCCTCGTCGTTCTTGTGCTTGTTTATTGACCTCGATTACGTTTCGGTCCACGAACTCGCAATAAAGAACTAATGTATGGCAATCATGGCTTCACGCTAGGTCACGAAGTAACCAACACATACCGGTATTCCCTTGTGTAGAATACTCCTTCCTAGAAAAGGCGATCCCTGAAAAAGGTAGAGATTAACACGGCTGATTCGATAAAGACTCCTTGAAACCAAATGCGCCCACCATCCTCCTTTCCCCTTAGCCGGCCGGAGAGGATTTAAATGGCAATTTTGAGATTCTTTGGGTTTAATCTCTTGGCCAGCATTTTTACAGTTGTTTTGGGAGTTGAAGATGAATATCGATTTGTACATCATAAGCTTGTACGCAAATCGTAGGCATCATTAGAGGCCACAAAGTGCTTCTCTGTTTTCAGCTTGTGGTTGGTGCTTAAATCTAAAAAAACGTACCGTTAATGGTTACAAATATGAATTCAAGAGGCTTTTTTAAACAGAAAGTCAAAAACCTTGGTCATTTTTTGTTTCTATATGCAAGTTTTTATGTGCTTTCTACTGACGTAGTTTTGTAAATTTTTACATTTCTTTATTGTTAAATATTGCAGAACCCCTTTAATTGATATTTTTGCGCAGCGCGGAAAGGAGTGTACAGATGCGTTACGGATATCTTAACGCAATGCATAGAGAGGCGCAAAGACGCGATAACAATACTTGAGCTTATCTGACTTGAAGCTTTCTTTACGTGTCGCCAAGTTCGCTGAGTAATTTTCACCGCAAGAAGCACTCGTTACCACAGGGTACAATTTAAAGTCAGCTCTGTTTTCAGCGACCGGAACTTTCATTTCCTTTATTTATGATGAAAAAGGACAATCAATTTGAATTTACTTTGTCAACTCACATATTTTTCCCTTACTCTAGGTATAAGGTAATCTGCACAAGACAGTATACATTGGTATAAGGATAGAGAAGTGTACTGATCATTATTCAAACCTTATACACATACCTCAGTACACATCAGTATACCTCTGTGTATACAGTATGTATACGGGTTCATTACACCTCCTTATACATGCCATTTCATGCAGTGACAGTTCTATTAGTACTGTGGTTAACCTGTGTAAAAATTCGTTTTTATCATTATCATCTTTCAGAATAATGTATCAACAAATGAACTTCACGTAAGAAAACTTCAGCATTTCATATCGATCATTGCTTTCAGAAAAATTACGGTACATGCATTCTGCGTTTCATTTTGTCTCGGGGCTAGGAAAGAGCATCCCGTCTTAATGACGATCATTTACAATATGGACGATATTTTGATCGACAAATAAGGGCCTCAGTCTGTACCTTCCAGCACCGGAGAACCTTCTCCCCAACCCCGGGCCGAACTCTGGCCAAACATAGTTCACAATCTGTGTACAGCATTACGACAGGAAATAGCACTGGAGGTCCGCTACGCTGGTCGGCTAATATCATTGTGGTTAGCTATAAGATAATTTAACAATAGCAGCCCATCAATCGATCCACAATCGAAGATTAATGATCGTTACGGCTATTGACCTGTTCCGACCAATAATTCTAAAAAGCCCTTTGTCATTCTCACCTCGACAAGTCTTTAAAATGAGCTCAAATTGGCTTCATCTCTGCATAGCGATTTCGCAAACTGAGCGAAATAAAACTTTAAGTGCAAAAAAAGCCGCAACTATCAGTACAAAACTAGCTTTGAAGAGACAAATAAAAACAGGTAATCAATTTAATCGGATCAAGTCAAGAAACTTAAATTTTAATCTCTCACAACATGAACTTGGTAAAGATACTGTAGGTCATATACAGTTCATTACTGCTAAGCTGCTAACATCAGAGTAAGTGGAAGATAAAAATAGAATCAGGATATTTTCTTAACGTTAATGACCCACTATTTTCTGCCTGCAGACGACATTAAATCGCTATTTGAAAATGATTCCTAAACTTTGTAGTATTTTCATTTTGTGCTTCCTTCCTCATTTCTTTAAACAAGTAGGATAACATTTTTATACAAGCTATAACCGGTCAGATAAACGCTCGACATCTAACATTTCTTTGTTTGTTGAACAAAACCGCAAATACCTACACTTTCTTAAATCTGTCCAGTCTTCTTTGGGACAGGTATCAGTGGCAAACCCTTTCCCATTTACCTGTCGTCCCTTCATGTCCGTGTCACTGTATTTCTTCGAGCGCCTTTCTATTTTTCTTTGCGCAGCGTGTATATCAGGAAGAGTGATCAGAGAATGACTACGTCTCAAAGACAGCATCGTTCCCTTGCTTGGAGGGCTTGATTCTTTCTCAGGCAAAGAAACCGAGGACATTTGTCTTTGCAAAATTCTGGATTGCCGTTGTAGAATAACTTCTTTTTTCTTGCGAAACAACCTTTCTTCAGAATTCCTTTCTGACTGTAGCAGCCTTGCCTCTTTCTCTAATGTCGCTGCATCAATCGCATTTCGAGCAAGTAAACTTTTCGCGTTTCTCTTTGATAGCAGTTTGGATGACGGCCTTTCGTTGCTCGATTTCATGTTCCAGACTGGGTGTTCTTTATAGAGACTAGAAAAGCTACAGCGTTTCTTCAGAAGATCTTTCTCACAAAGGCATATCTTGCTGTTAATTGCTGGACGTAACTTGAACTGCGTTGTGGTTTGCTCAAAACACGATCAATATATATATAACTAGAAAGTAAATGAGCTTCAGGCTTTAAGGAAATTTCGCTAGGTGACGTCACATTTAAATCAAGTGTCGACATCCCGTAATTAACTGAATTCTATTGCTTGAGGATGGCGGACTTTGAAGACGATAAGTCAAACATAACATAAAAGACGCCGTGTATCGTGCGAACCATCTCTGTATATCGATCATCCATGTCTGGGCTCTCAAAATATCTTCCAAATCTGTTATCAGTCAGTTTCAGAAGGTTTCCATTTGTCAGTATTGCCTTGCGCTCGTGTCTCGTGTTTGAAGGTTCTTTACACAAAATATTCTTAGTTTCGACCGGCTCTTCGCCTGGTTACATTTATTTTGCCATGGAAGAAGTATTTCAATAAGCCATTTCCGAGTTCTGTTTCACGAGTGCTCATGCACAACTTTTCTTATGACAATGAGTTTGATTTGCAGCAAAATGAGTGAACTTACAGATGAAACGCATTTTCATCACAATTACTTCACAGGAAGTCGGCCTCGTTTTGACACAAGCCAAAGAACAACTCGGAAATGGCTTCCTAACCAAGTGTCATTCGTTTTGTCATACGTCACACGCAGTTCATTCACCTTATTCTAACCAACAACACAACAGGTAAGGTAGTTATTACAGGATACACTCTCCACCGATCCACCGGCTAACATAACCCACCCGCTGAGTGATCTAACGGCTTTGCACGTCACTAGCATGTAGTTCCCGACTTAACAACCCTTCGCAAGGAGAAATATTACACAATACCTCACCTTTCAACAAAGGCGGATTAGCTCTGACCCCCCTCCAAATCTCTCAAAAATTATGACGCACCCCCATCAACCACCACCTACAAATATAGCAAATATATCGGACTCCTTTATTTGCTTTGTACTGTAAGGCATTCGACATCAGTCTCTGGGACAAAGAGTACCTTGTAATTGTGTTCGACGGGCGATCAAGATAACATCGCTCAACTAGTTGAGGAACTTGAAACTGCAGCAAAAAAATACAAGGCTACCTATTCCATTGGTTCGAAAACCAACGTTTCAAAATCGACGAGAAAGAAGAAGACAAAAGGCCGGGAAAACAAGTAAAAGGAGTTCTTTGGCTGTGAAAAATCGAAAGAGTGGAGCTTCTGTTATTTTTCTTTCACCGAGGTGGACACCAGTTGATGGTGAATACGAGCCAGACAAGAATGGAGTGCCACAGATCGATAATGTCAATCTGCCTTATTATAGGAAATTAATTCAATGTTAACGCGACTTTACAAGATTCGCGTTAATCTAATGTATCTTAATTAATGTCGATGTAAATTTGATGCACGTTATTTTACAACATTGTCATTTTAAAGCACCTATATTTCATTACAAAACCTCATTAGTTCATGACTCGGTTATTGGCTCTTCAGAGTCACAGGACGTCGTCTTCGTCTTCGAGATCACCGAGGCATTATAACACGCTAGATTGCGGGGAAACGTTTCCTCACTAGATCCATTTGAGCAATCCTAAAAGCTAACTACTGTAAATGCGTCTTTTTCTCCATAAGACATACGCATGTTGAGATTTTGTAAGTGCAGCAAATTTGTGTTACTGCAACAAACTGCGGTTTGGTTTCCATCGATCAAACGAGTGAGCAGCTCTTGGTGATTTCATGGGCGTTTTGAAAGATCTTTTGAATTGATGGGTTCTAGTTAGGTCTCAAAACCAAAATTTCGGCTTTAGAAAAAAATAGAAACATCCATGCACTTGTCTTTGAAGGTTTCATTGACGGAAGCCAAAATGCAGTTTGGCATTCAGAAATGTAAAGTGCGAGTTTGTAAAATTATGAACATCGCAGTAAATAAACCAAGATGCTTGTCACTCCCGACTCCCCTTGGTAGATTTTCGCTTATCACGTGACGTGAACATTGAAAATTGATCGCTGTGCGTTTTGAGCGAGCGGTTTTTTTTGTCGGAGGAGTTTAGTATAAAGTTATTGTGCCATTCCTGTAGAAGCAAACAGTTCGGCAAGTTAGATTTCGCCTTCGCTATTCAAAGCAAAACATTTGGACCCTTTGTTTGGTAACTTTCAGAAAACCTCACATATGAATATAAGCTTACACGCGTAAGCTTTTGATGATTTTGATGGAAGCAAAGAGTTTCATTCAGTTGTAATTTCATTCATCGACCGAGGCCGTGCGGTTGATTAGTGTGTGCCCTTGAGCTTGAACCATTGTGAATCGTGAGTTTTCGACCTTTGTCTTGAGGACTTTGAGAGCAAATAAAGACAGGTACCACGGTACTGACAATGCTTACCGAAAAATTCGCGTTTATTTAAGGCATGTACATCTAACTTTTGAAAAATTCGCGTTAATTTAGTGAAACGTTAATTTTCTTCGCGTTGTCAACGTGCATTGTTAATTTCCTGCAAATAACAACGTGGTACATATGCAAGCGGAGTTACCGTGCATCTTTCACGATATGGAGGATTTTGGGGGTTTACTTTTAATCGATAAATAAGTGTCAACAGTTTATTTGTTTCCACGTATTCTGTATATCTGAAAGAACTATTCGTTTTCTTAACTCCAGCATGAAGAGGAAGGAATATTCTGACCTTACCTATACCTAGACCAAGAAATTATGGACTTGAGTGACTCGGATATCGAGCTGCAGAAAATATGAGAACAATAGCAACATTTAAAGATATTAAGACGGTCATAAAGAAAATGAACTTTTAGTAGAAAAAATAATTATTGTATTAGTGGTAGTTTTAATTACCGTAGTTAAGCACTGCGTTTCTTTCTCGAAAATATTTGCCTAATAGAGCTACTCGGTTTATTCAGTTGAAAAAAAGTGTATGTGCGTGTTCAGCCACTGGAGCACCTTCTCCCAAACAAAATTTCGAGTGTGCGCACGGCAACGTCAATTAGTGTATGATCTTTGCACTACGACAGGAAATAGCACAGGAGGTCCGCTATATATTGGTCGGCTAACATCATTGTGGTTACATATAAAACGATTTAACAATAGAAGTCTATCAATCAATGATCGTCACGTACTGTTATTCACTTGCTCTGCCCAATATTTCTACAAACTCCTTTGTCATTCTCTCCTCAATTAGTCTCTAAATGAGTACAAACTGATTTTATCTCTACAGGTCGACCTCACAAAACTGCGTGAAATCAATGTCAAGTGCATAAACCGGGCAAAAATCAGTACCAAACTAAGCTTGGAAGTGACAAATTGTTATTACTTTAATCGATTAACGCGAGAAACTCAACCAAGAACTTGGCAAAGTAGATCGTACATTGTTCATTAATGTTGAGTGTCTAAATAGTAGCAGAACATTTATTCAACGTTAATGATCTACTGTCTTCGATGTCTGCAAACATCAATATTTGAAAATGTTCCACAACTTTGAAGTATTTTCATTTTATTTTTTTCCATTAACTTTTATTTGTATACAGTACATCCAGTTACATAACTTACGCTACTAATACTTACACAACTAACATCAAAATACATCTAGGTCAGTACACAACCTAGAATTACGACACAGCTACTTTACATTACTTACAATACTTAAAAGATACTCTACATTTGTTTCGATTTATACTTTTTACAATGTTGAAATACCTAACATTTTTTAAACTTTCAATACATTGGATGATTATTATAACGGAACAATTTAAAATGAAAAAAGAAAACAAAATTAAACCTAACAGAACGTGAATGAAAATAAAAGACGAAGTAAACAAAACATAACTGGCATATCCTCCGAGACAAAGAGTATTTTGGGCAGCTCATGCACACAGTGTTGTCCAGTTTGCTCTGAAATTTGTTTGTGTATTATTTTTAAAGGCAATTGTACGTTCACAACGAATTTTTTCACTGAGTAATAAGCTGAAAATTTCGACATATTAAATCGATGAGATGTCAGCATTAAAGGGATAACCGGTCGTGTAATTGCTCGACATCTAACATGTCTCTGTTCCTTGAACAAAACCGCAAATACCTACACTTTCTTAACTCTTTCCAGTCTTCTACGGGACAAGGCTCTGTGGAGAACCATTCTCCATTCTTCTTCACTTGCCATCGCCTTACGTCCGTGTTACTTTGTTTCCTTGACTGCCTATCTATTTTTCTTTGTGCAGCATGCAAGCCAGGAAGGGTTGTCAGACCACGGCTCAAAGACGGCAGCTTTTCCTTGCTTGCAAAAGGGTTCGATTCTTTCTCAGGCAAAGAAACCGAGGACATTTGTCTTTGCAAAATTCTGGACTGCCATTGTAGAATGACTTCTTTTTTCTTGAGAAATAACCTTTCATCAGTCTTCCTTTCTGACTCTAGCAGTCTTGCCTCTTTCTCTAACGTCGCCGCATCAATTGCATTTCGAACAAGTAAACTTCTCGCGTTTCTCTTTGATAGCAGTATCGGTGAAGGCTTTTCGTTGCCTAATTTCATGTTCTAGGCCGGGTTTTCTTTGTAGAGACTAGAGAAGTGTTCCTTCAGAAAATCATTCTTACTAAGGCATATCTTGTTAATGGACGTAAGTGTCTTGCGGTTGGTTAGAAACACAATCAATCCATATAGCTAAAAAGTAACAGCTCCAGGCTATAAGGAAATTTCGTTTCGTGACGTCACAAGTGCTGACATCATGTTATTATCTCTGACTATTACTGCCCGAGGGTGACTGGTATTCAACACAATAGGTCAGATATAACATAAAGACACCTAGTACCGTGGGAACCATCTCTGAATATAGCTCATCCATAGCTACGCTTTTAAAAAAAAATGCTATCAGTTATTCAATTAATTCTCATCAGTCAGTTTCGGTGATGTGGGTTTCCATATGTCAGTGTGGCCTTGCGATTTTTACACAAAATATCCTTAGTTTTGACAGGCTCGTCGCCGTCATACATTTATTTTGTCATGGAAGGAGGATTTCAATTGTCCCAGTTTCTTTTGGTTTCTGGCACGTCACAAGCAGTTAGCTCATTTCATTCTTAAGAATGCAAAACACTTAAAATAATACCTTAGAGTTCCGATAGTAGCGACCCTCGTTACTTTCGGAATTAGCAGCCTTTGGGGGTCGTTACTTTCGGGGAACAAAAATCGTCTACAAATAGAGCTGGCGCGAGTTTTTCTTTTGCGAAATTTAAACGAACAAAATAAAATTAAAAAAGAACAACATTTTGTTTGCATTCCACATGTATAGATAGTGGTTTCCGGTAACAGGGACAGTGAAATAAATATGGATGGTTTACCACACAACCGCATGGGTGAATTCGCTGATATAGAGGAGATCGAGTTCTTCACCGACTCAGATGAGAAAAGCTAAACTGCTTCGATTGTACTGCACAACGCACCGCTGCGTTTTGTATCTCAGTGTCATTTAAAGTGCAACTAACCCCCAAATATTTCTTTCCTTTAATGGAAACTACTAGTTTTCTATATTACTACAGCGAAAAAATTATCTCGATTGATAAAATCCCTCCGATTCTACAGGCGTTTAAAGTTGTAATTTCATGTCCCACGACCGAGCATGGTGGGATCTGGGTCGGGCCTCTTCTGACGTCATCGAA
>Ga0126343_10000166_pt1 | contig 21470 bp, 16 predicted proteins | sample Cyp2metagenome_FD_92531 | JGI IMG/M metagenome (GOLD analysis project Ga0126343, IMG submission 92531) | Coral microbial communities from Lord Howe Island, Old Settlement Bay, Australia - Cyphastrea 2 metagenome | ecosystem: Host-associated > Invertebrates > Cnidaria > Coral ...
AGGGAGACCCCTAAATGGTCAGCAGCCTGAGAGATGGAGTAACGATGACTCACAGTAGAACTTGCTCAATTTGAGTAGGTTTGAGCAACTATAGATAGGTTTTTGTTAACTGCAAGAAACCCCGAAATAACTTCCGCATTTCTGGAATCTGAACCCCGTTCAGACTGAGCCTGTCGAAGCCCAATGACAGCACCCTTCGACGTTGCTCCCTTCGACGTTGCTCAGGATGAACGGCAACCGGGAAATTATTTCAGGACAAATCCTGAGGGGCTGGCAAGAGCCAACAAAAAGACTACTGACGGATAAATCGCAACGGGGCGTTCACCGCAGACAACGTGCTGCGCAGTGGGTTGATATCCAGTCCACCCCGGCGCAGGTACTGGGCATAGACCGTCAACTCAGCCAGTTGATAATACTTTTGCAGATCAACAAAAACCCGCTCGACACACTGCTCGTGGAACTCCTGGTGATCACGAAACGAGCAGACATACCTCAGCAGCGCCGCCCGGTCAATGGGCTCGCCACAATAGCTCACCACCAGCGTACCCCAGTCGGGCTGACCGGTAACGGGGCAGTTGGATTTAAGCAGGTGGGTGTGCAATGTTTCGCTGATTGCCTCAGTACTGGAGCTGTCTTTGATCAGCAGGCGCGGATTGTACTGATAGCAGTCAACTTCTACATCCAGTTCATCAATATTGATGCCAGGCGCAACATCAAACGAACGGGCCGCAAACTCATCGACAGTGAACAACTGCACATTGACCGATGCTTGTGCTACAACCGACAGATCCGCCGTCAAACGCCCGGCAACCTGTTCAGCGCTGGCAAAGCGAGACTGGTTAAACGAATTGAGATAGAGCTTGAACGACTTGGACTCAATCAAACACGGTGAGTCACAGGGCAGCTCAAACTGCGCCACCCGCACCACGGGTTTACCTTGCGGCGTTAACCAGGACAGCTCGTAACCGTACCAGAGATCCCGGCCAAAGAATGGCAGCTGGTTCTGGTCAATGCCCAGCTCCGCACGCTTCTCCCGGCGCTCGATAGGAAACAGCAACGACGGATCATATTCCGACTTATATTCGCTGGTTTTGCCCAGCGGCGAGGCGTGCAACACTTCATTCATTGTTCAGACAACCATTAACTTCTCAGGCCACGACCGGTTTTCAACAGATGCAAACTACAGGCACCAAGCAACACGATGACCATCAGCATCACCAAGTAGGAAAAACCCGAAAAACCAGCAAGGTGGCTATCAATACCACCGCCCCGCCCCGGAAGTCCATAGCGAAAGGTATTCACCTGATAGAAAATCAGGCAGCACATCAGGCCAGCAACGACGTCAACGCCCCATTGATCTCCGGGTAAGTGAAACTGAAACCGGCTTCCTGCAACCTTGCAGGTATCACCGCCGGACCGTCGGTGAGCAGTTTGGCCGATTCACCCAGCATCAACTCAAGAGCGCACCCGGGCACCGGTATTACCGCCGGTCGTCGCACAGCGCGACCGAGTGCCCGGGCAAAGGCTTTATTGCTGAGTGTTTCGGGGGCCACCGCGTTATACACGCCGGCGGTTTCCTGATGGTCGATCAGGTAGCGCAAGACGCCGAGCATGTCGTCCATGTGAATCCAGGGCATGATCTGCTGCCCGTCGCCAATGGGTCCGCCGAGCCCTAAGCGAAAAGCGGGCAGCATCTTTTGCAGAGCACCGCCATCGGGATGCAATACCACGCCAATGCGGACAATACAGGTACGCACGCCCATGGCTTCAACCCGCCGCGCGGACTGCTCCCAGCGGTTGCAGAGCGTGGCGGCAAAGTCGCTGCCCACCTCAGCGGACTCATCAAGCACCTCACCGACGCCGTGGGCAGCACCGTAAAACCCCACGGCTGAAGCGCTGATCAGACAGCCGGGCTTATTCTCCAGGCGCCCGATCAGATCAACCAGCTCTGAGGTAACACCAATACGGCTATCCAGCAGTACCTTCTTGCGGGCCTGACTCCATCTTTTGTCAAGAATGCCTTCGCCGGCAAGATTGATGATGGCATCGAAACAAGCGGCAGGATTAATGGCGACCAGGGAGGTTACCGGCTTTACCCGGGTGGAGAGCTGCGAGCGAACATCCCGGGCTGACCGACGGCTCAGCACCACCACATTATGCCCTTCATCAAGCAGCTGTTGCGCCAACCGCCGCCCGATAAATCCGGTCCCGCCAGTGATTAGAAATTGCATGCGCCTGTCAGCTCCAGAGTTCCGGCCTGGCTCAGTGATTGGTCAAGCCTGACGGTTATGGAAGGTGATTGTAGCACTCCACAAATCAGATAAAAAAAAAGCCCGGATCCCCTCAAATCCGAGCTCGACTGACTGTCACATCACACTGCTGGCTCCCGCTTCTAGTTGTAATATCCATGAAATCAGCTAACACTGATCGAGCCTGATACGAAGTATTTATTGTTATCAGGACCGATTTCCCTGGCCCCTCAGCACGTGGTTATAATACGTATTACCAGCATCAATTTTATTGACCCTCGTCAATATTTGGTGATGTATACCTTTAAAGTTTCGGATAATCCAACACCTCGGTCGACCGCCCTCAAAAAAGACAAAGTTAGTCTATTCTTGGAAATTACTGATTTACTGCCGGTAATCGTCAATCCGACCACGGCAACAGGTCTTTGTCGTCTACTTTCAACACTCTTACACACTTCATGCACTGGCCGTTTCCACCTCTTCAATCCCTCTGTATCCGAGCACGAGGTTTCATCTCATGATCAAAAGCACTTTTGGTACGCTACAAAAAATTGGCAAGGCGTTAATGCTGCCCGTGGCTGTACTGCCTGTGGCCGGGATTTTGCTCGGCGTAGGCAGCGCCGGCTTCTCGTTTATTCCTGATCTGATCTCCGGCATCATGGCCCAGGCCGGTGGCTCGGTATTTGGTAATTTGCCGATTATCTTCGCCATTGGCACGGCCATTGGCCTGACAGAAAACGACGGAGTCTCTTCCGTGGCCGCCGTGGTGGGGTTTGCCGTTATGCTCGGCACCATGGGTACCATGGTCAGCTATCTTGGTCTGGAGCCGTCCATGGTCATGGGTATTGCCACCATCGATACGGGCGTCTTTGGTGGCATCATTGCCGGTATACTGGCTTCGATAATGTTCAATCGTTTTTACCGCATAGAGCTGCTGGATTACCTCGGCTTTTTTGCCGGAAAACGTTTTGTCCCCATCGCCACCGGCATTTGTGCCATTATCCTGGGCGTCATACTCAGTTTTATCTGGCCCCCCATTCAGGGGGTGATCAACGCCTTCTCCCAGTGGTCGGTCAATGAGAATCCGGAAGCGGCCGGTTTTGTTTATGGTTTTGTTGAGCGACTGCTGATTCCCTTCGGTCTGCACCATATCTGGAACGTACCCTTCCAGATGGAAATGGGCGAGTTTATTGATGCCTCCGGCACGGTATTCAACGGCGATATTGCCCGCTTCTTTGCCGGCGACCCAACAGCCGGTTTCCTGGCCGGCGGCTACCTGTTCAAAATGTTTGGCCTGCCGGCAGCGGCCATTGCCATCTGGCACTGCGCCAAGCCCGAAAACAAAACCAAAGCCGGCGGCATTATGGTATCAGCAGCACTCACCTCAGTGCTGACCGGCATTACCGAGCCCATTGAGTTTTCGTTTTTGTTTGTTGCCCCATTGCTCTTCGGTGTACACGCTGTGCTGGCAGGTCTGGCCTATGCCATTACCAACTACCTTGACATCAAAATGGCCATGTCTTTTTCCAATGGCCTGATTGATTACGTTCTCTACTTTGGCATTGCCACCAAACCGGCGTGGATCATTTTTCTTGGGGTAATTTACGCGGCTCTCTACTACGTTATCTTCCGGGTGCTGATCACGGTGCTGGATCTGAAAACCCCCGGTCGGGAAGATGAGTCTGAAGCAGCCACCACCGTGGAGGCATCGAGCGAAATAGCCATCGAACTGATTAATGCTTTTGGTGGCAAACACAATATCAGGAACCTTGATGCCTGTATTACCCGGCTGCGAGTGACCGTCAACGATACGGCCAGGGTCGATACAGAGAGAGTGAAGCAACTCGGTGCCACGGCGGTGGTGGTGGTCGGTGAGAACATGCAGGCAATCTTCGGGCCGCGCTCAGATAACATTCGCTCCGAAATGATTGAAGCCATGAAAAATATGTGACCTGCTCTGCCGGGGTGCACAAGCCTCCCGGCAACTCTGGCGACAAAAGCGCCCCTGCCGATAACAGTTCATCCAATAAAACATAGGAAACAGGGCAATGAATGGGGTAGGAGGCAATCACCAGCCAGTTAATCTGGCACCGGTAAACAACAACACCAGCACCCAGAACACACAGGGCACTCAAGGGGCGTTCGGCCGGTTCAAAGTCAGTATGTCCAACGCGTTCAAATCCTTTTTTAGCCGTCTTGCTGCGTCACAACCGCCTGGCGTCGCTGTCCATTCGCGCACCATCACCTTACCGCCAGCGCCAGCGCCAGGCAATGCTACCAACACGCAAACCGACAATTTTGCCAACGCTCTGGGTGAAGCAAAGAACAATCCCGCAGCTAAGGAAAGCTTCAAGCAAGTGCATAAACATATGCAAGAAATTCAGAATATCAAACAGTCAATCCAGCAAGTTCGCGACGGCACAAAACCGGCAATCAGTAAAAATCGTCATGCACTCACCTTGGATATGCAGGTGGCCAAGGGGAGATGTAAGGACGAGATCAACAAGTTCAATAAAACCGTTGGCGCCGATTTAAAGATTAACTTTGACGATCTGGAGATGGCACTGAGCAATGAAGCCCAGCGGCAATCCGGAATGGAGTACCCGGAATTTGAGCAGGAGCAGCAGACTTACAACAACTACAACGCCATGAAGGACGCCTGGCTGAACTGACACCATTGCTCCCGTGTAAGCACAACTGATGCCCACGGGGGGCAACCAGCTCACCTCATCACCACCGTAATCAGCTCATCAACCCCCGCCTCGACGTTGCCTTCAGACTTTTCCAGTCGACTGACGTCTTTCATGGAAGTAATGATAATTGGCGTGATGATACTTCTGGCCGTATTGCCCAACAGGGCAAGATCCACCTCCATGATCGGTTCGCCTGTTTTAACCTGTTGTCCCTCCTGAGCAAGGCGCTTAAAGCCTGTCCCATCAAGCTCGACGGTATCAAGACCAAAATGGACAAACAGCTCAATACCCGACGGAGTATCAATACTGAACGCGTGGTTGGAGGCAAAAATCTTGCTGATCACCCCGTCACAAGGGGCAACCAAAAGGGTACCCGTAGGCTCAATGGCCAGCCCGTCGCCAACCACTTTGTTGGCAAAGACCGAGTCAGGCACCTCCTCGATGGGGATAATGCGCCCGGATATGGGTGCTTTCAGAACGGTGTCATGGCGGGATTGAAAGCTCAGAGCGTCTTTCAGTGAGGCAAGAATTCCCATAGCTGTTACCTGTTTGGTCAGTGCAGGTTCGATAGCAACCGACAGTGGATCGAAGAAGCTGGCCTGGCACAAGCTCACTTCGCGATTTGGCCAGATTCGAAGGGCGCATTCACCATCAAGGGGCCAAAAGAAGGCAAAAAGCCTCATATTTCAGAGGCTTTTTTGCTTATGAAATGAGCAGAACATCAGAGGGAGACAATCCCGGCAACTCTCATCAGGTGACTATCAATCTGATTGTGCTTGCTGATGGCCAGCTCCAGCGGGGTCTTGACCACCTTCTGATCACGCACACCGACCATCACACCGCTGTCACCATCTCTCAGCGCTTCCACCGCCGCCACACCGAGTCGGCTGGCCAGTACGCGGTCAAAACAGGTTGGCTTACCGCCGCGCTGGATATGCCCCAGTACGGTGACTTTTACTTCGTACTCGGGGAAATTCTCCTCCACCGCGCGGGACAGTTCAAAAACACCACCGCTGCGATCACCCTCAGCAACCACGACAATGCTGGATGTCTTGCCAGCCCGGCCACTTTTTTGCAGGGACGCCATAAAGTCTTCTATGGATTTTTCCTGCTCAGGAATCAGAATATCCTCAGCGCCAGAAGCAATGCCGGTATTCAGCGCAATAAAGCCGGCATCGCGCCCCATCACCTCGATAAAGAACAGGCGGTTGTGTGACGTGGCGGTATCACGAATCTTGTCGATCGCTTCCACCACGGTATTCAGCGCTGTGTCGTAGCCGATGGTAAAGTCAGTACCGTAAATATCGTTATCGATAGTGCCCGGCACGCCAACACAAGGCAGGCCGTGCTCTTCTTCAAGCAGCATGGCACCAGTGAACGAGCCGTCACCGCCAATCACCACCAGACCGTCAAGCCCGGCCGCTCTGGCATTTTCGTAAGCCTTTACCCGGCCCTCTTTAGAGCGGAACTCCTGGCAGCGGGCCGACTTCAAAAAGGTGCCGCCGAGATTGAGAATATTGGCCACCGAGCGAGCATCAGCAGGCTTCATGCGGTTTTCAATCAACCCCTTGTAGCCTTCTTTGATCATCACCGGCTCGATGCCGTAATAGATACAGGCACGCACGGTGGCGCGAATGGCCGCGTTCATGCCGGGAGCATCGCCCCCGGAGGTCAAAACACCGACTCTCTTTAACTGGGTCATGCCAGAATATTCTCCTTCAAGGAACCTAAAAATGCTTGACAACAGCACCCGCTGTCATGCGCTCGACGTCAGATCAGTCCACACAGAGAATCTGCAGGGTGTTGGTACCGCCCTCGACTTCCTGACTCTCGCCTTTGGTCAAAATAATCTTGTCACCCGCGGCCAGCAGCCCGCGCTCTTTCAGTACCCGGATGGCCTGGTCGTTGACTTCCGGGCCGTACTCGGTGCCGCTGTCAAAAGCCACGGCCTCGACCCCACGGTACAGCGCAACGCGACGCTCGGTGGTTTTGTAGCGGGTCAGGGCAAAGATGGGCAGACGGGTATTGATCCGGGACATCCACAACGGTGTTGAGCCGGTTTTGGTCAGGCAGACAATGGCCTTGATGTCGTCCAGATGGTTGGCCGCAAACAGCGTTGCCTGGGCAATCGCCTCGTCAACATGACTGAACTGGCTGACACGACGCCGGGTCATGTGTTCCACGGTCTGTTTTTCTGCGCCAAGACAGATACGACTCATGGCCCTGACCACTTCATCCGGACGTTTGCCGGTGGCCGTCTCGCCAGAAAGCATGACCGCATCGGTACCATCGAGCACCGCGTTGGCAACATCAAACACTTCTGCACGGGTAGGCTGAGTGTTGTGAATCATCGACTCCATCATCTGAGTCGCGGTAATCACCGGCTTATTCAGACGACGAGCTTCGTTAATCAGGTGCTTCTGGGCACCGATCAGCTCCGGATCACCAATTTCTACGCCCAAATCGCCACGGGCAACCATCACCGCGTCCGAGGCAGCAATCACCTCAGCCAGTAACTGGTGATCATTAACCACTTCCGCACGTTCAATTTTCGACAGAATGGCTGCTGTACCGCCGGCTTCGTGTAACAGACGACGAGCCTCTTCAACATCACTGGCGTGGCGCACAAAAGAGACCGCCAGGTAGTCCACCTCCAGCTCCGCAGCCAGCAAAATATCCTGCCTGTCTTTGTCAGTCAGTGCCGCTGCCGACAGCCCCCCACCCTGCAAATTAATGCCCTTATTATTGGACAGCTCACCACCATTAATGGCACGGGTCTGAATGCAAGGGCCGTCAATGGCCAACACTTCGAGGCTGATGCGCCCGTCATCAAGCAACAGTATATCGCCGACCTTGCAGTCATTGGGCAGGTCTTTATAGCCAAGCCCCACCTGGGTTTCATCGCCATCATCAATGGGCAGACTGGCATCCAGATTAAAGCGCGCACCGTCAGGAAGATGAATCTTGCCGTTCTGGAATCGGCCAATGCGGATTTTCGGGCCTTGCAGATCGCCGAGGATCGCCACCGGACGATTTAACCGGGCTGCTATCTGGCGAATAACCAGGGCCCGTGCCTTGTGGTCTTCAGCCTCGCCGTGGGAAAAGTTGAGCCGAACAACGTTAACCCCGGCTTCAATGAGCTTTTGCAGCTGCTCTTCAGATTCCGTCGCGGGTCCGAGCGTTGCGACAATTTTGGTGCGTCTGAGCATGGTTATCCTCTCGCTTGTACAGCCGCCGCGATCTGGAGCCTACTCAGCCCACAGAAAGCCTTTACCTCATCCCACAGGAATCAATACAGCATGCGACAGGCAATAATGAATCGGTATTACTTCCAGCCTATAAACGACAAACGTTTAAAATCGGAGAACTGAATTATCAAACGAAGTATGAACAAAAGAAGACACTGTCTGACTGTATTTCCAAATTATAGGGGGGTTCAGTTCTGCCCCCGGATAAAACACCATCTTCTCTTTGTTCACAACAGGCCACGTACGCCCTAACCAACACAGGCCCGATAAACGAGCCTGTATTGTGATCAGCTTGAACTAACCTCAGGCGTTCATCAGAGCCTTGGCAGTGTCGAGCATACGGTTGGAGAAGCCCCACTCGTTGTCGTACCAGGACATAACCTTGACCAGATTGCCCAGAACACGAGTCTGAGTAGCGTCAAAGTTAGAAGAGTACGGGCTGTGGTTGAAGTCCATGGACACCAGCTGCTCATGGTTTACATGCAAAACAGTAGACATGGCAGGGTTAGACTTGGCTGCAGCAGTGATGATTTCGTTAACTTCTTCAACGGTGGTGTCGCGAGAAGCAACAAAGCTCAGGTCAACCAGAGAAACGTTGATGGTAGGAACGCGAACCGCCATACCGTCGAACTTGCCTTTCAGCTCAGGCACTACCAGACCAACCGCCGCAGCAGCACCAGTAGCAGTCGGGATCATGTTCATGGCCGCAGCACGGGCGCGGTACAGGTCAGAGTGGTAAACATCGCTCAGACGCTGGTCGTTGGTGTAAGCGTGAACGGTGGTCATCAGGCCTTTTTCAATGCCCAGAGCGTCGTTCAGTGGCTTGGCGATTGGTGCCAGACAGTTAGTGGTGCAAGACGCGTTAGAAATAACGGTCATGTCAGCGGTCAGAATGTCGTGGTTAACACCGTAAACGACAGTGGCATCAACGCTGGAGCCAGGCGCAGAGATGATAACTTTTTTCGCACCAGCGTCCAGGTGAGCCTGGCAGTCGCTCTTGGAGCGGAATACGCCAGTACATTCAAAGACCACGTCAACACCCAGCGCGCCCCATGGCAGCTTGGAAGGATCGCGCTCAGAGAAAGTCTTGATTTCGTCACCGTTGACAAACAGAGCGCCTTCGCCCTGCTCAACCTGGGCGTTGAAACGACCGTGAACAGTGTCGTACTTGGTCAGGTGAGTGTTGATCGTAGTGTCACCCAGATCATTAATGGCAACAATCTGGTACTCATCGCGACGGCCTGCTTCGTAGAGTGCGCGCAGTACGTTGCGACCGATACGGCCGTAGCCATTAATAGCAATCTTGATCATGATGTCTCCAATACCGTTAATCAAAGCGGGGAACCGCTTTTTATCCAGTTAACAGGATCTCTTAGCATGCAACGCAGCGAACACGCCCAACCGCAAATCACTATGAATAATCACAGCATTTGACAGCAGCGGCGTTCACAGCTTTTATTACCAACCATTGTAACCGTCGCCTGACAGTGGCCAACGATTGGCAACAGCATGTCAAAACCCACTTCACGGGATTTGCGTCTGTGAAGGGTGCAAGCTTACCAACAAGGGCTGAGTTTTTGCTGATGCGGGGTTACGAACATTATGTAAAAAACGACACAAGATACATAATTCCACACCACTGCTCATCGGGAATCAACCGTTTGCCGAAGCCACCGGCCTGCTTCTTACGGCCAGTGTAATATAAAGTGTGATCGAAAAATCGCGATCCAGCAAAGCGCTGCTGGTTCTGCTTTCGTGCGTCTGCCTTGCTGAACAGCTCGGCAACTCTATCTTAGCCTGCCAATCGACCGGCTGCTGAATAACACGTTCGGATCAGCATCTTTACTTAGGCGAATAATGCGGACTGTCGGCCTGGTAGTCAAGCCTATCAGGGTGTGACCGGCCATAATTACTCTATTGGTGCCATAAGGGATGCTTATCAAAAATGAACAATCATTGATTACGTAAATCACGAAATCACATTACGGAAAATCGAAAACACACAACACAATAACAATAAATCACTCATATGCCGACAGAGCCATAAGAAAGAAAAGCGCTAAACTCCCTGTTTATTCTCAACTATTGGCATAAAAAACCGGCATGATCATCGTCAGGCAGTAATCGCGCAGTAGCAACAAATGGTTTGACCAGGCAATCAAAAAAAAACAACCAAGCAAAATCATTAACAGAACACAGTCGTTTACCAATAACGACAACCAAAAACCAAATTCTTCTTGCAACCTTGCTGCCCAAAGGCGAGCAACCATAAAGACCTTTCCCTATGGACAAACCGACAACTCAGCTATTTGTTGTCAACAGCGATGAGCGTAAGCGCTAAAAAGTAATCCCCAAAGTCTGGCAAACCACTTTTACTAAAGCCTCTCTCTCACATAAAATTTGCACCACATCTCTTATCTAAATCAGTGCAAAATTACAGATGCTAAAAAATTATCTTTTTCTGCTGGGAATCGGTGCTATCTGGGGGTCCCAATTTATCTTTCAGCAAATGGCGGTGGCTGACGTTCCGCCGGTGTGGGTGGGTGCCGGTCGTTCGGTGATTGGCTTTTTAACACTGCTACTCATCTGTCAGGGCATGAAGCTGACCAGCACTGGCGGCCAGTGGCTAAAATTCAATCTGATCGGCCTGCTGGAAGCCACCATCCCGTTTGTCCTGGTGGCCTGGGGCCAACAGTATCTGGACACAGCCGTTGCTGCCATTTTGATGGGCACCATTCCGTTCTTTACCGTGATCCTGGCACCGCTGCTGATCAACGGTGCACGCATCACCGTAGCCGGCATGGGCAGCGTGTTGCTGGGCTTTATTGGCCTGTTGATCCTGTTCTATCCGGAGCTGGCTTCGGGCAGCAGCAATACTAACCTGATGGCTGCTGGCGCTATTATCACTGCCTCCGCCTGCTTTGCTGTGGGCATTTTGCTACTCAAAGGCGTGGCCAATGAGCATCCGCTGATTGTCGCCAGAAATGTTCTTGGCAGTGCGTCGTTACAAATTGTGCTGGTTGCCACGCTCATGACCATGGTTGCCCCGGCACCTAACCTCAACCTGACGCCCTCCAGTCTTGGCGCCATTGCCTACCTGGGCACCATGTGTGCCGGTCTGGTGTATTTCCTTTACATGATTCTGATTCGTGATGCCGGGCCTATTTTTGCCTCGTTAAACAATTACCTGGTACCACTGATTGGCGTTTTTCTGGGTGCCACCATTAACGACGAAGTACTGGCAACCCACACCTGGGCAGCGCTGGCCACCATATTGGCGGCCGTGGCTTTTAATCAGATTTTTGCCAGCGCAGCGACACCCGAGACCAAACCACTGGCTGCTCCTTCCGAATAACCATGACCAGTGCGCGGTTTTTGACACCAAAGAAAAAAACAGAAAAAAATCTCGAATCCTACTTGCATGCATATCAGCTTTCCTTATAATCGGCGGCGCTGGTGAGGGATGAACCTCCGCACCAGGCCCTGATGGTGGGCGTAGCTCAGTTGGCAGAGCTCCGGATTGTGATTCCGGCGGTCGAGGGTTCGAGCCCCTTCGCCCACCCCATCTTTTACCCCCCTTCCCTTTTCTTCACACAACAACCAATACGACCCCATCGTACTGACCGTTTGTTAAAGCAGCAGCACCCTCCCCGAAAAGAGACAAAAGCACTGCGCAAATAACGCGCACCAACCATAATGCCCCGTAGAATTGGCTACATCTGTGATAATGTCCGTACATCGGCATCTCAGTTAAGCACAATCCGGTTGTGGCATTCGGCTTGACGGGTATATTCAGGCGGGCAAATTTATGACGATGAGCAAAGTGATAGGGCATCGGGGTCTGGCCGGAGAAGCGCCAGAGAACACACTGGCCTCCATCAGTCAGGCAGCGCGGCAGGGGCTAGCCTGGATAGAAGTCGATGTAACATTACTTGGTGACGGAACCGCCGTGTTATTCCATGACCGGCGCCTTAATCGCACCACCAATCATACCGGACGACTAACATCGCTTACCCACACCAAACTGACAAGCATTGATGCCGGCAGCTGGTTCTCAGCACAGTTTGCCGGTGAGCCAATCCCCGAACTTGGTACTGCATTGTCGTTAATAAAAGAGCTGGGGCTAGGGCTGAATCTTGAGTTGAAGACCAACGGTTGTCACGAAGGACGACTGGTAGACGCGGTTCTCAAGGCGCTCGGCAAAAGCGGCCTGAGCAGGGAGCAGCTGAGAATCTCCAGCTTTAACCATCGGGCACTGAGCCACTTTTCTACCCATTCAGACTTACCGGTCGGCCATCTGTTTGACCGGCTGCCGCTTAACTGGCAACAAAAAGCAGAGCGAACCGGCGCCATAGCGATCCATCTGAACGCCGCAAAGGCATCAGCCAGACAGATTCTGAAGGTACGTTCGGCGGGTTACGAGCTGTACTGTTACACCGTCAATTCCGCCGGCATGGCCAAAAAGCTGATCGATAGCGGCGTCAATGGTGTGTTTTCAGACTTCCCGTTAGGAGTAGTCCCGAAATAACTTCCGCATTTATGGAATCTGAACTCCGTTCGGACTGAGCCTGTCGAAGTCCGGTGACAGCACCCTTCGACTTTGCTCAGGGTGAACGGAAAACGGGAAGTTATTTCGGGACAGACCCCTTACAGGGCGTGTGAGGCACCGGCAGGCCGCCGGTGCCTGCGGGGATTACAGTACGTCGACGCTGTTCAGGTCACGATGAGCCTGCTCAAGGCGGGCAATCATGGATTCCTGACCGGCACGCAGCCAGACGCGAGGATCGTAGAACTTCTTGTTCGGCATATCAGCACCTTCCGGATTGCCCAGCTGGCCTTGCAGATACGCTTCGTTCTTTTTGTAGTAGTTCAGGATGCCTTCCCAGCACGCCCACTGAGTGTCAGTGTCGATGTTCATCTTCACCACGCCGTAAGATACCGCTTCACGGATCTCTTCCAGGGTAGAACCAGAACCACCATGGAACACGAAGTCCAGGTGCTTGGCCGGCAGGCCGAACTTCTCAGAGCAGTACTTCTGGGAGTTATCGAGAATTTTAGGCGTCAGCTGCACGTTACCCGGCTTGTAAACACCGTGCACGTTACCGAAAGAGGCCGCGATGGTGAAACGGTGGCTGATCGGGCTGAGAACTTCGTAAGCGTAAGCCACGTCTTCCGGCTGGGTGTAGAGCATGGAGCTGTCCATGTGGGAGTTATCAACACCGTCTTCTTCACCGCCGGTGCAGCCCAGTTCAAACTCCAGAGTCATGTCCATTTTCGCCATGCGCTTGAGGTACTCAGCGCAGGTAGCGATGTTCTCTTGCAGAGACTCTTCCGACAGGTCGATCATGTGGGAGGAGAACAGTGGCTTGCCGTGTTGCTCGTAGAATTCTTCACCGGCGCTGAGCAGGGCGTCAATCCATGGCAGCAGTTTGCGCGCCGCGTGGTCAGTGTGCAGGATGACCGGAATACCGTAAGCTTCGGCCACAGCGTGCACGTATTTGGCACCAGCGATCGCACCAAGAGCACCGGCCGGATCACTTTTCAGACCCTTGCCAGAGACGAAGGTCGCACCGCCGTTGGAGAACTGGATGATCACCGGTGACTTGACTTTGGCCGCCGCTTCGAGAACGGCATTGATTGAGTCAGTACCGACAACGTTGACTGCCGGCAGAGCAAACTCACCAGCCTTGGCAGCAGCGAAGATTTTCTGAACGTCATCGCCGGTAACAACGCCTGGCTTTACCAGGTCCAGGATTTTTTGAGACATAAGTCTGATCCTTCCTCGATCAAAGGTTAACAGGGTGATTTTCCGCAGGAATGATACGGAAAGGTTACAACAGGTAAAGCCTTTTTCCTAATGATTAAATGATGATGGCACTGCCGCATTATAACCTTTGTTTATCGATGTTTTTACGCGATCATTCACCATCACACTATGTTAACACTCCACCAGCCAATGCCGCCGAACCGGTTTTACCACAGCAATAACGGCAATGTTTATTAATAAAATATGATAACCGGATGATTTGTTTTTCTGTTACTGCCCCCAAACAGCGTGTCATTGTTTGAATGCCGCTGGTGACATTTGCGCGCTTTTTTTCTTTAAAAGAGCATTCGCCTTTTTTTGACATGCGTCATTTTTTTTTTGCACTTTTCCTGTGTTGTAATTCCGCCCGTAGCGATGAGAGCATATTAAGCAACAGCCAAAAAAAATAATTGAAATAATTTTTTGTTATATTTTTCGGTCATCCAATGATGACTGAGCAGTCCCTGTTTTTGGCTGTCTACCAAACTGGACGGACGTCTGCCAGCGTCTGTCATATGGGAAAATGGTCAGGCACTTAAAGTCAGGATGCACTATCTTAAGACTGCAACCTGAAAATCAGCTGAACATATTCGGGCAGGCAAAAAAAAGCACGCCGACATCTGACAGTTACCCGATTATTCATACAGAATTTCTGTCCCACAGACGTCACCGAGCACGTCGTGCGGGAATGCAAAGCGTTTTCAAGGTTATCTTGGTTAACACTAGAGGAAAGTAGTCATGGCCAGTAGAAAGCAGGCTGACAAACCTGCAAAAAAAACTGCAGTTGTTCAGGATGTTGATGCCCAGATTAATGCATTGATCGAGCGGGCAAAGGTTGCCAGAGAGAAATTTCTGACGCTGACTCAGGAAGATGTTGACCGGATCACCCGCGCCATGGCGCTGGCCGGACAGTCTGCCCATATGGAGTTGGCTCGCATGGCCGTTGAAGAGACTGGCCGTGGCATCATGGAAGACAAGGTCACCAAAAACATCTTTGCGACAGAGTACGTTTATCACTCAATCAAGTACGACAAGACTGTCGGCATCATTGAAGACAACGCTGAAGAAGACTTCATGCTGGTCGCTGAGCCGGTGGGCATTGTTTGTGGTGTGACCCCCGTCACCAACCCAACGTCCACTACTCTGTTCAAGTCCATCATCTCCACAAAAACCCGTAACCCCATCATCTTCGCTTTCCACCCGTCTGCCCAACAGTGCTCCAGCGCTTCTGCCCGGGTTGTGCGCGACGCCGCCGTTGCCGCTGGTGCGCCTGAAGATTGCGTTCTGTGGGTTGAAGAGCCATCCATCGAAGCGACCCAGAAGCTGATGACCCACCCGGAAGTGGCTGTCATCCTGGCCACCGGTGGCTCCGGCATGGTGCGTGCGGCCTACTCTTCCGGTAAGCCGGCTCTCGGTGTTGGTTCTGGTAACGTGCCTTGCATCATTGACCAGTCTGCCAATCTCAAGCAGGCCTGCAACGATCTGGTGATGTCCAAGAGTTTTGACAACGGCATGATCTGCGCCTCTGAGCAGGCAGCCATCATTCATCAGGCTGTCTATAAAGATGTGGTCAAAGAGCTGAAATCCCAGAACGTCTACTTCACCACGCCGGAAGAAACCAAGCGTCTGGCTGAAGTGGTGATTCACGATGGTCACGTCAACAGCAAAATTGTTGGTATGAAACCGTCGTACATTGCCAATCTGGCGGGCATCAAGGTGCCGGAAAACACCCGTATTCTGGCCGCTGAAATTGAAGGCGTTGGCCCTGAGTACCCACTGTCCCGGGAAAAACTGTCGCCGGTGCTGGGCATTCTGAAAGCCAAGAGCTCCACTCACGCCATTGAGCTGGCCGACCAGATGCTCAACTTCGGTGGTCTGGGTCACTCTGCCGTGCTGCACGCCCAGGACAACGACGTCATCGACGAGTTCTCCCTGGCCATGAAAGCCGGACGGATTATCATCAATTCACCGAGCACCCACGGCGCCATCGGTGATATTTACAACACCAACATGCCATCACTGACGCTCGGTTGTGGCACCTACGGCGGTAACAGCACCACCTCCAACGTGTCCGCTGTCAACCTGATCAACGTCAAACGTGTTGCCAAGCGCAGGGTTAATATGCAGTGGTTCAAGCTGCCACGGAAAATCTACTTCGAGGCCAACTCCCTTCAATACCTTGAGAAGATGCAAGACATCTCCCGGGTATTTATCGTCACCGACGAAGTGATCCAGTCCCTGGGCTACGTGGAAAAGATCCTCTATCACCTGAGAAAACGCACCAACCCGGTGCAGGTGGAAATCTTCAACCAGGTTGAGCCAGACCCATCGCTGGAAACTGTGCGTCGTGGCGCCCAGGAAATGGCCCGCTTCAATCCGGACGTGATCATCGCTCTGGGTGGTGGTTCACCCATCGACGCGGCCAAAGGCATGTGGTTGTTCTACGAACAGCCAGACGCTGACTTCGCTGGCCTGGCCCAGAAGTTCCTGGACATCCGCAAGCGCGTTTACAAGTTCCCGAAACTGGGTAAAAAAGCCCGTCTGGTGGCCATCCCAACCACATCCGGTACCGGTTCCGAAGTAACCTCTTTTGCCGTTATTACCGACAAAGAACAAGGCGCCAAGTACCCACTGGCGGACTACGAACTGACCCCGGACGTAGCGATCCTTGACCCGAACCTGGTCATGACCGTTCCGAAAAAGGTGACCGCCGACACCGGTCTGGACGTACTGACCCACGCTCTCGAAGCGTATGTGTCGGTCATGGCGTCAGACTACACTGACGCACTGGCCATGAAGGCTATTCAGCTGGTATTCGATTACCTGCCGAAGTCGTACGACAATGCCGATCGTGAAGCCAGGGAAAAAATGCACAACGCTTCCTGTATTGCTGGTATGGCTTTTGCCAACGCCTTCCTTGGCGTTAACCATGCCATTGCGCACAAGCTGGGTAATGAGCTGCATATTTCCCACGGTCAGGCTAATGCGGTGCTGCTGCCCCACGTCATCGAGTACAACGGCTGCCCGAACCCCACTAAAGTGGCGTCATTCCCGAAATACCGCTACTACGTAGCCCACGAGAAGTACGCTGAAGTGGCGCGCATGCTCGGCCTGCCAGCGAAAACCACCGAAGAAGGCGTCAAGTCTCTGGCCAATGCCGTTCGTGATTTGATGAAGCGTCTCGATATGCCTGCCACCTTGCAGGAAATCGGTGTCGATGAAGTGCTGTTCAAGAGCAAGGTTAACCTGCTGGCCATGAACGCGTTCGAAGACCAGACCACCACCGCCAACCCCCGTCTGCCACTGATCAGTGAGCTTGAAGAGCTGCTGAACAAGGCGTACTACGGCAAGTAAGCGACACTGAACAAACTGTATTGAAACCATCCCACGCCCCCGACCAGTTATGGTCGGGGGCATTTTTTTATGCGCTGAAACTATTCGACAGTGACCGACTTAGCCAGGTTGCGCGGCTGGTCAACGTCGGTGCCCTTGATGATCGCCACATGGTAAGAGAGCAGTTGCAAGGGAATGGTGTAGAGAATCGGGGTGATCACTTCCGGCGCTTCTTCCACCGGCAACACCCGGATGCCTTCAGCTTCAGTCAGGTTTGCCCGTTTGTCGGCAAACACAAACAGCTGCCCGCCCCTGGCCCGCACTTCTTCCATATTGGATTTCAGCTTTTCCAGCAGGTCGTTGTTGGGTGCCACGACGATCACTGGCATATCGTTATCAATCAGCGCCAACGGGCCGTGCTTCAGTTCACCGGCGGCATAGGCTTCGGCATGAATGTAAGAAATCTCCTTCAGCTTCAGCGCCCCTTCCATGGCGATGGGGTACTGGGTGCCACGACCGAGGAACAGGGCATGGTGTTTATCGGCAAATGCTTCAGCCATAACTTCAATATCGTCGTTCAGCGCCAGCATATTGTTGACCCGGTGCGGCAGGCTGCGCAGTGCCTGAACAATGCCAGCCTCCTGCTCAGACGACATGCCATTGTGACGACCCACAGCGGTCACCAGCATCAGCAATGTGGCCAGCTGGGTAGTGAACGCTTTGGTGGAGGCAACGCCGATTTCGGCGCCGGCCCGGGTCATCAGGGCGATGTCCGACTCGCGCACCATAGACGACCCTGGCACATTACAGATGCTCAGGGAGGCCATATAACCCAGCTCTTTGGCCAGCTGCAATGCGGCCAGCGTGTCAGCGGTTTCGCCAGACTGGGAAAGGGTGATGAACAGGCAGTTTTCCGGCACAAAGAATTTCCGGTAGCGAAATTCTGAGGCAATTTCCACCCGACAGGGAATGCCCGCCAACTCTTCAAACCAGTAGCGGGCCACCATACCGGCGTTATAGCTGGTGCCGCAGGCCACGATCTGGATGGCCTTGGTTCTTTGCAGGATGTCCTGACCCTCTTTGCCCAGAATATCCAGGTTCAGGCGCTGCTCACCCAGACGACCTTCCAGCGTGTTGGCAATGGCTTCGGACTGCTCGTGAATCTCTTTGAGCATATAGTGGCGATATTCGCCTTTATCACCAGCGTCGTGTTCAATATCGCTCTCTCTGACTTCACGTTCTGCCACATCGCCCGCGTGATTCAACACGGTGACGCTGTTGCGAGTCACTTCGGCAATATCGCCCTCTTCCAAAAACATAAAACGACGGGTGACCGGGAATAGAGCCAGCTGATCAGAAGCGATAAAGTTTTCGCCAATACCCACACCGATCACCAGCGGGCTGCCGGAACGGGCAACGATCAAACGATCACTGTCGTTGCTATCCATCACCACCATGCCGTAGGCGCCTTCAAGCTGGGCAACGGTCTTCTGTACAGCCACCAGCAGAGAATCGCTGGTTTTCAGTTCATGGCTGACCAGGTGACAAATCACCTCGGTGTCGGTGTCTGAAGTAAAGACAAAACCTTCCCCTTGCAGGAACGTTCTGAGCGAGCTGTGGTTCTCAATAATGCCATTGTGCACCACGGCAATGTGATCACCAGAGAGGTGGGGATGGGCATTGCGTTCGCTCGGTTCACCGTGGGTGGCCCAGCGCGTATGGGCAATACCGGTGCTACCGTCGAGCGGGTTGGCGGCAATGGCTTCAGCCAGCTGCGACACCTTCCCGGTGCGTCGCTCCCGTTGCAGTTCGCCACTGGCACTGATAATAGCCACACCTGCTGAGTCGTAACCCCGGTACTCCAGGCGACGCAAGCCCTCCAGCAGAATGTCTGCAACGTCTCTTTGTGCTACTGCACCTACAATTCCACACATAATCGCTTACTTCCCAATATGGTCTAAACCACAATCAGCTGGAAAACGTGGCTTTTGTATAACCTTCCCGATGCATTCAGCCACATTCGGCTACAGGAAGCATCCACGGTTTCAAACTGGACAAGGTATAAAAATGACTATCCAACGCCTTTAGTTATTTTTTGTCGGGCGCTGCCAGCCCTCTATATTGCGCTGACGTCCCCGGGCAACGGCCAGCTGATCATCGGCAATATTTTTTGTTATGGTCGAGCCGGCACCAACCGTGGCACCACGACCAACCGTGACCGGCGCAACCAGAGCAGTATTGCTGCCGATAAATGCGCCGTCACCAATAACCGTTGTGGATTTATTAACGCCGTCGTAATTGCAAGTAATGGTGCCAGCACCAATATTAACTCCGTCGCCTACCTCAGAGTCACCGATGTAACTCAGGTGATTGACCTTACTGCCCTTGCCAATAACGGTCTTCTTGACTTCCACAAAGTTGCCCACCCGGGCTTTTTCCTGAAGCTCGGTACCCGGTCTCAGGCGGGCAAAAGGTCCCACTTCACAGCCAGCGGCAACCTGAGCGTTGTCCACAATGGAATTGGCTTTGATAACGGCCCCTTCACCAATGACCGAGTTGCGGATAATGCAGCCTGGCTCGATGTAAACGTTGTCCGCCAGTTCCACATCGCCTTCGAGCACCACGTTGATGTCCAGCGTAATGTCCTGCCCGGTTTTGATGTCACCACGGATATCCAAACGCGCCGGATCAATAACTGTAACGCCATTGATCATCAGATTATTGGCCAACTGTCGTTGACGGGCACGCTCCAGCTCCATCAGCTGCACGCGACTGTTAACGCCTTCAACTTCAATGGGAACCTGTGGCTGCACGTGGACGACCGGAGTCTCCTCCGCCACCGCCATGGCGACGATATCAGTAAGATAAAACTCGCGCTGGGCATTGTCGTTTTTCAGACTGTTGATCCAGCGGCTCACCTGGTTGCCCGGAATGGCCATAATGCCGGTATTAACTTCGTTGATGGCCAACTGTTCCGATGAGGCGTCTTTGTCCTCAACAATGGCCTGAATGCTGCCAAAACCATCGCGAATGATGCGCCCGTAACCGGAAGGATTGGCCAGGTTAATGGTCAGCAGGCCAAGACGCTCACCATTGCTGGCGGCCAACAATGACTGTAACGAAGAGGAGTGAATCAAGGGTACATCGCCGTACAGCACCAGCACCACATCGGCACCCTGGCAACCGGACAACGCCTGTCGTACAGCGTGGCCGGTGCCCAGCTGTTCTTCCTGCAACACCCAGTTCAAGTCGTAATGACCCAGCGCAGTTTTCACCTGCTCGGCACCGTGGCCAATGACCACATGAATTTTGCCTTCACCCACTTTTTTCTGGGTATGCTGAGCACTGACAATCACATGCTCAAGCATAGGCTTGCCAGCAATGCGGTGCAGCACTTTTGGCAGGCTGGATTTCATACGGCTGCCCTGCCCGGCAGCAAGAATAACAATATCAGCTCTCATGATAGCCTCAAATCAACATGCCTCGGATGAAAGGCAGGCTCCCGCTAAAAATTCGTCGTCTGGTAAAGAAAGAACAAGGGAGCAGTCAGCTCCCATGCCTGACATAACATTTTGTTTTTTCGGAGAAAATTATCAGAAAAGCACTGTAAATCGTCCAAAAGTGTAAGTCTGTTGTCGTATGCATAGATAGCCTTAGGTCATTTATTGTATTGCTTACGACAATTTCCGCTCATCCCGGGCTGCTGTCCAGCTAAATGCTCTCAGCCGGGAAAAACACCGCACCGGGCAGCTTGAGCCAGCGAAACAGTCGGGTCAGGTTATCGCTGGAAAAGAAAAAAACAACCCTGTTTGTCATAAAATAATTGACAATGCAGAGAGATTTTATTCAGTTGGTTGACCTGGAGCAATAGCAAGAATTAATGAGCATCTGCTGTGCGGCGTCTCTGATGCACCAGTTTTATAGCAGAATGAGGAAGTCATTATGGCAGTGGTTAAACTGGACAGTAGACCCAGAGCATGCCGGCTCCCTGTCAGGCACTCAGCTAAGGGAAGCGGTGGACACAAGAGTACCACCACACTCCGTTCATCCTGAGCCTGTCGAAGGACGTTCATCCTGAGCCTGTCGAAGGACGTTCATCCTGAGCCTGTCGAAGGACGTTCATCCTGAGCCTGTCGAAGGA
>Ga0126343_10000167_pt1 | contig 21306 bp, 15 predicted proteins | sample Cyp2metagenome_FD_92531 | JGI IMG/M metagenome (GOLD analysis project Ga0126343, IMG submission 92531) | Coral microbial communities from Lord Howe Island, Old Settlement Bay, Australia - Cyphastrea 2 metagenome | ecosystem: Host-associated > Invertebrates > Cnidaria > Coral ...
ACGTCGGAATATTGTCGATATCTTAACCAGGCCATTTTACGGAAAAGCCTATCCTAGCTCTAATATCTGGTGGCATTCCATATAAATTATATTAAGGGAAAATCTCTTAAACTTTTAGCTACTCGAAATTAATCAGCTTTTATCGTTTCAAGGCGCATCTTACTAATTTGCATAATAAGTATTCGGCTCAGGGCATTACGGCTGCATAATAACCGCTCAGATCTCGCACTTAGCCAATCAATCAGAGTGCGCGTTACATCGGCCACAAGCCAAAGCCATATAAAAAATTTCCTTAATTACCACCGACAGTTGATTGTTAGTAACATTTGTTTTTAAACTTCAGCTATTTGAGCAACATTTATCTGGGAAAAAAGGAAATTGCGTCCATCAGCATACGTTGTCGCCACCTTTACTTGTCCAGTCTGTCAGTTTGACTTCCTCGTCCAATAATAATGATGGTAAATGCATAAGGACAGATTTTGAGGGTTGCGTGACCACCGTGACAGATGGAGAAGAAATAACTGACGGTAGGAATGGATCAAATTGTTAATGTATAGGTGTCAATGATAAACAAATTCCACATCACTGTATCATAGACAGGGTTGCCAATAAGGGCATAACCAGCAACAACAGCTACAGCTGAGTATGTTTGATGGGCTCTAATAGTGTTATGGGTGAACCCACATACCTTTTGTACATACAGTTCACCCATAATGATAAAGTAACACAGGTGAATCAAAACGTAATGATAGTGCTAGCCCTGGCTATAAAGACTCTTTACATGAAGAAAACTCGTTTAACCTTTTGGTAAGGGGGTAAACTCCACACATACCCCTCCCTCTCAGTCCTTGAGCTTTTACTGGCCAAAGTTAAAGTGCCCTTGTGATAAAATCGCTTCCTTTTTTCATGCAGATTTTGAAAGTGTGTTTGTTGAATGAGTCTAAACTAAACTGTCTTATCTGGCTCAGACTTGCACGTGCATATTTTCCCTTTGGAAATAGGCGAACAAGGAAAGCGTGCATAGCTCGATGGAAAAACCAGGCTGGTTTACCTGGAAGAATTTTCGTAACTACTTGTGGAGCAGGAAATGTATATTAACATCGCAATTGTCTTTCAGGATGCCACGCAACTCAAAGAAGCAAATGCTGTGTTTTCCCATTTTGGTACAAAGGTCAAGAACGTTATTCGTGTATCAAGGACAATCATAATCAGCCCTGGTGTGCAACAACTGATAATTACGACCGGGATCAACTTTGGGACAACTGTCAAGGCAAGCTTTTCGGCATGATTCACAGGCATTCCTTCGTTCTAAATATCCTAAAGCATAAAGAGGAAGCTTGGGAATTAGGTTTCATTAAGTTCAATTCAATTTTACCAGACATGTTAATAATATGGACACTAAGGAAAGCGGCGTAGCAAAATCTCGCTTATGTGTTATGAGGTATTTTGCCAAGAATATAACATTAGTTCGTTTCTGACTTTGACCAAATGAGCTGATTTTTTTTTTTTGGGCGGGGGAGATTTTTCTCTACAATAGTTATTGAAGTGAGGAGAATAAACTTGTGATATCATGCTTGCTAATTATGAATGATTTCCACTACAAATATGAACATGAGCACAATTAGTTTAGGTCCATTGTATATTATGGTATTGTTGTTAGCTCTCTTGATCTTAATAGGCTGAGGTGTATGATAATACCTCAGGGCACCCTTCATTTACTTGCTGCCTCACCCTGGAATGCATGTCCCATTGCCTCATTTAGTTGGTCAGACTTAATTCCTTCCCTCCCTTAATGATCCCGGTTTGTCTTCTCCGCACCACCCAGTAACTAGCTCCAAGCAAGAGTCTGCCTGTTTGGTTACTATCTTCAACCTTCAGGGACAAGGCAGAGGGGATGCTATTTCATCCAAGCACGCAAAAAAGCAAACAGTCTGACTTAAAAAACAAACAAACAAACAAACAAACAAAAAACAGCAGGGTAGTGTACAGTAGGCAATATTTTGAAGAAACTGGTTTTAGTGATTCACTGCAGTTCTTTTCCCACCGTAGGAATTTTAAGCCCATGTGACACAAATCCATGTTTCCATGGTGGGGTTTGTGTTGAAAACCCAGAGGAGTGGACTTATTATTGTATTTGCAGTGAGCATCTAGCAAATGATAATTGCCAGGATGGTAAGTCAGTGTAAGGATTATTATAACTCACGCTTTGCCAAAAACGTGGTTGAAAGTTAAACAACTTTCCTGAAACCATTACGGGCCAAGGAAAAGCTATTGGGAAGGACTTTTACAAAGTCTACTTCCAACCAAGCGAGAGTACTTCGCACTTCGTCTGCGCAGGGAATGATGCAACTTCTGACTGAATTTTTCTGTTGCATGGAACTCGCCCCGCCCTTCCACGCTGCGTTGATAGACAAGCAGTTAAAAGGAAACGTTTAATGCACATCTTGGTGTGTAAGTTCTCTCAAAGTAGAATGAAATTAAACAAGCCCGAAAAAATGATGTTAATGTTTTTCATTTTTGAACTTATTGTTATTTCGTTGTCAGATTATGACGAATGTTTTAACAGTCCGTGTCAGAACGGTGGGACGTGTATCAATACATTTGGTGGCTACAGATGTGAATGTAACTATGGATACAGCGGACAAAACTGCCATCTAGGTAAGTGGAAATTAGGTCTGAGGACTGCAAAGCAATATACATGTAGCAAAGTAGATTCATTTCTGAGCGGATGCCTGAAGACCTGATTGACTTTATATAGGGAAGAATTTCCAACGAATTATACGTGAACGTTCTTTTTTGTAGTCGTATAGTCTAACGCAAATGTCTACGCCGTGAATATAATGTCTGTAGTGCCACGAAAAGGGCAGAGGATTGAGAGTCGGTCAAAATATAGCGTGTCAGGTTCTTTCAGCATGGTTGGGAGCTAAATACATGTAGGAAGGAGATAACGATGGGATCTTGCTTCAAACAGTTCTTCTTTTTTGCGATATTTGACATGACCCCTTCAAAAGGGACCTCGTGGAGCCACTTTTTTTCGCGCGACTCTCTCCATTACTCCCCTCCCTCCACAGAATAAACACCCCCCCCCCTCATTCACGTCCTTAAAATGAACGGTCGCACCGTCCCATAGCTGTTTACGATGTCATTTCTCCATTTTCTCTCTCTTTTCTCTCACTCGTGTTTAATATATTGCTTACATTTGGGAAAAATCGTCACACTCATCTATGTATGTACACCGCAATTTTTTCCCAGATTGTAGCTACAACGAGATTGAGCTGGGATTTGTTGTAGACGGTTCTTCCAGCGTGCAAGCACACGGAGAGAACAACTTCCAGATGATGAAAAACTTCACGAAGAATCTTATCCTCTCATTCGATGTATCACCCGGGGCCACACGGGTTGGATTCATGATTTACTCAACGAATTCAACAATTGCGTTCAACCTGGACCAGTATTCAAGCTATGGCGAAGTAGAAGAGGCAATCGATAGCATTTCGTACCCAGGAGGTGGGACTTACACGGGAAAAGCACTGGATAAAGCAGCGAATAACCTCTATAAAGATGCGGTAGTGAGAAGAAATGTTACTAAAGTATTGGTAATTATGACAGATGGTGTTTCAACTGACATGGTAACCCAACCTGCAGCACTCTTGAATGACAATGGTGTGCTTGTTTACGTGGTAGCGATAGGTCAGAATGTCGATCATACGCAGCTCACTGATATTGCTCACGGTAAAACGGAACACGTATTTACAGCAGAATTCTACTCTCTTGGAATTGTTATCAACGACGTCAGAGGAGCAATATGCAGAGGTACTGATTAAATTTTATTACAATGTGCATGTTCTCTTACATGTTCTCTCTCTCTCTCTCTCTCAAAGTACAATAATCCAACGTGCCATTGCAGAGGCCATGTATTTTATTCTGATTTATAGCAAGGTATTTTATAGACTTTCTACATCTTTTCTTTTCTTTTCTTTTCTTTTTTTTTATCCACGAAACTTTATTATCATTGAACACAGGGTTGACACTAAAATAGTGGCTTTATTATCATTATCATAATTCATTTAATCTAAATATTTTTAGTTGCTTCAGTCTTTCCTGGATTTTTTTGAAAGTCATTCCGTCTTTACTTTGGTTGTATTCTACAGAGGTTGATCGCTGTTCTGATAACCCATGTCACTTCAGTGGTGTCTGCGAAGATGGCGGTTCAAAGTGCACATGTGCAGTAGGATTTCGGGGTGATCGATGCACCGAAGGTTTGTGCTAAAAAAATGACAAACATTTCGCCGGATTAAGATCTGCAAATTGTTTAAAAACGAGGTAGAAGTTAAAATTGAATGTCATGCAATGAAATCAGGACAGAATAATGACAGAATAATGCGACTCAAAGCATTATTTGTAGGCTTAGGCATCTTTTTGATCTGGAGTTTTGTCCTTCTTTAATAAAACGCAGATGTGAAGGAATGCTCAGAATCAAGTGTCACTTGTGAATCTGGAACGAAATGCACAGAAGCGTTTGGTGGATATGAGTGCACTTGTGAAAATTCAACTCAGTACGGTGAAAATTGCGATAAAGGTCAGTAGCTCCTTTGGAATGTCACAAACACTTGGTAAATAATGTATTTGTTAAAGAAAGGGTGTGCTTACATAGTGAAAGCTATACTTGCTATTTAAAATAGGGTTTACAGGCCTTATCGACTCCTACGGCTCGTGATAATTGTGCATTTGCCGTTCCTTTTTCATTTTCCGTCTTCTGACCTTTTTTTGTTTCTGAAAGGCACTTTATGCTGTGTGGTAAGGGGAAATGTTAAGTGGAGTGGAGCCGTTTGACTGCGTTGTACATGTAGCAATTGTTTTAGCACTCAGAGCACCTTTCATTGCACCTCCGTTGACCAGAATATGGATTATACATGTATGTATATAGTCATACTTACATGAGTTCCACATCAATTGTTCACTTATTTCAATCAGGGGAAACAGTGACATGGAATCTACACTTCACCAATCTCACCTATATTTCCTTATTAAATTTTATTTAACAGATCTCTCTTTTGCCCTTTCTGTTATTACCGCCAACGTTTTACGGCGCTGAAAACGGTATGCGAATGCCATTTTCCCGCGACGAAATGATCTTTCTGCTCGTATCTTAGACGACGTCTGTCGTGGGTGAACTGAAAAAACAAGTTTGCGGCGAATGGAACTTTTTTCCAGGCTCAAGAGCATAAATATTTTAATCACAGTAAACTACTGTATTTCTAATTTCCTTTCTCACAGACTGCACCAAGGAGTCCACTGTGGTTTTTCTGCTTGACAGCTCACGTGACGTCGGAGAAGACAACATAAAACGTCAAGTGGAGTTCGTTATCACTGTGGCTTCAACCCTCGATTTAAGCAACATCGGTGTTATCGCCTATGGCTCAGATGCCCACTATTTGATCAAACCGGGGCAACAGTCCGACTTCTTCCACTTTTCTCATGCACTAAGAACGGCTAATTATTCCCTGGGAAAGTACAAGAACTTAGGAACAGCATTGATCAAAACGTTGGAAGAAGTAGAGTTTGATGATTCCAAGGCTAGAATTGTCGTCGCGATGATCGCTGGAAAGGCTGAGGATGAATACGCAGTGCCTGCTGCATTGCTTCAACAGAATCACGTGACCATCATCGGTTTGTTTTTGGGATCCAATTACAGCATATCCCAATTAAACCACTTAGTTACTAATCCCAACGAGGAGCATATTTTAAGGTCGGAGTTTGCTGATCTAAAGCATTTCGCTGGTGCCACAAGAAACGCTATCTGCAAAGGTTGGTTAAGAGGGAATATATCGAGTAAAAACTGAAGCACGACTACCCGACCAATCAACCGACCGAACCAATGAACAAACGAACGAACGAACGAACGAACCAAGGTACAAACTAGAGTAAGTAGTGCGATGGAATAAACTTACATACTGCCGAAAAAGCGAACAAAAGAACTAATTGAGGGAACGGACGGACGAAAGTACGAGGAGAGGAAAGAACGAATGAGCAAGCATACGAACTAGGTTAAGAAACGATCGATTCATCGAGCAAACAGACGGAATTGAAGGACCAACGAATGAACAAAGGAGGGAAAGAAACAGAACAACTAACGAACAAACGAACGGACGGATCAACGTAGGATGGGAAAAATGATTTCGTAGACGAAATATAGAACGAAGCTTACTTACTTCCGTGATTGGATTTCACACAAACGAGTACATCAAAATCTAGTTACAGAAGCTTACGATCTCTGTCTTCGATTAATTATGTAAACAAAACTTGAGTGCAATAACGATCAATAACATGAAGCCGGGCACGGGGTTTTAGTCATGATCACAATGATTCAGTTGAGTCGCAACTGACATTATTTTGTAGGTAGTGATCTACCTAACTTGGGTCACACAGTTGAATTTCTAATAGTACTAGTGATAGCAGCTTATTTCACTTTGTTTTTCACAGGGGCAAATCCATGTTCCAGCGCCGACTGCTCAGAGTCAGAAATTTGTGTGAACAGATATGGAGAAAATGGAGGATATCAGTGTCTACAAGGTGAAATCATCAGCTGATTGTCCGTTAAGCTCAATTAAAATGAGTGAATGAACAATACAACGAATGCTTACATAAAGCTAAGGAAGGCATTTTCAGTGTGCTTTGCTTTAAAAAATCGAAGTAAATGTAATTATTATATGGCTAGCTCCGCGAGCGGGCAAGATGAACCAAATCACACGCTGTGATTGGCTACCTGAGCGGGCAAGATGGAGCCGTCTTGCCCGCTCTGGACTACCCGCTGTATCCCGCATGAAAAATTTCCCCGAAAGCCATGTAATAAATCTTTTATTGACCAAGTTTGTTCGGTCAAGATGATTGGATATTGGCCTCGTTTTTTTTTTGCGAGTTTATGGACCTCGACTTCGTCTCGGTCCATCAACACGCAAAAAAAGAACTTAGCCAAAATCCAGCCATCTTGACCTCACACTTGGTCAATACCCCATACATACTGCATAGTACATTCATAGATGATTAGTTTTGATTTTCGATTTTCATTCAGATTCTTGTTCTCTCAATCCATGCAAAAATGGTGGCAACTGTTCGGCTGATGGCGTTGGGGGATACAATTGCACATGTCCTTTGGGAATAGGAGGAGAAAACTGCACAGAAGGTACACAAATTAATTCAACTCTGTCGTTTCCCCTGACTTATCCTTATCAATTCAATTTGTTTTGTTCCAGTTTAGGTCTTACGGTCGGGCTAGATAATAGTGGTTTTCCTTTATTATTTCATCTCTCCTTATCTGAATTGAGTACCCTTGTGTTTTCTTATTTGTGATACAGCCTTCTTCATTCGACATTACTGTAATTTTATTATTAATGTATCCTTTCCGAGTTACCTTAATCGTGCCTCTGTTTCAAAACGAGCGAGTCCTACAAAATCTCACACATCAGTGAAGATGAGTTTGGTTTGTATACGAATGAACCTGTATGGGGTATACTTTTTCAAGTGAATGATTTCGCGCAAAGGTATGGTTCGACACAGAGGCAAAAAGCGCTTTCGGAAATGGCCTATTGAGCTCCCTTTTTCTTAAGAAAGATTTACTTTTTGCTAACTGAGAAGTTTTAATGATAATTTTTCATGCTAATTTTATTACACGTTGCTATTATATATATTCTTTTTTTTCTGTTTTCAATTTATAGATGTCCTGAATGAGTGTGATTCAGGGCCCTGCATAAATGGAGGAACGTGTAATGATCAACTTGGAAAGTTTGAGTGTGAATGTTCAAACGATTACTCTGGGCGACAATGTGAACTAGGCAAGGATTTTTAAGAAATAGTTAGCATAATTTGCTCATTCGTCATTTATAATCCTCTTTTCTTGGACTTTTATTCGTTTTAACGCTGACTCCGAAACTTCCCATAAACGAATTTTTGCTGCTCTCAAAGCTCAATCCAAACTTTGAATTTTGGAGAATTTTTGTTTCAATGGATCCTGATGGTTTCTAAGGCTTCGGCAAATCTTTAACTGAATTTCGACGTATCGAAACTTTTTGAGAACAAAGAGCGAGAATCGGCGAGATCCTTTTAAAGTACAGTACCGTTGCTAGCTGGGCCCTCAATTTAGTGTCAGTGTCTTTACCAGTGTCAAAAGTAAGGTTATCAGTGCAAAGGTCAGTTTCTCTTTCTCGATCACTTTTAGTGTCATTACGACTTCGATGTAAATGTCAGGATCCGCCTATGGTAGTGTTAACGTCTATATCAATGACGCAAAATTAATTTCATTATCTGTTTTACTGTCAATGTAGGTATTGCTAAATGTTAGTGACAAATTGTCAATGCCAACATTAGTGCCAGCGTTGCTGTCAGTATAGTGTCTACTGGGAAAGTTACTTACAGTATCAATGCCAATGATAGTATCCATGTCAATGTCAATATTTGTTTCGGTGTAAATGTCAATTGTCATTGTCTCTCCCAGTGTCAAATGTGAAAGTATTTACATCGTCAATAACAATAATAATATTCATGTTCATGTCAGTGTCAGTTTTGATGTCATTGTCATGTCAATTGTCTCTCGCAATGTCAATGTAAAAGTAAAAATGATGTCAATGCAATGTCATCCTGAATAGTCAAATCCGTAAAACCATCTTCGCCGGAGTTAATTTTGAAAAACGTTTCTCCACAGCTTGTGTCAGACAAAAGTTCAACTTAGTCTTTGTAGTCGATGGTTCTGGAAGCATAGAATCCCAGGGAACAGGCAATTTCCAACGTTCCAAAGACTTCATTATTGAGCTTGTGCGGTCCTTCAAAATTGGGAAAAAGGATACAAACGTAGCTCTGGTATTGTACTCAAAGAAAGCCAATGTGGTGTTTGATTTAGACAAATATGATAAAGTTGACTACATTGTGAAAGCAATCGATAAAATGTCCTTTCCGGGTGATTATACAAAGACTGGGTATGCGCTGGACAAAGTTCGCACAAAGGTCTTTAAGGGTCTTAAGAAGGACCGAGAGTCGCTACCAAAGGTTGTGCTGGTACTGACAGATGGTATGTCACAAGATGACGTAGCAGGGCCTGCTAAAAAGCTACGTGACGAGGGTGCAACCATCATCAGTCTAGGAGTTGGTTGTTGCTATGACGACAGAGAGTTGAAAGAAATGGCATCTGATCCAGACGAGGAGCACGTGTTTGAAGTGTCATTTTCAGCTTTGAGCGAAATTAAAGGTGTAGTGCGAGAACAGATCTGCACCGGTGAGTTTCAAGTTACAAGATAACCTCTGAAAAAAGAATCAGTTTTTCCCTTTTTCGTTTTTCTGTGACGAGATGACTTTTTTCCTTGCCTACAGTAGAGTGGAGGTTAACATACATGTAACACAACTGTTACATACAGAAGTGAACTGGAACTATTTTAACGTTTCCCGGACAGTTTCAATTTTCATTTTTAATAGTCAGGATTGCAGCCGTCATGCACAAATCTACAATCTAGTCAAATTTATCAATTTTATTCTTAATCTTCAGTGAAGTTTCAGTTTATTTATTAAACAAACACATCGTGAACTTCGAATATATTGAAATGATTTCTTTTTAATTTTACAATGCCATAGTTGCAGCCGTTTATTTTATTACCAATGATTGGTAGCCGTTTATCATGGAGTAAGCTATTTTGTTGTTGTTGTTGTTGTTGCTTTTTTTTTTCACTTCACTCACATTTTGAAATTATTTCCCATTTAGCGATCGACTTCTGCTATAGTGATCCGTGTCAAAATGGTGGAAAGTGCATTAGTCTGCTGAGTGACTTTCAGTGTGATTGTACACCAGAGTGGGAAGGAAAATATTGTGAATCTGGTTTGTATTTACTAGAGATGATTCTGTATCTGTATTACATATGGCTGTTAAGACAGGCTAATAGAATGATTGCACTTAGTATAAATCTACTAGCGTTCTATCACCCATGCCCTTCATTCTCCTGGCTACCCTACTCAGTATCTATTCTGTGACAGATACGAATAGCGTAGCAGTGTACACTTTAGCCAGAGATTAAACAGTAAGACAATTACTTATATTTTTAGATGTCGATGAATGTGCAACTGGTATGACTCATTGCTCTGAAAACCAAGTTTGCCAGAACTATCCTGGAGGATCCACATGTTTGTGTTCAAGTAATCGATATGGTGAAAATTGCACCACGCGTAAGTAATGCCACCACTTAAAATATTTTCCGTACGTAAAAGCACTTGATCATGGCCCGAAAACGTGTTTAGACGTTTCCTGCCATACCATAAATCACATAATTTATGTAAACACAAAATTCCTTTGCCATGAAACTTGCCCGTGGCCATTTGCACTGACTGTGCTGGGAAAACAAACGGATTAAGTGTAGTCGACTCTACACATGTATTTCTTGATAAGACCCATTTGAACAGAAAAGAGAGCGACTTAAGATAGGTTTTCGCTTTTAGTGGAATTAAAGATAGTTTCTTTAGTTATGTGAACGGAAACACAATAGTGTGCAGGTGTTCAGGGATGAGGGTTCTGATACTTTTACATGAAATATGATTACTTCAGAAATCAACCTTACATTTGTGTTCTTATTTTAATCCTCAATTTAGCTTAATCGATTCTTTTTTGTTAAGAAAATGTCAAAAGAAACCCAAAAACAACAAAAACATAAACATACGAAAAAGTGGGTATTAGAGGATAAGCATTTTGAGAAATCTGCAAGTTCCCGTTGCAAAGTGAAAGAGTAACATAACGTGCTCTCTTTCTGCCTACAGAGTGTCAAAATACACAAGTTGATGTTGCCTTCCTGTTGGACAGCTCTGGAAGCATACAAAGCTCTGGTGAGCATAATTACCAGATCATGAAAGACTTCATCAAAGGGATTGTCAAGTCGTTTGTAATTGGTCCAGATGACACGACAGTTGCTGTGGCAACATTTGCTAGCAAGTCTAAGTTTCAGATCCACTTTGATTTTACGAAGTACGACACAATAACAGACATTGTTAATGCTATTCAAGATATCCCCTTCTATGATGGATATACTTACACGGGTGATGCCTTGGATCGTCTAAGAACAGACCTCTTTCCCCACGCGAGGTCGGACGTCCCTCACATCCTCATTGTCCTTACTGACGGTGAAGCAAGAGACAAAGTTAAATATCCAGCAGAGCGTCTCCACGACATGGGAGTGCATATCATTGCTGTTGGTGTTGGCGATGCAGATTATAAAGAACTGGAGGAGATTGCAAGCGGCCCTGATGACGAGAATGTCTTTACGACAAATTTTGATTCGATTGTAAATCTTGCTGGGTCTATCCACGAGGACGTTTGTAAAGGTGAGAAATACTGCTATTATCAGAGTTTCCATAAATGCCTGGTCCCTGGTAACTGATTCGAACATTCTTCGAACGGGTTTCAGTGATCTTTGGAGGTGCTCAGGGAATACGTCCATTTGTCTTCGGCTAATTGATTCATTCTAAATAAATTTTCACCATCAATTCAGTAGTTTGTTTTTAAGAAGCATGTCGACCACTTCGAATATATTTAAATGAATACTCCTTTTTTACAGTGCCATAACCACGTCTTTTTTGCTTTCTTACCAATGATTTGTAACCCATTATCCTGGAGGAAGTTATATTTGCTGTTTTTCACTTTACTCACATTTTGAAGTTTTATTTCCATTCAGCGATCGACTTCTGCTATAGTAATCCTTGTCAAAATGGTGGAAAGTGCGTCAGTCTGCCGAGTGACTTTCGATGTGATTGTACACCAGAATGGGAAGGAAAATATTGTGAATCTGGTTTGTATTTACTAGAGATGCTTCCTTATGTCTTTGTTACGCGTTGCTGTTAAGACAGGCTAATAGAATGATGTGCATTTAGTATTAGTCTACTAGCGTTCTCTCACAAATGCCATTCTCTGGCTACGCTATTCACTATCTGTTCTGTAATAGATAGCGAGTAGCTTACCAGTATACCCGTGTTAACAAAATGACGGCCGTTTCTTGCCGATTTCGAAGTGCCCGTGGAGATAATTAAAACAAGGTTTTGAACGACTGGAAGACTTAAATAGAACAATCACATTATTCGTTGTCGATTTCTATGCGCGATAGCTGACGAGGGCTGTGGCCCAATCATCTATCACGAGCCGATTATAAACCGACAAACACCTAATTTAAGTTGTGGGCATAACTGTGGTAATCAATAATGTCTTCATACAGTGTTTATGTCTGGCAAGGATATATCTAATCTTGGCCTACGTTGAGCTTCGAGAGCTGAGAAATTATGCGTGATGCTCGAGAATCCAGCATAAAAGGATTTTGAGAACCTATAATGACGGAATAGCTAAAATTCAACCAGAACTGAATCAAACATGTAATTACTTACATTTTTAGATGTCGATGAATGTGCAACTGGTATGACTCATTGCTCCGAAAACCAAGTTTGTCAGAACTTTCCTGGAGGCTCAACATGTCTGTGTTCGAGCAATCGATATGGTGAAAATTGCACCACGCGTAAGTAATATTAATTTCCCGGTCGTAATAGCACTTGATCACGTCCTGATAACTCGTTATTTCAGGTTAAGACTTTTTTTGTGATACCATAAATCACATATATAAGCACGAAACTCCTTTGATATGGAGCTTGCCCGTGGCCATTGCATTGACTGCGCTGAGAAAACGCACGGATTGAGTGTAGTCGCCCTATGATGACTAGATAAGACCCTGTTGAACCGGAAAGGGAGTCACTTAAGGAAAGTTTTCTCTTTTGGGAGATTAAAGACAGTTTCTTCAGCAATGTGAACGAAAACACAAAAGTGTACAGGTGTTCGGGGATGGGGATCCCCATATGGTTACGGCAACCGGCCTTACATGAAATAATGTGATTACGAGACGCTCGTACTTTCAGATAGTCACATTATATTCGTGTTCTTGTTTTAATCTGGAAAGTAAATTTTAACCGGATGTTAGCATAATCGATTCGTTCTTGTTAAGACATTGTGCAGTTGTTTTTGGGTCAAAATAGAAGAAAATCTCAAAAGAAAAACAAGAACAACAAAAACAAAAACAGAAGAAAAAGTGAGTATCAAATTTCGAGAAATATGTAAGTTCCATTGCAAAGTGCAAAAGATATAAAGAGTAACATAACGTACTTTCTTTCTGCTTTTTCACGTCACAGAATGCCAAATTACACAAGTTGATGTGGCCTTCTTGTTGGACAGCTCTGGAAGCATACAAAGCTCTGGTGAGCATAATTACCAGATCATGAAAGACTTCATCAAAGGGATTGTCAAGTCGTTTGTGATTGGTCCGAATGACACAACAGTTGCTGTGGCAACATTTTCTAGCAAGTCTAAGTTTCAGATCCACTTTGATTTTACGAAGTACAACACAATAGCAGACATTGTTAATGCTACTCAAGATATCCCCTTCTATGATGGATATACTTACACGGGTGATGCCTTGGATCGTCTAAAAACAGAGCTCTTTCCACTGGCGAGGTCGGACGTCCCTCACATCCTCATTGTCCTTACTGATGGTCAAGCACGAGACAAAGTTAAAGATCCAGCAGAGCGTCTCCACGACATGGGAGTGCATATCATTGCTGTTGGTGTTGGCGATGCAGATTTTAAGGAGCTGGAGGACATTGCAAGCGACCCCGATGATGAAAATGTCTTTACGACAAGTTTTGATTCAATTGTAAATCTTGCTGGGTCTATACTCGAGGACGTTTGTAAAGGTGAGAAATACTTCTATCTTCTATCGTAAGAGGTTTCTAACTGTCTAGGTCATCGGTGAATGGTTCTTTGACCCTCGGAAGGGCTTGAATGATCTTTGGAAGTGCTTGGAAAACGTCCATTTATCTTTTTGGAAGGCTTCTGGCAAACTTTTCCCATCTTTGCAACAACACGGATTATTATATAATAAAACAGTGAATAGCGTTGAAGGCGCGCGCTGATTGGTTCGTCAAACTCCGAATATCCTGTGCTATTTACCTTCGAGCAGCTCGAAAGAAAATGGCGTCCCGGCTTGCATCCGTGACAAGCCAATGATCCAAATTAATTTTTTGTGGTGTATATTATCTCACTGTTTTAGTACATACTAAAACAACAATTCACCTCAGTGTCGGTGGTTAGCGGTGGCTATTTACCTCCACTTCGGTGAATAGTTGTTAATTACTGTCGGTAATCATGATGTGCCTTCGTACTAACTTCCGATATCTTCGTTGTCATTTGCACTGCTATTTCAAATCTGCTCTCGTTAACCTCGTTAACCTCGTTAACCTTATTGTTTTTGAAACTATTCTAACGTTTTTTGTTACTTCTTTTTCAGTGGTTGATCATTGCTTTGGAAGCCCCTGCAGAAATAACGGCACGTGTCATAATGCCTTGAATGACTACAACTGCACATGCTCGGAAGGTTTTTCGGGAAAAGGCTGCGAGGGTTAGTGACACTGACTCACTCTAAGAATATCGGTTAATGTGGCTCTTTCGTTACTTAAATTTCAATGAACAGGGTGAAGTGTCTATGAGTGTTCTGGAAGTGACGTGAGAGTGGACAGCAAATAGATAGTAAACAACGAAAGGAGACCTACACTTGTGCTTGTCTTGTTCAATGTAACGAGGCTGTAGAGATGTGCCTTAACAGCATGCTAAAGTATAAAGTGTACAACGTTTACTGAACAGTTTCCATTACTTTTTTCTGTCACTTTCAGTGATGGACCATTGCTATGATAGCCCTTGCCAAAATAACGGAACCTGTCACAACCAACTGGAGAACTACACCTGTACTTGTCATGCGGAATTCACAGGACCAAAGTGCGAAGGTGCATCTTCCTCAAAATGATATTGAATCAGTACATTTCTCATGTATCATGTAAGACACACGATTGCTCACTACAGAACGCAATCAATGATGATTGGCTTCTTTTTGCAGTAAGGAATCATTGCCAAAGCATTCCCTGCCAAAACAACGGAACCTGTCAAAATCTTCCAGACAACTACTCGTGCAATTGTCCTGCAGGGTTCTCGGGGCTGAACTGCGAAGGTTAGTCTTTCTTTAATTAAGCCGGAAATTTTATTGTCTGCATGGGTGGGGACTTTGTCTTCCTCGAGCTCGTCATCATCGTCAAGATCGTTGCTCGAGTTAAGCTAACGGATTTTAAGGCCAAAAGAAATTAGAAAGCATGAATACATCCGTTCATTCTTCTTCCTCTTTAGTCGCGCCGAAAAACTAAAGCAATGGTAAACTGACGTCAGTTTCCGCAATACTCGTCGAATATTCTGTTGAGCTTTAACCCTCTCCATGGCATGGGAAACGAACGCAGTAATTAATCGCTGAGAACCGAAGATGAAAGAGTAGATAGATGGTAGAAAGTTATTAAAATAACTTTCTACCATCTATCTACTCTTTCATCTTCGGTTCTCAGCGATTAATTACTGCGTCAGTTTCCCATGCCAAAACAATGCGTCATGCCAGAGTCACACGGATAACTACACGTGTAACTGCTATGAGCAATATACAGCTTATAACTATGAAGGTATATCTTTAAGGATGGACTTTAGATCAAGCGACAGTGAAAATAAATGTGCGAATACTCTTCCAATTTTTTGAGCTTTCACCTCTCTATAGTTGGGGATATGCAATGGTAGTGACAAATTAAGAAGGACTCTACCGGGAGTTCTAGTAACGATTGGATGAGGAACTTTGTATCAAGATTTTTTGAATCGTATCATAAACGTCCTGTTCTACTTTAAATATCTACTAAAAAGAAATCGTTTCTCCAAATGTCGCAAACAAATTTTGAAGTTCATGTGAAACAGTCGACGGACCTGGTAAAATAGCAGTGATGATGAAATTTTACCTGTGTTTGCACAATTTCTTAGATTGTAAAAAAAACTTCGCGTGTTTCTTTTGGAAATTGTCTATATTACTTCAGGTAAATATTTGCATATTTAGCTTATAGAAAATGCATAAAGGATTTTAATATACTTGATGTTATTCTGGTACCAGATTTTTGTCCACTTGACTTTTTGTCCACTGACATCGCTTAATTTTCTATCCGATTTCCTCTTAGGTTTTCAGTCTTTTCTCCCCCCATTCTCCTTCTAGGTAATTACAGGTTAGCGCACTCAGCTAGTGAATTACCGGGATGTACCTGAACGAGTTCATGCACTAACTATGAACGAGAAATTTCAATACCGTACGAGGCTTTGCCGATTGCGGTATTGTGAAATTCGACTTCACTTAATTAAGTGGATTTTATGTAACTACATTTCCGTAAAATAAGTGATACTAAATTGAATTGAATTGAACTGAATAACAATTTTCACAAGCTATCGATTTTGTTATGTGTGATGAACCATTGTCCCGACAGTTCATGCCAAAACAACCGAATATGATTTCACAACCATTTGAAAACTATACTTCTCTTGTAGAATATGCAGGACAAAACTTCGATAGTGTACACTTTTCGAAAGCTCTGTGATTTGCTACATATTCATTTTTCGACCACACTTGGAAGCTATGATCATTCGGTTCCCCATAGTTAAGTAGATGGAAAAAGCTAGGACGGCCGGTAAACATCACTGAAGCAAAATATAGAAATAAATAAATAAAATAGATAATCAATTAAAAACGGCTAAGATTTATGTTGGAAGGCCTTTGAGCCTGTAGATCTTTCGTTTTATGCTCATTGACTGAGAATTGCTTACGTTATCTAACCAACCTTCGTATTTTGTCGGTCTTTGTGCCAGGTCAACTCCCAAAATAGCAAATAAAAACATACATCAAAGAAGTTTTCCAGGTTTCCAAACCATTTCCCTCTAATAACTATCATTGCCCATGTTCATTTGCAGTACGTAATCATTGTTACAGTAGTCCCTGCCAAAACAACGGAACCTGTCTCAATCTCTCAGACAACTACACATGTGATTGTGCTGCAGGGTCCTCAGGGCTAAATTGCGAAGGTAAGTGAAAAGGGTTTGCGGAATTCTCAGTTCAGTGGATCGAAGTTTTCTTAAGGGCTTCTGTAATAACAACAGCCACGATTTTTATTTATTTCAAAGAGAAAGCAGTGCTTGGATGTTATTTCATAACATGTTAAACGACGATGTTATTCACTTCTTTTGTTTTTAGTGATGGATTACTGTTTCAACTCTCCCTGTCAAAACAATGGAACATGCCGCAGTCTTGCCGAAGACTACGCGTGTGCCTGTCCTGAACAATTTGCAGGAAATAACTGCGAAGGTAATGTTTAAATTGAACAAATTAGGACTAAAATAACAGCCAGTGAAATCTCCAGACGCGGCCCTATGCCCCACTTGGGGCAACAAGGACTGATGATGATGATGATGAAATCTCCAGACGCGTCTTTGTACTTAACTTCTGTTATTCTGCTTTTGTCTTTCTTCATAGTAGGTCGCGGACACTTGTTATATTTGATGCAGTGATTGTTCCTTTTTGTTGTCTTCAGTGATGGATCATTGCTATGATAGTCCTTGCCAAAATAATGGAACATGTCACAATCTCTCGGATGGCTACACTTGTAACTGTACCATGGAGTTTACAGGCCAGAGCTGTGAAGGTTGGTCTTAACGTAACGGAATCCATAACTGCCTGCCAGGTAGCAAGCTACCTTCTCCATAAATATACCTAATGGAGGAATTATAGACCTATTTGTACCCATACGGCGGCCATGTTTAATCCTTTTTTTAAAAAAAAAGCTGTTATGGGATGCTTAGGGGGCAAACATTTATATTCTAATTCCCCATCTGAGCATCCCATAATAGCTAATTGAAACAATGAAATTCAAAATGGCTCCCTCATTGGTAAAAATGGTTTTATTTAACCATTATATACACCAGTTGATAATCACTAATTGTTGAATTGATTGACTAATCAAACAACACACAACAAACGATTATACTAAAGGGGGACTTAAAGTGCTTGACATTCAAAGCTTCAACAATGCCGCATAGGCAAAGTGGGTTCAAAGATATCTAGACCCCAATAATAAAGGGAAATGGAAATTGTTTACGGATTTTTTTCTAGGAAACAACCATGCAACGGCACTTTTCTCAGGTAACTTAAAAACCCGAGGATGTTGGCTCTCTAGAAATTGAGGACCCCTTTACCAAGGAACTTGTTGAAGCTTGGTGCCGTCTAAACCTCAATTGCAATCCTATATCTTTCTCTAGAATGCCAATATGGTACAATTCTTCCATACGCATTAACGGTAATCCTTTTTTTTTTAAAGCTGGTTTGTGGGAGGTGTGACTACAGCAAGTAATCTCCTAGATGAGACATTTTCAAGGTTCTAACATTCGAAGCCTTTAAAGAGAAATACACCGTAAAAGCCAATTTTCTTCAGTACCACAGCGTTGTGACAGCAGTATTGAAAGAATTTGGCTTTTAGCCAAACGTCAAACACTGAACAACTAGTGGGGTCAAGGAACTTTTGTAAATTAGCCTACAACATACTTCTCGATCGAAAAGCATCCCTGCCGCAAAGAAATCAAGATAAATGGATTTCCGATTTTCAGGCATACGCTGCCGAGGAGATTGATTGGAGTGAAACATACAGTTTGCCGTTCCTATGTACTCGCGAATCCAAATTAAGAGTTTTCCAGTTTAAATTAATTCATCGACGAATCTCCACAAACAGATACATCAGTTTTCAAAGTTGGACTCTCATCAAGTGAACAGTGCTCCTTCTGTGAATATACATCGGAATCTCTGTTACATCTCTTTTGGGAATGTCCAAAAACCAAAGTATTCTGGAACGAAGTTATAAAATGGTTAGGTAGCTTTTCCTGTCTGTTGACAAAAAGTTTCTCCCCTCAGTTATGTTTGGGTTTTGTGTATGACAGTACAGCCCTCCTCATTCATCACGCCCTCCTAATTGCCAGATATCACATTTTTTAGGCTTAATCAATGTACCACCTCCCCTCGCTAGAACTTTTCATTCGGAATTTTCTGACCTGCTTGGAAGTAGAAAGACGCTTTTCACTTAAAAACGGGTTCTTAGCAAAATTCAATAAAAAAGGGGACCTCTCCTCGCTGAACAAGAAAATTAGCTTTCGGTTTGTCTCAAATGTATTTGTTGTGCTTATTTGTGTCTCCTTGCGCACGCTGATGTGAAGAGAACAGCTAACGTTGAACCCTACTCTATATCTATCGAAACATAAATGTCTTACCGCCTCCAAATCCAAATGAAAAAAAAATATCGAATATCAGTACCTAAGCATTCTAAGCTTTGCATTCTTGTACAAAACAAATCCTGTCTGGAACAGCAGTACGAGGCTAAGTGTGTATGTATGTATTAAGTTTTTTTTTTCTTCAAATTTTGCCGCCATTTATGCAAATGTACGAGTTTTGTGTAAAGCTTTCCAGTTCTCTTTAGCTTTCTTTCTTTTTATATTTCCTTGTATTTAGTGGCGAACCATTGTTATATTAGTCCTTGCCAAAATAATGGAACATGCTACAGCCTGTTGGAAAACTACACTTGTGCATGTCTGGAGGAATTCACTGGACAGAACTGTGAAGGTGTGTTTTAGAATTAAGTTGAACAATTTAAACGCTGCATTCCTTTCAAGTCACTGATCTATTTTCTCTCCTTGACCACAATCTGTGACTATTGAGCTGAAACAATTTTTGTTTTTCAGCAATCAACCATTGTTACAAAAGTCCTTGTCAAAACAATGGGACCTGTCGCAATCTTGGGGACAACTACACATGTTATTGTCCCGCAGGGTCCTCAGGGCTCAACTGCGAAGGTAAGTTGGTTTTGAATTTATTTCACCATCCACAATTTGTGACATTTTGAAGGCAGTGCTCAGTAATATGGTCATACCCTGGTTATTACACGAGCGCGCGTTTGATATGAGGTGATAGATAACCAACAAGTTGGCTACAACCATATCATATCCCACAAGAACGAGTGATGGAAAACATCCCCAAAATCTAGGAAAAAAATAACTAAATATTACGCCCTAACCCCCCTCCCCCACCCCCCCACCCCGCCTATACAGAAAACACCAATAAAAATATCATTAGGCTTACGCTCGCCACGATGGCTAAGTCAATGAAAACATGGAACTGTATTATCCAGTGGTCAAGTTTTTAAAGCCACATGCTTACGTCCTTTTTGTTTGTTTTGTATTTAGAGATGGATTATTGCGTTAACTCCCCTTGCCAAAACAATGGAACATGCTTCAATTTCGCGGATGACTACACTTGTGACTGTCCCGAAGAGTTTACAGGAAATAACTGTGAAGGTTTGTATTAAATATCTACAAGCAAGATTGAATGAAAGGAAGGGAACTCTCCGGTTAGTTAATTTCTTTTTTCTTTACACTTTTGAAACGACTTCGCCAATGCCAACTTATTGTTAGGAGGTAAAACGAAAGTGGATCTTTTATCGACATTAACGTATTATTAACTCATTTCAATAGTCAACCATTTCATTCAGTTCAATACAAAAATACAGTTACTTTCTTACGACAATTTCTGATACAAGGCCTGTTTTTTTTTGTTTTGTTTTGTTTTGTTCACAGTGATGGATCATTGCTTCGATAGTCCTTGCCAAAACAATGGAACATGTCACAACAATTTGGAAAACTACACTTGTAGATGTTATGCAGAATTTACAGGACAAAACTGTGCAGGTGTGTTTTCTTAGCTTGTATTTGTCACTTTTGTTTTCTCAACATCTCCCTGGAGGATTGTTCCAGGGAACATGCCCCTTATACCACGATAGGGTCACCTCTTAAAATGAGTTGTGCAGTTGTTGTGCATAATGTTTACTCAAACTGTTTTATTTAAAGCAAGGAACCATTGTTATAATAGTCCCTGCCAAAACAACGGAAACTGTAGCAATCTCCCAGATGCCTACAAATGTACTTGTCATCCGGGATTCACTGGACAAAACTGTGAAGGTAGGTTATAACGAATATTTGTACAATGTCTCTACACTTTTTTGAACTTATCCACGTTTTTCTCTGCGTTAGGTGGGTATTCTTCTTCTCAATTGCAAAAAGAACAAAAAACAACAACAACAAAAGAATCATTGATTTAACCTGATTCTAAGGATACACCCCTGCCCCCATTACTCCTTCTGGTCTCTATTGTTCTTGTCCGTTTGATTCTTTACAACCTGCAGCGACTCCAACAAACTTGAGAAGGCGTGGAAGGGGGGGGGGGGGGGGGGAAAAAGAAGGGCAAAAAAGACACGATTGAGAATTAAAAAATAAGATGAAAACAAAAAATTAACGTAAGGGGTTTTGGGGAAAAA
>Ga0126343_10000168_pt1 | contig 21159 bp, 10 predicted proteins | sample Cyp2metagenome_FD_92531 | JGI IMG/M metagenome (GOLD analysis project Ga0126343, IMG submission 92531) | Coral microbial communities from Lord Howe Island, Old Settlement Bay, Australia - Cyphastrea 2 metagenome | ecosystem: Host-associated > Invertebrates > Cnidaria > Coral ...
GGGGTGGGGGGGGGGGGTGGGGGGGGGGGGGGGGGGGGGGGGGGGGGGGGGGGGGTGGATGCCATGAGTGGATGATACCCTCTATATGGGTTGACGTCATGCTAGGGAAATGCCCCCTTTCCCCCTAGCTGAACGCCGACGTCACAAAAAGGTGCTACCCCCTATGTGGGCCGACACCAAAAAAGGGGGATATCCCCCTTCTGTGGGCTGACATCAAAAAAGGGGATACTCCCCCTGTGGTTGACGTCATTAAAGGGGAATACCCCTTCTGTGGGCTGACGTCATGAGGAGGGGGTTGACAGGACAAAACGTAAGACGGTTCTATGGTACGTAAGGCGTAGGCAATGGTAAAGTTAAGTTGTAAAACAAAAAATTACTGACGCGATCGGGGTAAAAAAGCACACATCTCTGGAAAAAGTCATTGATCACTCAAAGTTGAAAATAAAACTCTTTTTTACAGGCACAGAACCAAGGAGGGGAAAGTGGAGTGTAAGGTACGCAGATTCACCCTCAACATCCGTGGACAAAGTCAAATGAACTTGCGCCGTATGCTCCCGGCCTCGTTCTCATTTTGACCGCGCTCGGTTCCACTCCTTTTTCACTCAGCCCCAGTACTTCATCGGCCAAAAATTGACCGCACGGACCTAGGTCTAACATGACCGTGAGTCACGTGATAAAATGCTGCGCTCTGATTGGTCGAGAGCTATCTTAATGAGATGCTAATATATGCTATTTTATGTCCCGTGCTCTGATTGGTCGAGAGCGGTTGCGCCCCATACCGACCTCCTTTATTACTTGACACCATCGCCAACAATGCTGAATTGGAAGAGAGAGGACAAAAAATGGCTCAACGACGTGCATATTTCGTAAATAGACAGAAAGCTTCGAAACGTTGACTCATCCAACTATACAGTACAGTTAGACTCACTCAAGAACGAAAAGTTTTAAGCTTTCATGACAGGTTGATTTGATTGGCTTCCAGAACAGTTATTTTTTAGTTTCATACTTGAGCACCCGGCTACACTAATGCTAACTCAGGGAACATCACTCAGATCTTCCCAAGTTTTAACTGGAGTATAGCTAGTCTCGTAACGCGTTTATTCCAACCGCGCTCGAGCTCAAATATTTGATGGATGGATTTGATGTTTATTTGGAATAACTCCTTTTGTTTATTATCTTCAGCCCGCGTGCCCGACCAGAAGGAGGCAATCGAACAAGTACGTCATGTGTTTGTCTCACGACAAAATGGGAAGGACACAGACACTTGTGGTTTGGACACTAAGCCGTGCAAGACACTCGCCAAAGCCTTCAGCAAAGCCTCAAGTGATCTTCGTCTTCATATCGACGGTACAGGAACGGCGTATGACCCCTACGACTGTCTTGGAATGCAGGCAAAAGCTATAGTCGTTCATACCAAAGTGGTCCTCGAAGGATTCAGCATGTCACCTCGCATTTACTGCAAGTTCGGTATTAATTTTGTTTCCCCGAAAGGATTAGGCATGGTTGCCTTGTCGAATCTGGTATTAATCGGCACACCATTGGGCTTTGTAGAGCTCTCTGTCACCATATACAACTGCACTATAAGAGATGTACTGGGTTCAAGAACATGGGCTATTGCGGCAGGTTACAGGATACGACAAGTAGAGACAATTACAATTAAAGAAACGATCTTTCGTAACAATTCTGCGTGTTTAGTCGTCGTAGCAGAGGGCCAATCTAACATTTCACAACTTAACCTTGCCATTCGTAATACTACGTTCACGTACATTCAGAGGAATTCTGTTACAGCTTTATTGACATCAAGCAAAAACTTTCGTTTGAATGTTGACTGCGATGGAATTGTCTTCACTAAAAACACCGGACGCTTTTTGTATCCCACATTAGAGAAAACTCTGGGTGGAAAACTAACAATAAGAGCGGTGATTAGGAATTCCGTTTTTTCAGAGAACGCTGTTTCTGCTGCTGATTATCTTGTTTTGTTATGTCGAGATGCCACATCGTTTTGCACTCTTCGAGTTATTAACACCACCTTTACCTCTAACACTGGTGGGGGAATTCTTTGCAGGGCTATTTATCTTAGTTTCCAAAACATGACAATGAACTTAACGTTAGGAACAGCCGTGACAATATATCCGAAGGGAAATGCTAATATTATTATAAAAGATTCTATCTTTGCGAGAAATATTATCAGCATTTCTATCTTGGATGACTGGCAGGTTCTGTACACGTATTCGAAGATAAGTCTCTGGATACAAGACAGTCTTTTTTATGGCTACCATCCAGCACACGCATCGCACAATTCGGGAACAATTCTCGTGTTGCTTCAACAAGTAAAACTGAGTGCCCCATCGCAATGGAATGTTGTCTTCGATGGTATTACCATTGAAGATACTGTTGGAACCCCGGTTTTAGTTAGCTTGGGTGAAAGGATAAAGGGCGCAGATGTCGTTATTGAAGTAACGAGATCGTTATTTCTTTACAATGGCAGATCTGCAGATCAGCCATTTTCACACCCTATATGTTCATTTTTCGCCATGGATACATCACTCGACAGTACCATTGTGTTTGAAAAGACGCGTTTTGAAGAAAATTTTGCAGCTCACGGAATTGTTTTTTCTAGCCTTAAAACAACGTTAAAAAATTGTTACTTCGGGAAAAACTTGGTTTTTAGTCAGGGTGGAGATCTCGTGGTACGGGACAGCCCAGTGACAATTCAGAACACTAATTTTCTGAAATCGAAGAAAGGTTTTGATTTCAAATCGCTTGCGGCAATAACTGGCTCATTTATTTCGTGTTTAATAATTTCGGAAATAATTATCACAAATTCTTCCTTCATCACAGATAATCTTGTGGAAACATACCCAGTTGTTTCTTTGTCAAGTTTTAAATCGCTCCAATCTGATGATTTGACTTCTATACAGTGTCCGGTAGGCACTGAACTACACAAGGTTTATGAAGAAAAGTCTAAACAACATCATTCTTTAACATTATCATGCAAGAACTGTGTGCCAAGAACGTACAGTTTGGTAAGAGGTCGATCCAAAGGGCTCTCGGTTGTTACGCAGTCTTCGTGTTTAGCTTGTCCCTACGGCGCCACTTGCTACGGGAACACTGACATCAAAGCCGAAACCAGCTTCTGGGGATATATAGCATTCACAGATCCCCTTACTCTTCAGTTTATACCTTGTCCTCATAATTACTGCCACCAATCTCACAACCACTCTCTTTCAAACTACAACAGTTGCTATGGCAACCGAGGAGGCGTGCTTTGTGGTCATTGTGTTGATGGTTACACTGAAGATCTCTTCACGACTAGGTGTCGTGACATAAAGCAGTGTCAAGACTACTGGTTTTGGCCAGTTACCATTGCTTATGTTGTGATCATGGCGGTGTATCTAGTTTTCAAGCCTCCGGTCATTTCCATACTCGGCAAAAAGATCCTTTGGTTCTTGAACCAAAACGACAATCCAGCTGAGCATCACAGTGGAGGCTACATCAAAATTGTTTTTTACTTTTATCAGGCTGCAGAACTTTTGCTTATTAGTTCAACCCAAGAGCCCTTTGAGAGAGCTGGATTTGTCAATCCAGTGGTAGCCTTGTTTAACTTTGAGACGCGATTTCTTAGCAGTTCCATGGGATGTCCCTTTGCGGGGCTGACAGCTGTCACCAAAGAACTGTTCCTAACACTGGAAGTTATCGCCACTGGTTTTTGTCTGCTTCCGCTTTACATGATCCACCGATTGGTCAATAAAACGAGGCTTCGTGCATCTCCTTCCCCTTTTCTTTATCTCGCAGTTGCCATAGAAACATTGTTACTAGGTTACGAACGGTTGACGGAGACTTCCTTAAAATTATTGCATTGCAAACCCATCGGCAACACGTGGCGACTATTTTATGACGGAAACATTCAATGCTTGCAAGCTTGGCAAGGTTTTTTCATTGGCTATGTTGCTTTATTCGCTGTACCGTTCATTTTTGTGGTTTACTGGGCATCTCAGAAATTGCAAAAGAATTGCATCTCCTTTAAAGAATTTTTGGCGTCTTGTTTTCTGCCGACACCATTTTTGATATATTGGTCAGTGCAACATTTCAAGCAAGCAGACCCGGTATATCATCCGCCTGAAGATACTAAAGAAATCAAGGAAATTTTCCATGAATCTTTCCGTCTGCCTCAACCGGAAAACGACGAATCAGGCACAGTTTACTGGGAAAGCATCTTAATTGGCAGGAGATTCGTTCTATTGTGTTTTCATGGATTTATATCAAATCCAATGCTGCGATTGTTTTGTTTAAGCTGTACCTGTCTACTAATCCTTGTCCATCATGTCACAACAAAACCTTACCGCAGCTCCAATATGAACACTTGTGAGTCGATCTCCCTTTTAATACTGGTTATCATTTCGATAATCAACCTGATGGAAGCCAGTTTTGTCTCCGCGGCAGTCGAACCGATCGGTCCGAATGATGATTATTTCAATGTGCTTCAATGGGCACAAGTTGTGATACTTGGTTTTCTTCCTGCCATCGTCTGTATCCTTGCGATAATTGCAATCGTGTCACAGGGTATCCGCCTGGTTATTGTTCTCGCTGGAAAAATAAGATCTTGTCTGTGTTGTTCAAAAAATGAAGAAGGTGATATTGTAATTGTTGCCGACAATAATAGCGACACTGAGTTGCATGGCCAATTTGACCATTCCAATGACATGTATACTTAATTAGATTCCGTGGGAGGGATCTCCCATACATATTTTGTTGCCCTTAAGGCTGTTCTGCTTCAAAACGTCCAGAATGAGAACTTTTGAGGTGCCTTCTCGGGTATTAAGCCCGAAACATATGACGGTATCGTTTAAAATAAACAATGTTGCGATATGTTGCGTTCGCATCCTGCGATCGTTTGCCCGGGACTTTAGAATTTTTACCTTTCGGGAGTAAGAAAAAATTCAAGTCACGCCTACAAACTGGGTCTTGAAATCCTCTTATGGGATGTTTTCAAAATTTCTGACTAGTGGCTCTGTCTTTTTTATATAGGAGTCCCACCGGCTTTACACTGTGTTCTTGTACCATCCTCTGTAAGATGTAGAATATTTAGCGAGTTTAGCGGTTTGTTAAAGCAAACGCTAGCTCCAAACAGTAGCTGTCCGTTGTGGAGACGTTCCACTGTCAATGTTACGTATATTTTAAGTATATAATGGCAATAATTTAGTCGCGTCAATTTGTGATTGCATTGTAACTTAATTTTGAACGAAATGTCTAATAAATTTTAGTTAAACTGTTGAAATCGTGAACCACTGTTTTTCAACTTAAATGCTGGTGTCACAATCACTATAAATATTTAGCAGATTTGTCCTAGAAAACGTTTCAGACGAGGTGGGTTTTATGAAATCAAAGGGTGTCATGCCCCATTTTACATCGCACTTCCTTGTTGAGGGATAATTCGAAAAAAACAGACCTCTGTAGTTTTGACCTGACATACATGCAGTTGTCTTAAGTTAAGGAAAAAGTTCTGTGTGAACGTTTGCGAAGAAAATACAGGTTAACATCAAAGCCAAGGTATTTCACAGTTTTCAACAAGGAGATTTGTTTTGTTGCTAGAAAAGTCACAACAAATGGAGATGCTACTAGGATGTAGGTAGTTGGGTTATCAACGTTTTAACTGCTGACTTGGGTATAGTGATTAATTTGCACTGTATTGTCACCAAGACTGTCAAAAGGCTTGCATTAAGTTAATAGGTTATTTCTAATGATTTGAATGAAAATTTAGTCATATGCAGTCCACATCTCCATATAAATGGCTTCAAATGTATACTCATTTTGACACATAGGCAAAAGACATCTCGGAAATGAAGCATGAAAATTGGTTAGGAAGTCCTTTAAAATGACCAAAAATCTGTATTATAAAGCAATGGTGCCCTGCCAATGCCTGGCTTCCCCCCACCCCCCTCCCCTATTTTCTCTTTAATTAATACAAAAGTTTCAAGGTGGGCCTTTAATGCATAATTCATAGCTACATTTATGCAAGATTCTATAGATGTCTCATTTAGCACACAATTTTTGATTCTTAATTAACACTTACACTTAACCAGCTCATGATTATAAATGGATTAAGAACAAAGGATATACATGAACCCTATTTGTTTGGACACCGGAAAAGTTCTAGAAGTGAGGTGTAAGAGGAGTATGAGATGCATCAGCTGAGACCAATTGTCCATGAAGAATAGGTGTCTGTAATAAGGTAGTAACAAAGAAGCACATTGAAATTGTTGTAGTTTGAAACTGGTAGGAATACTTGCAAACTGTGGTAATTATCAGTAAAAGATCAACACTGAACAAGAATAAATACCTCACGAAAATACAAACTTTTAAAGATCAAGACAACACAAGAATTGCACAGCTTAGCCCTTCTAACTTAGGAATACACTCTACTGAAAGACAGTCATTGTCTAAAACACACATTATAGTGACAGGACTTCAAAGATACATGGTTCTTATTTACTTTCCAATTCTTTGCATGTAGGCAGCAAACGCTTCTTCCTTATACTGAACTGCAGCCTTGACAGGATCCTCTGCCTGGTAGACTCCTCTGCCAACAATTATTACATCACTGCCTCTGTTGACAATGACTTCACTGGGTGTGAGGTACTGTTGACCAAGATTATCCCCTCCGGCACTGAGCTGAACCCCTGGGGTCATGTGAATGAACTGTGGCTCATCCACTAAACATGATAGGCTTATAAAACCAATAACAAAGTCTTTGTGAGTCTTTGCCATTTCCACTGCTGCTTTAGTGTATTCTCCAGTGGCAAGAGTTCCTGCAGAGCTCATTTCAGCGATTAACAGGCACGCCCTACCAAGGGGTTCACCAATTTCTTTCAGGCCCTTAATGACGCCATCCCCAGGGACCACGTGCGCATTGACAAGGTGTGCCCAGTCTGCAATACGGTATAACCCTTTGCTGTACTGATGCTTCACAGTGTTGCCAATATCAGCAAATTTCCTATCTTCAAAGATAGCAAAGTTGTGCTTTTCTGCAAGCTGTAGGAGAGACTTGGTGAACTCTGGAGTGAAATCCTCCAGGATGTCAACATGGGTCTTTACAATGCACACGTGTGGTCCAACCTTGTCAACCAGGTTCAGAACATCACCGCAGCTTGTAAAATCAACTGATACAGCCAGATTAGATTTTTTCTTGTGCATGATCTCAAATAACTTTCTTGTGACTGGGTTAGTCGCAATTTGAGATCTAGCTTCGAAACTTAGTTTGCTTCCTGGGGTTGCTGGTGCCTTGCCTACAGCAACAGATGGCTGGAACTTGTTTGAAGACAAAAACGCGCGCACTTTTGCCGCCATTTCTTGGTCAACCTTTCCCTTTGCTAACAATACATCTAGAACTTCAGGAAGAGTTAACAGACTATGAAGCTTCACTTCCTGCGATTGTAGCATCTCTTTTCCGCCTTGAAAGCGATCTAGTAATACCACAGCATCTGAAACACGTAACGCTACAGAAGCAAGCGCTTCCACTGTCTCCAAAACGCTCGAACCACTTGTGACAACATCTTCAATCACCAAACACTTGCTTTCTGGCGTAAACACTCCCTCTATCAATCGTTTCGTTCCGTAGGATTTAGCTTCCTTTCTCCTCATTACCATCGGGACGTTATAACTTACGGAGATGGAGGACGCGATCGGTAAAGCGGTGTATGGAACACCGCAAATAACCGTAAAATCTGCCTTCGATGCCGTGGCAACATTCCATAACATGTCACTTATCCGCTTGAGAATTTCTGGATATGACACAATCACGCGCAAATCAACGTAAACTGGAGACTGTAGTCCACTTTTCAAGGTAAAATCGCCGAATTTTATGGCGCAAATATCGTACAAACTTTCGATCAGATTTCTCTTCTCTTCGGACGCCATGTTTGAAGGCATTTGAAACCCACGTGGGCTGGATTCAGCAGATGAACGATGAAGAATATTGCGGGCTCAATGCCGCCATTTTGAAATTTACCTTCGAAGAGAGGAAAGCAAAGAAGAGACTTCGAGGAAATACAGATCAAGAATGCCTCTCCCTCCAGCGCTCCAAGCACGTCTTGCAAAGAGAGGAATAATTCAAAAAGGTAAAGCATCTTTTTAAGCTGCAATCAAACTGAGAATGGTGTTAGCTAAGCATAAGATGTAATACAAAGGTTGCGCTACAAACTTTGAAATTCGTAAGCTTTTTGTCAGTGGAACTTTCCTTGGCCTTCAAATTGTGTCTTCAGGTAAAGCGAAACTCCTTTAAATTTAAGCATCAGATGTATGCAATTTGGATCAAAAGTCCTATTTTTGGAAAACGTAGGCTTGAAACACAACAATTGGAACAAGTTGTCTTAAGATTTTGTGTGATTTCTAATTGAGAGTTATAGTAAAGCTAAGTTCAACAAGTTACAACTCAATAAAAGTCTCAAATTGTTTCACACCTAGGCATTTGTAAGCTTATAGTTTGTGTTACGTTTCTTCTCAACAAGTGACATGCAGAATCACAGTCTTATTCAGTGGTGTACTGGTAAGAACAAGCTTGCAAATTATACAACATAAGCCTGCAGTGGACCAGCATTCTATAGCAGGGAATAGCCTGAAAAATCTGGTCACTTAATGTTATAAAAACTATGAGAAACTTACAAATAGACATGTAACAGGCAATCTTGAACCCAGAAATGGGAAATTGGAATCCAAAACTACACTTACTCTCTTTGAAACAGCCTTCAAAAACCCCCTTCCCCTCAGATTTCCTAGTAGGGACTTTAAGATATGGTAAGGCTAGGCTGTAGTACGGTGGCAAATAGTGGAGATCACTTCTGGTGATGTCATGACGCGCATACCAGTACAGCTTTCCCGTCGTAGCCTTGCTTTCTACTACAGGAAAGTGCCTGGTTTCACATACTCTTCACTACGTGAGTATAAGCCTGCTTTTTACTTCTCATTTTAACTTTTTTCTTACTGTTTGAATAGCCTAGTTTGAAGATAAAGTTCTCAGTCACAAAAATCAGGGGTACCAATAAAAATGGAATGGTCTGTTGTGGAAAATTTTTGTTGCTCCTTCCTCCATAACTGTCATGTAAGATTAACATGTTCTCATTTCATTTGTTGATATAAGACAAGGAGAAACCAGATGAACCACCTAAAGTAGATGGACCAGTGAGGGGCTGTCCAAATACTTCAAACCCATATCACACATGCGTGGAATATTGTCGAAAACGATATGGCCAAAACAACACTCCTGCTCCACCAAAGGTTAGTAAGAATAACTGTGTATTCCATGTGCAGGACAGGGACAGGACAAAACCCAGGTCGGATTGCTTGGGGGAAGTGAATTTTACCCTTGAGCAAACAAAAATGGAAGTTTTTTTTAAGTTAAAATAGCCTCAGTCAGTAGTCTTGTTAGTGATCATTTCCAATCAAACACAGTTTCAGCTGTGAGACTGCAAGATGAGCAAAAATATGCGTTGAAAGCATTTATTAATTTGAAATTCAAGAAAACTTGGTAAGAGACGGTGCCTGTAAATGATAAACATTGTGCACCTATATTTGGGCAGGAAATATTTTAGGGGGGGCAACTGAAAACTGAAATGTACTGTGCCTCTGCCCTGATGTGATGCAAAAGATTTTTCAGCAGTCTGTCTAATTAACCTTGTCCATACTGATCCATACAAGCTGAGAAAGAGGAAAATCTCCAGAGCAACCTTCTCTTTTTGTCTCTCCCTTGGGCCACCACCTTGCATTCAGGCTTTTTGATATACCTGTGGTCAATGCTTTTGCATGTGATCTTGAGGATATCTCTAGACAGCATAGATGGTTTGCATACAGACTACAGCGCTCCAAGCTGCGACCATTTTGGTCGCCATGGCGAGTTGAAAAAATATTTGGCGACTAAAATTCTGGCGAAAGTCGCCAATTGGCGACCTACAGATTTAAAGAGAAACTTACTTGAAAATTTATCAAAAATACGTGGCGAATTTAATCAATAGCACAAGTGGCAGCATCACCTGTCTTTCTCTTTCCCCTCTCGTCGTTCAGAAAGTCGAATGTGTAAACTGAAAATGAGCTGCGGCTCAAAATGGCAAATTTGATCGCTTCAAAGGGGTTTTGCGCACCATTGGCAATGTTACCCGGTCTTAGCGGCTTCGTAATGTTGAAATAAATCGTTTTTGCTACTAAACAGTCTCTTCTTTCTCTTACTGCAGCAAAGCAATAATATGGGAAATGTGCCGTTCGACTCATTAGCCATTCGTGTAATATGTCATAAAGTGTCCTCCACTTCTAAGTTTTTTTTTGGCGACTGAATTTCTTTTTATGGCGACCATTTTACAACTGAAGGTCGCCAAAAGGCGATTTTTTGAAAAAGTGAGCTTGGAGCGCTGGACTACCTTAAAGCTTAATTTTGTTTATACCTGCCTTCAGTGTTGCACTTACTGCTTTAAAAATTCAAAAGATGTGAATATTCAAAGCAGCCTATTCATCTCTCAGAGAATTACTTCTTGACACTCCTTCTTGATACAAATAAATCAATTTTTCATGTCTAAAGATCAAGTTCGACTGTAAATGAGTCTGTTGTGCTTACATTTTTGACAAAGCCCAGGTTACATAGCATGTCAACAGATGGCATGTCAAAAGATGTTGCCTATGCATATACATGTAACACTGAAAGCAGGTGTATTAATAATGAAAAGGAAATTTCAAATTGGAAAGAAACATGCCTGTTAAAATGCAATTGCCATGGAAATATCAAGTTTTGCTTTGTTTCCTAAATATTGCAAAATTTGAAAACAGTTAAAGTCAGTGTAAAAAATTTCTGCCTTCTCCCCCCAGCCAGTTTGAATAGGGGTAAATTTGTATATTCAAAGCGGTAAAGTGAAGATGGGATTTTGTACCTGTACCTCAGGTTTAGCAGTTGTTTGTGACCATAATACAGTCTTATTGTACATGCATGTAATGACTGGAGAATTTTAATATTTTGTTGCAGGACTTCAGCACTGTTCCATTACCTGTAGGATGGTATCTGGTTCCAGACCCCAGCAGGTAAGGTACATATACAGGAGACTGGGTTCTGGACATCAAAGGGGGGGCGGGGGGGTAGTTTCTCATTCTTTTTATGTCTTTCTCCTCTCAGCTGTTGTATTAATGGCTATTCAGCAGACAGGAAAGTGGTACATGTGCTTACTAACCAGGGCTATAGAACGGCTTGATGGATCAATTAGGCTCAAATACAAACTTTACTTTTTACTGCGTGACCATTTCTTGTGGAATTTGTGGTGTGTGACATTTGCAGACTCCAAACTGCAGACATACATGTACATCTATTGTATCTCCATTTCCGTCAATGCAATGTAGCTAACCTTGATACAGTGCAGGCTAACTTGAGCACTATGCAGGCTAACTTGAGCACCATTCAGGCTAACCAGAGTGCTATTTACACCTAAATGTAGTCTACAGTCTGCAGTCTGACCATACATCATGAAATATGTGAGTTTGTATCAATAATAAAATGAATTGCTTTTAAAGTGGAGTTAGCCTAATTTGATTTACACATTTTTAAACCTTATATAGCCACAGTATACATGTGGTCACGGTTGTTTGCAGCTGGTTGTGTTTGTAATTGTTTGAAAGCTCAGATGCTAAAAAAATATTTTTTTAGCTGTCATTTTGTGATAATTAGAAGCATATTAAACACTTTTCATGAGGCGCTTTAGGTGCTTTTCCTTTTTGTTTTTAGTGGAGCCAGTTATTACTGGAACACTCTAACAAACCAAGTCTCATGGCATCATCCATTAGGTAAGTGGAAAATAATCAACTGTGGTAGCAAATTTCATGAGAAAGTTAATCCTTTCCTCTGTTCTATGGTTTAATGGACAATTATTCCATGAGCGTGCATTGCATATGAGATGGTAGATAGCGAGTGAGATCCATAGTGTTGATTAGCTATACCAGTAATACTCCCAAAAATTTCTTCTTTAGAATTGAAGCAAGTAGCTCAAGATTTTGAATGTTCCTTAAATGGGCTAGGCTACGCAATTTTACAACAGGCAATTTCAGCACTGATCAATTGGTCATAAAATTAACTTAAAATATCAAAATAACGACTCAAAATTATAGAAAAACTCAAACAAAACACAGGAAAACAAAGAAAGGACCTGGATGGACAAAACTGGAGAGGATTAAAATGGATTGCATCTGGGTAAATTTGAAAAACCGCCAGCCCACCTCTTTTCAAATTTATGTCTGAGTTTGTATCAAAATGTCATTTACACAGTTAGAAGATCACTCTCAGTTGTTATGTGGCTGTGACTTTGCAACTACAAGACTCTTGCTTTGACAATTTGATGTTTAGAGCTGATAATTAACAAAATTAAACAACCTAGCCCCTCTAAATAGCCATTAACAATGTTACATCTTTTTCATAACCAGATCCAGCAGCTGAAATAACTCTCCCATCATCTTTACTCGAAAAGCAAAAGGGTAATTAAATTATTATTATAATGATTATTTTTAACTTGTTGATAACATGAAATAGTTTTATGATAATATTATTGTGAGCTACTTCTTAATTTACTGGAAATGGTTTTTTGTTTGAATATGAAGTGAGTATCAGAATGTACTGTGAAATGTAATGTAAAATGTAAAAACTGTCATGTAGTAAATGTTTTTGTGTGTGTGTGTGTGAGAGAGAGAGAGACGAAGTGGTGTGATTTTTAACTCCAGATCCTGCTTGCTTGGAGTTTTGAACAGTGTCAAATGTTATGTTGTGTTCTTAGCAATACAATTCACTCTCAAATCGCTTTCCTTGCTTGCCATGTGTGTAGTTGACTTAAGGTCATTCCCCAGTATTGCACTGTGCTTCCCTACTGCACAGAATTTTGGTGGTGATGAAAAAATGGTGGCTTTTTCATTATGGCTGAACCTCGTAACAGTGGTAACTCATCATTTTCTTGCAAACGATTACGGTGACCTATCTTTTTTGTTGTTGTTTTGAATTGGGTAATAAGTGTCTCTGTGTAAAATAAATATGGACCTCAGTGTAGAACAAAAACCAATCATCGGAAACATGAATAAGCTAGCAATTGTGACTACATGTACAATCATGTGTTTTTATGAGTATTTATTGGGTATAAACAAGGTCTTGTTTTATTTCAAAATTTAAGTTCCTATAATATAAGCAATCATCAGGCAAAGTTTTACAAAAATCTCAGTATACATGTAGGCTCTATATTGGTGGGATGACCTTAATTGTGTCAGTAAATTTAAGCCTAGAGGTTCTTGTAACCTTCTGTTGAACAACCAAAAAAAATCCTGTGATGAAGTTAGAATCCACATCGCATTCAAGATGTGGAGAGATGGGAGTGCATGTGAAATTGTCATAAGCTCTGTTGGTCTAGAGAACTTGGCCTGTTGTAGACTTCACCTTATGTTTACCTTTTTGTAGAAGCTCAAACAGACATTCAACCCAACAGAGAAATCCTTGCCCCACCCGGGGTGGACACGGAACAAGATAAAGAACAGGTGTTGAGTATCGGCAAACATCCCAGTCTCATGAAGGTAACACACAAATAGCCATTTGCATACAGTAAGAAATGCTATCTAGAGAGTTTGGTTGTGTGCTTTTTGCGGTTATCTGGATCAGGATCGGCAATCCAAGATCAGGCCACTGTGGTCACAGATTCATCATCATCATCTTTGATTTACCATGATCCGAGTGATCTTGGATCACTGATTCTTAGCCAGATAACCCCTAAGGAAAGCACCCTTTGAAACAGGGCCAAATGGTATGGAAATGTTCCAAGGAAGTTTTAACCAAAAATTCCCTATAAATTTTGGAACAAAATCAAATGAAAGAAATTTTGAAACATTTGAGACAGTGTACACAATGTATGTTTTGAGATCATCATCCCCTTTTGTAGAAAACTTTATCCTGGATAGTGCTGTCCAAATTCATCAATGAAATTTTTGCGAAATTCACACTGTGTTAAACATTGTTAAGCGTCATTTTTTAAAAGTGTCTCAACTCTTTTTGTTGCCCATTGGTATATGTTTTTTTTTCTGTTTCTGTTTTTGTTTATGTTTTAGGGATCCCAAAAGCGCCAAGAGGCTGCGATCAAAAGGAAACAAGAGAAAGGTGAGCATTAAAACATCACTCCAGCCTGATATGATGCAGATAACTTCTTGTAGAAAAGTTACTTTTATTTTTATTTATTTATTACAATTTAATGACAATAAACAACATCATCATAAGGATAGTCTACAAAATAGATGTAGACCCCATACAAAGGAAGACTACCTAAATTGTAATACATAAATAGAAATACGTACATGTAACACCATCAAAATATATCAATAACCATTGAACCATTTATTACTATTATTTGAATTTTACATTTTTAAGAGTTACAAACCCGCTTATAGCAAAGCTAATCTGGACAGGTTGTACTATTACATTCTTATTTACAGAGCAAAAAGTGGTACACACATACAATAACAGTTAATCAAGTACAAGGAAAAAAGCAAATTGAAAAGTTTAAAGAAAAATTAAAGTACAACTACAACACAGACTACATGCGAAGTTGATAACTATAAAGTGTAATAAAAACAGAACCAAACAAAAACAAAGACCAACATCGCGCTGTATGGATCAAGTTTCGTGACCTTTTACATTAAAAAATAGGGTTTTGTACACGCCGTTCAACTGTCGTTGGTTAACTTGCCGTTATCGAGAGGTTACTTGCCAGCTGGAACACACTTTAGTGGTTGTTGCCGTTGTGAAGAGATGGGCATTGTAGAGGGGTTCAAATGAGATTGACTATATGGACCCTCCTGTGGAGTGTCCGTTAAGAGAGGTGACCCTTGATAAACGTTCGACAAGAAAAGAACAAATAAATTTAATCAGAACATAATGTAAATCAACTGATTCTCACAGTAAGCTACTAGTTGTAGTCAGCGCATAGTAATGCAGTGTATCTTTCTTATATATTATAAATGTTATATAATTATTTTTTATTTTATTTAGACATAAAAGCTGAAAAGCGCAGAAAATCAGAAGAAGTCGACCCAATGGATCCCTCCTCGTATTCTGATGCCCCAAGGTATTTTTCAATCAACCAGGGCCAAGTTGTTCAAAACCCGATGATTAGCGAGAATTTTGATTTCATTTTCGTAGCTTTTCAGCAAGGAGTTCTGTTTATGTGTTTTGTACTTCAGTTTTGAGCACGATTAATCTCAATCTACACAAAACATAAGCGATGGATAACAGTTTTATACAAGAGAAAATGTTACCCCGGTTAACTTTTAATCCTGGGTTAGCGTTAACCGCCTTTCGAACAACTTGGCCCAGGACCACAATATCATTTATTGGTATAAATCTACCAGCGTTCAATCACGAATGCCGTTCTCTGATTCTTGGAGTTTTACAAGTGTCTGTGAAAAGGATTTAGATAAAGTTTTCAAGGACTAGGGAAACCTATCTTGCCTCTATCCGTAGAGGTCTTATAGACTCTTTGCATAAATGGCGTCTCAATTTGAATAACAATACTTTACTTATACATCCTTAGCTTCATATTCATGTTTCAAGACAAAGGATTTTTCTCATGAATTTGATGCTAAGGATGTGTAAGTGTTGTCATTCAAATAAAGGCGCCAATTACGCAGAGGGTCTATTCCCAAGGTAATCTCTCTTCAAGTTATGTTTTGATCACCCCCTGTCTCATAAATCCTGCGAGAGTCAAGAAATAGCCAATCACGTGTTGTGCAATGTACTCACATAGACAGCGGATGTACTAAAATACCAAACTAAAGCCTTAAAGTTATGTTTTGATCACCCCCTGTCTCGTAAATCCTGCGAGAGTCAAGAAATAGCCAATCATGTGTAGTGCAATGTACTCACATAGACAGCGGAAGCAACTTTACACGTAGCCCGCATAGCAAGCGTTCCCGTACGAGCCAAACGAAATCGGGCCCGCTCAGTCAATAATTGCATAATACTTACTTAAAGGGGCTAAGTCACGCAATTTAGGCAATTTCAGCATTGATCAAATGGTCATAGAATGTACTAAAATATCAAACTTAAGCCTTCAAACTATAGAAAAACTCAAATATAGCACAGAAAAGCCAAGAAGGGACATGGATGGACAAAACTAGAGAGGATTAAAATGGATTGCATTTGGGTAAATTTGAAAAACGTTATTACCCCTTTCTTCAAATTTAGATCCGTTTATATCAAAATGTCATTTACACAGCTCGAAAATCAGTTGTCATGTGGCCGTGATTTTACAAATGAAAGACTCTTGCCCTGCCAATTTGACGTTTAGAGCTCATAATTAACAAAATTAAACAAAATTAACTAAAATAGCGTGAACTACCCCCTTAAATACTCATGTATTTCTTTTTCCACAGGGGCACATGGACTACGGGTTTACTCAAGAAAGGTGAAGCTAAAACAGGAGTCGACACGACAGCTAATGGACCTTTGTTTCAAATGAGACCGTACCCCAGTCCTGGGGCAGTACTAAGGCAAAATCAACAACTGACACGGAGGCCTTCAGTTGAAACAAGTGAATAAACTATGGAAAGTTTGTAAACCTCAGCTGAAGTCTTTCCTCCCAAGAGTTTCGAAATTTTTAGTTGCCAGAAAAAGATCCTTTTGTGGAAATGTTTTGAAACAAACAGCTACAGTACCGCGTGAAAGTACTGCTCATCAGCTTTCATTTGAATAGTCGTAGTTTCATTTGAATGGTTTCTTAGATCCACCTGGTACAGCACAAAAAACAGTATCACGTGAAAGTGCTGCTCATTAGCTTTCATCTACGGACTTCGAAGCTATAACCACCCTGTACAGCGTAATGAACAGTACCACATGAAAGTACTGCTCAATAGCTTTCATTTGAATGGTCACACACTAGGGTTTCATCCACAAACTTAAAAGTTAGAACCACCTTGTACAGCGTAATGAAAAGTACCACATGAAAGTACTGCTCAATGGCTTTCATTTGAATAGTCATGATTTCAATTGAATGGTTTCAGCTATATAGACTCAATTAGAACCACCTGGCCCCAGTTGATCGAAAGGTGGATAACTCCATCCACCGGATAAATCACTATCCAGTGGATAGCGTGGTTTGTTTTGTTACTACTTATCCATTGGATAGCGATTTATCCAGTGGACAGTGTTATCCAGCGTTCGAGCAACGGGGGCCTGATACTTGAACTTGAACGTTTGTAACACCTCATATGGACGCCCCCTTTGAATCAGCCGTCTAAGTGATGAGATGTATGTATTTTGGAATGATTCCAGCCGTGATTAAATTTTTAGACGATCAACAGCCAAGAGAGTTGAGGAGAATTCGAACGACGTGTTCCACTGTTTATTTGTACGATATTGTGTATGGGTTATTGACCAAGTGTGAGGTCAAGATGGCTGGATATTGGCCAAGTTCTTTTTTTGCGTGGTTATGGACCGAGACGTAGTCGAGGTCCATAAACTCGCAAAAACTTACGGAAGTGTGAAGCGCTGTAACTTATGGAAGTACCCGTGCGAAGTGCACGGGCCATAAATCGAAGAGGAAAAAACGAGGATTCGTAACTTACAATACAGACCACTAGCTGCGAGAACACGATGTTAGTAAGATATTTATTATATCTCTACTGTGGTCTGACGGTTTTGGGTAGATGTAGGTGTAACGCAACCAGGTTCTATAATGCTGCCGCCTCGTCACCCTCGCGTCCTCGCGAGGGTGACTCGTTGGCAATGATTTCCAAGCCGTTTCAGTATACAAGTTACCCAAACCGATCTCTATGAATTTCCTATGATAGTGCTTCGGAGAACTTGAACAAGACTATTTGAGTTTTGGAGGCATTACTGACAGATTGAAGATTAGTTCCAGTGTAATGTTTGGCAGATAAAAACAAAAAAGAGACTGAGATCAGTGAAACTGGAATCTTGACAGGCTGAAAAGACAGACAATCAACGAGCTAAGTTGTAGACGCAATCTAGATGCGTATTCATCTAAAGGATTTTCCCATTTCCCTCTTTACTTTCTCTACGTGATAAACAGTGAAGAAGGCAGCTTAGCTAAATTTTAGAGGTGGAATTCAATCGGCGACGCCATTTTGCAATTTCTCCAGCCCTTGGTCCGCAGTAACGGCCGGTAAATTTGTGTCCACGTTTCTTCCACAACTGTTCAGTTATCTTACATGGATACTTCTTCGATAATTGGCACTTTTGGCCGTTAGTAGACTTACATGATTTTTGATATTCCTGATTTATTTTCCTAAACGTGTTCAATTCTTCATCAAACGTGGAGCCCGCATCGCGAACTTTCCTCCAAAATGTTTTGTTGAAATGATCATACAGAATAGCATCTGCGCGATTCCAAGTTAGAATGTTGTTCTCGGCTTCTTTTCCAAAGCTGATCTTCTTTTTCTTAGATCTCAACTTGTAGTACACAATATCTTCGAAGTCCCAGCACACTAATCGTTTAAGTAATATCAATGATTCATCAAAGTATTCTGTTATCATTACCAAATTGAACTCTCTTTCCATTTCGTCGATGTAACTCTTAACCAATTCCATGTTTTGCATACTTTCTTGTTCCAGACCCAGATCATATAAATTTGAGTTTAAAAGATGAAAAACTCTTTCAGGAAACTCCGTCTTATTTAATCTTTTTTGGATTTCTTGTAAGGCATCGGGTGACGTCAGGAATGTATTTATGGTATTCTTTGGAATACGAGTCAATTTTGAAATGCTGTAGTACAACCAGGCAGATTTAAACTGGCTAACAGGATGTCGAACGATAGTGATGTACTTTACCTCTGGTTTGGGGAAAATAAAGTTCACCGATTCTTTGCTAAATCTTATATGAGAAGCAAAAATCTTTGCTTCATCGCTTTTCACCATACTTGAGACTTGATTTAATTCGAGAGGCGCGGGCCATTCCATATCTGCCAGATCAGGATCCAAAACAATCTTGTGTTTTCTGATGACTCCATAGCTAAGGAGGATAGTCCCAGTGGTACTAGAACCTGTTTTATGGGTTCTGAGAAAATAAATGTGGTGTATTGGTCGGCAGCTGTTGGCAGGAAATGCAGGTAGTTCCTCAGTTTCGTTGACTTTCCTCTGCGACTCCGCAACTAGCTTTGAAGTTGATCTGTGAATTGAATTTTACGTGTGCAGAATTTTAAAACATAATTACCGCACATCATTGATCAGTACATCATTGTCTTTTATCTCAACTTGAGCAGTTTTCAGTGTCGTAATTGTAAAAACCGCGAGTCGTTCTTTTGATAAATGCCGTTTAACGGGGCTAGGTCACGCTATTTTAGGTAATTTTGTTTAATTTTGCTAATTTATGACCTCTAAACGTCAAATTGGCAGACCGAGAGTCTTTCCCAGATTTGCAAAATCATGCCACATAACATGAACCGAGATTCAGAACGATTTTTCAGCTGTGCAAATAACACTTTGATACATGTATAAACTGGCATACCGTAAATTTGAAAAACCGTGGCCCGACGTTTTTCAAACAGTTTACTCAAACGCAATCCATTTTAATCCTCTCCAGTTTTGTCCATCCGTGTCCCGTCTTGGCTTTCCTGTGTTTGTTAGAGTTCTTCTCTACCCATTATTTTTGATATTTTAGTTAATTCTATGATTCTTTGATCAGGGCTGAAATTGCCTAAAATTGCGCGACCTAGCCTTGACTACATCTGACAACGTGGCACTGAAAAGCGATGTTTATGCGCATGTGCAAAAAACTGAACTATACTGGAAAACAATGCTGAACTGGATAGAGCAGTTTTCAATTGAGTGTTGTAAAACCAAAACCAAAGTAATCACTCTAGCCAATCACAAAGGACACAGATAATACAGTGAACCAATCAAAGCTCGAAGCAATTGCATGTAGCTGACGTAAAGCGCGGGAAACCGCGTACGAGTGAATTACGATTGGTTTTGGTTTTACTCCTGATTGCATGAAAAAGTGGCGCGAGTCTTTTGAACCAATCGCGTACGGTAGTAAACGCAAAACCAATTACTTTTCGACACTCAAATGAAAACCGCTCTATTACAGTAATTAACATATAGGTTTAGGTTAGCCTAAAAGCATAGCTCCTGGGCCGGGTTGTTCAAAGCCCAATTATGTTAATCCAGGAAAAGAATTGTGATTCGAGTTTTGTAACTTTGTGGTCAGGTTTTTCTTCCGCCTTGCCTTCTGTTTTGAGTTTCAAAAATCAACATATAAACAAAACAAAGGAACAAAAAACATTTGTAGAGAAGAAATAAACAAGGATCGTGTATCGGCGTCCATTCCTGCAAGCTACCTGTCAAGCATCCAGAAGTCAATAAAGAACTGCAGGAACTAAAAAATCTAATCAAGGAATTGGAAAAGAAAGAGGTGAAGGCCAAAAACGATTTGGAAGTTTTCAGTAACGCAAGGCAGAGAGCGGCATCTAGTTTTTTTGCAGTCATGAGGCCGCGGCTTCGTAAACAAAATCAAATAAAATATATTGACAGATCAGCCTTAGATAACGATCTATTAGTCCTGAAGGAAGCACTGGGAAACAAAATCCCACTGAATGAATCGAGGGACTGGGAGCTTCCTCACATAATTGAGCGTTTCAAACACACAGATTTCTTAAACTGAGTTTGAGTGGATAACAGTTTATTGTTTTGTATGAAGATCAGGCATAGTAGAAAAATGTTGTGTTCACTGTCAGGTGGTTTCCATTTCATTTTGGTCGGAATTCACGGCTTATAAGTAACTGTCTTGGCGATTCTTGTACTTTATCATTACTATTTTGTCCCGTTTTGCTGTAAACTTGAGCCCGTGATATGGTCAAGTAATGCTGGTCAGCGGATACCTTGTTTTGACAGATGTCAATTGATCATAGCATGGATGTCCAATATCAAAGAAGTACACGGTAAACCGAGGCTGTATGGCCACCTAGCTTGTTGGGCAACTCCGTCGTCGTTGTCGTCGTGCGTACGCGCCCACGAGCAATACCGCTAGCCATAATAGACGGGTTCACGCTCATAGTTGCATCATGGGTAATCAGGGCAAGATTGTAAAGAAACAAAGGGGAAAATACTACGTTTTTCTTCATATTTCCGTTCTGATTTCACATTTGGAGACGAAA
>Ga0126343_10000169_pt1 | contig 21155 bp, 16 predicted proteins | sample Cyp2metagenome_FD_92531 | JGI IMG/M metagenome (GOLD analysis project Ga0126343, IMG submission 92531) | Coral microbial communities from Lord Howe Island, Old Settlement Bay, Australia - Cyphastrea 2 metagenome | ecosystem: Host-associated > Invertebrates > Cnidaria > Coral ...
CAATCCAATAACTTCCTTTAAGTTTCACTGATTTTCAACAAGTACCTCAGGGCGACCATAAATTATTGGATACTTCGATTGCTTAATATCTCTAATTTCAAGCTCGCTCAATGACTTAGTGTTCGGAAAAAAAAGACAGCTTACCCGCAAATCGTTGAACTGCACTGCGGCTTCACTGACTGATCTCACAACAAAGCATTTAAAGGCGAAACAAACAAAGTAAACAATTCACTTGCTGCAAGCCATGAGTCAAAAACGAAAGGTTAATCACATGCCAAAATCTGTCGGTAAAATATTAGAGTGCCTTTCTTTAAAACTATAATGTTCCTTATTACGCCTCTCTCTTTCCAACAAGGAAGGAAACGTTCTCTAAATTGACACAAAGTCCACAAAGATTCCTCGCTCGACGGCCACCATTGACAATCCCATACAACATGTAGAGACATAACGACTTCATACATGAAGACCGGAAGTCCTAGAATCTAGGACAGGAAAATCGTATGTCTCCAGAGCCCTTCGATTCTCGAGCCGAGGACCTGCCGGCTAAGAGATGAGAAAAGGGCTATGGGGACGAGAATGTAGCTTGTCACACTAAACCGCATCCCATAAGCTTCACAGTTTCACTGCTTGATTTAAAGGCGGCGCTCCACTCGCCGTTCAGTTTGCTGTCAAAGCTCGTGTTGTTCAAAACAAAAGAAAAATGTCCTGAAGCGACAATTATAATGACTACGTTCTTCAACGGGGCAATGGATATTTTGAAGATAACGAAGACAGTTAAAACTCTCAATCTAGCCAGGAAACAGATTCTTTCCAAGAAGTGACAGAGCACTTAAACCCCTGGTCGCGCATATAAGATGAAGCTCAGGAACGCCACGAGGTCCAGCTCAATGCTTTGGTCGATGAGTACGAAAGGAAGGGAGAATGGAAACTGTGGCTCACCTTACAGCGCAGAACGCTCTCCTTCCTCTCTACAGAAAGGAACTGGGAAAAGTACTGTTAGAGTATCTGCAGTGAATGCGAGCGATGAAGAAAGATTACAACTTCCAAAAAGTGATGGAAACCCAAAAAGAACTCAAAGATACAGATAGCTTTGATTGGTTAGAATCGACAGAACTAGCCATCGCCGGATAAGGGACAATTCTCGCTTAATCGATTGTTTGTGAAGCAACCCATTCCACAAGAGGAGAACTAGACCTACTTTGACTGTTATACTGTGTATTTTTGCTCTCAGTACAAATGTATTTCAAACCAATATCAAGGACTTTGTAATAATCAGAGAGTTGAAACTAGTTAAAGATTAATTGATTGCAATAAACGTCTTTGAAAAGCGTTCATTTTCTCGGTCTTGTCTACTTGAATGACTTGATACTTTAGTGACCCCAGCGAGATTATTTTTGTAATAACGAAGAGGCAAGAGAAAACTCTATTGTATTTGAATTATTTTTGTATTTGTCAGTGTAGGCAATAAGGTCTTTTTAAGAAACTTGTTGTTCACTAGCATTCATAAGTCGCGTGTTTTAATTAAGCCCTGCAAACGTCTATTGTTATTATTTCGATGGTAGAGCTGTCCAATTCGCCCTTGTCACACGGCGGCCATATTGTCCCGGGAGACCAAAAAAGCTTTGTTTTACCACGCCAAGCCTCGCCCCCACGGTTTTGACTCCGAGGCTTGGCGTGGTAAAACAAAGCTTTTTTTGGTCTCCCGGGACAATATGGCCGCCGTGTGACAAGGGCGAATGGGCCTTTCCGATAGAGTTTGTATGTAAATATCGGGTGGACAGTAGGGTTTGCAAAATTTGTGACTAACGGAGCGGAAAACAAGACAAATTAGCCAAGATTTTATTTTCTCTCTCGTCAGCAAAGCTTAGAGATCAGGTAAAAACATAACAGATTTCACATACTCAAAAATATTATTTACTCGAGTTTGTGACAAGAAAAAAAATGCTAAACGGAGAACGCGCGTAAATTTTGAATACGTAAAAGATTTCTCATGAGTCAATTAAGGTTAACTATTAGCGGGCAAGTTTAGGCAAGTTTATTGTTTGTATTGTCCCAAAGTGACGCTTATTAGTATGGAGGAACCCATTTTTACGTAGACAGTTTGAATATTAATGACGTAACTCTACCTAACTCGACACTTACTCGACCGTTATGCATATTTATGATTTTCCTCGACCTAACTTGACACTTCCTCGAAAGTAACGGGCCTTAATTCCAATGAACATCTACTTCTGTATTATCCGCAAAGAGATAAAATTTTAGTTGATCAGAACTAAGGTGAATGTCATTTATGTAAAGTAAAAATAGAAGAGGTCTAAGGACCGACCCCTGGTGGACACCACAGGGGGAGAAAAGTACTCTCCAATTTGAATCGTTTGTGTTCTATTTTTTAAATATGATTTAAATCAGTCATTTATCAATCCCCTGAAACCATAAAAGTTCAATTTATCGAGTGATATTTCATGACTTACTGTATCAAATGCCTTTTTTAGGTCAATGAAGAAACCGCATGAGAAGTACCGTTTGTCCATATTACTCAGAATATCTTCGACAAAATCAAGTACTGCATGCTCTGTGGAATGTGACTCGCGAAAGCCATACTGTGAGGAGTACAATAACTTGTTTTTGTCAATAAATGCCTTGATCCCGTAGTGCAAGTTTTCAAAAATCATATTAAAATTAGACAAAAGAGATATTGGTGGATAGTTTGAAGGGTCGGTCTCGCCTTCACTTTTATATATTGGCGTTATTTTAGAAATCTTAAGTTTTTAAGGATATATAGACACCAAGGATAACAGATAAATTGAAAATATGAGAAAGAGCTGGAGATATGATATTGCAAGAATATTTAAGGACGCTTTAAGCAGTTGTGTAGGGCAGGAGTATAAGCAACAGGATTTATTATTTGGTAGGGATAATATTTCCTGTTTAACTTCTTCTGGTGTAATGGGTTTGAAAGAGAAGGAAGAATCAGGTGATTTCAATTTACTAAGATAACTCATATAGTTATCTTTCTTTGGCAATTTACTTGCTAGTGAATTACCAACATTTGCAAAATGCTTATTTAGAATATTTGGTAATCTGGAAGGTTTTTGTGTTATTTGATTGTTATTGCTTAGGTCTTTTAACTACGTTGACACTCCTACTTTTTCTCCTTTGGTTATTTAACAATTCATTTCTTACTTTCCACGTCTTTTTCATATTGTTTGTATTTTTCTCAAAGAAATCATAGTAATAACCTTTTTTTACTTAAACGAATAAGGTTTGTAATTTTATTTCTGTAATACTTGCTGTGTAGCCATTTACATATGGCTTGTTCTTTGTTTTAATCGATGTCCTTATTCCATTTGTTATCCACGGTTTTGCAAGTTATTTAATTTTACGTTTGGATAAAATTTTAGCAGGCGCACGGTTATTCACGACTGAATTCAATTTTCTCTAGAAAGATGAGAATAGTTCATCAATATTATTTGCTTTTGAGGCAATAATAGCATCCCAGTCGATCGTTATTATTGCCTCGATCAAAAAATGGCCGTAATTTTGTTAAAAAGCACACAGGACTGCGCTACTCCCTATCTATAACCGAATAGATAGTGAGTAGCGTAGCCAATCAGAGAACAGCATTCGTGCTAGATTGCTAGTAGATTTATACTAATTTCCATTAAACCCACGAGCGCGCATAAGTGATATGCTCAACGGTTTACGAGTCTTAGTTCTATATTAAACAATGCTATTTCTCACCTGTTGGTTAAAGAAAAGAAAAACAAAGGCTACGTTATTTGCTTAGATAGTTATTCTGTCTTATTAAGAAAGAATCCGCTGCTACGGAGTATAGATCGTGTTCCTTTCTAGCTGAAGCGCAGTTATTTCTTCTTAAACGCTTGCGCGCGCACACAATGAACAGGCTGCTATCGTATCCCTATAGCTCCGCTTAACAGTCTATAAAGATTTTGTATTTGTTTGGTTTACATAGCTTCTCTATCCAGTTAACAAAGGACTTTCATGGAAGTATTGGTTGTATTCTTTTGAAGCTAAAGCGTTGTTATTTATTCTCAGACGCGAGCGCGCGAACACAAGGAACAGGTTGGTATCATTTCGTGATAGATACGTTTAACAGTTTAGAAAGATTTTGAACGTGTTTCGTTTGCATAGTTTCTCCATTCAATTACTCATGGACCTGCAAGGACGTTTTGATCGTGTTCCTTTAAAGCTAAAGCGCTGTTATTTCCTCTTAGTCTACGTTATTTGTTTAGACAGTTGTTCTGCCCAATTAAGCAAGAATCTGCCACGAAGTATAGATCGTGTTCCTTTCGCTCTGCAGCGCAGTTATTTCATCTCAAACGCTCACAGTGGCGTGCACACAAGGAAGAGTTTGTTATCGTAGCGTTATATATAGGTTTAACAGTCTAGAAAGATTTTGTATTTGTTTGGTTTGCATAGTTTCTTTATCCAATCACTGAAGGATCTGCAAAGAAGTACTGATCGTGTTTTTTTTAGGCTGAAGCGCTGTTATTTCCTCTTAGTCTACGTTATTTGTTTAGACAGTTGTTTTGCCCAATTAAGCAAGAATCTGCTCCGGAGTTATGACCGAGTCCCTTTCAAGCTGAAACGCTGTTATTTCTTCTCAAACGCTGATAGTGGCGTGCACACAAGGAAGAGTTTGCTATCGTAGCGTTATATATAGGTTTGAGAGTCTAGAAAGATTTTGTATTTGTTTGGTTTACATAGTTTCTCTATCCAATTACTCAAGGATCTGCAAAGAAGTACTGATCGTGTTTTTTTGAGGCTGAAGCGCTGCTATTTCCTCTTAGTCTACGTTATTTGTTTAGACAGTTGTTCTGCCCAATTAAGCAAGAATCTGCCCCGGAGTTATGACCCAGTTCCTTTCAAGTTGAAACGCTGTTATTTCTTCTCAAACGCTCATAGTGGCGTGCACACAAGGAAGAGGTTGTTATCGTAGCGTTATATATAGGTTTGAGAGTCTAGAAAGATTTTGTATTTGTTTGGTTTACATAGTTTCTTTATCCAATTACTGAAGGATGTGCAAAGAAGTACTGATCGTGTTTTTTTGAGGCTGAAGCGTTGTTATTTCCTCTTAGTCTACGTTATTTGTTTTAGACAGTTGTTCTGCCCAATTAAGCAAGAATCTGCTCCGGAGTTATGACCGAGTCCCTTTCAAGCTGAAACGCTGTAATTTCTTCTCAAACGCTGATAGTGGCGTGCACACAAGGAAGAGGTTGTTATCGTAGCGTTATATATAGGTTTGAGAGTCTAGAAAGATTTTGTATTTGTTTGGTTTGCATAGTTTTTTATCCAATCACTGAAGGATCTGCAAAGAAGTACTGATCGTGTTTTTTTTTAGGCTGAAGCGCTGTTATTTCCTCTTAGTCTACGTTATTTGTTTAGACAGTTGTTCTGCCCAATTAAGCAAGAATCTGCTCCGGAGTTATGACCGAGTCCCTTTTATGATGAAATGCTGTTATTTCTTATCAAACGCTGATAGTGGCGTGCACACAAGGATGAGGTTGTTATCATAGCGTTATATATAGGTTTAACAGTCCAGAAAGATTTTGTAGTTGTTTGGTTTGCATAGTTTCTTTATCCAATCACTGAAGGATCTGCAAAGAAGTACTGATCGTGTTTTTTTGAGGCTGAAGCGTTGTTATTTCCTCTTAGTCTACGTTATTTGTTTAGACAGTTGTTCTGCCCAATTAAGCAAGAATATGCCCCGGAGTTATGACCGAGTTACTTTCAAGCTGAAACGCTGTTATTTCTTCTCAAACGCTCATAGTGGCGTGCACACAAGGAAGAGTTTGTTATCGTAGCGTTATATATAGGTTTAACAGTCTAGAAAGATTTTGTATTTGTTTGGTTTGCATAGCTTCTTTATCCAATCACTGAAGGACCTGCAACGAGGTACTGATCGTGTCCTTTTGAGGCTGAAGCGCTGTTGTTTCCTCTTAGTCTACGTTATTTGTTTAGACAGTTGTTTTGCCCAATTAAGCAAGAATCTGCTCCGGAGTTATGACCGAGTTACTTTCAAGCTGAAACGCTGTAATTTCTTCTCAAACGCTGATAGTGGCGTGCACACAAGGAAGAGTTTGTTATCGTAGCGTTATATATAGGTTTGAGAGTCTAGAAAGATTTTGTATTTGTTTGGTTTGCATAGTTTTTTAATCCAATCACTGAAGGATCTGCAACGAGGTACTGATCGTGTCCTTTTGAGGCTGAAGCGCTGTTATTTCCTCTTAACCTAAGTTATTTGTTTAGACAGTTGTTCTGCCCAATTAAGCAAGAATCTGCCACGGAGTATAGATCGTGTTCCTTTGAAGCTGAAACGCTTTTATATTCTTTTAGACGCTTGCGCACGCACGCAAGGAACAGGTTGCTATCATTTCGTTATAGATGCGTTTAACATTCTAGGAAGATTTTTGTATTTGTTTGGTTTGCATAGCTTCTTCATCCAATTACTGAAGGATCTGCAAAGAAGTATTGATAGCGTTTTTTTGAAGCTGAGGCGCTGTCATTTCCTCTTAGAGGCTTGCGCGCGCACACAAGATACGTTATAGATATGTTAAACAGTCTAGAAAGATTTTGCACGTGTTTGACTTGCATGGTCTCTTTGACCAATTATTGAAGAACCTTTTAGGGAGTATTAATCATATTCTTCTGCAGTTTGCACGGAGCGCTTTTATTTCCCATGAAACAACAGGTTATTATCGTATCGCCACTTTTAGCTACATACTAGCTGTCTTTTCCTCTACTTGATATTAACACGCATTAAGTAAAAATCTCAAACGGTTGGTTTCTGCATTGTTGATTGTTCACGTTAACTTAGCATACAACAAATTTATTTCTTATTATTATGTTAATGCAGAGTCGCACTTTGACCTCGTAAAAGCGCAGTGCAAGCGTTTAATTTGTTTTACGCTGAAGCCCTTGGCAATATGATTTCCTTGTACGCGCACCCACATGTTTGACGACAGGTATAAATATGCCAAGGTTAACTGCTCCACATTAGATCATTCATTCCGAGGAATAGTGATCATTTAGGAGTGAACATCGAGCCAAAATGTTCTCTGCAAGGAAAAAAGTGTTTCTACTGGTTTGTTGCATGATGCTCAGTGGTGCCGGAGGTAGGATACATCTTTTTTAAATTTTTTTTTTCTCTTAAAGAAAAGAAGAAGCGCCTCATTTGCCTTAACGTTTTCCTTGAGAACGAGTTTGAAAGAACACGCAAACAATTTACAGTCTGTGCCTTTGTTACCTCTGCGATCGTCGATGTTTGTCTTCCTTTTTCGGGATTAATTACTTCGGAAAGTATCCCGTGATCAGCAACTGGTAATCCGAGCAAAATAGTGCATATCTGACTATATCAATCAAACGAAAATGTTTGTTGGTTTGACGTGGTATCGCTTTTTAAGTTTCACGTCACAAAGTTTATTTTGTAAACTGAGATGGTCGAGCAGCCCAATTTTAAAATCGTCTATCGAATTTGTTAAACAAAGTGTTTGTGCTTTCTTTATGTCTTCTTCTTTCTTCGTCTTTGTCCTATTCAATTAATAGCTTGGGGCCAATAATAATCTTGGACATGCTATCTACACGTACAGCCCAAAAATTTTGCACGCGTAAGAAATGGCGCAAGACGTTCTCGCAAATTCTACCCTGTTTTTCAGCGGAAAAACCTGCAAGAACATTCGAAATGTACGAAGTTGAAAGTTTAACCGCAAGAAGCCACAAAAAGTTGAAAATCTAACCGCAAGAAGCCCCCAGAAGTTATGAATTTTACTGTAGGCCGCAAGAAAGCGCAAGAAAATGCTGCAGGTCAAACTCAAATGGTCAGCGCTTGCTCGCAATGTTATCCATAGGCTAAGTCCCTGTAGCGGGAAGAGATATATTTCGAACAGCTGAGATCATATATGGATTTATATTTACTTATTGCAAAGATGTCAGTGAAGTCATCTATTGTTATTAATATGTCAACCAGAGAACTATTGGCTGGTGAAACAAAGAGTTCTATTTAGTGCTCAACGTTTTAAACATTTAAACAACAAAAACAATGTCTGTAAACAACTATCTGCCCTAAACTGTGAAAAAACATCGAACGCACGCGTGTTCATGACAACAAGGGAAAAAAGCCCTTTGATCACTTGAACAGCCTGCTAACAGAGTACGCGACTATCATAAAACATCTCCAAATAAACAAGCTCCTGAGGAAACAGTCCACTTAAAAAAATCTAACTATGGTGTAGTCAGCCTGGGTTCCACCGGTTTTTGCTTCTGAATGCCAAATTCATTGTCATTCAGAGGTGCTATTTTCTTCTTCTCGCGCTGTCTGTAAGCGAAGACAACTTTCGTTCAAATCTCTGAACTACAAAGACTCTGAAGACTGAGATTCTACGATGTTGCGAACGTTTTGAAGAAATTTTCGGTGTGTTGTGAGAAGCACACCGAAATCCCATGAGTTTCCCTTGTGAGTTCCTCTTATTTCAAAGAGAATCTCATAAAATGAAATCTTTTCAGACAGCATGTACTGAGCTTGAATAAGTATTAAAGGCGGTCGTATCATATTGTCGTGACGCCGTGAATTTGTTTAAAGTTCTAAACAATACTGATGCGTGAAAAAGTCACATTTTTGTCATACATGCATTGTCCTGTGCCTGTTTTCACCGACTGGGAAACTTGCTTGTTTTACAATTTAGGTTACACTTGAAAGGTGCTTTCCAGTTTGTTTTTTAACCATTACTACACGGGCCATTCTGAAAAAAAAAAAGTCACTTCAAATATTAAAGCTGATTTCCCGCCGCTTCCATGCCGAGGGTCTGGGACTGAGGGACACGTCGTAAATAATAATTGTAAACAGTAAAAGTTCCTTCATGTCGCCTTAAAATAAAACAAAGCGAACCCAGTGTCTAATTCAGAACCAGGCGATAAAAATGTACTGTTACTAAGCTGATGAAAATAATTATAAACCAAAAAAAAGGCAAATGATCTCTGTAAACTGAGTACCGGATGGCGGCGGCTGGCGAATGCGGATGGAAAATATTGTATGATAAAATGCGGATGGAAAAATGAGGATGCCAAAATACGGATATTAAAATGCGGATGGAAAAACGTAGATGGAGACTTACGGAAGTCAATATGCGGATGACAAAATGTGAATGATAGTATAGGGACGAGAGGAAATAAGTTTGCGATGTCTTTTAAACTACGTACTGAGTTATTAAATTAAAATAATTAAAGGCTCTGTGAGCAGCTCATGGATGAATAGTTGACTTTTGCTTCTGTGGCATAACGAGTCTTAGTGCAAAACTATTCGTATGAAAATGCATGTCACCTGTACGTTCATTCTCTCGAAAATCGATTCATTTTCATGTAAAATGTTTTGTATGAGCATTCTTTTTTAAATAGAGGTCAAGGCTGAAAGCAACTCCGTAGTGGAAGTAAAGTCAGCATATGAGCCAAGTGGACCTTCAGTTTGGCAGTTATTCCGGTCTCTGTAGCATAACAAGGAGTATTTCTACTACCCCTTCCTCCCCTGATGGGATCCTAGTCTATTGCATGGTTACGTGTACCTCACAAGATTATATTTGCCAGTACTTATTTATCCACCTGAGTGGAAAGAGACAGTGAGAGATACGTGTCTTGCTCAAGAACACAACACAATGTTCTCAGCCAGGGCTAGAGGCCAAACTGCTCAAAATAGGAAAAAAATACAAAAATCAATAACAGGTTGTTTATGTATATGAGTCAGCAGTGCAGTTATTTTGCAAAAATTAGCAGCCGTATAATTTTATTGAAAAGCTTACATGTAAGCTTACATCGACTGTGAATCAGTTTACTCATCGAGTTCGGCAGTAAAACAATCAAGCAAAACGCTACGAAAAATTCATCCGGTACCTTTGTTTTATCGCTGTTGACTTCTTCCACAGTTGTCATCATCGTCTTAAAATGAGTAGCTTTAGTTCGGAGAAAAACAGATTTCGGTCAATCGATTTGACCTGCTGGCAATCAACGTAACCACTGCGTTTTACGATTCTGAACTGCCTTAAACACGAGTTCTGAAAGAACTTTTGGCCCAAGGATGACAGCAGTCATTTTGAAAATTCTCCAACCCTTCAATTATCCCGGACTTGGAGCGATATCTTGCGAATAGATGAAAAATTCATTCACCAACTGTCCGCCATGATGGCAAAGGTGGCGAGCGTAGTAGCCGGGCCTCCAAAATGTTATATAAACCACCTGGAGCGGTTTATATAGCGTCATATAAGGAACGGTTCGACCAATCAGATTGCTGGAAACTCTTTGTTTAGCTCTGAAATTATACTAAACAGCTATACATGTAGCTCCTAGCCTGAAACCCCTTTCACAAACCTAAAGTAGCCCACTAGGTCTTATTTCTGGGATAAATAGTCAACTAATGTTTGAAATCCCTGCTCTAATAAGTTGTATGATACCTCAAGCCTGAAAAAAGTGCTCCTTTAGTCAGCTGTAGTTGTAGAAAGTACCCCAGCTTGGTGCAATACAATAAATAAGGGCACTACATAATCGTAGAGCATGCAAGTAGAATAACAATAACTTTCTTTCTTGGAGACAAAAATCACTGTATTTTATTCCTTTATATCGTGGTAATTGTTTGTGCTTATCTCACTAGCAACGCCACAATGCAGTAATATTCAAAAGAATTGCAGATAGGCCGCTGCTAATTAATTTATGCAACAATTACAGAACATAGTTATGTTCGCAAGTATCAAGCATTCTCATCTCCATCATCCATCACTAAAATGTTGCTTATACATTTACTCGGCAATAGTACATGTAGGTAGCGTTGTATATAATCCGTGAAGAAATTTTCACTCTGGTCAAACTGTATGGAATACAAAAGAAATGTGGTGTGAGCGACAAGAGAACTAAAATATGAGGAAATTCGAAATTGTATTCCCTAAAGTAAGAATATCAAGCTTACAAATTTCGAGCTTGCGATACAAACACAGGCAGAATTTCAGTGACTGTGTGCGTACAAAATTAAACAATAAAGAAACAATGAAACCAAAACCTAACAGGAGTTTAATCTTACCTTGGACTCCACAACGAGAGAAAGCGAGTGGAAGTCATCTCTTGCCAAAAAAAACTCGCAACTTTCCTCTTATGCTGTTTATATTACGACCTCACTTTCTAACTTTATCTTTCCATGAGTCTACGAAAATGGCCGACTTCATTCCTCAAGGTGTTCGAGAAACTCGTACCCAGGCTCTCGAAAATGTACGCTTTTCTAGTCTCCTCTCGTCAAAGAGCCTTCGTGAAAACGACTGAAGACCCTTGGACAAAAAACAATGCTTAGAAGGGGAGAAAATTGTTTAATCCAGATTTAATGAATAAATTAATTAGAATGGAGTGAGTGAGTGAGTGAGTGAGTGAGTGAGTGAGTGAGTGAGTGAGTGAGTGAGTGAGTGAGTGAGTGAGTGAGTGAGTGAGTGAGTGAGCGCCATCGAGTGCCATCCGAACGCTACCTGAGCTCATGGATGTTACTCATCGATGAGCCAAAAACACGAAAAGACTTTGATCAAGAAACAGCGGTCATTCGCACTCCGTCTTTTACCACAGACTTCGGCTATTCACTTCTCAGTAAATTTCCTCTGTAGAAAACCAGCATTTGAAAATATATAGGACACGATCGGCCTCCCCATTGTGCCGTAGCTGACAAGTTTGCTGGGCACACAGAGCATTTGCAGCAAAAGATTGGTGTGTTGGTTTCTCCGTCAAAGGTGGACTCGACAAAGGCTATGGAGTCGTCAGACAGCGGCGATTCTGATTGAATCTACCTTTGTTTCGAAAACCTGAGTTGATGGATTTAATTTAGATGATTGAACTTGGACCTTCGACCATTTCTTTGTGTGCTTTTCTAGTCCTAATGAAAGCGCCGGTTCATCTTCCGATGGGCAGGATAATAAGACCCTAAGAAATAGAAGGTAAGAGCCTTTCCAAGCTTTTGTTTTGGGGCAGATCTGTTTCATGTCATTATAATAGCCGAAACAAAACTTGAACTCTGATAGGAAACGTTCAAAGAACTGTCGAAAAGAGTTATTTCTGAATGTACAGCGTTTTATAAGCACAGCTGTCACACTATTAGCGGAGCTCCTGCGTGCCAAAGGCGCGCGAGCGAAGCCCCATTCCTTAGAAAATTTGGTAACCCATCAAGCCGAGAAAATTTGGTTATGACGTGACCGTGCGAGCGAGCGAGCGAGCGACCGAGCGAACGTCCGTACAGACTCTGGGGAAGGGTGGAGGGAGTCTCAAATTTAACCTTCATTGGGGGAACACAAGAATGCTATCTTTTGTTGGCGGGAATTTTGAAGAAAGAAAACTCAGTTCTACTTGTTATAGGGGAGGTTAATCTAACGTTTTCAAGAAAGGATTTAACTGAAGCAAAACGTGAAAGAGAATGGCAGAGAGCAAGATGAGAATTAACAGGCAAGGAAGTGGCGAAGATGAATGCGAAAGAGCAGGAAAGGGCTTGAAAGGAGGCCATGCAGTACCGAATGGTGCCGTGAAGTAGATCCAGTCAGGACTAAAGAAAAGAGATGAAATAATACCGAACAATGCTGTGAGGCAGAGCGAACGAGGCGAAACACACGAAAAATTTACTGAGAATATCTACAGAACCTCCCAAGTTTTAAAATTCCCGCGCTGCACCGAGTGTACCTGGAACAGTGCAGCCGTGCAAGGAAAGTCACATGCTTCATCTGAAAGAGAAATCTAACTGGAACGTGTTGGGAGAAATTACGAAACAGTCAACACAGCGGAAAAAGTGGTTGATTCGTTCTTTTGCTGGAAGTTTCTGCCTTAGGATTCACACAGAAGTAAATTTCCAATTGCGGTAAGCGACTGTGTTACATAAAACCTTTCGTCGCGTTTTCCGTAAAAATTTTCCTTCGGTGAGTGTTAGAGTCTTCCTGATTTAATTGAAACCATGCTGTGAAATTAGATCAACTTTCAAACAACAACACTTGAGTCTCGATAAAGTCACTTTGAAGAAGAAGTTGGTTTATAAAGTTGCATATCGTTATCAAATAGTTTTCTGTCGTTTTATTACGCCGTCTATTGATAACCTCTCGTTTAAAGTAAGCTTAATAAAACGGTAAGTTTATTTGTAAATCTTACTGCGGGGCGAGTTTTGAAATTTTTTGTGTGTTAATAGGGACAGCAGTTTCGTAGATTGCCATAATTTCTACTTCTGTTCACGGTTCGAAAAAAGAAAACCATTTAATGGATTTGCTATGCTTGAAAACTTTTGCGCTCGTTAGTTGAGATGCAGATTACGTACGCTTTAATACTCAGAATGGAGACTTACTCGTTTTGTTTGTTCAGTTTACTGAGTCTGGCGAAAATGCTGGCTGAATGTCGTTAAAGCTACCGCCGATAAAATGACTATAAAGCCGTTGGCAAAAATGATATTCAAACTACGCTTTAGTGCAGATAATAATTATGAATGCAGACCGAGGAAATCTACAGACGAGATTAAATACACAATTGCACATCACTACATGTTGGTATCAAAATGCAAATCTCGTCTCGACAAATTATGACCAAACAAAAGAAACGCTACAGAAAATTCGTTTAGATTATCATTCTCGGTAAGGCCAAGAAATGCATTTAGAAGCCCCTAATCTCAAAGACTTGCTGCACATAGCTTTGGTTGTTGTTGTTGTTGCTGAATTCATTCGATTGGAATGCAAAGTAGATGATTAGTATTGCATAATTTAATAACACAATTAATAATTAATGGTACACCCAGTTCCTGTAGCCTTAATGCACTTGACATCGACTTCCCCGAAGGGGGGAAGGAAACCCGGGCTGATGTGGGGACTTTGCTAATTGTGCATTTCAAAGTTCTTGTATTTCCCAACCCCTGGGGGATTTTTTTCTTGCAAAGTCCCCAGTATTTGGCGAAGCCAAGCACCCAACTGGCTTCAGAACTTTTATATTTTGGTTCTTTGAACAGGTAGCAAACACTCGGACTTTGTATTCTGATGAAAATTGAACTTTAATTTTTTCCCTTAAATGCTACATAAGCTGCTCGCAGTCTGGTGAAAGTTTCAATTTTTCTTCCCGTACTGAATTCCCCAGATTCTGTTTTAAATCTATCCGTCCGGACTGATGAAAAACAAAGGAAAACAGACTATCATGACGGTTCATTGCTTATCCTAAACACAACGTTCTCAAGTTTCCTGAGTACTCTGAACGGTTGCTGTGATGCTTCAGTAACATTCTTGTGAAAATCAAAAATAATCCTTAACAATTTGTACTCTGTTCTAAATTTGTCTTGATTAATGACAAATGTATATAGTTCGGCAAAAAACATACCCTCTATTCTTGTTCTCCTCTGCCATAACATCTTACCATCGATCGAGCAAACAATCGATCGTTCCCAATCTCCCCCCCCCCCTCCCAGTTAAACAGAAGAGAAGTCCTCACATTCTCCCCGAGAGTAGGGCTTTCCACATTTCCCCCAGTAATTGTGTTGCAAAGTCCCCATATCCTCCATATCAGCCCGGGGTCTCCCCTTCGGGGAAGCCGATGACAAGTGCATAACAGTCTCGGTGGAGAGAAAAAACAATCACATTACTTAATTATAATAAAATTACCATTGAAAACCTACATAGCAGGGAGCAAACCATTAGAAATGTAATGGGGAGTGGGACTTTTTCAGTTTGCAGAATTTTCTTTGGGTGGGGTCCCCTGCACTAATTGTGTTTTTACAAGGGCTGGGGAGGAGGGGGAGGGGGAATTAGAGGGGGAAATATTCTACATCCACAATCTTAATCTTGACACTAGCCAAAGTCTGAATGCCCGGAGCAGGCTTCCAGTTCAAGCAAATATTGCTTCCAACTTTTACACAGTAATTTTGCTCTCCTGTCAAAAATCTACCCAGTGGAAACATAACCAAGTGTCAGACAAATCCAAGTGGTATTGCATAAAATGGGACTCTGTTCCTTTTTTTGGTATGATGTTTAGGGAAATATCAATTTTATTGATTCATTACCCTTGTAACAAAATACATTCTTGGCATGTAGTGGATCAAGTTTTAAGCCAACGTTCAGCCAGTGACCTTCCAGTAGCAAATATGGGGCCAAAGGGCCAATTCAACTAGGGGATGATGGGGCCATGTCCCCCAGAAAAATTTGCAAAACCGAAACACTTTTGCGGAATTTTGCATGATTTTCTGCCGCTAAATGTAATGTGTTGATTGGACTTGAATGCTAGCCGGTCATTTACTTTGCCAAAAACCCAAAATTGATTGAAAATAGTATCTGGTACAGTTGAGTACCTAGTAGTCGCTGATTATTGCTCGAAGTATCCATTTGTTAGGCAGATACCAATTGGACAAAGCAACAGCCGCACAGTGTCAAAATGCTACGACAGATTCTTAGCGAGCAGGAGATTCACAAGGTAGTAAGATCTGACAACGGGCCCCACTACAGTGTCCAAGCCTTCCAAGATTTTGTAAGAGAACTGAGTTTCCAGCATGTGACAAGCTCTTCAAACTATCCGCAAAGCAATGGTTCTATTGAAAGCCAAGTAAACTCAGTTACCGTTGTTATTCTAAAGACAAAACCCACCCACAAAAACCCTGAGATGGCCCTCCTGTGCTTGAAAACCCCGCCCGTCGATTGCAAACTGCCATCACCTGATGAACTACTTCTAGGTCGAGCAATCCAGGACAACCTCACAGGGAAAATTCCCAGAGTCGCCTTAAATGAAGAAGTCGCCCCCAGGCTAGAGGAGAGGCAGGAGCTGCAAACAGTCTACCATGACAGGTCCGCAAGGCAACTTCCTGAACTAACACCGGGACAAAGAGTAAGCATCCAGGATAAATCGACACTGAAATTTAAACTAGCCGAAGTGAGAGAAAAGCTTGTAACAGTCCCCGATCTAATGCTGTGACAACTCCAACTGAAAGAGAGATGAGACACACTACAATCCATATACCGCTGCTCCCTCAGAGAAACATGGACGTCGAGACAGAAAGATGAACAAACCATGGTACAAACTGCCATCAAACCAACTATTGCGATTTTAGATCCCCCAGAAACTCCAGCTCCCGCACTCCCAGAAAGTTAACTTGCTCGGAGTTGAACAATCTGAATGCTGATCTACTAAGCAAGGAACTTTTGTTGTTGACTTATAGTTAATGTTTCTTTTTTCAGTTTGGTTGTTATTTTTTTTGCTGTTATAACTCACCTCATCAGAAGGAGAGGGATTTGATGATATGTAGTGCAAACACACATCCAGTGACTTAGGCGGCGTGAGATCCATCGCGCCTCGCGATCTTTTGTATTCAGTTCCCGCCATGTCCTTATACATTAAAAAGCAAATAAGAAGCTCTATCGCCCCCTGTATAGTTCGCGGCAAAAACAGCTGCTGGCTAGTGACCTTCTAGCAGGAATATTGCCAAAACAGATATCAGTAAGCACCAAGTCAAAGAAGTCTGTTCAGTCCTCTGAAATTAGTTATCGGTTTTAATCATTTTGCTCTTTAAAAAGTCAGTTATTACGGCGTACTTTAGTCCCTAAAACTCTGGTCTGGAATTTTGTTTGTTGTTGAGAAAAAATTGACTGGCGTTTCCAATCATCATGAACCGAGAAATGCGAGTATCGTTCCAAATGTTAATGCAGACAAAACCATTCCTGCGAAAGAAGGTCAAGGACTTGAGACGTGCAGCAATTTTGGATGTCTGAGATAGAATCTTGATGCTGGGTCCGGTCTAAAATGCCGTAGGCTATAGCAAATCTCGTATTTTCTTAAAGCACGCGTTGCACGCCCCCTTCTCCGGTAGAAAAACTGATGACATTCCAACTCATATGCGTTGCTGTATAACTTCGCTTTTGGTTGATTACTCTATTAAACGCATCAGTAGGCGAAAAGGACTCGCTTTCAATAGATTGAACCTTGCTTTCAAGGGGAGCTTTTTGACGAAAACCTCTTGGAGTCTACTACAGCTGGGAAGCAAACAATTTTAAACAATTTAAGATGACATTTTTACGTCATAAAACGTGCGCTGTTTGTTTCTTCGTTTTTTTCTCCTTATTAGGTGTTGAGAGGGGGAAAATCGACTTTCAACAAATGGGAATTGGTCTTAGTCAGTGCGAAAATGTGTCATTTAGAAGTAGTTTTTCCAGCGGGACTCCCTTGCGAGTATTCGCCTCAGTTAATCACGGAAATGAGTCATCAGGAGTACACGATTCTGCTTTTATTTGGGTGGAAGATGTGACAACAAACGGTTTCAGGGCTTGTCTCGTGCTAGGTGGCCGAGGAACTGGAGGAGACACCACCATTGATTGGCTTGCATTCCAAGGTTTCCAATCAGGAGTTTATCACGGAGAGACAAGTTTTAGCCTGTTTACTACTGGAGCAAAATGCAGTCAAGTAGCTTTTCCCCAGGTACGATTGAGTTTACAGTAGACTTCCGAAAATCTAAACCTTCGACGGAAAATGAAAAAAAGCTAGGTTCGAGTCATTAGGAGCTCGAGTTATCGGAAATTGAGAACAAATGACCGGAAAATCTATTTTGTTTGTACTCATGCATGCAGTGTACATTTTAATAAATTGTAATTATGGCTGCTAATATATGCGAGTCTCCTAACATATAGAGAAAGGATAATCTGCAGGTACAAAATGTAGTTACAATATTTAAAATCAGTGCTGAGTGAATATGTACAGTTGCTCAAATTTACCGCAATGCGTTTCTATACGTCTTTCTTTAGGCTTTTCAATCGGTTCCTAAAATTCAAGTAACTGCCAAACATAGCACTCAAAATCAACAGCGCGATGCCATGAGTCTTTGGATAGAAAGTGTTACTACAAGTCAGTTGGAAGTTTGTCTGCAAGAGTCAAGGATATTTGATGGGCCTCACGAAAACATTATGGTCGTAAGTTTATCCACAATTGTTTATTCCCAGTCCAAACTAAACATGTTTTCTCTCTTTAAAGATATCACACAAAGTTACTACAACCAGCCCATAGAGTGTATTCGTCGTTGTTGAGGTTAGTTAGCTTTTTTTTCTTTGGTTTTAGAACTGGATGGCGTACGAGAATGACCCGTTATCGTGGGACGTTAAAGAGTCATCCGAGGTTGTGTTTTCTGAAAACGAGGGACCCACTGCTGAAAACAGTTTTTCGTTATGCAAGGTATGTGTGCAGTCCTGTCTTCTGTACCTTGTCGGCGATCTTTCATGCCAACTGGATGAGAAGACCATAAGGTAATTACTGGTCTTCCGTAAACCAGCTTTTGTGAACCATCGACTAGAGTGTAAAAAGGCTCCTCATAGCCCTCATAGTTTTCAAAGCGAACTACCCGCTGTTCTACAATTGCATGTAGTCTGTGGCCTTAATCCGATAATAAGTAGTACTATAAGAACTCTACAACAAAGCCTTGAATAACTGCAAAACGCATATTTATACTATTTCATATAGAGTGTGAACTTTATCAGTCCATTTTACTCGCCACCTGTGGTACTCACGACAGTTGTCAATGACGGCAGCAGCAATACCGACGTCGCCTGTCCGTTAAAAGATCCAATGAACAGCTGGCTTGAGGTACGCTTAAAATATTCACCAGCGATTAAATTCAACAGACTGGTTAAAAGTTGTCAAACAACTTCTCAGACAACTTCATTTAAAATAACATGTGACGCATTCTTTTTGGATCATTCTTGTTCTCTTTCTCGAAGTTTTAAATTGTTTGTTGTTTTTGAGTTGCCTTTTTACGCATGTAACAGTGATCTAAACGTATAGGAAAGGCCAACATTTTCCAAAGAATGATTTGAACGTTTATTGAATGAATCCCTGGCCAAATTTTCCTGTCCTACTCCCTGGCTATACTTTGAAAGATTTTGTTCCATAGCATAAGTTGATATACCAAAATAAATTTTCTGGTATGGAAAAATGAGCACATAAGAAGTGGTTTCTGGACCATGATCTGGGATGAAGTTTATAATGATAAAAATTGCAATGATGATGAGAGTAATAATTGCGACCATTACATTTGAAAAGAGGCAAAAAGACGCCATGCTTCAGCAGATCGCATAAATGGTTTTCGATGATTATGTATGTTTAATTAACCTAACGACGATAAAATGTTCAAGGATGAATTCCTGAACACATCCGTTATTTGGGTTAATCTCTTTCAGAAGGTTAAGACTAATTACTCTCTTTAGAAACAGCCATCATGAAGTCGTCAGCTAATACTTGAATGTTATCTTTTAGTTTTGTTGTTGTTTGAGTTAGAGCTCTTAATTAACGTGCGCTTTTTCACTCTGCGTTTTCCAATGAGACATGTATCGGAACATATTTTTTCGGCAAGGATCCAATTCCTGGTACCTTTTTTTATATTTAGTTTCTCCGGTCTATTTGAGTTGAACTGATTTATTTTATCAAAGGCATTTATTTATCATTAATTTTGTTGCCATTGTTACAGGAAGTGACGAATTATCACTTCCGAGTGTGCATCAAGGATGGCGTGGGCTACGATGGTCAGAGGGACTTTGTACATGTCGACTACTTGGTTATAGGAGGTAACTTAGGAGGAATAGGTGGATTACACAGCTGTGTAACTATCTCCTTTTCCAGGCCTAGGTCTGATAGAAATTTTTTCACAAAAAAGTCTCTCACGAGATCACAAATAAAGGTTTTTCTCATTGTGTTTCAATCTTAGATCTCGATCCCTGCAGAAATGTGACCTGCGATTACGAAAGCCATTGTGTGGCCTTAGGTCCGCACCAGTTTTCTTGCCGTTGTGAGCAAAGCTGCCCGTCGTACGAGGAACAAGTCTGCGCTTCTAACGGCCGCACGTTTACCAATTTATGCTTGTTAAACCAAGAAATCTGTCTAACTCAAGCAAATTATACCCACTATCATCCTGGAAGCTGCACAGGTATTACTATCATCATTATTGTACATTGAACTCACTATCTCTTTTCTGACTGTCCGAAAGCGTTCAGTGAATTTTCGAAACCAACGCCTGTGACGTCATATCTGGAGAATATACAATAATCATGTCTAGGCCACGGGTAATCATGTCAAGTTCGCTTGCTTTGAGTTGCTTGCCGTCAGTGAAGAAGCAAAAACATGACGTTCAATGTATAATGAAATAGCTATTAGATTCGGGTTTTGTGATCTCCAGAATAACCAAGGTCTCGGAAAGGGATACCCCTGCCTCGACCTTGATTATTCTGGATATCATAAAAACCTCATCCAATAATTGTTTATTATCAGTAGTATTAGTGCTGCTGTAGTATTAATGCTGTTATTGTATTAGTGTCGTTTTGCTCATCGTACCAATTGGACCCTCCATTATGTATTTTAAAAAGCATCGAATCAGTGGTAATCAAACTTGCATGGAAATTTTAATTTGATTTTTATTAGAAAGAGAAACTTAGTTGGCATGTAAAACAACCTGACTGATATAACTAAAACGATCAGCACTTTTCAATCATGACCTCATATAAGGCTTAAAATGAGGTCAAATTTCCAAAGACCCGCAGTGTTGAATCCATGAGCAAAACAACCGGCCGAAACATACAACAGCTATAAAAAAAAAAAACAACAGAATACTATATATGTCCATAAAATCGAAAGCCTTAAAGCTTAGAAAATAGAATACTGAAAAAAAAGATTTTTAAAAAAGTGTGGTCGTCATAGAGACGTAAACCGTGTTGTTCTGTGTCAGAAGTTACAAGCAGCCCAGAGAAACATGAAAAAATAAAAAGATATTTTCTAACACACATGGATCAATGAACACCAAACTTGCTCCGTCACGAGTTGTCCTTGTTCGCTTGCAGGTTTTCCTCTTCAGAAAGGAAGACATATAGTGGAGAACGTCCCCACCTGGGCCGAAGATCATTGTGAAGTCATTACATTTAAGCCGTACAAATTTTATCCTCACCAGAAAGTGTACATACAACTCACAGTTAACCATGTTAATTACTCTGATTCCACCTTTGTACACGAGGCCACGATACCCTGGGTCGAAAGCGTCAACAGCACTCAGTTTACAGCCTGTGTTACTCGAGCTGGTAGGAATGACTACCCCTCAGATAGCTTTGCCACAATTGATTGGATCGCTCATCAAGGTGCACCACCTGGAGGAGTGGCAG
>Ga0126343_10000170_pt1 | contig 21006 bp, 16 predicted proteins | sample Cyp2metagenome_FD_92531 | JGI IMG/M metagenome (GOLD analysis project Ga0126343, IMG submission 92531) | Coral microbial communities from Lord Howe Island, Old Settlement Bay, Australia - Cyphastrea 2 metagenome | ecosystem: Host-associated > Invertebrates > Cnidaria > Coral ...
CATCCCGAACTCAGCAGTGAAATGACTTATCGCCGATGGTAGTGTGGGGCCTCCCCATGTGAGAGTAGGACATCGCCAGGCACCTTTTATAAAACCCTGATCGTTTATTCGGTCAGGGTTTTTTGCTATCTGGAAAAAAACACCTGATCCCATCCGCCTTTTATGCCGACTTGCCAAAGACTGTGTAGGCAGTCGGCGTTCCCTGATTTACGCAGCGCTTATAAGAACTGACTAGTCAGCGTGCTGGCCGTTGTAAAAGCTTCACGCAGGAGAACTTTTTTAATGAGTGAATATCACCGAGGGCATCCAGGCTGACTTTTTACTGCCTTGCCCGTCTTGCCACGAGATGGACTGGTTGACATCAGTATTGATTACCGCCCGGTCTGACTCTGAGGCGATGTGTAGATACGCAATCACTTCACTGAGTCCTTTTTTCACCGGATATAATTCCACTAGCTCTGACAAGGTAACCTGGGAGCGAGTTTGCAGGGCAAAACGAATCTGGCTTTTCAGCAGTTGCTCATCCACGTAGTGTTGGTTGTACAGTACGCTGGTATCAACATCTGCTTCACCTTCCTGGGGTACTTCGTCAATCACCGGGCGCAGGGCCGGGCGGAACAGTCCCCGGACCATGGGTAGCTCTATCTCGGGCTTCAACGGTGCCAGACGGGTAAACACTTTTTCTGGTGGTGGAGACTGGCGAATAGCAATGGCGCTTTGCTCGATCTCCCGAACGATCTCCATGATTCTGCGGTTTTCCAGCCAGGCCTGATCATCCAGGTAGCGCCGCAGTTGTTCCACCAACTGAGCGCAAGTGCTGTTGACCTTCTCTCCCGCCTCCAGCAGACGAAACCGGATGCCATCAAGCAAGGCGTCCCGCTCTTGTTTCGACGTACTGTTCAGTGCGTTGATCTCAGGCAGTTGCAGCACTTTTTGTAGTGTTTGCTGTAGCTGCTCCTGACTGGCCGGTGACATCAGCCAGCTCCAAAACGCTTTGAAACTGCGCCCCTGATCCGACTCAGTGATGGCATCCTGTTCCAGGAAAATGGTATCCAGCATTTGCCCTTTGCCGCTGTTACTGGTGGTAATGCGCTCACGCACACCTCGGTCCAGAGCCCGGAAGTTCTCCTCAACCTGGCGAAAATCAGACAACAACTGTCTTGCTGTTTCTTCCGCCTGCAGAAATTTCTCTTTGACCCGGGTGCTGTCGTGCGGGGTAACGTGGCCATCCATCAGTTGAGCAATCTTGCGCTCTATGGCCTGCTTTTCCTGTTCCAGTTGCTGAATACGCAACGTCGGGTCCGTTTCAGTTTCATCAGCAATTTCCTGCAGCAGGCGGAAAATGGTCAGCAGCCTGGACTCAGTACCGACAAACTGTTTCTGCTCAAAGCTGGCAATCCACTCAATGACTTTTTCTGTGGCCGGGGTCAGGTCAAACAGCGGCTCATCTCCCACACTGGCGGCTGGGTAGTATTTACGAAGGTAGCCCTGCTCGCCGCCGGACCAATCGTTGAGATAGTCCCGGCCTTTTCTGGGGTAGCGTTTCTCGCCGTTTTCTCGCAGATGATGCAGGTAATCATCCAGTCGAGTCGCTAGTTCTTCGGCAGTTATCGAGCGTTGGTTGGTAACGATGAATGCACGATAGAGAAAGCTGATGATCAGCGGCGCACTGTCTGCTTGCAGTAAGCGCCAGGCAGGGTGGCTACGCAGGCCGGAGATACGGTTATAATCCATGGAATTTTCTGGTCAGGCGGAGAATGATGCAGGGGATAGTAGCGGATTGTAGCCCGGTGTTCCAAGCAGTGATCCTGCTTTGAAACTGTGTTAACCGGCTCACTGATTCCTCTGAAATCAGCAGGTGAGGGAAATATGTTGAGTGAAGGGCGGGCATTGACATTGCTCTGGCTGGGAATTCCCGACGCAGACAGTCCGTCGTCCCTGACTGCACTAACAACAACGTATGTTCCGATGTCGATTTTTACCAGTTATCCTTTATCAGGATGGAGTCCGGCACCTGAATTTCAACCGCTACCGGCAAATGATCCGTAATCGGCAAGTTGATCACGCCAAAACGGTTAACCCGCAAAGAAGGGCTGATCAGAATGTGATCCAGGGAGCGCTTGGGTTGCCAGCTCGGAAAGGTGTTCTGCCCCCAGTGGGCAGCGTGCAGATCGGTATCCTTAAGCGGTGAGTCGTTGAGCAGTTGGTCGGCATGGGTGTTCATATCGCCCATCAACACCACATGCTGGCAGTGCTGAACCAGGTCCCGAATGTAAGAAAGCTGGATATTGCGGGTCCTTTTGCTTAACGCCAGGTGCATCATCACCACCGTCAGTGTTTCGGCACCGAGGCCAAAGCGGGCAACAATGGCGCCGCGCCCGGGAATCAGGCCGGGCAGCTTGTGATCCTCCAGAGACACTGGCTCAATCCGGCTGAGCAGGCCGTTGCTGTGCTGGGCCAGCTTGCCAAGGTTGCGGTTAATTTGGTGATACCAGTAGGGAAAGTGCCCTTTCAGGGCAAGGTACTCGGTCTGGTTGATAAAGCCGCTACGAATACTGCCGGCATCAGCCTCCTGCAGCGCCACCAGGTCATAGTCTGGCAGGACGCTGGCAATTTTATCCAGCGTATTGACCCGCTTGGCGTGGGGCAGAATATGTTGCCAACTGCGGGTCAGGTAGTGTCGGTAGTGCTGGGTGTTGATGCCCACCTGAATATTAAAACTGAGCAGATTGAGTGTGTTTTTACTCAGACGACAGTCGACCTGTTGTCCGGGGTCGGCTTTCTGCACATGCCCGGAGCGAAAATGACAACGCTGTCGGTGGAGGCGTCGTCGAATGGCTCCGGTAAGCGTTCTGATGGGCATAATCACTTCGCTATTGGTAACGAGAATAGGTGACCGCTACGGCAATGCCAGCTGGCGATCCTGCCTGACTTTGCGAACCAGGTAGTCCGGGATCATGGGTATACCATCCAGCGAACCGGCCAACGCTGGCTCAACAATAGAGCATCCATCAATAACAGTGGCAGGAATCCCAGTCAGCAGGTATTGCATAGGCTTGCCGGAGTTGGTTGCGCATTTCAGAAGCGTTGAACGCCTGCATAAACTACACCAGTTCGATAGCAAACTCCCGGTGCCAGAACACTGCCATCTGTCCGCTGTCTTCCAATGGATTTTGACGGTTATGAACCTCACTGAAGGTTTGTGCGTGAGTCCTTTCGGGTAGGCCGGAGTCGCGCACAGTATAGTAAAGCTGCGCGTGTGTCTGCCAAAGGTTGGGGCAGAAAAAGCCGGGTATTCGGGTTAACTGAACGTCATCCGGCAACAATTTTTGCCACAGGTTAATGACTACTTCCAGCGCATAACAGTGAGAATAACCATACCAAAAAACCAAGGCCACCTCTATGTACCCGGTGTCGATTGCCATCGACTCATTGCGCAAAGTTGGCAAGCGCCTCTATTGTTTCATCAAGTGCTGTTTGCAGTGAAGGGATGAGTGCCGCGACTGCACCCAGTTTATTGGCTTGACTCTCTTTTTCTACGGCCCCGGCGATCGTGGCCAGTTGTTTTGCCCCCAGGTTGCTGCTGCTCGATTTAAGGGTATGGGCTGCCCTGACCAGTACCTCGCGCTCTGCCTCTTTCGACGAGGACAGGATATCGGCCAACAGTTTCGGGGCGTCTTCGATGTAGCTGTTAATCAGTGCCGGAAATTCTTCTTCCATCAACTCTTGCAGAGAGGTCAGTGTTTGCTGGTCAATCAGCGGGTGTTGTGCAGTTTTTTCCGCCATTTCTCGCGATGCACTGGTGTTATCCGCAGTTTGTGGCAGCGTGTCGTAAATCAGCCACTGCGCCAGGGTTTTTTTCAGGTCTTCTTTTTTTACTGGTTTACTCAGGTAGTCATCCATACCGGCAGCCAGGCACTTGTCTCGATCTTCGCTCATGGCGTTGGCGGTCATGGCAATGATCGGAATGGGCGGCAACAGTTGTTCTTTTTCCTGCTGTCGGATAACGCCTGTGGCCTCATAACCACTCATTTGCGGCATTTGGCAGTCCATAAGAATCAGGTCGTAAGTCTGGGTGCTGTTCATGGCCACTGCCTGGCAGCCATCTTCGGCCACATCAATGCGCAGAATGCCAATTTTTTTCAGCATGCTGATGGTGACTTTCTGGTTGACCACGTTGTCTTCTGCCACCAGCACATGAATACCGTCTGGAAAAACCGCCTCATCCGGGTGGTTTTGCTCCAGTGTTGCGGCGGGTATCTGGAAAACCTGGCGTTGTTGCCTGGTCTGGTTTTCGGCGACGGCCATGTCCAGAGTGAACGTAAAAGTCGAGCCAAGCCCTTCGGTACTGACCACGCTGATTTCACTACCCATCAGCTCCACCAGCTGTCGGGAGATGGTCAGGCCCAGGCCGGTGCCACCAAACTTGCGCGTGGTGCTGCCATCGGCCTGGGTAAACTCATTAAACAACTCAGGAAGTATATTTTCGGCAATCCCAATACCGGTGTCTTTTACCGAAAACTCAATCCGGGCCGAAGACTGTGCGCATTCAAGCAGGTTAACCCGAACGCTGACTTCGCCACTTTCTGTGAATTTGACTGCGTTACCGATCAGGTTAGTCAGCACCTGTCGCAAACGCACCGGGTCGCCGATCAGTACTCCAGGCAGATCAGCATCGGTATGGCAGCTCAGAGTCAGCCCCTTCTCCCGGGCGGTGCCAGCCAGCAACGTACAGATTTCCCCGACAATATCGCGGACGCTGATCTCAATGTTCTCAATGGTCATCTTGCCGGCTTCGATTTTGGAAAAGTCGAGAATGTCGTTAATGATGGCCAACAGAGAGTCGGCAGAGGCGTAAGCTGTACCTAGCAAATCGCCCTGTGTTTTGCTCAGCGGGGTGTCTTTTATCAGCTCCAGCATACCAAGGACGCCATTCATCGGTGTGCGGATTTCGTGGCTCATATTGGCCAGGAAGGCACTCTTGGCTTTGGCTGCTTCCAGTGCCGCTTCCTTTGCTTCATGCAGTTCGCTGAGATTTTCTTTCAGGTCACGGTTGGCTACTTTTAGTTCGTGGGTGCGGCTGGCCACGGTGATCTCAAGGTTTTCCCGGTGCTGCTGCAAGCGGTCATCCCGTTCCTTGATCTGCGCCAGCATGTCGTTAAAGCAATCATAAAGCTGGCCAATCTCATCGTTATCAAACTTCTGCACCTGTCGGTCGTAGCGCTGATGACGGGTAATGTCACTGATGGTGTCGGCCAACTCGGTGATCGGCCGGGCCAACAGCCGTTGCAGTCGGGAGCTTAGGGCCGCGACCAGTACCACAGAGATCAGCGCGGCGATCAGAGCCAGAAACAGGATACTGCTCAAGTGCAGATAGAGCTCACGCAAATTGGACTGAATATAAATGGAGCCAATAAACTGATCATCCAGCATGATCGGCCGGTACAGGTGCAATTTAGCTTTGCTAAACATCGTCACCGGTTGGTTAAGGTCCTCCAGGGTAAACGCCCACGGTTGTTTTTTTTCCCGGTAATAAGCAGCAACTTTGGCACCGGCCTGATTGAGCAGGTAAGCAGCCTCAATCTCATCGGTATTAGCAAAGCCATTGAGCAGCTCCCCAGCCGAGGCACTGTCTTCAAACAGCAGCGCGGCCTGAGCATTAGCGCCAATCACTTCGACCAGCGTTTCCAGTTTGCTCACCAGCAGTGAACGGGAGTGGATGTACTCAGAAACGGTCTGCACACTCAGGGTAACCAGCAAAACAGCGTACGCCGTTAACAGCATGGCGTAACGCAGTTTCTTCTTAATGGGCAGGTTCTTGAAGGTCATCATTTGACAATCTTGGCCAGCCTCATCAGTTGAGGGTTAATGGCCAGTCCGGCGCTTTTGGTGGCCCCCTGACTGATGGCAAACTGAATTCGACTGCCGGTTCGGAACAGGCCAATAACACCGCCCTGGTAAACAAAATTGTCACTGTCGCTTATGGTCAATACCGGTTGGTTGGCCAGATCAGACAAAATGCCGGCAATGGTGCTGTTTTTGGTGTTGTGGATGTAAACCAGGTCACACAGTTTTTCCAGCGGTGCGTTGGGGGCTTTATGAGTCACTGAAATGCGCCGCCCGGAACTGTATTTATGATTGATTTTTAACAGCTCGCTGTTGATGGTGTCATTACCCACAATGCACAGTGACAGCGTCTGTTTTTTCTCTGGCCAGCTAATGAATTTGGTCAATTTGTAGACAATGGCCGCCTTTACCTTGTCGGCTTTGGTGGCAGAGCTTGCCTCTGATTGGCCCGGATTCAAACTGCCCAGCAGGGCGATGGCGAAAATGACAAAGGTTTTATTGATTATCGGCATGAAGTTGCTCTCCCCATCCGATCAGTGTTGCCAGCGCAACTGCAGGTACCAGGCTTGCTGTACCTCAGTTTCGCCAAGCCCGCTGAATATTTCGCTGAACTCCAGCCGCTGTTTATCGAACAGATTTTGTCCGGTCAGGGAGAGCTCCAGATGCTTGCCAATCTTTTTCGCGACCCGAACATCCAGTGCCGTATATGAGCCGACCCGGGCATTTTTCAGGTTGTCCATGTAGCGCACCCAAACGTCCAGGTACCACTGGTTTGGCAGATTCATGTGTGAGCGGATATTGGCGGTGTGGTCGGCACTGAGCGTCTCAAGCAGTGCCTCATTACCCTTGAGATAGCTGTCGGTGATCGGTGAGCCGCTGCTTTCACTGAAAGCGTCAACACTGAGAAAGCTGTAGTTGAATTGCAGTTTCCACCAGGGGGTTGCCTGCCAGTCGGTGGTCAGCTCTATGCCGTAGGTGTTGGCGGTCAGCCCATTGGCAAAGGTGGTCGGGTACTCGACCATCGGCGGTATACTGACTCGGTCGTAAGAGCACAGACCATAAATCTGGTGTGGCTCCGTGCCTTCGAGACAACCCGGGTAATCGACATAGGCCAAAAGGTCTTTGTATTGGTTGAAAAAGGCGGTGATATCAAACAGCAGTCGGTTATTAAACTGCTCCCGATAACCCACCTCCAGGGCGAATAAGCTCTCCGATTCCAGTTGTTCATTACCAGTGATAGCCAGCAAGTCAGGAACTTTGGTGCCGGGAACCGGGGAGTCTTCCTCCCGTAAAAAAGCAATGCCGCGTGAGGTTACTGAGGTTTCGCTGATTGATGGTGTTTTGACGGCGCTGGCCGCTTTTAGCCACAGAGTCTGTTGATCAGAGATTTTCCAGGTCAGGCTGGCATTGGGTTGCACCTCAAAGCCGGTAAAGTCGTTGTGCTCGAAGCGGGAGCTCAGCGTCAGTGCCCATTGCGGAGCCAGTGAGATATGGTCCTGAATAAAAGCGCTGTAGAGTTGGTCGGTGCGGTCCGGACTTGCCGTGCTGATGTGGTTCATATCGGTGAGGTTGTAATGGGTAAAGCGATAACCCAGACCCCAGATGATGTCATGATTGCCCCAGGGCAGCATCTGGTGTTGGAACTCCAGATCGGCAATATCCCTTTTTTCCGTCACCCGGTAGTCATAGTTCTCGTAGCGGTCGTAGTAGCCTTTGATAGCAACATGACTACCGTCGCTTAAATAGCGTTTGTAGTTGCCAATCAGGTGGCCGCCCTTTTGGTCCCGGCTCTGGTTGGTGAGCAGCTCCTGTTCCAGTGCGTCTTCGTTGAACACCTTTAATGCGGGATTGGTGGTGCCCTCGTAGATCTCCCCTTGCAAAGAGGCTTCGGCACCGGTTTCCGTGCGCCAGTCGGCGCGCAGTCCGGCACGATTGATCTGCCAGTCGTCGTTGGCGTCAGAGCCGTCGGAATTGGCCAGTCCGTCGCGGTAAAAGGTTTTAAAAAAAGCCCGATAGTAGCCGTCGTCACCCAATTCGCCCCCGTAACGGTAGGTACCAAAGGCTTTTTCTTCTGAGCCGAACCCGGTGGAAAGCAGGCCACCCTGAGTATCTGCCGCGTGTTTGGTAATGATATTGATCACGCCGTTGACCGCATTGGCACCCCACAGGGCCGCCCCGGGGCCGCGAATGACCTCAATACGGGCGATGTCTTCCAGCATGGTGTCCTGAACGTCCCAGTTAACGCCGGAAAACAGGGGTGAGTAGACGGTGCGCCCGTCAATCAGCACCAGCAGTTTGTTGGCAAAAATGTAGTTAAAGCCACGGGTGCTGATGGACCAGGTGTTGCTGTTAAGTCTGGCTACCTGGACGCCAGGCACCATTCTCAGGGCTTCGGGAATGGAGGTAACGCCAGAGCGTCGTATGTCTTCATCGGTCATGACATAAACGGCAGCGGGTGAGTCCATCAGGCGCTGCTTTCTTTTCGATACCGAGGTAACGTCCGGTACATCAAGGGCGATCAGCTCTTCCAGGCTCAGGTCAAGCAGTGCATCATCCGGCGCAGATGCATCGGCTCTGAGACCCGAGGGAAAAGTAAGGAAAGGAAAAACAGTGGCCAGCAGCAGTGTTTGATGTGTTGGTTTCAAGATTCCACTCCATGGAGTTTGGCAAGAAGCGCTGCACGCCTCTTGCTCCGAACAGGCCGCGATGCTGGCTTATCCTGCGAGCATGACGTTTAAAACCCAGACATATTGTCATCGTCCGATGGCCTGTTTTATCGAGCTTGCTGAACGGCCCTGAGAAAAGCGGCCCCATCGGCAATGCCAGCGCCACACTGGGAGGTATTGCAATTGCTGTCTGACGCAAAGGGTTTTGCCGTCTCTTTCAGCAACTGACGACGTTCGGCAGGGGATAAATCGGGGTTCACGGCATAACTTAGGTCAAGCAGGCCAGTGATATGGGGCGTTGCCATACTGGTGCCCTGTAACTCGATGTATGAGCTGCGTTCGGGGGATACCTGTCCTGAGTTGTACAACGATAAGATGCCATTTCCGGGTGTTTGAATTTCTCCACCGGGTGCCATGATGTCAATTCTCGGACCGTAGTTTGAGTAGCTGCTGCGGTTACCAACGCGATTGATGGCCCCAACCACGATGACGTTGTTGCAATTGGCCGGTGTACTCATGGCCACATTGCGTCGTTCATTACCGGCGGCCACCACCACGGTGATGCCGGCGGCAACCACGTCGTTAATGGCATCCTGATAGGTTTGCGGACACCACAGTGCCGTACCACCAAGGCTCAGGTTAATGACATTGGCCGGGGTCGGGTTCACCGGTAGTCCGTATACTGCCAGGCCGCCGGCCCAGCGTATGGCTGAGGCTATGTCGGAGGTATAGCCACCGCAGCGGCCAAGGGCCCTGAGCGGCTGAACCCGCGACAGCCAGGTTACGCCGGCAACGCCCTGTCCGTCGTCGGTCCGGGCGGCGATGGTGCCGGTTACGTGGGTTCCGTGCCAGCTGCTTTTCTGGGCGCTGGCCGGTATTGGATTACCGTGGGAGGTGCCGCAGGCGCCCGGTTGCAGTGAGTCACCAGTGTCTTGTGGGTTGTCATCCCAGCCGTCGCCATCGTTGGCCATCCACGGGTCGGAAACAAAATCATAGCCAGAGACCAGACGCTCATCGATCTGGTCGTGCTCAGTAATGCCGGTGTCGACAACGGCAATAACATTGTTGATGCTGCCTGTGGTGATCTCCCAGGCTGCGGGTAAATTGAGTCCGGCCCGGGGTTCAAAAAAGTGCCACTGACGTTTGTAGAGCGGGTCATTGGGCACTCGCATGGTCTGCATGACGAGGTCTGGTTCCGCAAATTTGACCTGTGGATCATCTTCCAGCCCTTCGGCCAGTAATCTCACATCATCGACCGCCAGAGGGGCACCGATTTCCAGAACCTCCCGCCGTTTACCAGTGGCGACACCAAAGCCGCCGTGGGTGACGCCTTGCTTGATAAAGGCCAGCGCCCTGGCCGGTGTTGGCTGTTCGTGGAAATGGACGATGACTCGGTCGGTTCTTTGCAAAAGAAGCCGGTAACTGTCTTCTTCCGCTCGGGCAATAAGCGTCGCCGTTAAAATAGCGATTGCTGTGGCAATCCTTGCCAGCAGGCGGTTCATGAATGGTCTCTCCAAAGTCCTGATGCCTGCTGGTTGTATCGACGGCCCGGCATCGGTGGGAAAGTATTTTTTGAACCCTTTGATGAAATTGTCCGTATTTGCCGGCGAAAACACGGCGCAACGTTGCGTTGATGGCAATATTACCCTGTAAAGTGTCGTTTACACCGGTAATTTCAGCGGTGACTGGTACTGGGTGTCAGAAGCTTCTGCGCGGGCTGCCAATACTATGTAAACTTTCAGACAAACTCGTTAGAATGCTCGTGCCAATCTGCTCGAGCTCGGAAACAGCAAAGAGCGCCAGTACACGTGTTTGAATAGTCGACCGAGGATAAATAGATGAGCAACATTCCTTCTGAGTTACGGTATCTGCGTTCCCATGAGTGGGTCCGGTTGGAAGAGGATGGTACTGTCACTATTGGTATTACACATCATGCCCAGGAGGAGCTTGGGGATGTGGTTTTTGTTGAGCTGCCTGAGATTGGTGCCATGCTCGGTGCCGGGGATGAAGCTGGGGCAGTGGAGTCGGTTAAGGCCGCGTCAGAAATCTACGCACCGTTGACCGGGGAAGTGGTCGACGTGAATGGTACCCTGGAAGAGTCGCCTGAGGTGGTAAATGGTGACCCATACAACGATGGCTGGTTTTTCAAGATGAAACTGGAAGACGACGGTGAACTGGCCGACCTGCTCGACGCTGACGCTTACGCCGAGTTTATTGACTCCTGAACGCCACTCATACATACGCTTTGCCCATGAATGATGAGCAGCTACTGCGCTATAGCCGACAGATTATGCTCCCTCAGGTGGATATTGCCGGGCAAGAGCGTCTGCTGTCGTCCCGGGTATTGATCCTGGGCCTGGGTGGTCTGGGATGCCCTGCTGCCCACTACTTGGCCGCTGCCGGAGTCGGTCAGCTGGTGCTGGCCGATCCGGATACGGTTGACCTCACCAACCTGCCAAGGCAGTTACTCTACACCAGCGCTGATCAGGGCGTTGCCAAAGTGGTTGCCGCCGCTGCCCGGTTATCGGCAATCAATGATGGCATTACCGTTGAAGCCCTGCAAACGACACTGACTGGTGCAGACTTGCTGGATCAGGTACACAAGGCTACTGTCGTTTTGGACTGTACCGATAATTTCCGCAGTCGATTTGCCATCAATGCCGCCTGTGTTCAGGCCGGTGTACCGCTGGTCAGTGGTGCTGCCATCCGGCTCACTGGTCAGCTGACGGTTTACGACCGTCGCCAGAGTAATGCACCCTGTTATCGCTGTCTTTATGATGAGCAGAGTAACGAGAATCTCAGTTGTGCCGAGTCGGGCATTCTTGGTCCGGTGGTTGGCACTATTGGCACCATGCAGGCACTTGAAGGGATCAAGTTAATCACCGGTTTTGGTAATACGCTCAATGGACGGTTGATGATTTTCGATGCCATGACTATGGAGTGGCAGACCCTGCAAATCACTGCGGACCCGCAGTGCCCTGTTTGTGGTCATGCCTGATTGATCAGGGAGGGGGCAGGCTGTTTTCTACCGCTTCGAGCAAGCGGGCTTTGTAATCAGAGTCAAGATCATTCCAGTGAGCGCCAATCAGGGCGCCTTCGAGGGCGTAGAGCAATACTTTGGACACCTTGAATCCGCGCTCACGAACCTTGCAGTAAGCCGCTACCGAGCCAACATCATGAAGTTGCTCAAGGGTTCTGATGCCAACAGCGTTCAACCATTGCACGGATGTTTTGCCGAGATTTTTTAGTTCGATCAGATCAGTTGCCATGTACCGGATCCTTAACTCAACTCCAGCGTCCGTGCCAGAGGCTACATGATTATTGAAAGTCGTGAGACATTTGATCCTAAGAATAGACCAGACTTTTGAGGTGATTCCATAGAGTTATCAGTTATTACCAGAGCCTTGTTCTGGTGCCGTTCTGCCCGTGCGGACGGATGTAATTCCTCCGGCAATATTTGTCGTCAGTGCCGGGAGTGTAGAACAATTTTCTCTGCTTTCGTTTTCCGCAAAAGATCATCAAAGGTGTCTCACGTATAATCGCCCCCATGGAAAAGAAACCGACGATCAAAACAGACAATGTTGCCAGAAAAAGACGCCGTCCCATCCGCAAGCAAACGCCCAAACCAGTGCAATGGAAGTCCATTACGCTAAAGGTGGGCTTGACGCTGATAGTCCTGGTGGGTGCTTACGCTGTTTACCTGGATGCTGCTGTCATCAAACAGTTTGAAGGCAAAAAGTGGGCGATTCCCGCCAAAGTTTATGCACGCCCAGTGGAATTGTATGTGGGCAAAAAGATCGCATTGCTTGATTTGCTCTCCCAGCTGCAGTGTCAGGGCTATCAGCCGGTGGAAGATGTTAGACGACCGGGAACGTTTTCCAGAAATTTCAACCGGTTAGAAATCTACAGTCGGGGGTTCCATTTTCCTGATGGTGCAGAGCCTCCACGCCGGGTAACTGTTGATTTCAAGAACGGTCAAGTGGTGCGTCTGTTGGGTCAGGACAGACGCAGTTTGCCGCTGTTGCGCCTCGACCCACAACCCATCGGTGGTATTTTTCCGGCCAGCTATGAAGATCGAATACTGATCCGTATGGATCAGACGCCCCGCTACCTGATCTCCGCCTTGCTGGCCATTGAGGATCAGAGTTTCTACGATCATTTTGGTATATCGCCCACCTCTATTTTTCGGGCCATGCTGGCCAACCTGATGGCTGGCGAAGTTGTACAAGGTGGCAGTACCATTACTCAGCAACTGGTAAAAAATTTCTTTTTAACCAATGAACGATCGCTGTCGCGTAAAGTGAAAGAAGCAATCATGGCGCCGCTGCTTGAGCTGCACTACAGCAAAGACGAGATTCTGGAAACCTATTTGAATGAGGTTTATCTCGGCCAGCAGGGGCGAAGGGCCATTCACGGGTTTGCCATGGCCAGCCAGTTCTATTTTGCCCAACCGTTGCGGGAGTTGAATCTGGCTCGCACGGCCTTGCTGGTGGCCCTTGTCAAGGGGCCGTCGTATTATGATCCAAGAAGAAATCCGGAGCGTGCCCTGGAGCGGCGTAACCTGGTGCTGGATGTACTGGCGGAGCAGGCCATTATCTCCCCAACGGAAGCCAGGCGCTCGAAAAAGCTACCTTTGGGTGTGGTCAGCCGGGAGGCAATTAGTCGCAACGACTTTCCTGCCTACATTGATATGGTTCGGGCGCAGTTACGCAACGATTACGATGAAAAAGACCTGACCAGTGAGGGGCTGCGCATATTCACCAACATGGATCCGGTGATTCAGCGCAAGGCGCAAAAAAGTGTGACGGATATCCTCAACCAGCTCGATAGTCGGCCGCAGGGCAGCCCGCTTCAGGGAGCCATGGTCGTCAGTTCAGCTCAGACTGGTGACTTGTTGGCCATTGTCGGCGACCGGGTACCGGGTTATGCCGGTTTCAACCGCGCCGTTGAAGCCCGCAGGCCGGTGGGGTCGCTGATCAAGCCTGCTATCTACCTGACAGCACTGGAGCGGCCAAACCGCTATACGCTGACGACGCACGTCGACGACCTGCCATTGAAAATCAGCGATGGTCGAGGGGGGTATTGGGAACCGCAGAACTACAGCAGGAAGTCCCACGGCAAGGTGCCGCTTTACCGGGCTTTGGCCAAATCCTATAACCAGGCGGCCGCCAGTACCGGTATGGCTGTGGGCCTAACATCGGTGCTCAGTACCCTCAAAAGACTGGGTATTGAGCAAACGCTACCGCCTTACCCCTCCGTGCTGCTTGGCTCACCGTCCATGTCGCCGGTTGAAATCACCAATATGTACCAGACCATCGCCAGTGGCGGTTATCGGATGCCGTTGAGGGCTATTGATGCAGTGGTGGACAATCAGGGCAAGCCGCTGACCCGCTACAGTATCTCCGTTGAGCGGGTGGTTCAGCCTGGCCCTATGGAATTATTGCGCACTGCTTTGGGGTTGGTGATGACTGAAGGCACCGGTTACGGTGCTTATCGTTATGTTAAGCCGGGTGTTGCGCTGGGCGGCAAGAGTGGAACCACCAATGAGCTGCGCGATAGTTGGTTTGCCGGCTATTCCGATGATCTGGTGGCGGTGAGTTGGGTTGGTTACGATGACAATCGTTCCTCCCGGCTGACCGGCAGTAGCGGTGCGCTGAAAGTCTGGGGGCACTTTATGGCCAGCGTACCAGCCCAGTCGGTGACCGCCGTGAAAAGCAGTAACATAAAGCGAGTATGGGTTAACCCACAGGCCGATGGTCTCAGTGACCGCGGCTGTCAAGGCGCCAGGCTACTGCCTTATATCAAAGGATCTGAACCACGGATTTACCGGGGATGTAAGGGGTCAGCAATACCAGAAAAACCAGCAAGGCCAGAAAGGCCAAAAAGTACTGTCGATGACAGAGATTCCATTCTCAAGAGGGTTTTCCGATGGCTTTGATCAAGCACATCATCATCTGTGGTAAAAGGCAAAGGTCTTCTTCTCTGCGAACCTTGGCAGTACTGGCGCTGGTGGGGGTTCTGTCAGGGTGTTCAACGTCGGCATTGGTACAGATGCCGCCGACTGCCAAGCCCGCAATCCCATCCCCGCAACCTCAGGAGGCTGACGCCGTGGGAGCCCTGCTCAGTGAGGCTCATCATGCCATGGCAGATCATCGGCTGGACGAGGCGGAAAGTCTTTTGAACCGGGCAATGCGCATCAGTCCGACGTCGTCGGCAGTGTATTACCAGATGGCGCTGCTCAGGCAAGCCCAGGGGCAAACGACACAAGTTAACCAGTTGGCTGAACGCGCTCTGAGCCTTGGGCCGGATGCGGCATTGGCCAAAGATATCAGACGTTTAATGGAACGCTGAGCCGGTGCAGATTATTACCATTTGTCACCGTATTGCCAGAAAGCAAAACCCTGAAGTTAATGAGTTGCCATGTCCAAAGAAGTTATTGATCTGCTCGATGCCCTGGAGCAGGAGTTGCGACGGTTAAACATTTGGTGTTCAACACCTCCCTCACCTGAGGCGATGGCCAGCTCTGCCCCATTTTGTCTTGATAGTATGACATGCAGTCAGTGGTTGCAGTGGGTCTTTGCGCCCCGGGTACGGGCGCTGCTTGATCGCGGTGGCCCGTTACCAAAAGGTTCTGACATAGCCTCCTACGCGCAGGTGGCCCTGCCCGCTGAAGGTCTGCACAGTGACGACTTGATGAGGATTATTGCGCAGTTCGACCAGCTGATGAACTGATCTCAACCGGTTCTGGTGCGGCTGAGCGCTTGATGTAGGCTTTGATCACATCCTCGCCGTGTTCTGTCGCGTGGATGGCAACAATATGGTTGGCCTGCCTGAGCGCATTGATTAACTGGTTGTTCTCCGGTGTGTCGGTCAGTGAGAACTGGAAGCTCTCCTGGGACAATACGGGGACGATGGCCAGTTCAGCCAGCAAGGTGGATATCTCTGGCCAGGACAGATGTTTAGCCTGCATGGACAGCAGTTTGACTTTTTCCTCCCGGCTGTTTGCCGCTGCCAATAGCGCCCCCAACCGGTTGCTACTGATTTTCAGGGTGAAACTCTCCGACGGCTGGGCCAGAATCAGCGTGATCATGGATTGCAGAATGCGTTGGTCGTTTTCCTGCTCATGATTCAACAGGTCGCACAGCCATAGTTGATCATTGACGTGTATATCATCACCCGACAGTAATCGGGTAATGGTGCCCACGGTCAGATGGGTGGTGTTGTCCGTGGCGGCTTTGTAGTCGTGCCAGAAGCGGATCGTGTACTGGTAAGTACTGTCGGTATCGAACAGCGGCTCATTGCGCGCCAGCCAGCTCAGCCCGCTGAGGGAGAACCGGCAGCCAGGATGCTGGAGGACGGTTGCCAGCCGGGTGGCAGAAATACTTTCCGGGTCAAAGTGTTCAATGGCAATGGCCGGGAAAGTCGCCAGCAGTTTTTCCAGCGTTGAGTCACCGATATCCTTGTTGTGCACAAGGCCAGCAAGCAAGTGATCCGGATGAGGCGTATCGGATTGGTTTTGACGGGATAGCTGCTCCAGATGTTCGGGGCGGGTAATAAACTGCAACAGCAGCGAGTCAACCTCGGGCGTATCAAACAGATGACGGACATTGTTCCAGGTGGGGGCAGCCAGGTTTGCAGCAAACAGCTCGGTGCGTAAGTCTTGATCGACAATATCTTCTATAGCGGTGATTGTTTGGCGAAAGTGGGCCAACAGTTTCAGTTTGTCAGCGATCTCCAGTTGAGGTGCATTTAATAGCTGCGTCAGATAGTGCTGCTCTTCCTGGTATTCTGTTTGTCGCGGCAGGTTTAACAGGACTTGGTTGACTAACAGTGCCAGATTCTCTTCAACCTGTGCCGTCAGTGCTTCATGGCCGCAGGCGCAAATGGCGGAATAACTGACCCTGGCCAGGGTCGTTGGCCGCTGTTCCCGGGTAAAGGCCAGCAGCAGACCCAGCATATGGGCGTTCATCCGGTACACGGCTCCGTTGATGATCTTGTGGGCAATTTCCTGCGAACAGTCCTTCAGTGACAGACGATGGAACTGTATCTCGTTGTCTTTCAGCCAGCACCAGATATCGGGTCGCTGCGCGCTGTGTTGAACAATCGGTTGAATGTTTTCCAGGTTGTTGATGGCTGGCACAAGGTCTCCGCTCATTGTCTTGAGCTCATCAACAGTGAGTGCCATCAGCACTTGGGCAATAATTTCGGCGCTGTGTGCGGAGTAATCACTGCTGACGCAGTGGGTTAACACTGAACGATTGATCGACAGAAGATTCTGGAACAGTTTTTGCATTTGACTGCTGGTGTCTTGTTGGTATTGCACAATAAACATCGCCAGTCGGGCAAAATGTCGCTCTGGCAGATCAAAGAGCGCCAACAAAAAGCTGTCAACCGGGTAGCCGTTGTAGTCGGATGCGGGCTGATCCAGCAGTTCAGTCACTAATGAGTTGATCAAACCTCGACCGCAGGCAAGATCGCTGGGCTTTAGCTGGTTCAGCAGAGCCTTGGGGGAATCGATATGCTTGGTAAATTCAACGGATTGTCCGGCAGCTAATTCAAGAGCCAGGCGCTTGTCGGCAAGAGTGATTACTCCGGGCTGGAAAGACGACAGGTAGTCTCGGTAGTCTTCGGCGAAATAGCCATTTTTTATCAGCCATGGCACGGGACCAAAAGACACGTCGGTTAACTCACCGAGAAGCGAGTCGTCCACGATCTCCTGTTTCAGTGCTTCAGCGAGGCTGCTGTCAGCTAGTTTTTTTGTCCGCTGCGGTTGGCTGGTGATCACCGCTGGTTGTTGCTGCCCGGTCACCTTTTGATCATGGGCAATGCCAAGAGTGTATTCATCCGGGGCTTGCTGTTTATGACGTCTGAAATCGGTAAAAATCCGGGCAAAAATTCCTGTATTGCCACACAGTGCGGCATGTTCCCGTGGATAGAGTGTTTTGATCACCATCATGGCCAACAGTTTATTTTTATCAAGCAGTGGCAGCTTTCGGGTTAACTGACCATGGTAAACGGCAAACTCGTTGACAATGTTGGTGGTGATGCGTGGATCATCAAGGTAATCAGCAATTCCGGCGACCAGTGTTTGATCAGGGAATTCTGTTGTATCTCCACCATCGTCGTTTTTGTGCTGGTGGCTGATGTTCAGGTTACTCAGCTGGTGGCATAGGGTAGTGGTGCCATTGCTGCTGGTTAGCGCGGGAACAATGGGAATGATTAAGTCAAACCAGCGAGTTCTGTCTGTCAGTAGTTCATCATCAAGTGCATAAATAAAGCGAACCGGTTTTTTGTTCCGGTGATTGAGTTGTCGGTTCAGCCGGTGCAGCGCTTTGAGCTCATCAATGTGGGTCAGATTCTCAATGATGACTAATGGCTGCTTGATTTGCATGAATTGTTGAGCCAGCTGATCAACGTAGCTGGTTTTTGTTGGTTGACCAGGGGCGGCTTGTGACTTTATGACTGCGCCACCCAAGAGTCTGCGCACGCCATTGGATAACAGCAGCACCAGGGCAGCGGTCAGGGCAAACAGCGAAAGCTCAGCCAGCAGTGGTGCGTACTTTTTCAGTGCCATCAACAGTGCATCAGGCAGATGGTGTTGCAGGGCTTTTACTGTGACGCTTTGGTCAACGCCTGATACGCCATGGGTGTAGCCCAGTACGGCCAAGGCTGAGCAGGTCACCAGTGCGACAATGGCGTCGGGGTAGCGTCGCACGGGAGTAAACTGGCGGGGTGGCTGCGGTGGTTTTTTGCTGGTGGCGGCGAGTAAAAGTTGGTGGGTGATGGATTGCTCCGGGGTTAGGTGATCAGGGGTTTCAGTCACAGAGCTCAGAGATAGGGTAATGCTGTGATATTGTCGGTTCCGTTGGGCAAAGCGGTAAAGGAAAGAACGCTTGCCCACGCCTTGAGGACCAGAAATGGCGATATGATGAATGTTTTGCTGGTGGCTGTTCAGCGTGGCCAGCAACTCAGTCTCCCGTGTTTCAATCGCAATGCTGTTAGCAGAGCTGAGCGGCTTGAGTGTGGTACGGTTTTTATGCAGATATTGAGAGTAGGCTGCTGTCGTTTTTTTCAGTATCGATCTGATCTCTTGCAGGGAGATCCGCTCATGTGGGTTACTGGCCAACTCCTTACTGGCTACTTTCCAGCTTGCCTTGGCAGCAAGATACCGGGCTTTGAGATCAATAAACGTTATTGGTCGAAGAAGAGCCATAATTTACCTGCAGTCTGCCCTGTTTGCCGATGCTTAATCACGCTGATGAGGTTTATGGTTACCCATCAAATAGTCACAATCGGCAGTTTTTCTTCAGGAGTGAGTCGCAGATAAGCACCAGCCATCCGGCTCAGAAGGCAGTGGCGGTGAATTTGGCTTGCCCTGACTGGAAGCGTGTCCAACTCAGGGCTTGTAACGATTGCTCAGGATTGTTTGAGGGCGTTCACAAACTGACGGGACTGATCAATGGAGGCCTGCATATCTCGTACCAGGCGATCAATGTCGGCTTTAATGGTATTGAACTCGCCTTTCAGGGCGCTGATGGCCCGGGCATTGAGATTGTGCTTGAGGTACAGGACTTGATCCTGGAAGGCATCCAGAACCGGTTGCATCCGCTGTTCTGCTCGCTCAAGGCTGACGATCATGCGCTGGTACTGACGCCGGGTGTCTTGTAGCTTCTGCTCGCTGGCCCGACGCAGGCTGGCATTGGTGTAGAGTTTCAGCTCATCATCCCATTCGTCAAACAGTGCCTCGGAGACGTTTTTCACGCCATCAATGCGTTCCCTGACATTTTCGGCAGAGGCCAAGCTGTCTTCGTATTCGGCATTGAGATCCTTATAGGCTACCTCAAGATCACCGCCGGTAAAGTTGACCACGCTCTGGAACTGCTCAAGGGCGCTTTGAAACTGCTGCTGTGCCTGCTCCTGGGCAACCTGAGTTTCCTCAATGCGGTCTACCATGATGTCCCGTTTATGGATGCCAACCTTTTCCATGGCGCTGTAGTAAGTACTCTGGCAGCCTGCCGTCAGTGCCAGTGCCAAGAGAATGCCGGCGTATTTGAGTGCACGGGTATGAGGGATGGGTACACGTATCATCTGTTTCTGCTCTCGATCGTTTTGATCAATTCTTCGTTGCGTTTTTTGGCCAAGTGGTTGTTTAACATAAAACAGGATATGAACGACACCTGACAACCAATCGGTTAAGGGGCGTGTTCAAAATCACCTGAAATGGCTTGGCATAGGGCAGAACCACCACCAACAGCGGTAGAACAACGGCCAGAAAATAGCACATGATGAGTGCGAACACTGCTGGGGTTTTATCATAAACCGTTGTCTGCTGGCTATTATGCCATTTCGGCATTCATTGCCTGGCCGGGCAAAACTCAGTGAGGCTGTTTTTGTGCGGCGTGGGTTGATCGGGTTCTATCCCGCAAAACGGCGATTCATGGTACAGTCGGCCACTGGTTGTTTAATGAGAAGAACCAATGACTGAGAAAATTACAAAGCCGGAGAGTGACGACGATGTCGTTGATGGCTTCTTCCCCGTGGATGAGCACGAAGAAGAGGTCATTGAAGAAGGACAGGCGATTCGTCGCAAGGGTATCTATCTGTTACCCAATCTGTTTACCACCGGCAACCTGTTTTGTGGTTTTTATGCCATTATCGCTGCCCAGGGGGGGTACTTTTCCTCGGCCTGCGTCGCAGTTTTTGTCGCCATGATACTTGATGGTCTTGATGGGCGCGTCGCCAGAATGACCAACACCATGAGCAAGTTTGGTGAGCAGTACGACAGCCTGGCTGACATGGTGACTTTTGGTGTTGCCCCAGCCATGGTTGCATTTAGCTGGGCCTTGCACGATCTGGGCAAGTTTGGTTGGATGGTCTCCTTTGTTTACGCTGCCTGTGCTGCTTTGCGTCTGGCCCGCTTCAATGCTCAGATTGAAGTGACGGACAGTCGTTTCTTTACTGGTCTGGCCAGCCCGGCAGCTGCCGCGATGGTGATTGGTATGGTGTGGGCGCTGAGTGATTTTGGTATCGACGGTAACTCAACCCTTGTTGCTTTGCTTGGTGCGCTGATCACTGGTGCGGCTGGTGTCTTGATGGTGAGTAACATTCGTTACCACAGTTTCAAAAAAATTGATCTCAAAGGCCGGGTGCACTTCATATTCCTGTTGGCAGCGGTATTGGCCTTTGCTGTGATTTTTATGGACCCCCCGCGCACACTGCTAATGATCTTTCTGGCTTATGCCTGCTCTGGCCCAATTACCGCCATCTGGCGGCTTGGGGGAGAGCGCAAAGCCGGTTAGTTGTTTAAACCACCAGCGTGAGACAGCTGGTGGCCCCTCGATGAGCTTTTTGAAAAAAACACTTCTGACTTGTTGACAAAAAAAATCCTGACGGTAATATGCGCCACCACTGACACGGCAACGCGCTTAACGAAGTGCATAGTGTTGGTGGGTTGGTGAGCTTCTTTCTCTTAACGAAAAACGAATGCTTGACA
>Ga0126343_10000171_pt1 | contig 20986 bp, 10 predicted proteins | sample Cyp2metagenome_FD_92531 | JGI IMG/M metagenome (GOLD analysis project Ga0126343, IMG submission 92531) | Coral microbial communities from Lord Howe Island, Old Settlement Bay, Australia - Cyphastrea 2 metagenome | ecosystem: Host-associated > Invertebrates > Cnidaria > Coral ...
GGTGAGGAGGTTTTTGTCAAATTATTTGCCGACCGGATCGGGCAAGTCGCTAATATTTCAAATGGCACTCATCCACATGTAGATGCACGAGAACGTATCGGCGATTCATCAGACACTTTTAGCGCTTTATGCATGACCAAGTAAAGAAACTATCTTCTTTTGGATTTAAAGCTACATCTGGGGGTCCAGAGCAAGTTCAATAAAAAAATTTTGCAGGACATCGAGTGAGGGAACGTGACATTATTTTGTTTACCTTTGTGAGCCGGAGTCTGAACTTGCAATGGAAAGGTGGCGAAATATGCTCGAAAGCGAAATTTATCAGAAGATTTTGATTGGTGTGGCTGTGGATGAAGTCCATTGTGTTGCTGAATGGGGCAGTTCAAGCGGCAACAAGATCGTTCAGCATTTCGTCCTTTTCGTGTATGGTATTTTCGTGACTCGCAATTTTAATTATGCCATTTTAATGCCGGGAGATTTACGTCATCAGTATGGAATTTCTGGCGGTGAATCGCGGACGTCTGTCTTCGCATTTCGCATGTAGTAGTGGGAGTGAATGAGAGGCGGCTGTATTTGCAGGCTACTTATCTGGTGCAACTAGAATCTCAGAAGGAAACTAAGGTAATTTTTAATTTTAGAATACGACTAAAGTGTACTTCACATAAAAACCAAGAATTCAGTTTGGTTTTTACGTTTTTACAGAACCTTTGGTCTTCTTCGATCTTGTGAACCTTGTCATTGTTTATGGAAATACGGTTTTTCAGAGTTATTGACCCTTCACAAGAATGCTGTTTGACACTTCCAAAATCTTTTGATACTGACAATTATGAATAACCTCTTCAAATTCTGAGGTAACCTGTTTTAAGCAGACACCCTGTATTAAGCAGACACTAGCAGGGGTCCCAAGGGTGTCCGCCCAATACAGGTTTGACTGTAATAATCAGTGGCCTGTCGCACTACTAGACTACTAAAAGGTTATCCTGATATTGTACTTTAAAGGGAACAGGAGAGTAAAGCTGTCTATGGACAGAGGTGGTCTAGATAATAAGAACAATAAATGACTTACGATCTAGAGTTGTTTCTTTTTCTTCGGTTATTCTTGACCTTAAATTTGTTAGTCTTCATTTTATTCTTGAGATCAATAATGAATTGTCTTGTGTCAGCATCTTCGCATAAATCTAATGAAAGAAGATAAAATTTTATGTAAAATCACACTTCTAATTTATATAATATTTATAATAAGAAGTAGAAAATGGTTTGAGGGTTACAGTATAGCCAGATAAACACACGGAGGGAGTTTTGGAAACGTGAGTTTACATAGACAAACATTTTCAAATTTTCTCAAAGTCCCTCAAATCATTGCATCAGGCTACAGGTTAATGAACAGTGTTTTGCAATATTGAATTCCATACATAAATGTGTGAAACTCACAAGCAGAATAATTATTCGTTTACATACCAAGTGGAGTGTCACCATAAGGTGTCCGGCTTTCAAGATCTGCCCCGTGCTCAACAAGTAACTCAATTACTTTCTCCTACAAGATCCAAATTTTAACTTTAGCTTCACGGTGTTTGGGAGTTCCTCATGTTACCTAGATGTAGCAGCATTTTCAAGTATTCAAGTACATTTTTAAAGTTTTGCAAGAGTACAATCATATTTTTCAAGGATTTTTACAGGTGCCAGGAGGAGTGCAAATCTCTATCCAAATAATGCAGACAACTGTTAGCAAGGTTTGACTGTACTGAGAATCTACATTTTAATATTATTACTTTAAGTCAAAACAAAGAAAGGAAAAAGTGCACAGTCAATCAAATTCAATTTAAAAGAAAAAAAGTTAACCAAACGTGAATTCTTATACCATAGGAGGAATGACTTCAACAGCAATTTTAAGGACGTTCATGCTAATTATTGTTTCTGCACATCCTGCGCACGCAAATTCACATGCCACATCATACAAAAGCATATGCACTAAGAAATAAAATGAACAGATGATAAGGCAGATGGCCATTGCTATAAATAGCTTTTCCTGGATTTAACCATATTGGACGTACGGTGACCCCTATTTTTCTTTTGATGGATCATTTCAACCAATTTTCTGCCTTTAGTGAAAAAATGAGAATCTATCGCGTGAATGAATTTTTTGCAAAGTGCACGATCGAATTCCTTTCTTTTTTGCTCTTCATTCATCGGTGCGATGGTTTCAAATGCCTTTTGGAGGATTAAATTTGTGAAAATGTTGGTAAATTTTGGAATTATTTACGCAACAGACCCACTTCTACAAAATGAGACTAAGATTGTTTGCCTCCGTTGACTCAACTTCAATATTTTTAACTACAGACCAAGCTGAATTATGTGCGCCATTAATCAAAATCAGGGTAGTTTTCCACACGCTTTATATCTGAAACAAAGACGGTGACCCCCATTTTTTTGCATTTCTGGCCAAGTAACTCATTATCTGACTGTAGTAAAAAAATTTTAAAAAATCTATCGAGTGGAAAATTTATGTGCAAACGTCCTCAAGAAAGCCATATTGCGCGAGTGTTCCCAAACAAAACAACATTTCAGGTTTTTGAAACACAAATACAACTGCCATGACATCAAGTAAATTAAAGCTGTTTGGTTGCACTCACATTTCCCCAGCAAGCTGCTGCATGAATAGGCTTCCAGCCGTCCTTATCCACAACCTCTATATCAGTATCATTATCAAGTAAGAACTCCAACACCTCTACATAGGCATTGGCTGCAGCAATATGCAACTGAAAAAATAATACAATAAAATCACATTTGATGGGCCAATGTGATCTTAAGAAAATACTTAATCTGATGATCAGCTGCAGGGAGGCAAATTTGTTGTTGAATAATTAATTTTCACCACATTGCAAATTAAAGAGTTCATGTTTGTAGCTTTGACAGCTGTATAAATTATGTAGCAATTGTTTAGAAACTTATTGCCCAATTGAGGATTTGGGAAACTAATATCTAAAAATTCCTCCACATTGCACTGACCTCGTACCATTTTGAGAGAATTTTCAAACCTCGCTTGCAGTGTAAAATACTCCTTAATTGTTTTTGTATTCACTTGATTACCGTCATTGTATACTTGCTACGTACACTGCTCCATGTTAAGATTTTGGGTAACAGTGTACTCATTAAATGTTAAAAGTGTAACTGAGATCAAAGTTTTTTTCTTTCCCTTTGAACTTTTGGTTATTACTTGACTCTAACACCAAACCAACTCAAGACAAGAGAGCACATAAAATGTATTGAGAATTTTACAACATAGTGTCCCAGTTTGTCCAGCTGAGAGCAAAGTGAATACAAACTGATGAGTGCATATGAAGGAAGAGGATTAAAATAGACAAGATTGATAAATCAACGGAAAACAAAAATGCTCACGAGGAAGATGCTTAAAACCCATTAAGCCCCAGAGACAAACACCTTTTTTTAATGCTTAATGATAACATTAGTCCAAAAGACCACAAGCAATTTACTAGATGAAAAACAGACAAAATGTCACAAACTGAATTGAGGAGTATGCGAAGTTAAAAAAATATAATGTTCAAAAATACTATATTTCTTGTATATGTTGGTAGATTATGCACAGACATTAAAAAAAAACATCACAATGCTTTACGCTACCATACTGGAAACCTACCGCTGTTGCACCCTGCATATCCTTGACTTCTAGGTCCCTTCTCTTTTCGATGGCATCTTTTATATCTTCAAGCATCCGTGTTTCCCTCAGCATAGTAAGTTCGTCAACTTTATCTTGATTGAAACCTGGAAATTTGACCACATTTAAATTGGAATGAGTTTGGTACTTACAGTATCAAGATATACTGTTTAACTCTCATAAAGAGAACTTTGGGTATTAAATAGCCTACAGTGATGTACGCAAGACCCACATCACGCTACAAATTCTCCCTACTGGTCTTTATCTTGCGCATGTCCAGTACTAACTGGAGAAGTTTCTTGCTGGTCACTGTGGCTTAGTGAACACAGCAAGGAAAAATAACCTGGGGCTACGAAATGCTGGGGATGCTTGTTGTAAAATTTGAAGCCCCTAAAGAAGACCAACCTAGGCATGGTTCAAGCTTTCTTGGACTAGTGAAAGATAACACTAAAAACAGATTGAATAGGCTTCATTACAAGCCACTGTTCAGGACAGGAGCCTGCACTAGTAGACTGGAGTTGAAAGACTGACGAAAATTGAGCAAACAAACAGTGAAATAAGAGGGTTTTTGGTTTCTTTTTATTTTGTGTGCACCCTAAAAGCTACTTTGACAGCTTAAAATAGTGGTATTTTGTCATCAACACCCTAAAGGAGAGCAGATTCCTTGATATTTACTTCTCAGCCAGATGACCAGGATTCCCTGCCTTTTCAAGTGGGAGTCCTCCCTCCCTGGTGGAGGGGGGGGGGGGAACCTTGTGTACTCTTACCAGAGTTTAGGGGCAAAAGAAACCTACCATGTTTATTCATCTCAACATGCAAGTACTTTCTAAGCTCTTCATCTTCTTCAACCAAATCAGCAGGCAAGTTTCCATCAGCATTTATAGCAGCAACATTAGCACCATTTTCTACTAAGTACTGAACCATGGCAAAGTTCTCACATGCTGCAGAAGCGTGCAAGGGTGTCCATAATTCTCGATCTTCAGCATCAATGTCAGCACCATAACCCACAAGAAGTTCTGCTATATCTTCACACTCATCTATGCAGGCCTTGTTTAACGATGCAGGAAAAGATTGACATAACACATGTAAATTAAAATTATTCTTTATATATTGTGTAATAATAATATTATCATAACATAGCGTGCACGCTAGTCCTATCACATTCAGTATAAGTAAGCATGCGCAAAATCTCGATAGTGCTCGCTGATAGCGTGAGCAAATCGATTCGCCAGAATTTTTTGGCGCGAGTGGCACTTGTTTGCGAGGGGGAAAATATTATATTTCACGACAATAATTGATACAAACAGAGACTCTGCCCACCGGTCCCAAAACGAAGACAGTTTTGCGACCTTTTCTCTTGGGCTAGAGTACTTAAATGGGCCAGAAAAAGAGAAAAACAACGGAAAAGGAGACTCGGCATCAGTGCCGTCACAATTCACTTCACTGAACAATCTCTTCTGATATTGTTGTCTGTTTTTCGCATCGGATTTGATGCACAATTCCACTGGCTATGTTTCTTTCGTGCTCTCCAAACTTCCCGCGTGCTCCATAACTCGATAGTGCACGCTAAAGAATGAACCAATTGTTTATTGTATATCTCAAATATTGAGCCATTATACCATGCCCTACAAATATGGTAAGCGTACGCGTGAATTTTTGGGGGCGTTTTTATTTCCATTTCAGTCTAGTTTTCCCCGATTTTGAGGGGTTTTTAATAACACAATATTATTCCACTCGCGCTTGTTGGATACGAGATGATTAAAACCAACTCAGCGCTACGCCCCTCGTTGGCTATATGTCATCTCATATCCAACGCACGCTCGTGGAATAATTATTGTTAATTATTGGTAATTTTGTATTAGCGATCACATTTTTAAATCAAAACCAAGATGAATCTCAGCTCTTCAAATTTGGTCCAACAACTTGTTAAGTACAAAAATTAACTGTGACAGTAGGCAAGATAAAAGGTTTTGGTCATATAATGCCTATTGATGTGTACAAACAAACTAAAGAGTAGGAAAGGCAGCAAAACCCTTTAAACCCAAAAGGAAATTTGAAGGTAGTTAAAACTTATTTTGTACACAAGTGAATCAAACTACCTGGCCTATAATGCACTGCCTCAAATAATTGGGTCAACGAATAAGTATTCGTGAAAATTATTAACATTATCACTAGATAAAAAAAGTTGTAAACTCCCTTGCCAAAAAAAAAAATAATTCCAATTTGGAGAAAAATCATACACATCACAAAATTGCATTTTAATAGACCCTCAGATTTTGTATTCAATAATTTGCACAAAGTTGGTTCTATACTGATATTAGGAAGAACAAGGAAAAGGCTTGCATGATGGATTGCAAGTAACTTTTGAGTTTCAAGTGGTATTTATTAAGTGACAGTCATTCATCATCTTTGATAGCTTACTAGGTTGGCAGATGTCATTACAAAGATCAGATAAGCTTATGTTTTGTTTTGACATGATCTAATTTTATTCTTGTAAGGATCACAAGAGAGTTGAAAACCAACTGCCCTAGCTTCGGAAAAGATGACCTTGAAAAGAAAAAGAAAGGTTTCAAATTTAAACTTCACGATAAAAAGCAAGTAAACACTAAGTTATAATTGAAAAATATGTTTTGTCAGCAACGATTTCTATTTTCAAAATAATTAAATTTCTATAAAAGAACACGTCTTGTTTACTTCGGACTACACCTGCGTTTTCTTCATAATCTTAAACGTAAATTTACGAGAGGCCAAAAAACAGAATTATCGATAATAAAAATTGACCAAGCTTGAATAAATAAAATTCCGACAGAGAGCAAAGACGAAATAATTGCGATTTGCTGACGTTCTGTGTTTTAAAAAGAAAATAAACAAAAAATATATTTTGAGTAATACTACTTGAAGTCTGCCCACAGCTGAAAAATTCTCACAATACCAAAGTCGTGACGAGATCAAGTATTCTACACAGAATGAAACTGATTAACGAGATGATGAAATGACGAGATGACTTTCTGGCCTGTTACACATCATAATTTGACATTGAAAACAATTTTATGTTAAAGTTTAAAAATCCATGAATCGAGCATCGAGGCAATGGACCGGAAAAGGCAGCAATATAAGAATTATATTGGTTTATTCTCTGGGTCGAATATACATTTTTTCCTATTGCCTAGAACCAGCTCACTAGGTAAGAAACTTCAATAAAGCATATCAAATCTAAATGTTAATAGAATTATAACTGTAAAGTAATTTTTCTTTGGAAGGCGTGATATATTGTGAAAAAGGAATCAACACCCTGAAATCTTACAGAAGAAAAAATACATGTGGTCCACCTGAAGAGAATTTAATTTTCCACTGAATTTAATTTCGCTCAACAGTAAGACAAGTACCGTAATACGGATCTTCTGACAGTGAAGCTAAGCAAACATAGTGCATTTTGGAAATTAGCTGACAAACATCGCACCCTATTGAGTTGCAGCGATTCATAAGATCCCATTAGGACTGCATACTTATAGGTAAGTAAATCAGTCCTGCACGGTCACTCTGCACTTACTTGATGAAGCGATGTTAAGCCGTCGTCATTCGCTAAGTTTGGGTCAACACCATAATCAAGCATCCTTTTCACTGGATAAGAAACATCAATAATTCAAAATTCGCCTATAAATAGAAAGCCTCAAGACATAACTATCATCGACGAATAAACTTCACGGCAAAAGGCCAGATTACCAACCTTCGTCGTAATCGCCTCTAGAAGCAGCCTCGAGGAGAATAATTCTGGGCTCGAATTTCACTGGTTTCGCTCGTTGAGGTCTCTTTTTGGGCGGCGGAGGACCGAGTTCTTTATCTTTCTCTCTTTCCCATCGTTTGAGCTGTTGAGAACGGCGTTTTCTCGCCAGCTCTAGGCGATCTTGTACTGTCAATTTCTCGACCTTAGGAATTTCAGCGACCAGTTCTAAATGGTCCGCCATGGCTTAGCGCGGAGGAGCCCAAGCAACTTACGCCTCGTACAAAATTGTGCCAACTTCCTACAGTAACATTTTCGAAGTTAATCTTCTCAGCTTCGGCTAAATCCGACGGAGATGTACAGCGAACTTAAGAAGACTGTTGTCTGGAAAAATTATGCAAATTTTGTATTTGGTTTAGAGGCGAGCCTCGGCAGTGTCTTATCGCTTGCCATATATGGAGAGAACAATAACTTCCGGCTCCTCGATTGGGATGTGGTCAGGAAATAAAATTTCCCGTTTTATTTTAATACGCTTACACACTTTCTTGATTTTACGGTTTCCCCGGCACCGTTCCCACTGTATAACGATGTTTCTCTTTCGCCGGTAAATTCAAAGTCAAAAAGGATAAAAATTCAAAGTCACGATCAAAGTTTCAATTAAATGAAAAAGGTAAAGATGTTCGTTCCACTGGAAATTTGTTTCATTTGGTGACAGTTTCGCTACAAGGGCGTTTACTGATCTGAATCCATTAACTAAAATTAAATATTTTATGAAAAAAGGTGTCTCACTGATAAAATTTAATTTTCCTTACAAGGCCAAAAAACTTACGTCAAAAAAGTTTTCCTCAGTCTCGTCTATTCTTGCATTTGCGTGAAGAACTTGATCAGAGATACTACATACCTTCCCAATTTTCAAAGAAAACGGCTTCATCCGGCTATAACAGATGCCAGATATATTTGTCACAAACATAAACGGCAAAACGGATAAGATAATGGTGGAATTTAACCGGAAGTCGTTTCAAACTTGTGCGCGACATAAACTAACTTGCGTTACGCAATTTGCGTGATTTGCATTGAACCAAATATAAATCCTCTCGAGGTCAAAGGCTCAGCTGTCCCCTGAGAGAAGTCAGTTTACAATGCAGATAGCGACTGTATAGACAGTGCAGATGAAAAGATCGCCATGATTTATGTAGTTTCAGCCAAACTTGACTCAATTAAAGAACGCTGGGTCGAAAGAAAGAGAAGAAAGAAACAATACGCTTTTGTTTTTAACCTCGAGTGGTCGGATAGCTCTTCGAGTATCATCTGGCGCAGTTACAATGACTTTTTTGATCTTCAATGTGGCCTATTGGACTCTTTTCCTGAGGAAACTGGTACCGCGAGAGGATTTGTGAGGATTATACCTTACCTTCCAGGTATATTTGCATATTTAATGTCCATCGGGATTAGTGTGACGAAAACGACTGCGTGGAGAGCGCGAATCTCGCGCGTGTCGCGATCTTTCACGCTCACCACGCGTGCCACCTCTTTCCCAGGGTCCTCTCTCTTCCACCCTCTAGTTAGAGAGTGAACCCTGGGAACGAGTTTGACCACGGGTGCAGACAATGCCAACACCCCAACTCACATGTCTAGGGGCCGAAAAGTAACTGACAGACCGGCTCTACTGAACAGATGTGAGCTGAAACCTTTCATACGGCTAGCGCGCGGGAAATTTGAATTGACCAATCAGGATTCAGCAGGCGGGAAAAATTCTAGTGTCCTGACGTCAAGTTGAAATCAGGCAATTTTTGTCACTGGAGATGGCATTAAATGTCCACGAAAAGGGATTTACAATTTCAAAAACCAAACTAGTTGGCAACAAGTGAAAAATAAGAACCATTTTGTGTTTCTAAGCTTCTATTTTGGCGCCAAAAATGGGTCACCGGCGCTCTGTATGGCAACTCGCTCGTAGTTCGTCGAGTATCGACAGGTAGGATAATAGTTGTGTCATTTTGAACAAAATATGCTGTTCCTTGTCAAATTAACCCCGGAATACTAAAGTTAACTACTAGTAGAGGCCAAAGGAACTTGAGCACTGTTTTTATTTTTGTTAGCTGCGAAAAAAGAGGTTATCGTATTGTTTCGTTAGGACACCAAAATTTTGACTGCCGATCGTACCGCGGGCTCAGCCGCCGTATGCAAGGAAAGAGAAGCAAACGCTTTGTCAGCCAGGCCAGGGTAATGTATAGAGCACTGTATGTGTCCTCATGGGAGTGCGGGTGGGGTACATTTGCAAGTGACCTTCCTATGATGTTGAAAATTTACTACCCAACTTCCTAAAACTTGAAGCCTTCCAACTCCAACCCCACACCCCTAATATCACTTTTTAAGGCAAAGCCCGACCCCTTTGCATAGATATTTGATCTGGACAGAAATCCAAATGAAATAATCACCCCTGCATGCTAAGCAGTTTTGCATTCTTTTGTCCTTTTTGTACCCAAAATTAAAGAAGTCTTCTGTGATATTTGTTTTCTAAAGGTCATACGGGGCGGGGGGGGAGGGTGAGGGTGTCACTGTCTGTCACTTGATGTTAGTATGGTAAATCAATGCTGCATTTTAATTCACTTTCAGGGAGAAAAATCTTTAGGAAAAGTGATCTCGCTCTTGCAGAAGAACGAAAACCAGACATTGAAAGTTATGTCAAAAAATTGATCAAGCTTCCTCCCAAGATTTCACAAAGCAATATTGTGATGTCTTTTTTTGAAAGAAAGCGAAGTGATCCTGGGTGGTTTCAACAATTTCCACAAGGAATCAATAGACAGGGTGATCATGTAGATATTATTGATTCAAAGGATTTAATGACAGAAAATACAGTTAAAGAAGGTCAACAGGTACTTCAAGGAGCAGATTTACTTTATGAAGAGAACAGTGCACTAGATAGCTATGTGAATCCCACATTTGAGGCATCAGGAAGTCTAAACTAATGCCCTAAACCTGCAGGAATCAGTAGAATATGAGAAGTCTTTAAAAGCTGCCAGACAAAGTCCTATACAAAAGCCAAGTGGTTCTCATGAGCAGAAATATTTTCCAGTCTCCACAAACAAGGAGTATAATTAAAAAGAATTAAATTAATTATCATGGCAATATATTATTAAATAAATCAATTATAAAAATCTATCCTTATTTACATTTAAATTTATTACGATAAAATTTATTAATACCAAGAAACGTTTTATTGTTCTGATGTTTAGTGGTAGGCAATTCCTCGTGTCTGCAACAAGATTAAAAAAGAAAACTTAAAAACATCAGTTTTAAAAAGGCCTAGTTCACCAGTGTAGTTTCACTAATTCTGATGTTACATCTGGGTGTCTTAGAATACAGTGAAATCAGTATAACCTTTCAGGCATGTAAAAAAACAAAGATCCAATATCTCTCTTCTATATTCTGAAGGCATTTAAGTTTCAGTTTGACAAGTCTCTCAGAATTAGTTAGATCAGTTTTCAGGATACATTTAGCTGCATATCTTTGTACACACTCAAGTGCAGTGATTTTTCCTTTAGTGTAAGGTGAACAGACCTGTGAAGCATACTCCAGCTGTGATTGAACAAGTGATTTGTATAAACTTATTATTTTCTGATCTCAGTCATTGCTACAAGTTCTTTTGATCATGCCTGGATCTTGTTGGCTTTACCAATGATGCCGTCAATGTGATTATTCAAAGAAAACTTGGTAGAAACATGCACACCAAGGTCTTTCTCAGTTGAATTACTGACATAATCTGTGAGCCAGTAAGTGTATGGGTTAAATCAGAAGCATATGCTTCTGATTGAATCTACAATATTCTTTTCCTTGTGATTGCAAGATGCTTGCGTTTTCCATGAAGTGATCAGCTGCTGACAAATCGTTTAGATTTGACTGGTCCCTTTGTAACAATGGCGTTCAACAATATTATTGGCGTTCAACAATATCATTGGTGTTATCAGTATGATTTTGAAGCATTTCATATCATCAGCATACAGTTGTACAGTCAGGTGCTTAAGTGTATGGCTTTAGGAGCAGTATTTATATCAATAATATGAACAAAAGTGGTCCTACCGGTAAGTTGGATGGCGGATCTAAAACACAGGTCACGGGTCTTTGTTTGACCAATACTGGAACAACCTTAAACCTTAAATAAATACTAACCCTTACATCTTAACATTGTATTAGTGTAGTATTTAGGCGTAAAACATTGTTTTAGTGGGGTACTTAGGGTTGTGAAAGGGTTAGGGTTGTTCCAATATTAGTAAAACAATTAGCCGTGATCTGTGTCTTAGACCCGTCGTAAATTGGACCTCTGAGGCACTCCTGATGATATTGGTGACAACGTTGATTCGCAACCATCAAATTCTGACTGTTCTTTGGTGTCTATATGTTAATTATGATCTAAACCAGGAGAGCAGTTTACCTCTTACACCCACATCAAACAGCTCTTTCAATAACAGTTAAATGAAAGAGAGACAAATGTCTTACTATAATCAAAAAAAAAAAACAGTGTCAACTTGCTTTCTTTCATCGAGCGCTTTGGCAAAAGCAAGAGTAATTGGAGGAGACTGGTTACACAAGAGCGTCCACTAACAAAGCCGTTCTGCAGGTGGTTAATTTGTCATTGGAAGAAGGGAAAACATATGACAACACACATTTTCCAAGGGCTTTTGACAATGATACATAGTAATGTTATCCCCCTGCAGTTCTCAACCATCCCTGTCATCAGACTTGAAAACTGGAATCAAATTTGCAGCTTTCCATAGTTGTGGAAAACAAACACTGTCCAGTTGTTTATCAAACAGGGTGCAGAATAGACAGAGATTTGGAGGTCGTCATTATCAAAGTCACTAGAAAAATAGTCCTCATGAAAGGGAACACAATCATCTCTCTTGAAAACAGAATTATAGTTATCGAATAGTTCTGCCTATCCTTGAGCATCAGAAACTTTTACTCCATTGTGTTGCAGGTATGTTCAAATTCTTTTGTTCTTGTATTTAGCTTGATTATAAGCCCAATTCTCCGCAAGTTCAAGATAGTTTTTGTAGTAATGTGTCTTCTTGGAAATGATTTTGGATCACTCACCCCAAAGGAATGCATCATAAGATATCTGTTATATACTGCAAATTGTTCCCACAGTAAAATTAACCTTAACCCATTTGACGTGCCCATAATTTATCATAGCTTTTTGTGGTAGTTTGTTTTAGATCACTTCTCTTGCATGGATACCTGAAATCCCCTGCAACCTTCAACAATATTGCTCTCAATCTGCTTCCAACCAGTGTAGAATTCATTAGGCATGGTAAGTCTATCGAAAACATGTCGAATGTATACCACGTAACACTGCATAAAATAACTATGTCTAGCTTTGGAGTCAACCTTTAATGACACTTATTGTAAACCAATCAAATTATTGGAACTTGGTCCCTGAACCCTGGAGAAACAGCAGGTTTCTCAAAAACCATATGTGACTGTGTGACTATTTTATAAAATGTGACTATTTTATAAAATAACTGAGCTTCTGTGCACGCTCTCATTGGTCGTTAGCTATGTTTAGATGAGAGTATGTAAAAATGGTTGTGACATTTTAGATTCGCACATACATTTGAAAATTATTTTATAAAGTAATAGACCACTTTCTCGGAGTTTACATGGACTCATCTAAACACTCAGGGGCTGGGAAAATTCTCAAAAGTTATGCAAGCCCATGACTCTGTCTCGGGTTTGCACAACTGTCTCGAATTCTCCCAACCCTCCTTGTGTTTAGTAAGGCTATGTAAACACAAAAAAGTGCTCTATTGCTTAAACGTTGTTGAATGTAGTCAGATTCTACTGAATTTACAAGTTACATTGTCTACTTCTAGAAAATAACCACGCTTGATCATATATTACATGTATTTTGTGCAACATAAATATTAAATTATCTTAAATTATCATATTCCCTCAGGGAATTGAAATTAAGGGATTTTTTTTCCAGGCCCTTTACCCCTCTGGAAATTCCACTTAAACTTGATACATATTTTAAAATAATATATTTTAATATTTTTGGTCTTAGAGAACCCCTCCCCAGGAAGTTCCAATCCCTTTTTTCTGGTACTGCACATACTTTTTTTAGTCTTAGCCTGCAAACAGGCTCCCTGCAAGGCCGGGAAAAAATTCGGCAAAGCTTGAATCCAGCCTTAGACTACACTCAGTTCTCCCTTAGGCCGGGGTCAAATGCCGCACTTCACGTGAGCCAAATCGAATGCTACTGAAGCTTAATGAGAGCGGAGACAAAAGGGTTTTTCTCATTTGCATTCGATTCGGCTCATGTGGGCTAACTTGAAAACTACTCATTAGCCTCCAGACTCAATATTTGTACACTATTCTAGTTCCTTCTCATGTTTTGTTGTTGTTCAAGTATGGCATTTGGCCCAGGCTTAACCCAACCAGGAGCCTGTTCACAGGCTTTTAATCTTCGACTAACATGCAAGTTTTTTTGTAGCAATGGTCATAGTTCATTGAATACTTACAATCCAGTACTCAAATGTTTAAGGAACATAGGTTCCAGTACCAGTCACTGTTCGTGATCGGGATCCTGCACTACTCATCCAAAAGTGCTTGGCTAGACACATGAACTTTGTACTGTTAGTTCCCACCCATGATCAAAAACATGCCCACTTGAATTGAGCAGGCTGCATAAATTTTCTTTCTAAGAGACCCAGCACAGACCCAGGAGCTACAGAGAAGAAGAAATGGAACCCACTTCAAACACAGCTTTTTGTCTGCTGTAAATGTTTACTTTTAGGTTTATTAGAATAATAACTGCTGCGGAGAAAACAAAACTGAAAATAAACTAAATATGAAAACATAATACAGTCCTACCCACTGGCATAATTTTGATGTTTTTCTTGAATTTCTCTCAGATTCTCTAACGGTCAGAAAATGTACTGTACAAACTGATGACCAGAATGAAACAATAAATAACATTACTAGACAAGTTTAAGAAATATACAATACTAAATAACAAATATTTGGGTCTATTTCATTGACTGGATTTCTGAATGTTATTTCTAATATTCAGTAAGTTCACATCAGGCATTGCAGCAAAATATCCACAACAGTAACTGGTTTAAGAAGTAAAATTTATCTACCATACCAAGATTGTAGCCTTATCTCTTTGGTACTACCAAAGAATTCAGTCTACACCTGACCTTATTTAGCTGGGAATCATTTTTAAATTGAACCTCTACAAGACGTCTTTGCAGAAAAAAAATTAAAATTACAAAAACCCACTCGTAAATTTATTCATAACAATTTACTGTACTAATGGCTTTCTTTATGCACTGACTCCATAAAGCAGAACAAGGTAATTACATCCTCTGAGATATCATGTCTAAAAACACTTTTCTAATATTATAATGTGAATGAATAGCAGAAGATAAGCTTCTGTGAATAGTTATAACCAAGGAAAACGTTGCTTTCAAAGTTTTTTTTTTCAATAGCTTATTTCTAAGACGTTTGACTGAACTGAACTTGCTTTCTTCCAGTCTGGGATGTAGAAAAGATGCAGTTCACAAGTATTGTCACTGGTGTACTGCAGGTGGCAGTATAAATTGTTTACAATAACTTTCCCACGCCACAATAAAAGCCAAAAAAGTCCATTTCTTCAATTGTCAGTTGTTTCACATTTTCACTGTAATTTGATATCAGTTTGGTTTTTGGGTATTTGATGATATCCCAGAGCAATTTCCTCTTAACATGACAGAAACAGGACACAACATCAGCTGGTATGTGCTATCTTAAAATTATTTTAATCCTACAACACAAAAACAGTGCCTCAAGGAAATAAAATGTAAGCGAGATGTGGAAATAATGTATTTACATACTGAATGCTACATGCTTTTAACAGCAATTTTGTCACTTAATTGTTTGAATGACTAGTGATTTTACCTAAGCTTAAATTTTTACAATTTTTCTTCATTAGCACATATGAAAAGGGTGTGCTTTTGGTAGGACAATAACTTACAGCTGTTACAAAACCGAGTCCAAATCGTCGCCCCATTTACTTCCCTAAAAAGATTCCAAGAGAAAAATAAAATTTGTGAGCAAAACTCTCCGCTATCAGAATAAAACCGTGATGGAAAAAATTTAATACCAAATCTGTCCACATCAAATAATTCGTATTCCACAACAGACTATGAATGTTTATATTTCAAAATTAAAACAGAAATTTGAAAATTGAAAACAAACCTCCCCAAACTGGCCACTGTAATCTATAAGGTTTTTCCTTGAAGCAAACACAAATGACAAATGTTGCTATCCGATGAACAACAACAAAAGAAATTGCGTAAGTGAACAATAAACTTTCTCTCAATGGAATCGATTGGATGCTTGTATTTGACCTCCGCAGTTCTCTAGCCGGCTAACCTTCTGATTTTGGTGGTGTTACCCATCCATATTTTTCATGAGTCTTTACCAATCGTTTATAAGCTGATTCCGCCTCTTTCTTAGAAAACGCCTTTTTAGTGGACCTGTCGATTCGTCCTTGACCCTTCACAACCGCGGCCGAAAATTGTAACACTATCGCCTCCACAGTGTAAGCACTGCTCCATCCCTTGGGAGTTAAAAGTTCCATGCAGATCGCTCCGCCATCTAAAACAAATCCTCCTTCAATTCGTGGCGCTGAAACTCGCATGAAAGGTGGTGCAAATGGAAAATTGTCGGGAAAAGTAATATTCAAAAGAATAAACTTGGTGCCAGTTTCAACCATATCCCTATAGAGCAAACTATCCGTGTCGATTTTGTATAATTTTACGTTCCATTCGTAAAGGTTATCTTCCACAAGTTCGGCTGAAAACAATTTGTTATCGCATCGCATGGTCACATCGTGAAACTCTTTCATTAAACGTTTTGCTCTCACCCTCTGAGCATGCGAAGAAGACATTTCGCCGTCGCTGACTTTCACCCCATTGGTAGTCCCTTGAGATTTTGCCGGGTAAGAATTTAGGTGTCTTGTTTCGTTGGTCTCTTGAGGCTGACTGCTTATTTCGCCATCCTTTCTTTCGCTCTTGTGATCGTCTCCCTTTGCCTTACATCCGTTCTTGTCCGAACCGTCTGCATTCCGTGATTCTCGTCTTACTAATTTTCGAAAAACGGACGCCATCTTTGAACGTCCGTAAGTAAAATTTTTCGAAGGAAGCGAGAAGTACACCCACGTATCGCTGAAATACGTGCTCGGAATTTAACAATCTCAAAAGGTAAACAGCAAGCCTGTGCTTAAAACATTCCAGAGCTAAATTCTAAATGATTCCTGTTGCGACATTAAAATAAACGCAGAAGTAAACGACACACATACATGTTGGCCCCTTCCAGGTTCGTAAGTCCGTCAACAATAAAATTTTAGCAGGGTTCAAAGAATTGTGGGAAGGTATTTATCGCCCACAAAAATAGCCTGCGGTGCCTGCGGTTGTGAAAAATATCCCAGCGGTAACACCATATCTCAAATCCAAAATGAGGCAATCGAGTGAAAACTGGGTACGAGATCAACCGAGCGAAGAACCGCCATTTTTGAAGGTGAAAATTTGCTCTGTCCTCATGTTTTGCGTTTTTCCGAAAAGATGAAAGTTAGATGAATACTACTGGTCGATGCAAATGGAAGCAAACCTCCAAAGGGAGCTAAAGCGTATGTTCTGATGTTTTCCATGCCTTAATTAGCTATAGTTGTGACCGTGCCGTATGAAAACTTCTACTAGCCTCTGGTCACACACTCCCTTTTTAGGCCAGAGGCTAAAACTTATGCGTTGAAATTCTGTAAACGCCGACGTTTCAGACATTTAGGGCAAACTTTCTTGTAACTACGAACAAGCTTACATATAGTCTTAGTGGCTCTGTCAGTTTCAACCGTGTTGATTTCTCCCCCATTTTGAGATTTTTTGACAGCCTAATGCCAGGGTATGGCATTTGCTATAACTTGTCAAAGGCAATGTTATCTTTCAGATTTTTAATATCTATACCCTTACATGTTTATTTTAATGTACAGTGGAACTTGTATAGTGACGTTTCTTGCAATTGTTTATAAACGTTGATGTCATTCTTCAAAAAACCTGCTTTGTTTCCATGGCTTCCATTTGTTTCTGAGTACGTAAAAAGTCTCGATCCTGTTGCAAGATCACAGTATCATTTTAAATTAAGCTGCAATGTACAACAACCATCTCGACAATGATCGAAGGGTATTGATAATATGCAATCATTATTTTCTGACTAACAAGTCTAGCAACATACTGCATAGACATTCTTAAAACTGAGGCCATCATTTTATCATTTACAATGCTGAACAATTTTAAAGGAGTCTGAGACCCTTTGGAAGTAAAAAACCCTTGAAATGTCTGCTTAATTTAGGTTTCGTGCTGCAAAATGTTGCAACACTGGTGTCTGTATCTGTTAAATGTGAAATGTGGGGGGAAAAAATTTAGGGATTCACGTTGGTATCCAATTCATAGGAGCTCTGCTTAATGCAGGTTTTACTGTATTAGTATACCTCTATGGCTCTCAGATGTGCCAAATCGCTGCGAATATTTTTTGTTTTGGTTTTAGAGATACAGAGGATAAACATTTTTGATTTTGCAGTGATATTACTCTCGATATGACAGCAGGTTGACAAATTTCTGTCATCATTGATGAATTCGCTCTCATACGTGACACATTGCTCCATAATAGTAGACCACTTTCGATATATTAAAATTCAGCTTGATAGCATGGTCTGAAGGACACAAACAAAAGAAATGAATAAACATGTGCATTCAATTTCCTTTATTTGTGTCCTTTAAGCCTCACTGGCAATCTGAATTTTAATATATCGAAAGTGGCTTATTATAACAACCTTCATTTGATTATTTTATTCACTATTTCTCTATTCTGAAGTTTCAATGTCTTCACAGGCTACTGGTCAATACATTTGGTTTGCTTAAGCTTATGATGCTGTTCTTGTAACTAGCCTTTACAGTGCTCAGGAGTTGCTATTCTTGATTATTGTTGTTTGATTTTATTCAGAACTTAATAAACGAAAAATTAAAGCTCAGGAAAAAGGAGATTTGGCTGAAGAAGCCAAGCTCTGCAATGCTGTTGGAGAGTGGCTTTTCCAATATGGTAGGAAGACCTAACTTCCAGTATATAAAATATTAAAACCTTGTTAATTTGTCCACAAAATACCAAGACCTAGTTGTACATGTATAAATGGGTAACACGGCGTAAAACTGCACCCAATACCGGCGCCAATGCGACTTAATTTTTCACGTTGGCGACCAAATCCTGAAAATAATTAGTTGCCAAATTGGCGACTAAAATTTCTAATCACACCTTCCCTAGAGATCTAGTGATTGTTGAAGAAGATAAATCTGCAGCAAAGTTCCTCGTTAAGCTCGTCTCCATAATGAAGCACATGCACAATTTCGAACGCAAATCTATCGTCACTAGACGCCATCTTGGATTTAGGTAACCTTTCACATTGTATATGACCCACTCTAGTGTCCTCTTTGTAGCTCGTGCTAATTAGGCGCCTCTCGTAACAAGTTTCATGATTGGTAGAAAAGACAATAGAAGAAACAACTGAAACAAAGGACAAGACCCAGAAACGATAGAGATGCGTGTTATTAAGAAAGAATGAAATTAGAGGTTACGAAGAAGTGCGTGGCATCTGGCGAATTTTGCAGGCTTATTTTTCATCGCATTTTACAACATGATATGTCAGACGCGTGAGCTCGTGGATAAATATGTTTAAGGCGGAGGTAAACATGAATTTAAGTGATATTTTGGTAAGTATAATGAGAGGTTTCAAAGGGGAAAATAGGGTTATGGAACACCACCAGACAGTTGCCCAACCCAACGATGGCACCCCAGGTTGTTGGGCAACTGTTTGATGTACATCTACCAATTTTTAACTTCAAACTCTAATTTTAAAACAACACCAAATCTTCAAAATTTCCTATTTCAATAAAATTTACTAATCTTTTGAGAAAAACTATCTATCTCCAAACATACCAAAAAATTACCAAAAAATTTACGAAACAGCCCAAAACCTTGATTGCTTGAAACGTAAATGAGATATTTGCATTTAAAACATAAAACCCAGCCAAAATACCGCTTTCATGTGGATCCTCGCCTTAAGTTAGTGAGTTTGTTCTATGAGCTGGAACCCGGGTAATTTTTGATGTTTTTATGTTGTATCATTATGATTCATGAACAATTTAATCTATCTGGCACAGTGACAGGGTAAAAATTATTGTTTTTTTGTGTGTGTGTCATAATGGCCACCAACGTTTTGGAATTGGCTACCACTTTAAAATATTTAGGAGCCAAGTGGCTACCGGGAAAAAAGTTAATTCTACGCCCTGTAACAAGGTGGTTGTCAGGGGGCTGCCCGCAGCATGTATGTGCCATATTCCTCTTGATCAGTTATAATGTGTGCAGTTAAGAGCTGAATTGATCTATGTATGACTTGTGTCGACTGTGGACAGTCTTTCTGTATTTACAGTGATCTTGTTGAGTTATCATGTTCTCTTGTGGTTCTGGCCATCAGGCTCAAAGATGGACTAAATTAGGCAACGTGAGTCTTGATGCCCATCCTTTCACAAACCACATTTGTAGGGTATTACCAGAAGGCTGTAAAAGAGCACACCAGAGAAGTTCAGCTATCTGAAGCAGGACAAGATACCATTGGAGCTGCAATTGCACATCGAAAAGTAGGAGAATGCCTGTGTGCACTAAAAAAATACAAGGAGGCACTATTTCACCAAAATTTACACCTAGAGGTATGGAAAAAACATCATGAATTATTGTGTTCCAATTGGCAACACAATATTAGACAAGAACCACTTTGACATTCTGTCATTCCAAACTACTTCTTTCTTTTATCAACTGATTTAATTGATCAGTACAATACTGTGGTATTAACAGATCATAGGTACTAAAGCCATCCACGATAGAGTGTCAATCAATACCCTCAGTCGACACTCTAAAGACACCTCAACTGGTAGTCCATTAACATCTTGTCGACAGTTTGTCAACAGTCTGCTAATTTTCGATTGGTGAGTCGGTCAACCCTTGGCTGACTATTGACCAAATGTTGATCAAGTGCCGACCAAAGATCAGTCGGATGTTGATTGACTACCGATCAAGATGTTGATCAAGGGTATTGATAGACAGTCACTAAAAGATGCCGTTAGTACACATGATTCGTATTGATTATGTACTGTGTGAATTATTGTGTTATGTAACCCACTTGGCTGAAACAGTTGCTTCTGCGTAGTATGCCTCATAACAGTCACAAAATATTATGTAACATGGCATATTTCGAACATATTGTTCATCATCAGAGCGGTCAAACTCTGCTATGCCTATCTATATAAACAGAACAAATGCTGGAAAAAATAAAATGCCCCGAGCGGGATTCGAACCCACGACACCCCGATCTCATGAAAGGTGCTCTAACTCACTCCACTGTGGTTGCCTCGGTAGCTCAGTGGTTAGAGCACCTTTCATGAGATCGGGGTGTCGTGGGTTCGAATCCCGCTCGGGGCATTTGATTTTTTCCAGCATTTGTTCTGTTTATA